>SWCD01020593.1_pt1 | contig 10148 bp, 6 predicted proteins | sample 4693011 | NCBI WGS metagenome assembly SWCD01 (sample SAMN10267278, study PRJNA491770) | bioreactor metagenome | isolation source: DHS bioreactor inoculated with marine | place: Japan: Omine Ridge, Nankai Trough | reverse complement strand
CCTGGTATCCATTGATTCGGCCGCTGGTGGCCACGTAGCCGTCGAGCTGGGGCTTCCGGTCCACCGTGGATTCGATAAGCAGTTTAACTTCCGTCGGCGTCAGCGACGGTTTCTGAACCATGATCAGGGCAGCGGTGCCGGATGCATAGGCGGCAGCCATGGACGTCCCCTGATAATACTGGTATGCACCACTCCCGTATGTGCTGTCGGCGCAGGTGATGGCCAGGTCGTCAATGAGATAACCGTCAGCCGTGCCGGAACCATCGCTGAGGAACCGAAAGCGGATATTCAGCGACGCCGCGCCGTCGTATGCTTTCAGGTCGGCAACCGCCAGCTGCCAGGTCCCGATGGTCCCGGTGATTTCCTGCACGGGGCCGTCGTCCATCCCGATCCACAATTGACGCCAGACCAGCCCATCGGTGGAGGCTTCCACGACCAGGCGATCACCGGCACCGGCGGTGCGGCCGATGATGTTGAAATCGAGGCGGGCGCCGGAAAGGCCGGAGAGGTCCAACGGATCCAGCCGGACCCGGGCATCCATATTGTCGGTATAATTGCCGACCGGGCTTTCGGCGAGCACCCCGTTTCCGTATATGGATTGCAGTCCCCATGCACCGCCGACATGCCAATTGGTAATATCAGAAAAGTCGTCCGTAAAAAGCGTCCGGCGGTCGGGCACCGTGCTGTAGATATCGGTGCCCGGCGCCGCCACATCGGCCCGGCTGTCGCTGTAATTGGTGAACCATGCCGGAAAATCGTCGGCATCGGACGCGGCCACCGAGAGGATATTGGCACTGTCGTATCCGGCCGGGTAGTTTGGCACGACGTCAAGGTTGGCGCCGGCATTGCCGGCAGCGCAGATCACCAGGGCATCAACGGCATCGATGGCATCCTTCAGCGCCTGGCTGTAGTCACCGCCGCCCCAGCTCAGGTTGATCACGTCGGCACCGTTTGCGTCGGCATAGGCGATGGCATCGATGGCATCGGCGGTGGTGCCATAATCCGCGGCGGTGATGAAGCGCAGGGGCATGATGCTCACCCGCCAGCACACACCGGTCACGCCGATGCCGTTATTGCCGACCGCGCCGATGATCCCGGCCACGTGGGTGCCGTGACCGTGAGTATCGACGGGATGGTTGTCTCCCCCCGCAAAATCCCAGCCGTGCACGTCGTCCACATACCCGTTGCCGTCGTCGTCGATACCGTTTTCCGGCGTCTCGCCGGGATGCGTCCAGATGTTGGCTGCCAGGTCCGGGTGGTCCGCGTCCACGCCGCTGTCCACCACCGCCACCACGATGTCCCTGCTGCCGGTTTCAAGGTCCCATGCCTGGTCGGCATCCATATCCGCATCCATGGTTCCGCTGGCGCCGTCGTTGACCAATCCCCACAGCCGGTCCATTTCCGTGTCATCGGGAAGTGCCTGGAGACGATAGCGGTAGTTGGGCTCGGCGTAAAGGACATCCGGATCGGAACGATAGAGCGCCACGGCCTGGTCGACCGTCATGTCAGCCGGCAGCTTCACCTTGCGGATGCCGCTTGCGTTATATGTCCGCACGGTGGACAACCGCCACATGGACCGGTAATGGACCGTCCGTTCCGGTGCCCGGCTTTCCCGGTATTTGACCAGCACCTCGCCCGCCACATGATCGCGATGGGGTATCACGGTGGCGTGCGCCAACGGGCACAAGGCCAGCAACAAGGTTGCGGAAATGAATCTTTTTAGAATTGAAATGGTCTGCATGTTCCGTCTCCGGTGGGGCGGGCGATCCTGATGCGCCAATTGCCTGTAATCATATTCAATGGGAATGGGTGTGGGCAGCGTCCCTTTCAAGGAGCTTATCGGCACCTGGCGCAAGGACTTGAGAAGACAATACGGATAAAACATCATGGGTTGGTTATGGAGGTGGGACGATGGTTGACACACCGATTTTTTTCTTATAATAATATGTGGTTAACAAACAGCGGAACGAAGCCGTCTGCACACGGAAAACTATTCTCGCGTCACTTTCTGGACGGAAAAGGAATCTCAATGGGCAACGTACTGGTCATCGACGACGATGCGGCGGTTTGCGATGCACTGTCTGAACTTCTCTCCCATATGGGACATACCGTCGACACGGCCATGCGCCGCGAAACCGGTTTAAAGCAGGCCACGTCCCATGCCTATGAGGTCATCCTGCTGGATGTGAAAATGCCGGACGGCAACGGGCTGGATCTGCTCCCCCGGTTAAAAGCCCTTCCCAGCGATCCCGAGGTGATCATCGTCACCGGCTACGGCACGGCCAAGGCGGCCGAATTCGCCTTGAAAAACGGTGCATGGGACTACCTGGAAAAAAAAGCGTCGGTGGAGGAACTTCTCACGTCCATCAACCGGGCGCTTCAATACCATAAGGATAAACAGGGGAACACGCCATTGACGCCCGTCAAGCGGGAACGAATCATCGGCAGCAGCCCCAATATGCGCCCCTGCTTCGACCTGCTGGCCCAGGCCGCCGCCAGCGAAGTGAATGTATTGATCACCGGGGAGACCGGAACCGGAAAAGAACTTTTTGCCCGGGCGATCCACACCAACAGCCCCCGGGCCGCCCATGGCACGGTGACGACGGTGCCCCTGAAGCGAAACCCCCGCGCTGAAAAAAACTTTGTGGTGGTGGACTGTGCCGCCCTGCCCGCAACCCTTGTGGAGAGCGTGCTGTTCGGCCATGAGAAAGGGGCATTCACCGGCGCCGACCAGGCCCAGGACGGGCTGGTGGCCCAGGCCGACGGGGGAACCCTCTTTCTGGACGAGGTGGGAGAACTGCCCCTTCCCGTCCAGAAAAACTTTTTGCGGGTGCTCCAGGAAAAACGATACCGTCCCGTGGGGTCCAAACGGGAAAAGAAAAGCGATTTCCGGCTGGTGGCCGCGACTCACAGGGATCTGGACCAGTTGCAGCACGACGACATGTTTCGTCAGGATCTGCTTTTTCGCCTGCGCGCCTTGACCATCGAATTACCGCCCCTGCGCGAACGAAAAGAAGACATCAAGGAACTGGTCCGCCACCACACGGCACGCTTGTGCCGCAGCTACAAAATGGTGCCCAAGGAGTTTGCACCGGACGGCACCCGAAGCGGAAAGCACCTGTGCAGATGCCTCTTCAACAGACGTTGAATCACTGGTCAGTTTCAAGGAATACCGCATGAAGGCGGAAAAGCGGTACCTGGAAGACCTCATGACCGGCACCTGCCGCAATATCGCCAAGGCATGCAAAATTTCAGGCATTTCGCGATCCCGGCTCTACGAACTGCTAACCAAGCACCAGATTGGCGACACCCTCGAGGAAAATACCAACCAGCAGACGGGCTGACGTCGGGTCGCTGCCGGGCATTCTCGATCCAACCGCCATTTCCAGCTTTTCGGATCGTGTCCGGAAAACCGGACAATCCCGCCTGCCTTGCCCGCTGTATTTTGCCTTCATCCCACCGCTTCTATTATATAAAATACCGGATTAATTTATAATTTTAGAATATTTCAGATCAGGCACGGTTGTTGCGATTCCCCTTCCTGTTGAGCATTCCAACGGAAACCGCAGAAGGAGAGCAACACGATGCTGCTGTTATACGCAAAATCCAAAAATGGCGTTTCCCAGGCACTGAAACCGATCCTGAACGGCGGGTCGCCCGGCGCGAGCATGGAAACCTACGCAAACCTGGATGACCTGTTCGATCGGCTTCGCAAGCCGCGGCTGAATCTCAAAATCGGCATCCTGTCCATTGGCAATGAAAAGGAACTGGACCGGCTCCTCTCCATCAGGGAACTGCTCGCTGATATGCGCCTGGTTGTGGTTCTTCCCGATAAAGACCCCCAGACAGTTGCCAAAGCCCACGCACTCGCACCGCGTTTTATCACCTTTGCCGACGCCGGCATCGAGCCCCTGGTATCGGTCGTCAACAAGATGGTGGGATGCCGGACGGCCCGGGTGACGTCCCCGCCAGCGGCCATCGATGCGGTTTATTCCTGATATGCCCTGGCCGATCCGGATATACCCAATGCAAACGCGTTGGTTAATTGGCCTGCTGGCCGTGTTGATGGCCATGGTCTCGCTTCCCTGCCGGGCGGATCTTCGATCCAATCCGGCCTGGTTTGACACCAATGCGGTGGCGATCGCACCGGACTGGCATTACCGGGCGCCAATCGAAATTCCATCCGATGCGATCGCCAACAGCACCATCCGCATCGACGTCGATTTCGACACGCTGCTCACCGATATGGGCATATCCGGCACCTTCGATGCGAACTCTCCCCGCATCGTGAAGGAAAACGGCAGCCTCGTCTCGGTCCAGCAGTTCACCGACAGCGTGTACGAAAACGGCACCGACCCCGAGAATAACGGCCAGGGGGAAGTGCGCTTCATCCTGGAAGACAGCGGTCCGGCAGTCTACCACATCTATTTCGATATCACCCAAAACGGCCCCAAAGCACCCTGGCCGGCGACCGATACCATCAACGGCAATTTCGAGTTCGGCACCACCGGTCAGACCAGCCCGGCCGGATGGGAGGTCGATGCCGATTCGGGCTTCGATGCCGAAATCAGGCCCAGCGAGACCGTCCTGGTGGATTCAATCTACACCGACGGCACGCCTCACACCGGGCAGTATTCCTATCTACTGGGTTTGCGTTCCGACACCGATCCGGGCGATGCCTATCCCTCGGTGACGCTCTCCCGGACCATCACCGTTCCCACGTCCGCTCCGGGCAGCCTCACACTGCGCTATCGCGCGGAAGGCTGGGACAGTTCGGCGGACGGTTCCTCACAGTGGGATTTCCTTCGGATCCGGATCGATGGGGATACCGTGGTGGGGCCCGATGCCAACAATTTCGCCGCGCAGCCCTATTCACCCAACTACGGAACCGGTCAGATCAGCAACAGCTATTCCGGTTACGGCCGTTACAACAACTGGGACCTGGACACCAGCGGCAACGATCACTTGGGCATGGGCTTGTCGGCGGGAGACGAGCCATGGTTCCAGATGTCGGCCAACCTCGATGCCTATGCCGGCCGGACCGTCACCCTGGAAATAACCAGCAACCATGCCTACCTATACCGCACCTGGTTTCACGTGGATGACGTGGCCTGGAGCGTGCAAACCCTCGAACTGGGCAACCCGCAGGCTTATGGCGCCAACATCGTCCGCCCGCTGACCGCCTTTCCCGGCCAGGTCCTGTCCATTGCCGCCGAGGTGGATGCCCAGCCCGGTTCGGTGGCGGCATATGTTTACGATCAGGATGACGGCCAGGCGGCCGCCGATATCGTCCTGTTCGACGACGGCACCCACGGCGACACCGCGGCCAATGACGGGGTCTGGTCGAACGACGGTTCCGACCCGGCCTATCCCACCGTAACCATTCCATCCGGAACGACCATTGATGATAGCTGGAAAGCCGTCGTCGTTGCCCTGGATGGAACGGGCAACCCCGTCACCGACGAGCAGTTTTTTACCATCATCGAACCGGCGCCGGACCTTTCGACTTCGACAAAAACCGTCATCGACCAGAACGGCGGCTATCTCTACCCGGGAGACACCTTAAGGTACACCATCACCCTGATCGAATCAGCCGGCATGCCCGCAACCGACGTCCAGGTCACGGATGTCCTTCCCGCCGGCGTCACCGGATTCAACCTGTTCAGCATACCTTCCGGGGCGGTCGACACCTACACCGCCGCCACCGGCACCCTGGACGTCTCCGGCATCAACCTGACGGCCGGCGGCAGCGATACGATCGTTTTCGACGTCGAGGTGGCGACCTCGGCCGCCACGGGTGCGACCATCGACAATACAGCCGCCATCACGGTGCCGGGTGGAACGGGCGCCAGTCCGACGGTGTCGTCTCCACCGGTAAGCGCCATACCAGCCAGCGGGAACAAGCAGCTTTACCTGTCCACGACATCCGAACTCTCACGGAATGTGCCCACAGCTTCCACGTATGTGCTCATTGGCAGCGGTGACAGCAATGCGTGGATGCTCAACCCCCAACTCCAGCTTCCACTGACGATCGATGGTAACAGCGGCGAGATCCCCGTAACGTTGATGCTGAGAACAAACTCGAGCAGCAGTGCCTTCCGGACCCGAACGCTCGATCTGGCGTTGAGTTCGGTCGGTACGACCGCTCAGAGCATCGGCTCGCTGAACAACCAATATGTATCCGTTAACAACCAGCCCCGAGAATTCACTTTTATGATTCCGGTTTCCGGGGACATCACCCTGGACGCCGGATCATCCCTGGTCCTGACCCTTTCCAACAATCCATCGAACAGTCGGAGCTTTCGCGTCTACACCACCTCCGCAGCAGGCACATCACAGGTCCGCATAGAAGCGGAGACGGTCATCAACGTCGACTCGGTCTCCTTTTATAACGACGCCTATCCCGACGGCGGGATGGTCACCTCGGCCCCGCCCGGCAATACCGTTTACATCCGTACGACGGTCAGCGACCCCTTCGGCAGCTTTGACATCAGCGGTGCGTTCCTCATCCTGGAAAACCCGTCGGGAAGCACCGTGCTTAACGGGGTGGCCATGGGCGAAGTGCTGGACAGCGGCGCCGCCACCAAAATTTTTGAAACCGCCTATGACCTGCCGGGCTTCGGCAGCAACGGCACCTGGACGGCCACGGTGACCGCCACCGAAGGCACCGAAGGCACCATCACCCACCAGGGGACGGCCGCACTGTTCGTGGGGGCGCCCCTGCTCACCGTCTTAAAGTCCGCCGGCAGCCCCACCGCCGGCCCTGGCGACCTGATCACCTACACCATCCAGGCGATCAACACGGGCACAGGAGCGGCGGTCAATATCGAAATGGACGATGCCATGAGCCCCTACACGGCCCTGCGCATCGCCTATGACGGCACCGGCGCGCTGCCCTTCGCCCTGGTGGCCGCGCCTGCCGGCCTGACACTGGGCACCCCGGCCTATTCGGACGACGGCGGATCGACCTACGGATACAGCCCGCTGGTCTCCGGGGGCGGCGGTGCGCAGACGGGTTTTGACGGCAGCGTGACCCACTGGCGGCTGCCGGTGGTCGGCGTATTGGACGGCAACAATAGCGAATTCCAATTGCGTTACCAGGTAATCGTAAAATGAATAATGAGAAAAACAAATGATCCATTTCAACAATAACCGGGAGGAAAGAGAGATGACATTGAGAACATTTTTAAAACTGGCCGCCGTAATCCTGATGCTGTTGCCCATGGATGCCTGGGCCAAACCGGAAGTCAAAGTGGCCATTACCGCGGAGAAAGAAGTCAGCGTCGTGGAGAACGGCCAGACCGTTGTCAGGCGCGTCGCCGCCGACACCGTGGAATCCAAACAGACCCTTTTCTACACCCTCACGGTGGTCAACGAAGGCGACGAGAAAGCCACCAACGTGGTGCTCAACAACCCCCTGCCCGATGGCACGGCCTACGTCGGCGACAGTGCCTTCGGCGAGGGCAGCACGATCCTTTATTCGGTGGATGGCGGCAAGCACTTCGACCAACCGTCGCGGCTGACAATCAAGGTTAAAAAAGCCGACGGCAGTGTGGCCAAGCAGACCGCGGATCCGGGTCAATACACGGACATCCGCTGGACCCTTGCCGACGTGCCGCCCGGAAAACGCCTGACATTGGGATATGAAGCCACGGTTAAATAAAAATTCACGGAATCGATAAAAAAGGAGAAGAAATGAAACGAAAAACGCATGAGGAGAATGAACCGGCCCGGGCCGGGCCCTGAGCCGGTCAGCAGACCATGGAAGAAGATCCTCCTTACGTTCCACAACTTCAACCAGTACGTCAGTTAATTCCGATCAAGGAAAAGGAGATGTCATGAATACCAAGGTTAAAAAAAGAGGTTCGATACAGACGTTAACGACATTTTGGACGACAGCCTTAATGATGATGGTCCTGGCCGTTGCCCCCTGCGCGTTGGCCAGCACCGCGGAGAACACCGAAATCACCAACACGGTAACCGTCACCTGGAACGATGTGACTGGACTCAATAGCTACAATACCGATGCTACATCCACGGTAACCGTCGACCTGGTGCCGTCCCAGCCGAACATCGTATACGCGCCTGCCGTGGATTCCACGGAAAATACCATAGTAGACTTAACCTATACGATTACCGGTACTGCCAATGGCGATGATTCCTACACGATTGCATTGACCAACCCCGCAAATGTTACCGTGGGCGGACTGACATTGCCGGCTGCGGACACCACGATCATACTAGGCGGCACGACGTTGGTGGCAGATACGGATGGTACTTTTACCATCACCGTGCCCTTTGACGGTGATGCCACGGGCAATAGCGTTAATAGCATCGCGCCGAATAGTTGGATCGTTATCGGTACCACTGCCTATGAAGTCAGCACCATTACTGAAAATGCTGCCGCCAATACCACAACAATCGAGCTGTTTACTGTGGATGCTGGTGGTGGTGCTTTGGCTCCGCCATCCGGGGCCGCCGGTGACGTCGTGGGTGAACAACAGACTGTCACCATTTCGGTGACCACGGGTGCGTTTCCGCCTGCGGACACGACAAGCACAACGGGTACTCACGATGTCGACGCTACCGTATCATGGACCGGTGGCAGCGTCGTTCAGGCCTCCGATACTGTCATCACCGTCCATCGTCCGCTGCTCACTGTCAACAAATATGTGCAGGTCGTCGCCGGCGGGAGTGTGGTAACCGGAAGCGGGGGTCAATATGGTCCGATCGATGTGGGCAGTGGGTCACTGACCTACTATCAGAATGTCGATGCTCCGCCCGGAGCAACGCTTGAATATATTGTTGTCGTCGAAAACACAGGGACGGGTACTGACGGACAGGCCTCCAATTTAGTGATTGAAGACCCCATCCCACAGTTCACTACCTACGTGGCAAATTCGCTAAGACTTTATCAAGATATAGACGACACTGCCACTTACCCGTTAGCCTCGCCGACCGACGCCTCGGGTGACGATGCCGGTGAAACCGACGGCACCCCCGATCCCGCAACGATCTGGATATATGCTGGCATCAACGGCACGTCCGGAACAGGAGGGACTCTGGCCGCCGGGGCAACAACCATCGGTGCGTTCCAGGTAACCATCGACTGATGCATCTGATTTGATCCGAAAGCACAAGAAACAGGGCGCCGGGAGAAATCCCGGCGCCTATCGGATTCAATCTGCAAGACAGGTGCATCATGAAAAAAAAGCTACTCTCGATCATTGCCTTATTCTTTTTGTTTTCCCTGTGCGTGCACGTCGGGCGCGCCCTGGCCGACGTGGCGGCCAACACGCAGATCGTCAACCAGGCCACCCTGTCCTATAACGACGGATCGGGCACCCAGACGGTCGGCGCCGCCGTCACCGTTACCGTGGCCCATGTTCCCGGCATCCCCACCCTCAACGCACCGGCCGACGGCCAGATCGCCTATGTCGACACGGTGACGCCACTCACCCTGGACTACACCATCACTGCCGGCGGCAACGGGCCCGACACCTACACCATCACCGGCAGCATTGCCAGCCAGGCCAATAACCTCAGCGACGCCGGTGTCAGCTTCTCTGCATCCGGCGGCCCGGGTGAGACGATCACCATCACGGGCAGCGGGGCTTCAATCGACCTGGGCGCTACCATCACCACCACCGGCAGCACAACTTCCGTCCTCCACGTCCCAGCCGATGGGGTGGACACCGATGGGGCGGTCAACGGTATCGCCGTCGATGACATCGTGGTGGTGAACGGTGGAACCCCGACAAGGGTGACCGCCATCAGCGATCCGGTCAACGGAACAGCCACCATCACCCTTGCCGATGCGCTCTCCACAGCGCCGGGTGCCGGTGTAACAATTCTCGAGCAAGGGTCCTTTGTCCTCACGGTAACCTCCGGAACCATTGACACCGCGGGTACCGATATCGTGGTGACCGTGGACACAACGGCCGTCAGCACCGACACACCGGCCACCGACACGGTCATTGCCACCTATACCAGCGGCAGCGCCACCCTGACCAAGTACGTGAGAAATGTAACCAGCGCCAACGGCACCACCGGAGAGAGATTCTTTACCGTCAGAAGCACCACATCCGCCTACTACACCGGCGGCGTCACCGGCGCCCCGGGTGACACGCTGGAATACCTGCTGCTGG
>SWCD01009434.1_pt1 | contig 10157 bp, 6 predicted proteins | sample 4693011 | NCBI WGS metagenome assembly SWCD01 (sample SAMN10267278, study PRJNA491770) | bioreactor metagenome | isolation source: DHS bioreactor inoculated with marine | place: Japan: Omine Ridge, Nankai Trough | reverse complement strand
TGTTAGGATACACTTCAGTTTCCAACACCTGACGCGTAGAGTTTTTTGAAATCTCGTTTTTATCGACATTGGATGGTCGAAGCCCGCCCGAACGATCGTAAAATAATGGATCAATGATGTACCAGGCAAATTTTGCACGGTTTTTTCCATAAACCAGGGTATCCGTATATTGTGAAGACATGCCTTCGGGGAATAAATCAGGCTGTCCCTGTGGCACACTTGCCAGGTACCATGAGCTGATGTGTTTCAGGTCAATTGTTGACTGCGCGCCTTCGAAGTCATCAATATAGGAGGTTCCTGTTTTTCCTACTGCTTTGGAGTGACCCGGGATAAAATTCGCAAATTCACCATCTACTGTGATTCTTGAAACTTCGTTGGTTGAAATACCAGGCAGTTTATCAATTAAATTTGTGAGCCAGCGGGATTCCGTTCGGTAGCTTAAATCCAACCCCCAGATGGTATTTGAAATGGGATCATCGCCATAGTTAACTTTTTGAGTGAGTGGTTTTTCATGCAAATTTAAAATCGTACCGCCAATGTGAAAATCCCTGTTGATTTCATGATCCACGTGCAGCCCCATCATTCTTTTCTGTTGAATATTGAACATGGAATTGCTTTCGAGCGATACATTGATCGGCACACCTGAGTTCATGATACCGTCATTAATGATTTTGACACGTCCCAAAGTATAATCTACCGTATAATCTACATTTTCAACGAGCGGCACACCACCGGCCGTTACCCGAACCGATCCCTGTGGTACATTGAGGGCATTCAGGCTGATATCAGAACCTGATTGGGATTTGTACATTCCTTCGATGATGTAGCGGTTCTTTTCGGGGAATTGTTCAGCGCCGGTTTTAGTGGTTGAGTATAATGAATCGAATGCGTATAAGTTAGCATATTCAGGACTGTTAGGGAAAACCGAGTCTCTGATATAACTGCCAAAAGGTTCGAGCGAAGTAAAAAACAGCCTTCCGTTTGATGCCTGAAAAGTTCCTCCAGATGTGGCTGCTCCATCAATAAAGTCGAACATACCATCTCCGTTTGGAACGGGATTATACTGGTTGTCTAAATTATCGAGACCGAGGAGATGAATTAAGGGTACACCTACTGCATTTTCAGGGCCTTCAGTAAAATAACCTGTGGGTACGCCTTCTTTGTTGCCTGAATATAAGATATTCAACCTGAAATCGTTACGTTCTACCTGGTAAGCCCCAATCGAATACACGTTTTTCATCATCAGGTCCCACATGGGTAATTGTGTATTCGGGTTGCTGCTCTTTAGCAATTTAACCACAAGGTTGTTCGGGGCAGTATTTCCCTGGTCTGAAAATTCTCCAATCTGGAACACCTCGTCGTAGCCAATTACGGTATATTGCACAGCTACGGCCAACACCTGGTCAGGGTTCAGAGATGTGTTAAGTGATAAAAACCCTAAGCGGCTGTTTAGGTTATATTCTGATTGTTTCAATTTCCGGGCGTTCTCAAGTTTTACGAAATCTTCTCCCGGAACAAAATAGTTATTCTGTCCAATATTGTAAGGGTCGCCTGTGAGATAATTGGTTACAGTATTAATATCTCTGATCTGGGTGGTATCCATTTTTAACAACAGGTCGTTTGATGTGTTGCTAGCCACCACATTTCCATTCATCAATGGATTGATATAGGGATTGTGTATGTTTTGCGGATCGCCTTCAGCCAAATCCGTAAAAGCGACAATATTCCTGTTCTCTTCTGTCGCAGCACCGATATTGGTAACCCACACTTCGATTCTTGTAATGGTAACATCCGTCGTTATGATCGGAAGTGTTGATAATGCTCTTTCATAATTGTCTCTGAATTTATGGGCAAAGAAGAAGTGCTTATTTTGCTCATAATCGAGTGATGACAGTTTAAACCTGTTGGTTTGGGCCCCGCCTTGAACCGTAATATTTTGGGTTTCGCTTTGTTGTTGTGAGAAAAGTGCCGTCACACGTGTTTTTCCAAATTGCAACTCTGTTTTTATCCCGAACAAACTCTGGCTACCCTGAATAAGGGTGGACCGAAGGGGCAGACTGACATTACCGGCTTCTATAATTTTTATAATTTCGTCTTCCTTACCTTCATATTTGAGCTTCAGGGTATTTTCAAAATCAAATGAAGACTCTGTATTGTAGTTGGCTTTAAACTCAATTTTATCTCCAATCTTGGCGATCACGTTCATTTGAATCCGCATATCGAAATCAAAATTGGTGGTACGTCGCTGGCGCACGTCCAGAGCCGGGTCTTCCCTTTTATTTGAAAGTATTCCAAAGCTTACCTCAGCCGAACCCTGTGGCCTGATGTCAATGGTATTGCTTCCAAAAATGCGGTCGAATGCTTCGCCGCCTACATATATTTTTGGAATGAGCCTGGAGCCTTCAGCTGTACCGGCGGTTTGCGAGCGTTCGTTCCAATAGTTTCGCACATCATTTTGCAGGTTATAATCCTGGTAATCATCAAAGTCCATGATGGTAGGTGTACGATAGGAGAAATCGCCTACCTTGGTTGCAAATTCGTAGGTGTTGGTTTCGGGGTTGTAAATGATCTCCCGTTGGATATTTTCAGGGTTGCGCATAAACAGCGGGCTGACAACCTGGTCATCGAGATATGGATTGCCTGTATTATCACTAAAGGGATATACCAGTTCAATTTGTGACGTATCGGGTTGATTAATGGTATCGGGAGGAAAACTTAACTGGGGTATCGCATACGAATACGCCGGCAATGATAAAATAATTATCAGAACTATGACAAAACAAAAGTTGAAAACGTATTTATTCTCCCTATTCAATACACTCCCTTTTAAATTTCGAGCAATCGATTATATAACCTACAATATCTTTAAGGCCTCTTTTATCAGGCCTTCCACATGAGTTACTGAATCTTTCTGCAATATTTTGTTGATGGCTTTTTCTGCACTGCTTTTATTAAAACCTAAAATCAGTAGTCCTGATAACGCTTCATCTTTTAATGTATTGTGAGAAAAACCAACTTTTTCAAGCTCAATTCCGGCTTTTACGAGCTTATCTTTCAGATCGATCACGATTCGTTGTGCTGTTTTCCCACCAACACCTTTAACCGACTGCAATACAGAGGATTTTTCCTGAGTAATCGCCGCATACACTTCTTCAGTTGTTAATGAAGATAAAATCAGCCTGGCCGTACTGGCACCTACACCTGAAACAGAAAGTAAAAACCGGAACAGTTCGCGTTCCACTTCATCGGCAAATCCATAAAGTATCTGGGCATCTTCACGCACGTAGAAGTGTGTAAACAGTTTTGTTCTTTCGAGATCCTTTATTTTAGAAAATGTATTTAGTGAAATATTTACCAAGTACCCGATGCCATTATTTTCAAGCACCACATAAGTGGGATTTTTTTCAGTTAAAACGCCCTGAAGAAACTCGTACATGAAGTGGTTTTGGTTTGATCGTTAAAGCCACAAAAATACAATAAAAACAATAGGTTTAAAAAGTAAGATTTGTTCAGATTTACAGGCTTTGATTATACAATTTCCGCACCTGTATTTTGACATTTTCTACATCAAAACCACATGCTTTGTGTAATTCGGGGATGGAACCGTGCTTGATAAAACTGTCGGGAATACCCAGAGACACAAGCCGGTTATCATAGTCATATTCATTTTTAAATGTATTGACGACCGATGAGAGACCACCGTTTATAATCCCGTCTTCGAGTGTGATGATATGCAGATATTTTTTAAATATCTTGTGCAAAAGTTCCTCGTCAATGGGTTTTAAAAACCGGATGTCAATCACACCTGGATTGATTCCTTCCTCAATTAAATCATGTGAAGCCTGGATGGCCGTATTTCCTACATGACCGATGCTAATGATGGCGACTTTTTCACCTGAAATAATTTCCCGGCCTTTTCCAATTTCCACTTCATGAAGTTCCTTTTCCCAACTTTCCAGCACCCCGTAATTTCGGGGGTAACGGATTGAAAATGGACCCTTTTGATAATTTGAGGCGGAGTACAACATATATCTTAGTTCGACTTCATTCAGCGGTGCTGCCACAATCATATTGGGTACAGTATTCATAAAGGCCATATCGAAAACTCCATGATGGGTTGCCCCATCTTCACCTACAAGCCCGGCACGATCGATACAAAAAACAACTGGTAGTTTTTGAAGGGCTACATCGTGGATGAGTTGGTCGTAGGCACGCTGTAAAAAAGTGGAATAGACGACACAGAAAGGTTTCATGCCGCTTATAGCCAATCCTGCCGAAAAGGTGACTGCATGTTGCTCAGCAATACCCACATCGAATACCCTGCCGGGCATTTTTTCCATCATCTTAATAAGTGATGAGCCCGTTGGCATCGCAGGTGTAATGGCAACTACTTTTTCATTTTTTTCTGCCAGCTCTAAAAGTGTTTCTCCAAAAACTTCCTGGTAAGTGGCATATTTCCTTTTCAAATTTTGATCGACTGGTGTTCCGGTTTTCCGGTCAAACCTACCCGGTGCGTGAAACTTCGTCTGCTCCTTTTCGGCCTGTTCAAACCCTTTTCCTTTTGTCGTGATGATATGCAGTAATTTTGGCCCGCCGATTTCTTTGATATCTGCCAGCACTTTTACCAATTTCTTAACATCATTACCATCCACAGGACCGAAATACCTGAAGTTCATTGATTCAAACATATTGCTGCCTTTAAGTATGCTTCCTTTCACCGCGTTTTCAAATTGTGAAATCATTCGCTGTATGGAAGTACCTGGTTTACTGGCTTTTCCCAGGGCATTCCAAATGAAATTCTTAAATGCATTATATCCTTTTGAAGTCGCCATCCGAAGCAGGTAATCTTTCATCGCACCAGTACTTTGGTCAATTGAGATCCCGTTATCATTTAAAATGACGAGAATATCAGCATTGGAATCACCGGCATTGTTGAAACCCTCAAAGGCCATACCTCCTGTAATGGCACCATCACCAATCACGGCAATATGCCTGCGTTTCGTTTCACCTTTAAGCTGGGAAGCAATTGCCATACCCAATGTTGCCGAAATAGACGTGGACGAATGGCCGGTTCCAAACGCGTCATACTCACTTTCTTCAATCGAAGGAAAACCACTTATCCCCTGCCAGGTACGGTTGGTATGAAATACATCCCTGCGGCCTGTCATGATTTTATGTGCATACGCCTGGTGTCCTACATCCCAAACCAGTTTATCGTAAGGTGTGTTGTACACATAATGCAGGGCGATGGTCAATTCTATTACTCCCAAACTGGCTCCCAGGTGTCCTGGGTGCACGGATGTAATATCCAGAATGAAGTCGCGCAATTCTTTTGCCAATTGCACCAATTGCCCGGACTGAAGTTTTTTGAGATCTCCAGGTGTGTTTATTTGAGATAATAAAAATCCGGGTTGCGGCGTCATACTATATTAATTGGAATGCAAAATTAGGGAAAAGGTAGTCAATACGCCGACCATTTCTAAAACAATCTGCCTTTGGCCATAATAACTTATAAAATAAATGGTATCACTGCTTTTCGCTCTTCCGGATATTCAGGAAACCTGCGTTTGTACCAGCGGTGGTGATCCAAAGCCCTTGGCAACAGGTTGGCCATCGTCCATAAGGCAAAGGAAAAACTCGGCAGGCACCAGCTCATCATGGCCCAACCTAACCATTCGATAATTTCACCAAACAGATTTGGGGATGATACATATTTGAACAAACCACCTTTTGGAATATAGTAGCCTTTTTTTCCACCTTTCCGAAGATTCAACAGTTTCTGATCTGACGACAAATTAATGATCATTCCAGTTATGAAAAGTAGGATCCCTATTATAAAACGGGGGTCTTGTAACCATTCAGTTGAATATTCAGGAGAGAGATAACCGAACCAGTATCCGTTAAAAAAGCCATTGCATATATTAAAGAAAAATGCCAATCCCACCACCGCAAGAGGCATTCGTTTTCCATTGCTTTTAATTCTGAACGGGAAAATAAAAACACGGTTCACATAATGCAACATGAAAATTCCGTAAAAAATGTAAACGGGTATGGAAATTTCATTTGGACCCGCGTATAAAAGCCATGTGAACATAATAATGACCGGAACTTCCATGATGAACCAGCCCAGCCTGTTGTTTATCGTAGGACCCCATGTGTTGGTTGTGTGCCTTCCATAGGGTGCTGTTACTCTTAATAAAACGGGGAAAGTAACTATGGCAAGTCCCATCCAGGCATATAGTAAAGTAAAATAAGTTGCTTCAGAAATCATAGCTAAAAATAATCGTTTTCTTCAAACCAGTTAAACGCGTCATTTAACGATTCGGAAAGTGGTCGCGGATTAAATCCAAGCTCCTTCCGTGCTTTGTTGTTCAAGATATTTTTATTCCCATGGCTGACAATATCAAGCGACTCGTTTGTGTATAATGGTTGTTGTTTGGTTACGGAAGACCAAATTTGAATAAAAGGCACACCGATACGGGCCAACCAAAACGGCAACACAACTTTTCTGATCTTTTTACCGGACACTTCCTGCAAGGTTTCGGCATACTCTTTAAGGCTATACCAATTTCCTGATAAGATATAGTGTTCGCCACTTTTACCTTGAGATATAGCGTTAAAAGCAGCTTCAGCCACATCGCGCACATCCACCCAATTATAGCCTCCCGGAACAAGGCCGGGGATTTTTCCGTGGTACATTCTCAACAACAATTCTCCCATTAATGAGGGTTTATGGTCAAGTGGACCGACAACAGCAGTTGGGTTAAGTACAATTACTTCGAACTGATCTGTTTTTTGTGCAAGTATCCAAGCTTCTCCAATTGATTTTGTGCGCTCGTATGCCTGGGGGGAATCCTGTACCAAAGCCCTGGATTCATCCATCGGCTGGTCCAATGGGTGATGCTCGAGTGCATGTATTGAGCTAAAATAAATAATCCTTTTTACACCTGCTTTCTTAGACGAGAATACCAGGTTTTGAGTGCCTTCCACGTTCACTTTATACAACTTTTCAAATGAATTGATTCCGATTGATATCCGGGCCGCCAGGTGAAAAACAACATCCAGTCCTTGACAAAATTTTTCAAGACTTTTTATATCATTCAGGCTTCCGTTGACTGTTTCAACAGTCAATCCTTCAACAGCCCTGCTATCGGTATGTTCAAGTATCCTGACAGAATACTTCTTTTCCAGTAAAAGTCTTGTAAGATTTGCACCTATATGTCCGCTTGCCCCGGTTATACCAATTTTCATATTGATGGTTGAAAAGCGTGCAATTTACTAATTACTGGAAATAAAAAAAGAGCCCTGAGGCTCTTCTATATCTTTCATGTTGTTTTTCTATGGACAAATCATATCCTGCAGATCTACACCCCAGCAATGCCAGTTGCTATCCTGGAAATGTCCCGGGTTTTTTATACGTCCGTCATAATTTATGTGGTTCCATTCTATTTCTGTTAAATTATCCTGACCTTTGTTGTATATGTGGTAATACCTGTCAAATGGGTTCAGTGTGGTGCCATAATAAATATAGCCACCATTTTCGGGGTCATTAGGAATGATATTGGTGTATTTAAGGTTAGCCGTACCACTAAAATCCTGGTTCCAGTTGATGCGCAGCATATCATTTGGCATCGCGGGTTTCTCTTTTAAAATCCAGTAGCCACCGGTTTTGTTAATATGTGATTTACCCCAATACCATAGGAATTCAGCATATTCATTGCCCTTTGTAACGCGCATTTCCCATACAACTGAATCCGCTTCCAGGTAACCGGTGAGTTCAGCTTCATAAGTTTGTCCGCCATGCCCGACATTATAGGACCATGTCCAGTTTTCTTCATCCGGATGATATATCGCTTCGTGGTTAAATGATTCAACAAAAGATGCTACTGGCACAGCCAGACCAACTGTAATAATAGTATTCCAGACCTTTACCGTGACATAAGACTGCCCCCAATTTTGGTAACTGTTAAGCTCCCGGGAGCTGAGTGTATCGTCTGGGTTTGAGAAATCTTCAAAACTCATTACAAAGGACGATTCCGGTGGTAATTGCGGTGCCGGTTCGTTTTCGTCTTTCTTACAGCCTGAAAAAGTGGTTGCCAGTAGAAAAATTCCCATTAGGAATAATGCGGTTGTTTTTTTCAATGATTTCATAGTGTTCAATTTTAGTTTTGTTGAAATAACGATTCTTTCACATAAATATTTTTATATTTTTTAAAGATATGCCAGAATAATTAAAGCGTGATAACTTTAAAAACGCTAATTATCAGAAGTTAAAGTGGCAGATTCTTTAGTGATAAAATCCTTTATAGTGTTGGGTTCGTCACCCGTAATATCTCTCACAATTGTGGTTAAATAGGGCTCATTTCTTTTAAACCGGGGCAAAAAGTGCAACATGATCATCACGAAGATCATAGGCCTTGAAATACCTTGCTTTCTTTTTGCCCGATAAAATGAAAAAAGATTTGGGCTCACGTATGATATTTTTCTACTCAACTGCCGGGTCATCATATCAGCAACTACATCAAATCCCATGAACTCGTTACCAGTAATTTCAAACGGCCGGTTTTTGAACTTTTCGAATGCCATTAAAAGATGCGCCCCTACTTTTCCAATATCAGCCGCATTTATCCAATTGAGTTTTAACTTTGCGGCCGGTATATAAATGCGATTGTTGTGTTTTATATCAGAAAGAAGTGTGGTTGTTAAGTTTTGCATGAAATAGCCCGGACGTAAAAAGATGTATTCAAAATCGAGTTCAATGATCAGTTTTTCCAATTTGAAATGCGGAATGAATTTCTGGTTTTCTACACCCTGCACAGAAAGGAACATTACCCTGTGTATCCCTTTCTCTTTTGCCTTGCTTAAAAATGGGCGGAAATATTTTTCCACGTTTGCTAGTTGGGGTGGGCGAAGTAAAAATACAATCCCAATACCTTCTAATGCTTCGTCGAAAGTTACGGGATTATTGAAATCAAGATGTCTGATAGGATAAATTGGAATATTCAGCTAAGGTATTCCGGGCCCGTTTCACATCAAAATCGCCTGCAAAAATCTCCACACCTTTTTCAATTTTTGAAAGGCTTTTAATTAGCTCTGAGCCAATATTTCCGGAGGCGCCTGTTACAAGGATCTTCATTCGAAATATTTGGTGTAAAAGTAAAAAAGTCCGGTTACGTATTCACATTGACAGTGAAATCAAACGAAGTGGATTTACATTCTTCTTAAAATGTTCGATTGAAACTATTTAAACTTTTTCCATATGGGATATTTGTATGGCCAAAACTGAATAATAACTAATTTTGGCATACTTATTCTTTAAAAGATACAAATCTATTGCTATGAAAAAAATTATTTTATTCATTGTTATGGCTGGATTTATTTCTCCAGTATTTGCACAGCAGTCAAGTTTAATTGTTTTCTCTGAGAATGGAGAAAGGTTCCAGGTTGTACTGAATGGCATATTGCAGAATACTGAACCGGAAACCAATGTGATGATCACCGACCTGATTGCACCAAGCTATAAGCTCAAGATATTGTTTGAAGATAATATCCCTGATCTTGACAAAACTGTTTATTTCCAGGAAAGCAATACCCAATACACTTACGTTTTGAAGCAGAACAAGAAAGGTGAATATGTAATTCGATTCCAGAATTCAGTGCCAATTGCACAAGCTCTTCCTCCGGCACCCAACCAGATTGTTCATGTATACTCCGTTACGCCTCCTGCTACAACAATAACGCATACACAAACTACAACCACAACCAATGTATCACCGGGTGTTGGCACCAATGTGAATGTGAATACAAATATGAATGGAGTGAACATCAACATGAACATCAATGAGACAAATGTAAGCAGCACAAGCACAACTACTACAATAAGCACAGGAACTGTACATTCCGGCGGACAAACAAGTTATGTATTGCCGGGTTATGATGGTTATTATGGATGTCCTTATCCGATTTCTGATCAGGATTTTCAGATGGCAAAAAGGTCGATTGAGTCCAAAGATTTTTCTGACAGCAAGGTCCTGATTGCCAAACAGGTACTTGATGCAAACTGTGTACTCACATCTCAGGTATACCAAATCGTTGAACTATTTGATTTTGAGGATGACCGATTGGAGATTGCCAAATATGCTTACGGCTCTACCCTG
>SWCD01007523.1_pt1 | contig 10173 bp, 9 predicted proteins | sample 4693011 | NCBI WGS metagenome assembly SWCD01 (sample SAMN10267278, study PRJNA491770) | bioreactor metagenome | isolation source: DHS bioreactor inoculated with marine | place: Japan: Omine Ridge, Nankai Trough | reverse complement strand
TCAGGATGAACCGGGTTCGTCCGATACCATTTCTTGTGCTCACGGTCCCAGATTAAAACGCCGCCGTCCCCGCTTTCATAAGCATCGGGCAACCCTGGAATCTGCGGTTTGATGATATCCATCCGGTCTGCCAGCAGGGGGAATTGACGTTCAAAGGCATTGTAGCGGCCGTCGTCGCCATGACGTCCAGGCAACAGCTGATTGCCTTCGCGGTCCCGGATGGTCTGAAAAATCCGTTGAGATGCAGCAACCATGGCCGTGCCTGCTTCACCATACTTCTGCAGGAAATCACCGACCACGGGGATGCCCGTTTTATCACCGAAGGTATTCATCAACCAGAAAAGCCCGTTCAGGCCGTCACGCATGGTTTTAAAAGCCGGCGTCGGCGCCTGCTGCTGCATGCTGGCGACCAGCGACTCGAGCCGTTTAAGGCGCCGGGCATAATCGACTGCCGTGTTGGCGCTTTGAAGATCGTCACGATAACCTGCCAGCATGCCACCGGTTGCCTTGTCCAGCCACTGACCGTCCCCGGTCCGGGTGTCCACCTGGTTGAGGCTGGCCTCCACCTGGTTGAGGGTCTGATACATCAACCGCACGGACTCGAATGCACGCCAGGCCTGGTCCGACCCCTCAACCTTCTGTTTCCGGTCGCTCAGGTCCTGCAGCTGGCGATTGATCTCGGAGATGCGTTCGATATTTTCGGCGGGGATCTGCCCGCTTTTGTTTCGAACAGCGGAAAGGGTCTTCCGCTCGTTTACCAGCAGGTTCATCTGCTGGGTGTAGTATTGCCCCGCTTCCTGGGTCAATTGACGAACCAGAGAAAGCGAATCGATTGAGGCCTGACCGGCCCCGCCGGCAGTGTTTCCAGGGGCGGTCATAACAAGCACGATCAATAGCGCAGCGATCATTCTGGATACCATCTTCATCTCCTGTTCAGCTCAGCAACTTCAACCCATTGAGATACAATCCTCGTTTTCTCCCCGTTTTTACCGCTATACATTCATTGCTCAACCTCAGATTTTCTCAGGAAAACTGCTCGCACCAGAGCAACACAGGGTTCTCCGGCCATGGCCTGAACGGTTTTGAATTCAGATGGATTCCCTGATTTTTTGGATAAACGCCGGTGTCGTACCGCAGCAGCCCCCCACGATGTCGACGCCGAGCGCCTTGATTTTTTTTATGTTCTCGGCAAAAGAAATCTCATCCTCGGGATAGAATGCGGTCCCATCGGGCCCGGTTTGGGGCATGCCTGCGTTGGGCTGGATCAGGACCGGAATGTCAACACTCTGTCTGATCTGCCCGGCCAGACCGATCATGCTTTCACTGCCCAATGAGCAATTGGCACCCACTGCCGCCGCACCGGCATCCCGGAGCTGCTGCATGCTCGCCTCGACCGCATTGCCCATCAGCGTATAAAAGCCCCTTTTGGTTTGATTGAACGTGAGGGAACAAAAAACCGGTTTGGAAGAGACCGCCTGCACCGCCGCCAATGCAATCATGGCTTCGTTGAGGTCGAAAATGGTTTCGATAATAAACAGGTCCACCCCGGCCGCCTCGATAATTCCGGCATGGTTGGCATAGATGTCTTTGGCCCGCTCTACCGTCATGCTGCCCATGGGAGAAAGCATTTCTCCAGCGGACCCCAGATCCCCTGCCACGAATTGCCCCGGTTTCGCCGCAGCCCTTGCGTGCCTGACCGCTTCGGTGTTGATGGTTTCAGCACGCTCGCTGATGCCCATCTTTTCCAGCTTGAAGGATGAGGCGCCAAACGTATTGGCGGTGGCCACATCCGCCCCCGCATCAAAATAGGCCTGGTGTATCGCCTGAATAATCTCGGGGTGGTCGATATTCCATTTTTCTGCACTATCGCCGCCCTTGAGCCCCCTGGCGATCAGCATGGATCCCATGCCGCCGTCAAAAATGACCCCTTCCTGTTTTACTTTTGCCATAATGTCCATGTGAACACGCCTTTTTTGGGTTTGTGGGATGCGCGGCGGCAGGTGGCCGCCGACCAGCGATGTCGGTTTCGATCGGTGTTGAGACTTGAGAACCGTTGCATGTTTTTTCAATGGGCAGAAGGAAGGGGTCAAGTCTGCTTTTGACTCTTAAGTAATCCAATGGTGAGTCAGGAGGGCAAAGCCTTAAACACGATTCGGGTTCAATTCTACATTTGAATTTTCTTGAACACCCTTCAAACTGTCTAACCCCTCCACCAACCGACTGACCTCTTCTTCCGTATTGTAGTGCACCAGACTGATCCGAATAATCCCTTCGTCCGTGTCCTGTATACCCAGCGCCTCAATGCAGCGCAGCGCATAAAAGTGACCGTTGCGAACAGCGATATCCTTCTCCACCAGTCGTTTGACCGCCTCACTGCAAGGCATCCCGTCCAGCGTAAAAGCAATGGTCGCCGCCCGCGACCCTTCAACGGCCCGATCCTTTCCCATGATTCTGGCGCCCCGAATGGCGCGTATCGCTTCCAAAACCTGATTGGCCTGGATGGTCTCGTGCTTGGCAAATAGATCGAAGACTCTGGCGGCCCGGTCGTGAAAACCGGGCACACCATCATTGAAATGGTGATCGTAAAGCGCATCGATGTACTCCTCGATGCCGGCCAAGGCCCCGATCTGGGCGTGCAGCGGTCCGGCCGGGTTGAACTTGTAGTGCGGCAGGTCGCGGTTGAAATAGTGGCCCTGGGGTTCGAGGGTGTCGAGAACGGATGGTTTGCCCCACATGACCCCGATGTGAGTGCCGAATGTTTTGTAGGTGCTGAACAGGTAGAAATCCAGGCCGCTCTTGTTGACGTCCAGCACCCGGTGGGGCGCGAAGGAAACCCCGTCGCCGATGGCCAGCGCCCCGACGTTGTGGGCGATGTCGCTGATGGCCTTGTAATCGTGCATGGTCCCCACGATGTTGGAGCAGAGGGTGAAACAGATCAGCCGGGTGCGCTTGCCCACCAGGGCTTTGAGATCTTCGACGTCCAGCTCGCCGGTCTGCGGATCGATCCGCCACTCCTTTATCACCGCGCCGAATTCGGCCAGCCGCCGCCAGCATCCGATATTGGCTTCGTGGTCCTGGTTGGTGACGATGATCTCGTCGCCGGGCTCCAGCAATGGCCGGATCGCCTGGGCCAGGACGTAGAAATTCATGGTGGTGGACGGGCCCAGCGTCAACTCGTCCGGGTCGCAGTTCAGCAGACCGGCCATGGCCCGGTAGCCAGCTTCCATGGCCTCGCCGGCCTTGATGGACGCCTCGAAGGGGCCGTAGGGCTGGACCTTGGTGAACCTGAAAAAGTCGTGCAGACGGTCGACCACCTGACGGGGGACATAGGAGCCGCCGGCGTTTTCGAACATGGCCCAGCGGGCGGAGTCGGGGTTGGAGAAGACCGGGTACTGGGCGCGGATGAAGTCTGTATCTAATCGCATTTATATTTCCTTTTTAACCACTGAATACACTTATGATACTGAAGAAGAAAGGGCATAAACTTTTTTAAAACCACGGAATACACGGAATACACTGAAAAAGAAAAGGCATAGATACTCCCGGGTAAACCCGGGGTCCCTATTGATAAGGCTCGATGCGAGCTGACCTCATCGCTGCAAATGGAAAAAACAACTTGGCAGACAACATCCCTATTTTTCTCCAACAACGCTCTTTCCGTGTATTCTGTGTGTTCCGTGGTTTTTACTCTTTATTTTTCAAACGCTTTTTCCGTGTATTTCGTGTGTTCCGTGGTCTATCTGACAATCCTTTCAATTTCCACTTTCGGGTAATGTCCGAAGTTGGCCAGAAGGCCAAGCTTCATACCTGTTGCCTTCAGGTAATTGTGCAGCTGGGCACGGTGTTCATCACTGATCTCTTTAACCGCCTTGAGTTCAAGAATGATTGAATCATAGCAGATTAGATCCGGCTTGTATGTTCGCTCAAGGGGTTCGCCTTTATACATCAATTTTAAATCCTGCTGGGCAATAAAAGGAATACCCCTGAGCCCCAGTTCCTTTTCCAGACATTCCTGATAAACCGCTTCTAAAAATCCACACCCCATTTCCCGGTATACTTCAAAAATTGCACCACGAATCGCAAAGCTTTCTTCCTTATACAATAGCGCTTTCTGTGTGTTCGGTGTGTTCCGTGGTTTCATGGCTTCAACACCAGTGCCCCGATGAACCCAGATAGCTGGTCGAAAAATCTTCGAGGTTAGTGGACAAAAACGTCTGTTTGTTCTTGAATTGATAAAAAACGGCATGTTGGGCGACGCCGACTACCCTGGCGAGTTGCAGGGAAGAGGTGGCCTCGTGGTCCCGGCCGGCCAAGCGGCGGGTGGCGGTTCCGATGACAACCTGCTGTATATTCACAACGGACCTATCAGCAACCGATTGAATTGAATAGCAAAAAGACGCAAACAGGTATTTAAATAATATCCAGTGGATTGTCAAATGGTTAAATCCACCGGTGTTCATTTCCATCGTCAATGGTCGCGTCCATCCTGTATGCCGATCGTTGTCACGCCATCTACATCCACGGTGAATTGCCTTGATTTTCGCTCAATAATCGTGTTGGGTGGACGCGTTCCGCCTGATAACTCCCCAATTCTGAAAAAGGCATGCATAAATTTCTTCCCCTTGGCGCTGCTGCGGCAACCGGCTTCTTCGTCGGGGCAGCCATCGTGGCCACCCGGTTTGTCATCGACCAGACGACGCCTGTTCCTCTGGCGCTGATGCGCTATGTGATCGGGTTTTGCTGCCTGCTTCCGCCGCTGCTCATGTCCAAACGGATCCGTTTTGACCGGCGGGACCTGCTGCCGATCGGACTACTGGGCATTGCCCAGTTCGGCATTGTGGTGGTGCTGCTCAACTACGCCCTGCAGTTCATCCCTGCGGCCCGCTCGGCGCTGCTTTTTGCGACCTTTCCCCTGATGACGATGGTGCTGTCCGCCTTTATGGGCTATGAAAAAATCACACTGCCCAAAACGGCAGGCGTAATGCTGACGATCGTCGGCGTGGGACTGGCGCTTGGTGAAAAAGTATTTTCAGTGGAAAACGCCTATGCAACCGGATGGATCGGAGAACTGGCGGTTTTGGGAAGTGCGCTCAGTGGTGCGATTTGCAGTGTGCTCTACAAGCCCTACCTGAAAAAGTATCCAACGTTACCGGTCAGTGCATGGGCCATGCTGGCATCGGTGATATTTCTTGCCCTGTTCGCCTTCCGTGAAGGTTTTTTCCATGCTTTTCCCATATTCACCGTGGGTGGATGGTCAGCTGTTTTTTTTATCGGCATCAGCAGCGGCATCGGGTATTATCTCTGGCTGTGGGCACTGAACCACACCACACCGACGAAGGTCAGCGTATTTCTTTCCTTGAGTCCCGTAACCGCAATGGTTCTGGGTGCCCTTTTCCTGAATGAACCCATTTCCCTGACGACCCTGTCGGGCATCCTGTTCGTAGCGCTGGGTTTGTGGTTTTCCAGCCGGCGCTGAAGTGGTTCCAAAAGTATGCGGTCCTTGGATTGAGGAAACACTGCTGATATCCGGGACCAGAATGATGTTGACAGTCAAAATCAGTTAAAACTACACTTGAAGCAATGGTGGGAACAAGAACGTGTCTCAAAAATAAGGATCAGGGTTCAGGGCAAGGCATGCAACGGCGAAAAAGTACAGCATACAGGTAGTATGCGAGCATTTTGAGTCGTTTCATAACGCCGCCATGGGCACTTAGACAATTTTTGAGGTATGTTCTGATAGATTGACGCATGCCTTGCCGTCCATACTGATTCGCATTCTTTCTTTTCACACCTGAATCCCCCTTTACCCATGGATGATACTGATGCAGCTTGATAGGCACTGATCCGTTATTCGATCATTTCCTGCCAATGTACCCAAAAAAAAGGAGGGACACCGATGAGCGACTGTCTGGTTGTGGTGGTGAACCGTGCGTCGGCACGTTTTTTTACACTCGAGCCGGTGAAGTACCCCAAACTCGAGTCCGGTCCCAGATTAAAACCCCATTCAGAACTCGTAAACGCGGAGATCAAATCGGCGAAGGATAATTTCGCGGATTCCAAGACCGGCCGTGGCGCGGCGCCCCAGGGTGGCGGTGTCCACGGCTATGATGACAAACGGGACCAGCATCTGGATGAGTTGCGACGCCGTTTTGCATCCAGGGCCCTCAAACGCATTCAGAAGCTGAGAAAATCGGTAGGGGCAGGTACGGTCATTCTGGCGGCTTCCGCCAGGATGCGCAGGTTTTTGTTTCCTGAGATGGATGTCCAGGCAAGACAGGGATTCCGACTCCACAAACTGTCTAAAAATATGATCAACTTCTCTCCCCAGAAAATCCATGAGCACCTGGCCGGGGAAGGCCTGGTCCCCAGGCAGCAGAAACCCGGAAGCAGTATAAACAACGCGGTCATTTTAGGGCGGTCCGCCCCACATTGAAAATGCGTGGCCTCGCCCGCTTCGCCTGGGGAAGTAAAGCGGAAATCCCGCTTGCGGGGGCTACGGTGTACGCCGACATGGCAACGGCAGTGCCCTGAATGCCAAAACCTGAAAACGCCAGAGGCTGTTTCATAAGGTGGCAGTTCGGTCAAGATCAAGGCGGGCGATCATTTCAACCGGAGGAAGACATTGAGTATGTCGACGATTGAAACTGTCGCCAAACACCGATATTGACCGAAATGGGGCATTTTGAAGCTGGCTCGCTATTTAATGCATTTTGGCTGCATTTCGCACCAGGGCGCATTGTCCTCTCTTCTGTCCTCGCCGCTTCGACAGTAAGGATCGAACCGTCTCTCGATGCCCGTGTACCTGGGGGGATCGATTCTGCGACGATCGACTCCGGAGCGCCTGCATTGATTGCGTCGTTTGTCTGGTTGCTGTTCCATCACTTCGACCTCAAAAGGAATAACAGGGATGACTGCGTTTTAGGGTGACCGACCGGTATATCTCCATAGTAAAATAATTATAGCACCTGTCAAACATAAACGGCCTTTCTCAAATTAATCGGTTTTTATCCCCGAAGCCGTACCAATAAAAAAAATCCATGAAAGGACGTCGATATATGGATTCAATGGCGTTCCAATTCGGGATTTTTCCTCTCATTGCGTTTCCGGCAACACCCGACTCTTTTGTTTTGTTCATTTGCTTAATACTCTGTTTTCTGCTATGCGAAGATGGTTTTTTCGGGATGCCGGATTCCGGAAGGCAATCCGGTTTGATTACCTTTTCTGGATGGACGATCAGCGATGATAGACATCAGCCGCATACCGGCCACCGAGCCGGTGCGAATCATCATCGGCGCCGGCGAGCAGCGCTGGCCCGGATGGATGGCCACACACCGGGAAACGCTGGATCTGCTGCGGCCCGAAGACTGGGCGGCCAGCTTCGGCCACCGCCTGGTGGATGCGTTTTTGTGCGAGCATGTGTGGGAGCATTTGACCGAGGCCGAGGGACGGGCGGCCGCCCGATTGTGCTACCGGTGGCTCAAACCGGGCGGCTATCTGCGCTGCGCGGTTCCCGATGCCAATTTCCCGGATGCGGAATACCAGCGCATCGCCCGAATCGGCGGGCCCGGCCCGAAAGATCACCCGGCCGCGGACCATAAAATCGTTTATGACCGTCAACGCTTCGCAGATGTATTTGTACAGGCCGGCTTTGACGTTGACCTGTTGGAGTATTGCGACGAACAGGGCCGCTTTCATTACCACCAGTGGTCGCCGGACCAGGGTCCGGTTTACCGGTCGCTGCGCCTGGACCATCGCAACCGGGAAGGAAAACTGGGATTCGTATCCCTGATCATCGATGCACACAAACCCGCCTGACCGCCGCCCTGCGCGGGTCGCTATAAAGGCGGCTGAGCACCTCAACCCAATCTTCAAAGGAGGCACTTAACATGGCCCAGATGACCGAACGGATGCAGGAATTGTTCAACACGGTTCGCACCGCGATTCTTTCCACCGCCACCGCAGACGGCGCGCCAAACGCCGTGCCGGTTGGCGCCAAGAAAATCATCGACGCTGAAACCATTCTCATCTCCGACCAGTTCTTCAACAAAACCCTGGCCAACATGAAGGCCAATCCCCGGGTGGCGGTAACCTTCTGGGAGGGCCATGAAGGCTATCAGCTCAAAGGCAGCGTCACCATCGAAACCAGCGGCCAGCGCTATGAGGAAACGGCCCGATGGATCCAGGAGATGAGCGAAAAGGCAGGCTTTCCCCTTAAATCAAAAGGCGCCGTCATTCTCCACATTGAAGAGATTTTTGGCGTTTCGCCGGGTCCGGGAGCCGGCAAGAAGCTGGCATAATATCTATTCGCCATCCACTTTTAACCACGGAATACACTGAGGACACTGAAGAAGAAAACGGTTCAACTTTTTTTTAACCACGGAATACACGGAATACACGGAAAAAAAGAACCGCAAAATTTCTGTGTGTTCGGTGTATTCCGTGGTTTCTAATCTCTTTTCCCGATCCGTTGAGTTTCGCTGCACACTGCCAAATCAACTCTGCGGAACGCATCTCTTTTTCTCCAATAACCGCTTTTTCTGTGTATTCCGTGTGTTCCGTGGTTTAAAATCTCTTTTCCCGATCCGTTGAGTTTCGCTGCACACTGCCAAATCAACTCTGCGGAACGTATCTCTTTTTCTCCAATAACCGCTTTTTCTGTGTATTCCGTGTGTTCCGTGGTTTAAAATCTTTTCCGCCGCCGGACCGTCAGTGCACCATCAAAAAGGCATAGCGGTCCATCGTCTGGTCGTAATCGGTGCGCACGTTGATTTCGAATCCGAACTGGCGCACGGTGGCATATACGTCCACGGCCATGGCCTCGGGGGCCGGACGGGCCATGCGGGGCTGCTCGCAGGTTTCGCGGCTGCCGGTGCAGGTTTTACAGAAGCTGCAGGAGTCCATGAACAGCTGGAAGACGCGGTGGTATCCGGCCAGGAACACGGCGCGCTCCAGTTTGACCAGTCCGGCGTTGATTTTTGCGGACCAGGCGTGGCGATCCTCGGGCTGGTCCATCCGGCCCTCGAAATGCAGGATGACGGCGTCGGTATATTCCCTGAAAAAGCGTTCGCATTCGGCTACGGACGGGGTGTTGGGCGGGCATGCGCCGCCGCGGCCGTATTCTCCGCAGCCGTACATGCATTTCATTCGCACCCACTGGGCCACAATAATCTTTTTGGGGTCGATCCACCCGTAATCGGTGTAGCCGCTGGTGTGGAGGATATCGTCAATTTGCTTGCGCTGATCCGTGCTGATTGCCATGGGGCCTCCCTAGGTTCCGGGTTAAATGCCGTCGCGCATGTCATCGATCCAGAACGGCATGAAGCGATCAACGAAACGAAAACGGCCTTCAAGGGTGCGGTAAAGGATCCCTTTTTTGACCAGCGAATCCAATGACGCCTTGATGGATGACGAGGGGCCGATACCGTGACGCATCTGGAAATCTTTGGAAAAGGGCAGCGCCTCCGGGTCGTCGGCCAGGGCGAAAAGCAGGGCCTTTTGTGCCCGGGTGGCGGTTTGCCAGAGCATCTCATAATGGGGTGAATCCTGGCGGGCGATGATTGCCGGCAGGCTGTTGATCAGGGCGGTGTCGACGATTTTGGATTCGAGCGCGGATTCCCACATGGCATGGCAAAGCCGCTGGATATTGTAGGGCACATCTTCACCAAGGTCGAACAGGCGCTGGATATCGTCGCCGGTTACCCGGTAGGCGCCCTTCTCGAGCCAGTCCAGAACAAACCGATGGTAGGCCTTGCGTCTGATCGGTCCCAGCTTCATGATCCGGCCCATTTTATAGAACGCGCGCGTGCTGTCCTGGACCATGTCCAGCATGACCGACTGTTCGGACCCTGAAAAGATGTAACCGATGCGGTCGTGCTTCTGAATTTCCGAGCGCATGGCTTTTTCTACCGTCAACCCGTTGTACCTGGCGATATCCGAAAATTCATCCATGATCACGACCAGCCGTTTCTTTTTCCGGACGGCCAGGTCCTGCGCATGGGCCAGGCCTTCGACGAGGGCGGCCAGGGCATCTTTTTCGCCGGCGGCCAGTTCCAGTCCCGCGCTCACATTGCCGTCACGATCCAGGCTCAGCTTCGGGCGCAGCCGTTGAAACCCGGAAAAAAGTTTCAGCAGCCGGTCGGCATTGGACTCCGGGCCCTGGAGTCCAATGCCGAC
>SWCD01011840.1_pt1 | contig 10175 bp, 4 predicted proteins | sample 4693011 | NCBI WGS metagenome assembly SWCD01 (sample SAMN10267278, study PRJNA491770) | bioreactor metagenome | isolation source: DHS bioreactor inoculated with marine | place: Japan: Omine Ridge, Nankai Trough | reverse complement strand
GATGTCGAGGAGGATGAGTTCCTGGCGGTGGTTCGCGAGGGCGGCGCGGTGGGGCGTGGTCGGGGAGACGACCAGGTCCGTGGCCCGGCCGATGTCCACCGGGAGCTTCAGCGCGCGCGCTTTCCCCTCACCGTCGAGGAGAACCAGATCCTCCTCCCCGCCGGCATCGCCGACCGCGATCATGCGCTTGCCGTCCGAAAGCCACCGCGCCAGCCGGTATCGCACACCGTCCGGCTCGCCGTGACGCCGGACCGCCTCCTCCCAGTACGGGAACGTGAACGGCCGTCCGCGACTGACGATGGCGAGGGACGCGCCCTTCGGGTTCACGTCGTAGCTCTCGAGGAAGCGGGCGGCGTCCACGAACTTGCGGTTTCGCTGCGGCCGGGCGGAGTGGATCTCGACCGGCACCTTCCGGGCGGCGCCGCTCGCAACGTCATACACGTAAAGGTCCGCGCCGGCGCAGTAGACGATGCTCTTGCCGTCGGTCTGCGGGAAGCGGAGGTAGAAGTCCTCGTGGTCCGTGTGCCGCGTGAGATCCCCGCCGTTCGGCTTGACGGAATAGAGGTTCCCCACGCCCTCGTGGTCCGAAAGGAAGTAGATCCGGTTGCCGATCCACATGGCTCCGGCGAGGTTGCCGTCGAGATTCACGAGCTTCGCGAAATTCCCCTTGCCGTCGGGGTCGATCCAGAGCGTCCCCGCGGTGCCGCCCCGATAGCGCTTCCAGCGGGCGGGGTCTCCGGTGTTCCGGCCGATGACGCGGCCTTTGCCGTCCGGTGCGAACGCAATCGACATCGCCGGCCCGATCTCGAGCGGCTTCGTCTCTCCGCCGCCGACCGGGACCTGGGCCAGGTGGTAGAAGGCCATGAAGGGCTGGGCGGCGTCCGTGGCGAAGATCACCTGGCGGCCGTTCGGAGTGAAGGCCGTGGCATAGGTCATGGAACCGAGGAACGTCAGGCGTTTCGGGCGTCCGCCTGCGGAGGGCATGACGAAGACCTCGTCGTGGCCTTCATCGCGGCTCGTGAACGCGATCGAGCGGCCGTCCGGTGAGAAGACCGGACGGCTGGCCACGCCGGGGTTGGCGGAGAGTCTTTGCGCCGGCCCGCCCTTCAGGGCTACCGACCAGAGGTCGTCCTCGCAGATGAAGACGATGCGATCCCCGTGAACCGTCGGAAAGCGGTAGTAGCCCTGATCAGACGGCATGTGTTCCTCCTCGGTGAATCCCATCCCTGAGTTCAATCGGTGCGCGGACTTCCCCTCGCCCCCCCTTTTACACCGAAATGCGGAGGGGTCAAGCGGTTCGCCGCCGCGGCCACCGGATCCGAGTGGCGGCGACTCGACCGGGTGCGCGGGCTACCGCGCGCGCGGGGCTTGGTAAAGTAGTGTCGTGCGCACCGCCTTCGTCCTTCTCGGCTGCCTCGTGTTCCTCGGCCCGCTCCCGGGCAACGGGGTCTCTCCGGCGTTCGCCGGGGAGCGTGAGGAGCGGGCACTCAAGGAAGCCGACGAGGAGTTGCAGGGCTTGATCGATGACGCCCTCGACCGCGGCGCAAAGTGGCTTCTCGGCGAGCAGGCCGCGGACGGGTCCTTCGGCGCGGAATACGGGCATCCCCTGGGCTCGACGGCCATCTCCGTGCTGGCTCTCCTGCACGCGCGGCACCCGCACACCGACCCCCGCTTGGCCCGGGCGATCGAGTTCATGCGCGAAGTCTGCACTCCGCTCCTGAAGTCCGGTCTACGCACCTACTCCGCGTCGGTGACGATCATGGCACTGGTGGAGTACGGTCGGGCGCGGGGGCGCACCAGGGGGGATTTCGATCTCCCGGAAGCCGATCGCGCCTGGCTTTCGGAACTCGTCGAGTTCCTCGTGGAAAACCGCGCGTTCGGCGGGTGCTGGCGGTACCCGGGGCCCGGGGACGGCTACGACCACAGCAACACCCAGTACGCGCTCCTTGCCTTGAAGGAGGCCCGTCGCGCCGGGCTCGAAGTGCCGGAGGACCTCTTCGTCAAGGTTCTCGGGCATTTCGTCGGCGTGCAGGAGAAATACGGGCCGAAGGTTCGGCGCTACCGGGAGACCGGCGGCGACGGCGTGTACCGGGCGGACCGCGAGACCGTCTCCGGTTACGACCACGCCCGCGGCTTTGCGTACGTCGGGTCGCGCCCCGTGACCGGGTCCATGACCGCGGCCGGAGTCGCGGCGGTTTCGATCTGCATCTCGGAGGTGTCGGAGGAGCGCTGGGGAACGCTGATCGCGGCTGCGGAGAAAGCTAAATTCGACGGGCTGGCGTGGCTGGGGCGCAATTTCTCGGTGCGGGAGAATCCCGGAGCCGGAGAGGTGTGGCATTACTACTACCTCTACGGCCTGGAGCGGGCCGGTGTGCTGGGCGGCGTGGTGTATATGGCCGGGCATCGCTGGTATGCGGAGGGCGCGACGTACCTGGTGGACGCGCAGAGTCCCGACGGCGGGTGGCGGGTCGCCTCGCGGAGAGGTCCCGGACGGGTGGCGGATCCGGTGACGCAGAGCTTCGCCCTCCTGTTTCTCTCCCGCGCCACCGCCCGAGCCCTGGCCGTGGCCACCGAGGAGCCCCTCCTCGATCTCACGAACGCCGCGGGTCTCTCGGACGAGGACCTCGCTGCGCTCTTCAAGACGGCGTACATCGAACTGGCCCGCCTCTCCGGTGACGAGGCCGCGAAGCGATCGCGGGAGTTCGCCCACCTGGGCCCCCGTGTCCTGCCCCACCTGATCCGACACCTCGACGCGAAGGGTGTCGAGGACCGGACCCGGGCGGTGACGATCCTTCGTGCCATCACCGGGCTGGCCCAGGGCTTTGAACCCGACGACGAAGACGGAAAGCGCCAGGCCGCCATGGACCGTTGGACCCGCTGGTACCTGGAGCGCCGGGAGACGCTCGAGCTGGATACGACCGCGCTTCGTCTTCGGTAGAGCCGCGGACGCGCCCCCGAGCCCGTTTCCTCTCAAGAGCTTACGTCTGGAGTTCGATGTTGGAGTGGTGTCGAACCGCAACCAGATACTCCCTCTGTCCCCGCTCAACCTGCTGTGGGCCCTTCCGGCCTTCGCGGTGGGTATGGGATCGCTGATTCGCTGGTCCACGGGTGAACCGGTCAGCTTGGCGTTTCTGCTTGGAACGACCGGTATCGGCCTGATCGGCGCCGCCGTGGGAGTCTGGTTCGTCGAACGGGTCGAGGAGCGCCTGCTCGCCCGGCTGGAGGCGCGATCCTCGGAGCTTCGCTCTTCCCGGGACTTCCTCCTGAACCTGCTGGATTCCTTTCCCGGGGCGGTGTTGGTCGTCAATCGGAACGGTCGGATCGCCTACACCAGCCCGGGGGTGGAAGGTCTTCTCGGAGCAGGCCACCGGCAGATCCAGGGATCCTCCGCCGGGCTCATCTTTCTCGACGGCACCCTGGAGTACCAGCGCATCCTCGACGCGCTCGACGCCCCGAATGGGGACGTGCGGGGGGAACGGAGTTCCGTGCTGCGAGGCGATGGACAGGTCGTGCCCGTGGAGCTGTCGGCTCGACCCATCGCCGATGCCGGAGACGGTCGGCCCGGAGTCCTGCTGGTCGTTCACGACATCTCCGGTCGCCTGGAGCGGGAGCGCCTCGAGGTGGGGAGCGAGCGGCTTCGCATCCTCGGTGAATGCGTGGCCGGTGTGGCGCACGAGCTGAACAACCCCTTGACCGGCGTCATCGGATACCTGCAACTCGCGACCGAGGAGGGCCTTCCGGAGCATCTCGACGACACCCTCAGGAAGGCCGGCCGGGAAGCGTCACGGATGGCCCAGACGATCCGCACCCTGCTTGGTTTCGTGCGCCAGCGCGAACCGGAGCGGATCCCCAGCGACCTCAACCGTCTGGTGGAGCAGGTCTGCGAATTCCTCGAGCATCAGCTCCTGGTCAACGACATCAAGCTCCTCGTGACCACCCGAGAACTTCCCCTCGCGCTCGTCGATCCGCACCTGATTCGTCAGGTCCTCCTGAACCTTCTGAAGAACTCGCAGGACGCCATTCGGGAGACCGGACGCGGCGGCACCATTCGCGTGCGCACCAGTCGGTTGGGGGAGGTCTTCCGCATCGAAGTGGAGGACGACGGACCGGGCGTGCCCGACGAGGAAGCGGAACGGATCTTCGAGCACTTCTACACCACCAAGCCCTCGGGGAAGGGCACCGGTCTCGGCCTGCCCATCTGTCGCCGCATCCTGGAGGCCCACGGCGGGACCATCGCGCTCACCGAACCCGGTTCGCGTACCGGCGTGAAGTTCATCCTCGACCTGCCGGTCCCGTCGGTGGAGCAGATCACGGAACTCGAGCCGCCGCCGGCTGAGGCTCCGGCCCACCTGAACATTCTGGTGGTGGACGACGAGAAGGGCGTGCGCGAGTACGTGGCGATGGTGCTGAAGGGAGAGGAGCACACGGTGCGCGAGGCCGAGAGCGGTCTGGTGGGCCTCGAGTTCTTCAAGGAGGAGTGCCCCGACCTCGTGCTGCTCGACATGAAGATGCCGGACATGGGGGGCCCCGAGTGTCTAAGGCGCATGATCGAAATCCGCCCCGACATGGACGGCCGAATCGTACTGATGTCCGGCGATCGGGTCGCCCGGGATGCCTCGGAGTTGTTCCTCAGCAAGCCCATGACCCCGGACGAGATCCTCGCCGTCGTGGCTCGGGCCATGCGGGTCCCGGCCCTCAGTTGAGCTTCCTGCCTCGGACCTGAACCGTGCCGAGTTTCACCGCGGCGCCCTCCGTCCCCTTCGGCCTGATCCGCAGACCCTTCACCCGCGCCGGCGGAAACGAGAGCTCGATCCACATCGGCACCGCCTTCGCGCCCTGCCCCACGAGCACCTCGACGCCCTTCAACTCCTTGTACTTCGAGCGACCGGAAGGCACCTCCACCACCCACTGAAGGGGGAAGGTCTCCACCTCGGCGGGCGGGGTCAGCACGATCGCCGAGACGTCCTTCGTGCTGCGCTTGAACTCGAGCACGAGTCCCTCCACCGGCATCGGGATCGGCTGGCCGGGCTTCGCACCCTCGATCGTGGGCTCCGATTTCAATGCCTCGCGTGAGGCGTGGCGGATGTGGGGGGCGTCGTAGATCTGTTCCCCGGACAGGAAGACCTCGAGCTTCGGTGGGCCGAGGGGCTTCAGGGTGAACCGGATCGGGTGCCAGCCAGGGGCCAGGGACAGTGCAAAGGCGCGCTGACCGGCAAGCTCCTGATCCTTCGCGAGTTCCACTCCTCCGACCGAGAGGGAAAGCTCACCCGAGCCCGCGAAGGAAAGTTCCTGGAAGCCGCCCTTCGTGACCTCGAACTCCCCGCCGAGGGTCAGTTCCTCCACCGCGCCCAGGCTTCGCAGTTGCGCACTGAGCACCTTCCCGCCCCGCGCGTCGCCGAGGTTCGTGACGGCGATCTCCCGCTCCCCGTCTTTCGTCTTCGCCGTGCCCCTGAGCCCCGGGAGCGTGGGGTGCGGCGTGGGCTGCGGCTCGGCGGCGTCGGGGAGCACGATGTCGATCTCGATGGGCTTGCCGCGGTAGGCGGCGCCGTCCGTCAGGACCAGGCGGGGGACGAGGGTCACCGGTCCCGGCCCGATCAGCGTACTGTCCACCCGCGCCGTGGACTTCGTGGTCCGGGCCACCACCCGGCCCGCAGAGAGCACCTCGATCTCCCGAACGCCCCGGGCCGTCACCTCGATCGTCTCCCCGAAGACCACCGTCGGGCCGGAGGCCTCGATCCGGGGCGTGAGCGGCTGGTTCGCGACGATGGCGTCGAGCTTCATGTGGGAGCGCGTCTCGATCGGCCCCTTCGCCACGGCCACGACCCGCACGTCGTGGTGCCCGTCGTCGAGCTTCTTCGTGTCGAGGACGAAGAGCTTCGCGACGGCTGATCTCTTGCCGTCCACCCACAGCTCGAACGACTCCGCGTCGCCTTCGGGGATGAGCTGAACCGTGCCGCTCCACGGGCCCTTCGGCGCCTTGACCTTCACCTTGGTGAAGGTCGCGAACGGCCGGGCCAGCCCGTCGCCCGCCACCATCAGCTGATAGGGCCCCCAGATGCTCTGGTAGAACGCCTCCGCCAGCGAGCACCCCTCGGCGTAGAAGACGTGGATCATCGGGTTGGGGAACTTCATGTGGAGCGCCAGCGGCTCCGCCACGGTGCCGCTCGCCCCGGCCGCGCCGAAGCGGATGAACTCGGAGAGCTTGGTCTGGCCCGGCGTGCCGAAGTGGGCGCCGAAGCTGGTCAGGTGTTCCGCGATCGCGCCCGGCAGCATCTCGCTCCCGGACTTCCCCCAGGAGAATCCGGCCGTGCCGACCACTGCGCCGATCACGTCCTTTCTGCCGACCGGGATGATGCCCGTCTGGCCGTCCTTGCCTTTCTCGAGGGTCGATACCTTGCGGCCGAGTTTCGTCAGCCCCGCGGTCAGGGCCTGGAAGAAGCCCGGCTTCTCGCGAGCGGTGGAGCGGATGTTCTCGTTCCTGCAGATGTAGACCGTGCCGTCGGGGTTCGTGCCGTCACAGGCGGCGGCCCGGGTCAGGCACTCGAGGACCTCGGGCGTGCTGTTTCCGTAGCGGCCGGTGTAGCCGAGTTGCGTGGACAGGTAGTAGCGGTTCGTGGCGGTCCTGGCGGGGGAGATGTCGGGCTTCTCCCGGCCGGTGAAGCCGTAGGTGGACCGGAAGCCGTGCGCCGGGTAGATCTCCGTCGAGGCGCGTTGCATCCCGCTGAGGATCCGCGCGAACTCCGGCAGGGCGCGGAGCCTCGCGAGGTCCGGGTCGGCGGCGGCGTGGCGGGGGTTGGTGAAGCCGTGCTCGCTCGCCGCGGCGAGGGCTTGAAGCGCCTCCTCGTCTCGACCCAGGCGGGCCAGACAGCAGGCGTAGTTGTAGAGGTGGTTGGAGTCCCGCCAGGTTTCGAGCAACTTCTCGAAGGCCGCGGCCGCGGCGGCGTAGTCCTTTGCCGCGAGCGCGGTCTGGGCCTTCCCGGAGAGTTTCCGCTCCTCCTCCGTGGGCGCCCGCGCACCGACCGGGGCCGCCGCGCCCGCGGCGGCGAACCGGAAATAGCGGTTGATCTGGAGGTTCCAGAAGGGATCGCCTGCGAGGACGTGCCGGATGAGGTAGGTGACGCCGGTCAGCGAGGCCACCTTGCCGATCTGGTGCCCGGGGTTGGGGACGTCGAGGACCTTCGCGAAGTTCACGCCGTAGGGGAAGTCCACGGAGTAGGTGATCAGGTCGATCTGGTCCTCGAGCCCGCGTTCCTTCAGGTGCGCGGCGATCGGCGCCCAGATGTGCTCTTTGAAGAACTCGAGCGTGACGACGCCGAGGTGCGGGATGTCCGAGAGCATGACCACGTGGCCCTCGGGGATGTCCCGAAGTCGGATGTACTCGTTCGCCACCAGTCGGGACGCCGGGGAATTCGCGTTCACCACCACCAGGGTGGTCTCCGGCCCGCCGCCCGCCAGGGCGTTCGGGGCGATTGCGGCGAAGAGGATCGCCACGAGGGTCGCGGCGACGAGTCGATCTGCTTTCCTGATCATGTCCGGATGTTGGCAGATGAGCCGGGGCGGTGCAAGGAGCCGGGCTGTCGGCGTCTGGTTGGATTCGGGGAAAGGGAAACGGATTCGAGGGGGGGCGGCCGAACGCGGAATTCCGAGGGGGTTGCGGCAGGGTTGATGGACGGGTCGGCCGACACGGCGGTCGGCCCTCCAGAAAACGGTTGAGCCCATGGGTGGAGGGCGGTTCAAGGATCCGTTAACCTTGACGGAAATGAGAACCGCTAGCGAAAAGCTGACTCGTTGAAACCAAGCCGGATATGGCATTCAATGCAGGATGGCACTGGTTTCATTGGTGCCTGGGCGGAGGGTCTCCATGCGACGAACCATGTTGGTTTTCATCCTGATCCTTGCCGGCTGCGCCGCGACCGCTGCGCCTCAGGCGGATCCTCTTGATTCAGGAGCGCTTGCGCCGGTGACGGTGCCGGAGGCGGCGGCGCCGGTGATGGTCGTGCCGACCGATCTCACGGAGCTTTCGGTCGCCGAAGCGGTGGCCGTGGCCCTCGATCGGAACCCGGACCTCGGGATCGCCGCGGCCCGCATCGCGGGGGCCCGGGAAGAGGTCCTGGTGGCCCGCTCGACCTGGTATCCGCGCCTCGACGTCTCCTTCGGCTACGCCAACTCGAACGACCCCGTCAACGTCTTCATGGGGCAGCTTCGGCAGCGCGATCTGAAGATGACCGGCGACTTCAACAGCCCCGGATGGTGGGGGAACAGTCGGTTGGCGGCGGACGTGAGCTACGCGATCTACGATGGTGGCCGCCGGCAGGCGTACGAGAACCTGGCCGGATCGAAGGTGCTCCTCGAGGAGCGGCAGCGCGACGCGGTCCAAAACGAGTTGAAGGCCGCCGTGATCGGCATGAGCCTGATGGTCTACGAGTCCGCGGAGTTCACGCGAGTGGCCGGGGAATCGGTCGCCCTTGTGACCCAGCAACTCGATATCGCCGGTCAGCGCTTCGACTCGGGGGTCGTGCAGCGCTCCGACGTGCTGAGGGTGGAGGTCCGGCTGGCCGAGGCGAGGGAAGTCCTGGTCCGGTCGAGAAACGGGCACGAGCGGGCGCTGGCCGCCCTTCGGAACCTGCTCGGCATCGAAAGCGACGTGCCGTTTTCCCTCAAGACCGGCGGCGAGTTCAAGGTGCCGCCGGTGCTGGAGGAGGAGTACATGGACGCGGCTCGCGCCAACCGTCCGGAGTTGCGTCGGGCGGAGGAGACGATCCGGGCGGCGGAGCACGCGGTGGCTCTGGCCGAGGCCGGCGAGTTGCCCACCGTCTCCGCCTTCGGCACCTATGCCCTGGACGCCCAGTACGTGGACTTCGGCTTCGACCAGGACAGCGGCATGATCGGCATCCGGGTGGACTGGGCGGCCTTCGAGGGCTTTCGGTCGCGCGCGGACATCGCGGTGGCCAAGGCGCAGGTTCGCGCGGCGAAGGAGCGGCTCCGCCAGGTCGAACTCGGCGTGGAGCAGGACGTCACCCAGGCGCGCCTGACGCTCAGCGAGGCCCGGGAGCGCACCGCGGTCTCTTTGAAGTCCGAGGAACTCGCCGGCGAGGCCCTCGACCTCATCCGCGCCCGCTACGAGAACGGCGCGGCGACCATCACCGAGTATCTCGACGCGGAAGTGGCCCTCACCGGCGCCCGCGTCCGGAACGTGGCGGCGAAGTACGACGAACAACGATCGACGGCGGATCTTCGAAGGGCCCTCGGTGTGTGCCGGGCGAGCCTTTCTGCGCCGATGGGAGCGGGACAATGAAAGCCATTGTGGCGGTGCTGGTCATTGCGGGGGTCATCGTGGGGCTCCTCGTCTGGGAAGGCGTGTTCGATTCCTCGAAGGTGGGGCCGGACACGGAGGTCCGGGCGCCCAAGAGCGCCGGGAACGTGCCGAGCGTGGAGGTCGTTGCCAAGACGATCGGCGTTTACTCCGAGGCGGTGGGCACGGTGCGGTCGCGCCGCAAGACCCGCGTCTCCCCGCGCCTGATGGGCACCCTGGTGGAACTCAAGGTGGAACAGGGGGACGAGGTGACGAAGGGCCAGGTGCTGGCGCGGATCGACGACCGGGAGGTCAAGGCCCGCGTCGAGGCCGCCCGTGCGGTGCTCGCGCAGACCGATGCCCGCTACTCCCAGGCGGCGGCCGCCCAGCGCCGCTACACCGATCTCTACGAGAAGAACGCCACCACCAAGGAGCAACTGGAGGCGGTGACCGGGGAGTTCGAGATGGCGAAGGCCGGCGTCGAGGGCGCCCGGGCCGCGGTGCGCGAAGCCGAGGTCTACCTCGACCACACCACCATCCTCTCGGAGATCGGCGGCGTCGTGGCCGAGAAGCTCGCCGAACCCGGAGACCTGGCGCTGCCCGGCAAGCCCATCCTCATCCTGCAGGATCCGAACGACCTGCGCCTCGAGGCCGACGTCCGGGAGTACCTGATTGCCGACCTGCCGGTGGGGGCGTCGGTCACCCTGGTTTTCGGAGAGCCCCTGAACTCCACCATCGAATCCGTGATCGAGGAGCGCGCGCCGGAGGCGGATCCGGGCACGCGGACCTTCCTTGTCAAGGCCCCCATCCCCGAGGGAGCCGGGGCCCAGGCGGGCATCTTCGGCCGGCTCCGGTTCTTGACGGGCGAGCGTGAAGCTCTGCT
>SWCD01011466.1_pt1 | contig 10176 bp, 10 predicted proteins | sample 4693011 | NCBI WGS metagenome assembly SWCD01 (sample SAMN10267278, study PRJNA491770) | bioreactor metagenome | isolation source: DHS bioreactor inoculated with marine | place: Japan: Omine Ridge, Nankai Trough | reverse complement strand
TTTTTTAGAAAGGGATTGGTGGCTGCCAAAGGTGAAAGCAATAAGATTCCAACAAAGATAGATATTGGGCATGAAGTGACCAAACGTTATGCAGAAAAGATTGATGGGATCGCATCTGGATCGATCGCAGAAGGATTATTGGGGATGCCCTCGACTGCCCATATATTAGGGGGCTGCCCGATCGGGAGGTCTGCGGAGGATGGGGTGATAGATCTATCCTGCGAGGTATTTAATTATCCAGGATTGTTTGTGGTGGATGGGTCGATCATGCCTGCAAACCCAGGGATTAACCCAAGTTTGACAATCACCGCTTTAGCTGAGTATGCGATGAGCCAAATCCCTCAAAAATAAGTTGAAGAAAAATTGAATTATAAAAAAGCGATTGGTTATTGTTTAAAGAAGAAAGCCGCGTTTGAATCCTACCCTTTTGGGATAGGTGTGCCAGTGATCAAAGTGGTGAATAAGATGTTTGCATTGTTTTCAGAGGATGTAGACCCGATCCGAATGAATCTAAAATGTGATCCAGAAGATGCTCAGGCATTGAGAAAGGAATATGAGGCGGTGACGCCTGGATTCCATATGAATAAACAACATTGGAATAGTGTCTATTTGGATGGTAGTGTGCCGGATAAGGTGATCAAAGAAATGATCGACCATTCTTATGCATTAGTAGTAAAGAGCCTAAAGAAAACGGATCGGGAAGAAAATTATTTATAGGATTTGATCACTCTGCACTAAATATGGGGGAATCGGTATTAACCAAAGCGGAAGTAAAAGACCCACCAGCAAATTTGTTAAGCAAGTCCAGTAGATCTGCAACGGCTTTTTGCACATCCATTTTTCCATCGGGATGATGAGCTTCGGTGCAGATGACTGCAGTTGTGGTCTCAGGGTTTGCAGCAGATTCATCTGACTGTCGCCAGCACCATCGGCGGGCAACAACCAATTTTGTTTCATCCGAAAAAACAACTTCCCCACTTTCTGGGTTTTGGGCTTCTTTTTCAAATAAGGGGGTAAAACGTTCGGTGCCGTCTGAAAAATGGACGGAGATTCCAGAATGCAATTTGGATACGTCGAAAATGGCGACAGGTAAATGGTAGCGAATGCTAACAAGGTTGCCGATGTCTACCAAAGTGTTGATCGAAGGGATATCCCCTTTCTTGGTTAATCTACGGAGAAGGGCTTCTGCCGCGCTGCGGTATTTGGTAGGGTTTACGCCGAATTTTCTAAAAGCGCTCCGCCAGGCGGATAGTGAGGGGAGTTCACTAAGAGGTGTATCCCCAACTTCTTCGATCACTTTTATTTGTTCCTCGAAATAAATTTCTTTCAATTCGTTAGAGGTGGCTGTATTTTTCATGCCCGTGGATAAGATGACACCCGCTTGAATATCGGTAAAGGTCTTAATTATTTCAGGATGATATTGAAAACTTAATGCGTTAGCCAAATGCTTCTCCAGCTACCAGAATAGTAAACGTGGCAACAAACCAGTGAATTAAAAAAGGATAGATGAACGATTTCGTGCGCCATGCCACGAGGCCGAATAGGAAACCGCCAAATATGGTGGACAAGGTTTCAAATTCTGGTTTGCCAAGATGACCTAAGGCAAATGGAACGGCATGCAGCCAGAGTGCATGATCCCCAAATTGCCGTTTATAACCAAATAAGATCCACCCTCTGAAAATAAATTCCCAGCCGATGAGATCGATAAATGTGAACACTGGGGTAACACTGCTTAGTTGTCGGCTGTAATATTTCTCCATTGAGGGATCCCCCTTGGCAACAAAATATAAAATTGGGGCGATCAAGACGATGGCAAGGATTGTAATGGTTAAGCCAGCTTTCCAATCCCCCCACTGAAACCCATAATCTTTCGGAGATCGTCGTTCTACGAATAAAATGATGAGGATGGGGATGACCATGTAAATGAAGACTCGGTCTAGAGCCTTATAGCCAGTGAAATTATGGTAGCTGTCGACCATGATCAATAAAGTGCTAACGATGGTGATGACTACTATATCTCGATCAAAATTTAGTTTGAAATTAAATAAATTTTTTAACATTAGTAATCAAAGCCTGCTTTATTGCCATCGGGGCCGAATAACAAGGCAATTTTATCTGAATCTCGCCAGATGGCAAAACCCCAATTTAGGAATAATAATATCAAAATAAGGAATGCCAGGACTGATTTCCATTGTAAATATTTAGAGGTGATTTGCGAAATAATCTCTTTGCGGTTTACCCAAGCAACCCCTGCCCAAATTGAAAATATAGGCAACAGAGTAAGGTGAAAACGAGACTCGGCTAAGATCAGCACATGGGGTGCGATATAAGCCAAAACAAAAAGAAACATGAGCCATTTCTCTTTGTTGAATTTTGAAAAAGAAAAACCAAAAGCTGCCAATGACGTAACCAGCACAAATGGCATGGTAATGATTAGGAAAATACTTATCAATAAGGCTTGGGGGATGGGGCCTATAAAATTATTGGTATAAAAATAAGCAATTGCACGATGCTCAAGACCAAAGAAAAAGCCTAATTTTCTGACCATCAAATATGGGATTCTTCCGGGATCTTCTTTGATATACTCAATCGTTTTTTGCAACCCATGTTCATCTCGAAGAGCATCGTCTAAATAGGGCATCAAATCTAAGGAAATACCATATTGGAAAGTACCATCACTTTCAGGGTGGTAGCCCATATACATATCATAGCCAAGGGCTGATTCGATAAAAAAGAAACTGTCATGTAATTTTGTGTTTCGAACCCCCCAGGGTACCGTTATGATCAATACTGTAATCAAAAGGATCAAAGCCTCTTTTTTATCCTTAATCACAAACCAAAGCCATAGTAAAGCAATTGGAAGAAAGGCAAAGATTACGGAACGGGTTAAAGTAGTTAAACCAAATAATATGCCTGCCAAAAGGTAATCTCTCATTTTATGTGTTTTGGATGCTTGCAGAAGCATTACCACCGAAGCCAAGGCCAAAGGCATAAATATGTTTTCGGTTGCTAAAGCGATTGGATAAACGACAAACATGGGGTAACAGGCAATGATTAGCCCCGCTATTTTGGCAATCTTAACTTTTTTAGGATAAAGTTGGATCGCTAAAATGTAGGTTAGCGCTGGTAAAGTAGCTCCCACAAAAGCTTGCGCCAGTCTAGCTACAAAAAAGCGGTTTTCAAGACCAAATATTTTATAAATTAGTGCTAAAAATGTTGGATATCCTGGGGGGCGAAATGAGGTGAGCACTCCCAGAGGATCATATTCTCCCTCAACAACATCCATATCAATATATCTTTCGATTTGCTCTAGATCATCCTGAGCATACCATCTATAGCCATTTCCCGATTGGATGCTCCGGGCGAGCATGTCATATTGGAACATATCGTCTAAACCAATCTTGAGATCGGAGGAAAGAAGTACAGGAATTAATCGAAGGATTAAAGCCAAGATAAAGATGCTGAAAATGGTTTTGTTTTTTTTCATGAAAGGAACCGAGATTGAATACTCGGGGAAGGAATTGCGCATTGCTCTTTTTTCCCAAACCAACCGTAGCGATTTTTAGCGATCCAATCGTAAATGCCGTCTCTCAGGGGGACAGGGATAATTGCTATAAATTTCAAAATCGGCCAAGGAAATTTTAAATACGCTAATATTTTAATGGCTGCGGCTGAACGAAAATAGACCTGATTGTCTTCAATGAGGATGATCGACTCCAAATAATTTGGGGTTATGGAAAATCGTTTAAGGTTCTCATTTGCATATTTCGATTGTAAATTTGCAAAACGGAGAACAGGCTTAGATTCCCAACGAATGATGAATGCAACAGTCGCGTTGCATAAATTACAAACGCCATCAAATAAAACGATTGGGATAGGATCAGTCATAATTTAGTATAGCATGGAGGATAGGGATGATGGAATGGTGTTTTTCCCCAATAAATTTAACTAATATGTTCGAAAAATAATTATTTATTAATCAATCTTTATGCATCATGACTAGCAATGTTTCTCCTTTTTTGGTCAGTGGTTCAAAGAAACCAACGAGCTTACTAATCCTGCGAAAATATTTAGGCATATTCTCTTCTGGAACTGGCTTAAAGTGATATTGCTGATAAAAAGGACCCAAGCTTGATTGGCACATGAGGTAAAGATCCCCCGAGTGTTGGGTGAGCAATTCCTCGACTAATACCCTGGCAACACCTTTTTTACGCCAAATTTTGGTGACGACTAGGGAGGCAAGCTCAACGGAACCATCTTGATGCGGTTTAATCTGCCCGCATCCAATGATTTCCCCCCCATTGCCTACTGCCAATGTGAAACGCTGCCAATCCAAACCCATCGGGTTGATCTCGCCCTCACGGATGAGGTCTTTTATACGATTGGTATCTTTTTCATTGGCTGGGCGGAGGGTAACCTCAATTTTCATAGGGAACTTTATTTTTCCGAGAAGATCTCTAGCAATATTTCACGAGCCATATTGGGGTTTGCTTTACCCTGGGATTTTTGCATGACTTGGCCGACAAACCAGCCAATCAGTCCATCCTTTCCCCCAAGATATTTTGCGACTTGCTCAGGATTTTCATCAATGATGGATTGAGCAATTTTACGGATCGCGCCAGTATCACTTACTTGGCCTAAACCTTCTGACTCGACGATTTCTTGTGGGGATTTCCCTGTATTTTCTACTTTATCGAGCAAAGATTTCCCGGTTGGAGTATTTACTTTCTTATCATCGACAAGCTGGATAATCTCAGCTAAAAATTCAGGTTTGAGTTTTAATTCCCTAGCCATTTTCCCACTTTCATTCAACATTCTTTGAATATCATTGATGATCCAATTAGAGACTCGTTTGATATCGCCTTTGTACGCTTTGACTGCTTTTTCAAAATAATCCGATAAACTGCGTTCATTGGTCAATATATCGGCATCATACTCGGGTAATTGATAGTCATCGACAAAACGCTGTCTGCGAGCAAGGGGCAATTCTGGAAAATCATTAAGGATGTGATCTTTCCAAGCCTGATCGATATGCACCTTGAGAAGATCGGGTTCCTTGAAATGCCGATAATCTGCTTCAGTTTCCTTTGAGCGCATCTTACTGAGCGTTTCGGTATCCTCATCCCAATCCAATGTCCAGGGTTTGATCTCGTTTCCAGCTTCAACCTCTTTGATCTGGCGTTTGGCCTCTTTTTGGATGGCGGTACGAACAGCTTCTATTGAATTTACATTTTTTATCTCAGTCTTTGTATTGAGTATTTCCTCCCCTTTAATACGAATGGATACGTTAGCATCTGCCCGTAAATGTGCTTTTTCCATATTGGCTTCGGATATATTGAGCCAACGGAGCAATTGACGCAAACGGATCAAATATTCTGCGGCTTCATCTGCTGAACGCAGATTTGGTCCGGTAACCATTTCGATAAGGGGGACACCACAGCGGTTAAAGTCAATCAGCCGGCGATCTCCCTCTTTTTTTGTTTTTCCGGCGTCTTCTTCGATATGCAATTTTTCAATTTCGACACGACGGGTATAGTCGCCCATGGGTAGGTCTAGATAACCGCCTAATGCGATCGGTTGATCATATTGAGTGATCTGGTAGCCTTTGGGCAGATCGGGATAAAAATAATTTTTTCGGTCAAAATAGGAATCGGATTGAATCTCCGCATGCATGGCATGGGCTAAAAGCATGGCTTTTTCTGCAACTGCCGCATTGGGGACAGGAAGGACACCAGGCAGGCCGCTGCAAACAGGACAAATATTGGTGTTAGGTTCTTCTTCCCATGAATCCGCTTTACAAGCACAAAAGATCTTGGTTTCCGTATTTAATTGTATATGGGTTTCTAAGCCGATCACGATCTCATATTCTGGCATAAATTTCACCTAAAAATTATTTATTAATTATTCCAATCCAGCTAATACCTGGGGGGTTTCTTTTCGCCAAACATCTGCGGCACTTGCCATTTCATAGGCCCGACCCATTCGCAATAAATTGGCTTCTGAATAGTCGGGGCCAAGGAATTGGATGCCGATTGGCAACTTATTTTCGTCCAATCCCGCGGGAATTGTAATTCCAGGTGTGCCGGCATGGTTGGCGGTTACATTGAACTGATCGGCATATTGCATCAATACTGAATCGCCATAGACATCCCCGATGGGGAATGCTGAGCTAGGGGTTGTGGGGGTGAGTAAGGCATCTAAACCATACTCCCCATCTTTGTCATAGACCGTATCAAAATCGCTGCGGATCAGGGAACGAATCTTGAGGGCACGTTGATAATATTGTTCGCTATATTGGGCGGCACTGACATACATGCCCATGAGGACACGAAGTTTTGGTTGGAGGCCAAAGCCTTCCCCCCGAGTCTTGCGGTACATTTCGTTCAAATCCTTAACAGATTCTTTGGTTCGATGTCCATATTTCACACCATCAAATCGGTGGAGATTGGAGGCAGCTTCGACACGGGAGATCACAAAATAGGCGGGGATCCCGTAGGAAGTATGGGGCATGGGCACATTTTCCACGATCCTAGCGCCCATATCGGAAAGGAGGTCTGCCGCTCGGATAACGGAGGCTTTGATTTCCTCAGGAATTGGTCTTTCTTCGATCTGACCAGAATCATGGTCATAATAAACGATCTTAAAATAATCTGGAGATAAGCCGATCCTTAGCCCTTTTACACCTTCTTCAAGGGCGTGCAAATAATCAGGTACAGGCACAGTGGCCGCGGTATGATCTCGGCGATCAGGGCCGGCGATGGCGTTGAGCATCATGGCTGCATCAGTCACATTTCTAGCCACAGGACCAGGGCAATCTAAGGAGGAACCAAAAGCAATGAGCCCATAGCGTGAGACTCTGCCGTATGTTGGCTTCATTCCTACGACACCACAATAGGCGGCAGGTTGGCGTATGGAGCCAGCGGTATCCGTCCCCAAGGAAAGTTGACCCTCCCCGGCAGCAACTGCTGCAACACTTCCCCCTGAAGAACCACCTGTCACTCGGCTGGTATCCCATGGATTACGAGGATGTGGTTGAAAAGCTGAGGATTCATTTGAAGAACCATAAGTAAATTCATCTAGGTTTACTTTTCCGATCAATACACCACCAGCATCTTCAATCTTTGCGACAGCAGTAGCTGTATAAGGCGCTTTAAAATTGGCAAGTATTTTAGAGCCCGCAGTCGAATAGGTGTCTTTTACAGCAAAAATATCTTTTACAGTGAATGGCACTCCTGCTAAGGGGCCGGGAATGATGCCTTCGGCAATTTTTTTATCAATTTCCTCTGCTTGTGCTCTGGCGCGTTCGTCGGTGACAGATATAAACGCATGAACTTTGTTTTTATCTTCTTCAGTAAGTTCAGTTTTCTCCAGACTTCCTGATCTTCCATCGACCTGCTCGATTCGTTTTAAAGAAGAGCCAAGGGCTTCCACAGCCGATACATCTTTGTTTCGAATTAGGATAGATAATTCGTATGCAGATAGGTCACAAAGTTCCATATTAATCTAGATCCTCTAGGGGTATGCCGGGGACGACGAAATATCGATCTTCCGTTTCGGGTGCATTCTTTAATATGTCTTCGACGTATGGAAAGGGATCATGCAAATCATTTCTGAGATCGGCACTGTTATCGTGGGTGTACTGCACACCATGGGCGGCGGGTTGAATATCTTCTTCCAAAGGGATAGAGGCCAATTCATCTACCGCAGTTAGCTGCTTATTTAGTTGATCGCGAAGGTAATCCGCTTCCTCATCGGTGAGTTCTAAGGCAGCCAAATCCACCATATGATCAAAAATTTCTTGAGTAATTTTGTCGTCCATTGGGTTTCCTCTTCATTTAGATATCCCCTATTTTACCCCAATCATTTCAATATTTTATTTATGAAAATTTAGTAAATAAATATGGGATAAAAGAATTTTTAGGAGTTTTTCCCATGCTATAATTAATTGAAGAAACCCACATCAATTTTTACATTATTAAATTCAAATTTATACTTTTAGCCAAATGCTAAGGAGATTAAATGTCCTTTTCCCACCTTCTGACTGATGAACATAAGATGATACAACAGGCCGCACGAGATTTTGCCAAAAAAGAGATCGTGCCAATCGCGGCTGAATATGATTTGAGTGGTGACTTTCCGGCGGAAACGATTAAAAAAATGGGGGCAATGGGGTTTATGGGCATAGAGGTTCCAGAAGTATATGGTGGTGCAGGGATGGATACTTTGTCTTATGCATTGGCCTTGATCGAAATAGCGAAAGCAGATGCCTCTCATGCGGTAGTGATGTCGGTGAATAATTCGCTTTACTGCCACGGTATTGTGACCCACGGCACTGAGGAACAGAAGCAAAAATTTGTGACACCAAGCGCCTCTGGTGAAGTGATCGGGGCATATTCATTGACTGAGACCCAATCAGGTTCTGATTCCGCGACGATGCGAGGAAAGGCTGTGAAAGATGGGGATGAATATATATTGAATGGTTTAAAATCTTGGGTGACAAGTGGCCCTGTTGCTGGTTTTGTGGTGGTGTTCATGATGACTGACTCAGATAAAGGGGCTAAAGGTATATCTGCTTTTATTGTTGAGAAGGGTACACCAGGATTTACTGCTGGTCGTAAAGAGCATAAACTTGGCATTCACGCTTCTCCGACTTGTGAATTGATCTTCGAGAATTGCCGAATTCCAGCGGCCAATCTACTAGGAAAGGAGGGAGAGGGTTTTAAGATCGCCATGGGTGTTTTGGATGTAGGACGTATTGGTATCGCCTGCCAGGCTTTAGGACTTGCTGAGGCAGCGTATGAGGCAAGTGTGGCCTATGTGGGGGAGCGAGAGGCATTTGGTAAGAAGATTGGTCAATTTCAGGGGACAGGATTCAAAATCGCAGATATGAAAACCCGGATCGAGGCGGCAAGGGGATTAATTTATGATGTGGCGATGGCAAAAACTCGATCAAAAGAGACCGGTGAAAGGTATACATTGCAAGCTTCAATGGCTAAACTTTTTGCATCAGAAACTGCGATGTTTTGCACACATCATGCTGTCCAAATTCACGGCGGGATGGGATATAGCAAAGAATTACCGGTGGAGAGGTACTTTCGAGATGCAAAAATTACCGAAATCTATGAGGGGACAAGTGAAATTCAACGCTTGGTCATTTCTAGACTTGAAACCGGTTTGCGGTAGCAAGACATTCCTTTGTTAGAACTCAAAATTTAAATGTCCCCGTTTATTATCTTTGTGCTCTCCTTAATCGGCGTTGGTATATTTACGGCTTGCGCGTATTTACTTATCAGGTGGGGGAAAAATGCTGAAACAGAAAAATTAATTGGGGCAGATATTTTCAAGGAATATCAAAAAACAATTCAAATTCAGGAGGGGCAAAAGATTGATCTTAAAATCAATCCAGCAGAAAATTCAAGTGCGGATATTGATCTAAAACAAGATCAATCTTTACTCTTATCAATCCAATCCGATGGAAAAATAAGAACTGAAATCAATTCAACAATTGGGGGAATATCCTTGAAAGGAATGACCAGGAAATTTCGAAATTTCCTCTCAAGATGGCCATTAAATCTCGCTCACAGCCTTTTGTTGGGGGCATTGGTTATCTATGCTGGCACTCGATTAATTGGTTTAGAGAATTATCCTATTTTCTTTTTCACCGATGAAGCCATTCAAACAAACTTGGCCTACGATCTCATTCGAGATGGGTTCAAAAATTATAACGATGAGTTTTTACCAACTTATTTTGAGAATGTGGACAAATACAGTTTGGGACTTACGATTTATGCGCAGGTGATCCCAACGATCCTATTTAATCAATCTATATTTTTGACCCGCGCTACTGCGGTGCTGATCACAATTTTTGGGGCCTATTGGATCAGTGCAATTCTAAGAGATATTTTCAAAGTTAAATATTGGTGGATGGGAGTGCTTTTCCTAGCGATCAGCCCCGCATGGTTCTTGCATTCTCGGACTGCATTTGAAACCTGCATGATGGCGAGTCTTTTCGCTGGATTCTTATATTATTATTTACGTTACAGACAGAGTGGAAGCAAATATATATATTATTCGTTGGTGTTGGGTGCGTTGAGCTTTTATAGCTATAACCCGGGCAGAGTAGTTATTGTACTGACCGGATTGTTCTTGCTGCTTATCGATATTAAATTTCATTGG
>SWCD01012824.1_pt2 | contig 10182 bp, 10 predicted proteins | sample 4693011 | NCBI WGS metagenome assembly SWCD01 (sample SAMN10267278, study PRJNA491770) | bioreactor metagenome | isolation source: DHS bioreactor inoculated with marine | place: Japan: Omine Ridge, Nankai Trough | reverse complement strand
TTTTGGGTTGGGTACCAACGCCCTCCATTTTTTGAAAAAGTGAAAGCCGTTTTAACCTGGGGTGATTGAATCACGCGCTGCGCAGGGCATCGGAACACGTTACCCCACAGATATACATCGTGATCGTGTTTTCATGGCGGACCATCTGAACGGGACTGCAAAACTGCCGGATGACGAGCCCCTTGATCCGAATTATTCGAACCTGGAATGACAGGGTTTAATTACCAATGATGAACCTTCAGGAGGGATAGGGATGATGATGAATCCGGATCTGGTTTCCCCTTGTGGACTCTACTGCGGCGTCTGTGCCATTCATATCGCCCATCGTGACAACAATGAAAAATTCAAGGAGCGTTTAGTGAGCCTATACCAGGGTGGCGTTGCCGGCAAAGGGTCGCTTCCTGGCAGTGAAAATCTTTCAACGGAAAAAATTCGATGCCGCGGCTGCTTTTCGGATGACTTGTTTATGCATTGCAAGCATTGTGAGATCAGGGAATGCACACGAGCGAAAGGGTACACCGGATGTCATCAATGCGATCAATTTCCTTGCCGGCACATCGACAATTTTCCCATGACTGTCGGCAGAAAAGTCATTCTGCGGTCGGTCCCATACAGACGAAAATTCGGCACTGAAAAATGGGTGCGCGACGAAGAAGCCCGTTATCATTGCCCTGAATGCGGAAACAAGCTGTTTCGGGGCGCTGCAAGATGCAATCATTGTAAAACGATGCTGGATCTGGACTGATTTTTGTTTGGCAGGCCAACGGTTTTTATTCGACAGGCATATCGCCCGCTGCCACATGCCAATTGAAAGAGAGGAACGCGATGAGCAAAAAAACACATCTCTACGTCTTATGGACCAGTGATAATCCGATTACTGCTGAAAAAATGGTGTTCATGTATACGGTAAATTCGCTCATTCATAATTGGTGGGAAAAGGTGACACTTATCGTCTGGGGTGCGCCTGCTAAACTGGTCAGTGAAGATGAGGCCATCCAAAAAATGGTAACGGACGCCATCGAAGCAGGCGTTCATATATCGGCGTGCAAGGCGTGTGCAGATCAATTGGGGGTAACTGAAACGCTGGAAAAACTTAACATCGAGGTCAAGTATTGGGGCATTCCGCTGACGGACATCCTGAAAGGTGATCAACCGCTGGTAACCATCTAAAAGGGTATCTTCGTGCTGCCTCGGTTTTAAACCGGACAGGTGCGCATGGATTGATTTATCTGCAGCGATAAATAAACTGCAGCATGTCGGCGTCGTTTCATACAGGAAGAAGGACTGGCCGGCGTCCCAGTCCTTCGTATTCAATTGCGGGATTGCGGCGACCGCCTGTTTTCATCCCCCGATGGACCGGATTCCCGCAGCCTGACGTATCTCGGCAAGAAAGGGAGCGCTGTGTTCCCTGGCCCGCCGGGCTCCTTTTTGAAGGACCGACTCGATGTATGCCGGGTCAGCGATCAGTTTTTCGTATTCTCGGCGGGGTGCTTCCAGAACCGCGTTGACAGTTTCAAAAAGAATCTGTTTCATTTCACCCCACGATATGCCTTCTGCATAGCGACGGCGCATGGTCGCTGTTGCCTTGGCATCGGCAAACGCCCGGTAGATGCCAAACAGGCTGCTGGTGTCCGGATCCTTTGGGGCTTCCGGCGGTGAGGTGTCGGTTTTGATTTTCATGATCAGCTTGCGGAGTTTTTTTTCTGCAAGAAACAGCGGGATGGTATTGTTGTAGCTCTTGCTCATTTTACGGCCGTCCAGCCCGGTCAGCACCGCTGTGTTCTCGTCCACCACCGCCTCGGGCGGGACCAGCATGTCCCCGAAGTGATGGTTGAAACGCAGGGCGATGTCCCTGGCCATTTCCAGATGCTGGATCTGGTCTCGGCCCACGGGCACCCGGGTCGCTTTAAACATCAGAATGTCCGCCGCCATGAGGATGGGATAACTGAACAGGCCCATGGTGACCCCTTTGTCCGGGTCCCGTGTGCCCGCGGTTTCATTTTCAGCCACGACGGCTTTATAGGCGTGGGCCCGATTCATCAGCCCCTTGGCGGTCATACAGGTCAGGACCCATGTCAATTCGGGGATTTCGGGGATGTCGCTTTGCCGGTAAAAAATGGCATTGTCCGTATCCAGGCCCAGGGCGAGCCACGCGGCCGCCACTTCCAGGCTGCTCTGGTTGACCCGCTCCGGGTCGTGACATTTGATCAGGCTGTGGTAATCGGCCAGGAAATAAAAGCTTTTGACTTCCCTGTCCCGGCTGGCTTCGATGGCCGGCCGGATGGCGCCCACATAGTTACCCAGGTGCGGTGTGCCGGTGGTGGTGATCCCGGTCAGTATGGTTTCTTTGGACATGAACTTACCCCGTTCTATTGGTAAATGGTTTGCTGGGTTGCCACGGCACGGTATCTGGCCCGATTGCCGGGTAAGAAACAAAGGGCCTTATACGGCAAATATCCACGGGAAATCAAGGGGCGCTGCTTTTTTTGGGGCGTGTTGGCCTCACAGGAACCGCGGTTGGGGGGCGCGGTCGCAAAAGCCATGGGTTTCGGAGGCCGACTTGTTGACCGTCTGGGGTGGTTTTATGGACAACCCGCGCAGCCTCTGGCAGGATGGTCCTGCCGGTCGGTTGTTGTTCGACGGACGCTGTCCACCATACCGGCCCCCATATGGTATTGGAGGTGATACCATGCGCAGAACCACATTGCTTGCCGTCGACGCTGTGATCAACCTGATCCTGGGGGTAATGCTGGTTGCCTTTCCCGACTGGCTGGTCGCACTGCTGGGTGTGCCGCCGGCGCCCGGCCGCTTTTATCCCAGCCTGCTGGGCGGGGTTTTATTCGGGATCGGCATTGCCCTCCTGATCGAACGCCACCATCGGACGGAAAAAGGCATCGGCCTGGGGCTTGCCGGAGCGGTCGCCATCAACCTCTGCGGTGGCCTGGTGCTTTGTGGCTGGCTCATTTTCGGCAATTTGCCACTGCCCATGCGCGGGGTTCTTTTTTTATGGCTGATCGTTCTGCTTCTGCTCGGACTCAGCATGGCGGAACTCGCAAAGGGGGGATGGCGACCTTGACCCTGGCCGGATCGATACAGCCGACATTTTTTTACCGGCCAGGCATCGGTTTGAGGTGAGTTTTCAGTCGATAACCGTTACCCTGAATTTTTCCTGCAGGACCAGGGCCTGACCGCCTGTTTCCTGTCCACACAAAGAAAGGAGCCGCGATGAAGGTCCTCGGTATCAATGCAAGCCCGAGAAAAGGCGCCAACACGCAGACGCTGGTTGAAACCATGCTGGCCGGCGCTGCCGAGGCCGGTGCACAAACCCGGCTGGTGAACCTGAGATCAATGATCATCAATGGATGTTTGGGATGCGAAGGATGCAAGAGACACCCGGGCAAGTGCGTGCAGACGGACGATTTGACCCCGTTGCTTCAGGAAATGACCGCTTTTGATGCCATCGTCATGGGGACGCCGGTTTATTGGTTTCACGTGGCGGCGCAGTTCAAAATGCTGGTGGACCGCCTGTATTCTTTTCTGGAGTTCAAGGAAGACCCGGAAACCGGTGCACCGGTGGTCAATTCGGCATTTCCTGCCGGGAAACGTTTTGCTTTTGTGATTTCCCGGGGTGACCCCGAGCCGCCGGCATTGTTCCCCCAGTTCTACGACCACCTCAACGAATGGCTGAATCTGGTTCCTTTTTCGCTGGGAGCAGCCCAATACGAGTTTTTCCATCAATACGGGGCGGACATCGACCGTAAGGCCGCCAGCAATGACCCGGGGCTGCTGGAACGAGCGAAGGCCGCCGGCGCCGGACTGCTGGTAGCGGCGGAATCCAGGTGAGACACCTTCGGATCGCGATCAATCGCACCGGCCGCGATCATCCAAGAAAACAAAATCGAAACAAACACCAGGCAACGCTTCATGCGAATCCCTTTTTATTGCCATTCCCGCCTACGCCGTCACCCGAGCCGATGGGCAGGTTCCGGATGCCCGCTGACGTCCAGCAGGGTTCGTTTATTACCAGCATGACCAGGGTATTTCCGCTTATCAGGGCCAGTTTTTTAAGCTCCGGGGACATGATGATATCGTTTACCAGTCCCGTTACCAGGGAGTGCTCAACATTTTGTTGCTTTGATATAAATGCACCTGCCAGGGCACAACATTTATCCGCACATTCGGCTGCCTGGGTTTCACGTTTTACCCGAAGCACATCGACTTTTCTTTTAAAGTGGTGTCTTGGGTATAACCAGGAGGACCAGCACGCCAGACAGGGCACCCATCAGGGTGCCGGGAATGCGCTACAAGCACATTTCCACAGCGTCAGCCCCATATACCTGCATCACGATAACGGTTGAGATGACCGCCCCGTATCCGAACGCAAGGGCTAAGATCGTCGTTGTCGCGCCGGCCAGGACGGCTGCAAAAGCGGTTTTGAATCCATGCGTTACCTGTGTAGATGAAATGGTCATGCGATCCCTTTGAAATTTAAAACCGGCTTTCATACGCACATATGGATGGAAGGCAAGCCATGTGATAGGATAGACGCCACTGTTGCATCAGCAGCATGGCGGGGAACAGGACTTGACTGACTGTGCTGTGCGATCAGGCCGGGCTGACGCACATTCAGCCGGTCTGCACCGGTCAACGCTGATGCACTATTCAATGGAACCAGACATGACAGCCAACAATAAAATTTGACTGAAAACCTATCTCACGGTCTTTATCGTTCTGCTGTCCGCCGGTATCGTCGGTTTCATGTTGATCGCGCGGTTCTCGTTTACGGATGCGGCCTATTCCTCAATTGTTACCATGGCGACGGTGGGATACGGCGATATCCATCCCCAGACCGACATGGAGAAAATCCTGGCACCGATACTCATTGTCGGCGGTGTGGGCACCTTTCTCGGCGTGATTGCCCGCATTACTGATCTGTTTGTCAATCGCCGTGAAGCGGCGCCCAGGCGACAGAAACCCAACATGGTGACCGGGCTGTTTTTCAGCGAAATGGGCAGTGAACTGTTGAAACGTTTTAATCGGCAGGCCCCCGGAACCGAAACCTTTGTCAAAATGACGGAAGGTCGATATGCCCGAACTACCCGAAGTGCAGACCGTTGTCGATATTCTGAACAAGAAGCAAGTCCCCGGCCGCCCCATTACCGGTGCCGCGGTCTATTGGTCAAAAACCATCGCCAGCGGGTCCCCGGTCGATTTCTGCAAAAATATACAGGGTCTTACCATCCGCCGGATTACCCGCCGGGGGAAATATATCGTATTGCACTTATCCGGTGAAATGACCCTGTTGATCCACCTGCGCATGACCGGGCGGCTGAACTGGGTGCCCAAAGACAATCCACGCAACCGGCATGAGCATGTGATATTGGAGGTGGGGCCGGCGCATAGCCTGCGCTTTCAGGATACCCGCAAGTTCGGTAGAATCACGATGACCCGGGCGCCCGAGACGATTCTGGACACGCTGGGCCCCGAACCCCTGGAAAAAAACTTTACGGTCGAATGGTTCACCCGGATGCTGCAGACCAGGAATCGCCAGATCAAACCGCTGTTGCTGGACCAGCGTTTTCTGGCCGGTCTGGGCAATATCTATGTCGATGAAGCCCTGTGGGAGGCCGGCATTCACCCGCAGCGCATCAGCCGTTCGCTTACCCGGCCCGAGGTCGATGCCCTGCATCGGGCCATCCCCCATGTCCTCAAAAAAGGACTGAGGAATCTGGGCACTTCCCTGGGTAAGGGCAAGGTCAACTTTTTTTTTCCGGGAAACGGGGCCGGGCGCAACGCGGAGGAACTTAATGTATTCCGACGCACCGGAGCGCCGTGTCCGCGTTGCGGCGGCATCATTTCGCGCATCCACGTTGCCCAGCGGAGCAGCCATATCTGTCCGGATTGCCAACCTCCGTGATTTCCGGCCGGCAGCATCACGGCGGCCAGTTTTCCGCTTCAGGCTTCAATCCAGATATTTGACCCCGATACCATAACGGCCGGTGCTCCCGTCCTCTATTTTTTTGCGCCACCTGACTTCTCCGAGAAATATTGACCGCTGATCGCACCGGTTCGCATCGGAATAGGGGGCATCGGGATAGCGGATGGTCCGGACCACGAGAAAGCACCCCGGCGTAAATGCCCTGCGCGTGACGATATAGGATCCGTCCATGGAAAAATTCAGCAGCACGCCCCTTGAATCCGGGACGTCACCGGTGCTGGAATAAAGCCTGCACCTGACCTCGGTTTCGGTCGAAAAACGCGCTGCGACTCTATCCCCATGCTGTTTTTTTTGCGCACCAACGTGAACATATTTTGCCATGATCGTTTCTCCCTTTGTGTCGGTACATCCGGGATTCATCGCTGGCAAAGGTACCCAAAAAAGAGAAAAAAAAGCGGAAGTCGCACCATGGTGTTGCCAGTTGACCGTTATAAACGCCTGGTGCTAATCCTTTTCGAATACCCGGCTGGGGTAGCGGATCAACTCCTGAATCTTGGCGTCTCTGATCTTCTTGTCGTGGGCGGATTTTTTATCGAAAGCCTGGGCCATTTTCATGAGCAGTTCTTCGAACTTCATGGGCTTGAGCAGATAATCGAAAGCGCCTTGTTTCATCCCCTCGATGCTGGTTTCCACAGACGCATGGCCGGTGAGCAGCAGGACTTCCACCAATGGCTGGAGGCGTTTGATTTCACGCAGCGTCTCGATGCCGTCCATGCCGCCGGGCATTTTTATGTCCAGCAACACGACGTCGTACAGCGCTTCTTTTAAAGCATCGAGGGCCGCTTCACCGCTGGTGACACCCTTGGCGTCAAGTTTACGTTTGTTGAGCCGGTTGACGATGGTTTCCAGAAAATCGGCCTCGTCATCCACCACCAGAATCCTGAATGTATGCATGTTGGCTTCTCCTCATTTTTTTTCGGGCAGAACCACCGGCAGGGTCACCTTGAACTCTGATCCGGACCCCGGGCTGCTTTTTACAGTGAGCCGGCCGCCCATTTTTTCGATGATGTTGTAGCTGATGGACAATCCCAGTCCGGTCCCCTTGCCATCGTGCTTTGTCGTGAAGAACGGGTCGAAGATTTTCTTCTGGATCGCCCGGTCAATCCCCGGTCCGTCATCCTGAACGATGACCTCGATGTGATCCGTGTTCAGCACGGTGGTGATATCGATGGTGCCGTCACTGCCGATAGCGTCGACCGCATTGTTGATCAGGTTCATGAACACCTGCTGCAGCTGGGACTGGTCACTGGCGATCACCGGCAACCGGTCGGCAAAGTGCTTGCGGATCTCGATGTTGTTGATGCGGGCATGGTTGGACAGGATGTCGATGGTCTGATCCAGGACCCGGTTGATCTCCACATCGTCCAGGCGAGGCTCCATGCGGCGGGCGAATCCCAGCATGGAGTGGGTGATTTTTCGGGCCCGGTCCACATGCTCCTCGATTTTGGTGATCGACGCGGCAAACTCCTTGTAGTTGTGGCTGTTGACAAACTCTTCTTCGGCCAGCAGATCTTCCATCCAGCCGGCTTTTTCGCCGATAACCGCCAGTGGATTGTTGATTTCGTGGGCGATACCGGCAGCCATCTTACCCAACGCTGCCAGCTTGTCCTGCTGAATCAGCTGGGCGTTGAGTTCGTTCATCTCCTGATCGGTCTGTTCCAGGTGGCCGACCAGGGTGTGGGAAATCATCACGATGGCCAGGAAAATGACCAGACAGCCGGTGGCGATAATGAGTATCTCCGTATTGCGGGCCTTGACGAGCCATCCGCGCTCCTGTCCCGCAATCTGGCTGATGACCAGCATCCAGGATTTGTCCTTGAGCCAGGCACCGCCGATGTAGCGGCTGTCGGCGCCCACCTCTTTTTTTTCAATGACGGTAGTTCCCTCACCGAACTGCTGCGTGTCGATTCCTGACTGGCCGAGAATCGCCCCGTCAAAGCGGGGACTCGTCTGGAAGACGCCTTCCCGGTTTAATATATAGGCATCTCCGCTGGTGCCCACCTGGGCACTTCTCACCAGTCGGTTGAAAATCTCCGAGTCGATGGTCGCCCGCAGAATCCAGCAATCACTGTCGCATGCGCCTTTGACAGCAATGATCAGATGGGGCACCTGCCTGAATCCCATAAACACATCGCTGATAAATTTGCCCCGGCGCAGCACTTCGTCGAACCATGGTTGCTGGTAATAGTTGAGCCCCTTCAAGTTGTAGGGGCCGGCGTAGGCCAGTTGATTTCCGTTCCTGTCGATTACGCCGATGTCCACCAGACCCAATCCCTCGGCCCGCTGGTTGAGCTGCCAGAACAGGCGGGAGAGGTTCTCCTGATCCCTGAGTTTTTCGAATGGCTGGGTTTCCACGAGCATTGCCAGAATGGTGGTTCGTTCCCGTAGGAAGACTTCGACAGCATTGCTCTGCGAATAAGACAGGTGCCTGATCTGGTCTTCGATACGTTCCTTGTACAATTTCCCAAACTGATAGTAAATGGTGGTTCCCAGCAAAATCAGCGGCCCGATGGATACCAGCAGCGTAATGCTGATCAGTTTCAGTCGAAGATTTTTGTAGAGCGATCGTTTCATGTCGATTCCGTTACCGTTATGCCTCCGGCGTTTCAATGGTGCCATCCGCTACCAGGCGATAAACCGCCAGTATCCGAATACGCTCCAGACCCAGAGCACCAACCAGGCCAGAATGGTGACGGGCAGTCCGTACTTCACGAAATCCATCACCTCCAGCAGTCGTTCGCCGGTCTCGGGGTCCTTGCCCATGCCGAAACAGATGGCGTTGTTGGGGGTGCCTACCACTAAAAAATTGGCAAAGGAGGATGAAAATGAGGTGATCAGCCCCACCTTCCACACGCTCACGTTGGCCAGGGTGGCCATGGGCAGGACGATGGGGCCCAGGGCCGCCACCGTGGCACCGTCACTCATGAAGTTGGTCATGGTCCCGGTAAGCAGGCTGACGCCGATCACCAGCCCGTCTCCATGGGTGAGAAACTCGGGAAGCATGCCGACGAATGTGCTGGCCAGCCACAGTGCACCGCCGGTGAATTTGAGAGCCACGCCCATGGCACAGGCAGCGGCATACAGGCCGACTACGTCAAAGGCAACCCCGTTCTGGATGTCCTCCCAGCGAAGGATGCGGCACAGGAACATGGCCATGACGGCATACAGGGTGGGCCCGCCCAGCCCGGCGTGTTCGCCGATGAAGATCCACGCGAGTATCAGTAAAACCAGGATGACTGCCATTATGGCTTCATGGCCACCGAACCTGGGCATATTCTTCACCTCGGCCTTGACCACCTGGGCAGGGTTCACATCTTTGACCAGGAATTTGGGTTTACAGCGCAGGTACATGTAAAGCCCGATAACCCAGGACATGACCGGCACGAAGGGCATGCCGATTTTCATCCATTCCAGGAAACTGATGGGCATACCGTACTCGGCAAGGTAGCCCACCATGATGGCGTTGCGACCGCCGGCCGCCGGGGACCCGGGCCCGCCGTGGTTAGCGGCAAAACAGATGCCCAGCAGCAGAAAAATGGCCAGGGCGCGGTCCTTTTTGACACCGTATATCTTGCATGTGACCTTGTAAACACCCATGAGCACAGGGATCAGAAGGGCCACCAGGGCATGTTCGGAAAGAAAACCGGCACTGAGTGAAAGCATGGGCAGGAATACAAAGGCAAAGGCTTTGGTGCTCTTGATCCGGCTGAGCAATATCAGGCCGATGCGCTTATCCAGTCCTGTTTTGGCGACTCCCACGGCCACGGCGAGAATGCCGAAAATGAAAAATACGGCGTCTTTCATGTACGCCCTGGAAATTTCATTAACCGGCAAAATGGCAAACAGGTAAAGCATGACACCGACCATGATATCGGTCGCCCCCAAGGGAAGCGATTCCGTCCCCCAGAGAAAAGCCGCCAGAAAAAGGATGCAGACCGTAATCTTGGCCATCTGGGCGACCTCGTAATCGGTCAGCAGGGGAGATGCTTTGCCGTGCGCGTCAGCGGCGGCCGTTTCCTCACCGGACCGTTCCGCCTGAAACGCATCCGGATGGAGCTTCATATTTACCGAATCGGCGATGGTTTTGCACCCCATGGGAAGTTTGTACCCAGCGGGGTTTACCTGTTTGACCATGTCGATCATGCCATGGGGCGGTGGCAACAGGGTCAGGGCGGTAAACACCA
>SWCD01012607.1_pt2 | contig 10189 bp, 8 predicted proteins | sample 4693011 | NCBI WGS metagenome assembly SWCD01 (sample SAMN10267278, study PRJNA491770) | bioreactor metagenome | isolation source: DHS bioreactor inoculated with marine | place: Japan: Omine Ridge, Nankai Trough | reverse complement strand
CCCCCCGGACAAAAAGAAGAAGATGGAGACCCGGGCGGAAGATCCTTCCAGCGGGTGATCGAAATCTTTAGAGATTCCATTCAGCGGTTAGATGTGATTATTTTTACCTACGATCTTTCTAACCGACAATCTTTTCAAGATTTGGAATATTGGGCAGAGGCGGTTGAAGATCTGATTAATGATGCTACGCATATGCTTCTTTTGGGGACACATTTAGATCGCAATACTCGGATAGAACTCACGGACGAAGAGATTAGCTCTGGTCTTGATTTTCTGCAAAAGAAGGTTGTAGGATTTCGGCCGGATTGGAAGGGGAAATCCGCGCATTTAGAGGTTTCTAACTTGACTGGTGAAAATCTGGAGTTGTTGCTCAGATATATTTCTGGAAGTATTATTAGTTCTCGAAGAATGATGCCATAAATGTTGTTTGGGGGATTATGGAAGGTAAACTTTTTTGACATAGGGGGAGGTAAAGGTTCGAAGAAGGGCTGAATAGTTAAGATCAAATTTTAATTCTTCACCGACTTTAATTTCCCTATTCTCTGAATGTATGACCAAATGATCACTCGTGCCCCCCAGAATCTTTATAGTTGATCTAGGGGTGATCGAGGTCGTGTCTACATCTTGTTCGCCAACGGCGAGCAAAGCTCGCTGCATATCCCCCATATCCTCAAATATTGGTGTTTTCCCAAAAGCATTTTGGGCAATCTCCCCATAAGGTAGCGAGGGTTTTATTTTTGATTCTATGACTTCGGCAAATAATGTGAAAACATCGGTATGAAGACCGTCAATCGGTTTTCGAGTGAGGGTATCACGCCCTAATAAGATCATTTCTCCAATGCGCAAGATATTAATACTGCCCAAATTATCAGACTCTTTAATCCATTGGTAGTTTGCTGAATTTCCCCCAGATATCAACTCAAATTGAAGACCATATTTTTTCTCAAGTGATTTTGAAATACTGGTTAATTCGCTCATTTTTTCATCGGTGGGGGCGACCGCCCCAAAGCAGGCTAAATTTGCGGCAAGACCCGCGAGATGAACTCCCTTCAACATGAGGACTTGTTCCACAATGCCCTCTATATGAAAGGGTAGAATTCCTTCTCTTAAATCCCCTAGTTCAATGATCAAAAGTATTTTATGCACTTTCTTTTTTCTCAGCGCTTCTTCTGAAAGGGCTTTGATCACCGTGAGTTCGGAATTCATACTAATATCTGCGAATTCGACAACTTGTTCAATTTCACTGAGCATTGGGGAACGAATTAACATAAATTGGGCATGCAAGCCTGCCTCACGCATTTTTTGAATATTACTGATTCGTGAATCGCCGATCGAGGTTATTCCGTTTTCGAGATATGCCTTTGCAATTCTTGTTGACCCAGAAACCCCTTTGGTTATGGCGGTGATCTGAATACCTTTGGATCAAAAAGTTTTTTAATTGTTTGGGTATTTTCGATTAATTTGTTTAGATCGATCTCAATTCTAGGATTTGGCATATTGACCTATTTTTGTGCGCAAATAATTGTTTCATCTTCCCTTTTAGCTATGTTACCGCAGCAAGTCCCCCTTGGGAAGTGAGTTCGTTGAGATATTTTTTATTGATCGAATTATTAAGGTTTATGGATAATATGACGGTTTATTGATAAGAATTATTTATACAACGTTTATAAAAACGAAAAAAAATTTAGGGTCTATTTATCAATAATCATTATATTGGTTACAAGGAAATAATGTTTTTAAACTATTCGTACAGGAGAAGTGAAATGAAGAAGAGCTTATATCTAGTGATCGCAATCTTGTTAATGGCTTCCTTGGCATTAGTTGCATGTGGGTCAGGAAATGACAATGCAAATACTGTCGAGGACGTAGTTAATGATGTGGCAAATACTGCTGAAGAGGTAGTGGAAGAAGTAGTCGAAGAGGTAATGGAAGAAGTGATGGTGCCTGATCCTGTCACAATGGTGATCGGATATACTCAATCGATCACAGGTAAATATGAAACTTCTTCTGGTCGACAAGTTCGAGGTTTCTCATTATGGATGGAAGCTGTAAACTCCGCAGGTGGCATTGAACTTACAGATGGCACAGTGGTTACCTTTGATGTGGCTTCCTACGATGACGAGAGCAATGGTGATCGTGTGCAGGAACTTTACACCCGCCTGGCAACTGAGGATGAGGCCGATTTATTGATCAGCCCATATTCTAGCGGATTGACCGCTTCTGCGTCCGTTATTGCAGAACAATATGGCAAAGTGATGCTCACCACTGGGGCTGCTTCTGATGCAAATTATTTACAAGGATTTACTCAAGTATTCCAAATTTATACCCCTGCCAGCCGATATCTGACTGGTGCAGTGGATCTTCTTATGGAAGTTGCCCCTGAAGTAAGCAAAGTAGCCTTTGTATATGAAAATTCAAAATTCTCCACCGATGTGGTGACTGCGGCACAAGCATACGCAGAAAGCTTAGGCTATGAGATCGTATTGTTTGAAGGATATGACCCGGCAACAACAGATTTCGGCCCCTTCATTAATAAGATCGAAGAATCTGGCGCAGAAGCAATTCTTGGTGGGGGACATTTCCAAGATGGTAGTACTTTTGCCCGCCAATTGAAAGAGAAAGGAACAGGTATTGGATTTGTGACATTATTGGTTGCTCCTCCAGAACCAGATTTTGCAGATCTTGGTGATGCAGCAGTTGGTATTGTAGGACCGAGCCAATGGGAACCTTTGGCAGACTTCTCCCCAGAATTTGGACCCACAGGTGATGAATTCGTTTCTGCTTATACTGGTGCTTATGATGGTGAGGAACCTTCTTATCACTCTGCTGGTGGATACGCAGCTGGCTTAGTACTAGAAAAAGCAATTCGAGATGCAGATTCGACAGATCCTGCAGCAATCAAATCAGCCCTGGATGCAATGGACCTGACAATTTTCTATGGCGATATCAAATTTGATACTTCTGCTGATGCTCATGGATTGCAGATCGGACATTCAATGATCTATATCCAGTGGCAAGATGATGGAAGTGGTCTTGGAAAACAAGTTGTATGGCCTTTGAACGGCGCAACCGCTGAATCTTTGTACCCTATTCCTTAAATCGTGTAATTTCCTCTCTTCCGAAGGGAGTTGAGCACTAAGCAACATGTGTCTCTCATAGAGGTGTGGGGTGCAAGAAAGTACCCCGCACCTCAAGTTGTTGAAAGATCGAGGAGTACATCAGATTTTGGAGGACTTATGGAAATATCCTTTGACCTTATTTTTGTTTCATTAATTGACGGACTCTTGCTTGGGTTTGTTTACGGTATTGCGGCAATGGGGATGACTCTTATTTGGGGGGTAATGGATGTAATTAACCTTTCACATGGTCCAATCATTGCACTTGGTATGTTTGGTGTTTATTTGGCATTCAACAGTTTTGGCCTGAACCCGTACATCATTATTGCGATTGTTGCATTGGTTGGTTTATTTTTGGGTATGCTGATCTATGGAATTGCTGTTCATCGGGTGATCAACGCCCCGCATTTATCTACCTTATTGGCAACATTTTCTGTAAACCTGATCATTATTGGTATTGCCACGGCAGCATTTTCAACCGCACCCCGGAACGTAGATTTCACTTTGGGGAATTTCACTTTAGGTCCGATCACGTTATTATGGACACGGGTGATTGCTGCTTTATTAGCGATCTTTGCTACAGGCAGCCTTTATTTTTTCCTATTCAGAACTCGCCCAGGACGTTATGTTCGAGCAGTTGCAAATAATCGTAAAGCTGCTGAATTGGTGGGCGTGCCCTCTACAAAGATCTTGGCCTTAAGTTTCGGTATAGGCACAATGTTGGCTGCCTTTTCTGGGGGGCTGATCTCAACCTTTTTCCCTTTTACGATCCTTTCTGGCGGCGCTTATGAGTTAAAAAGTTTTGTGATCGGCGTTTTAGGCGGACTTGGAAATCCGGTGGGGGCATTGGTTGGTGGATTGATCTTGGGCATGTTGGAAGGGGTTATTCCAGCATTTATGCCGACAACTTGGGTGCCGGTTATAGAATTTATATTATTCGTAATTATTCTGTTAGTGCGTCCTACTGGATTATTTGGAGCAAAAGAATGAAAAAATGGAAAAATTACTTCGGATTAGGCGTAGCGCTTTTAGCCATTCTTGGTATCACGCTCTGGCCTACAATTACTGAAAGTGCATATAACCGTGAGGTTGCGTTCAATATTTTGCGGGTAATTGCATTAGCCTCTTCCTTAAATATCCTGCTTGGTTATACAGGATATGTAAGTTTTGGGCATATTGTATTCTATGGGTTCGGCGGATATGTTGGTTTCTTCTTTATCACCGTTGTGGGTTGGTCCCTTTGGCCGGCAATGTTGGTTGGAGGTATTTCAGCGGGAGTGCTGGCATTCTTATTGGGGAAAGCAGTACTAAGGTTGAGAGGTGCATATTTTGCTTTGGCAACGATCGGGGTAAACGAAGCGATGCGCGCCTTTATCAACAACTTTGAACCCTTCGGTGGTCCAGTTGGATTAACGATGAAATTTAGTGTTTATCAAGATTATGGCGGCCCAATGGAAGCCCTTTCGATGGCCTTCTATATCATGGCGGGGATCGCCGCTTTGGTAATCCTCACCAGTTATTTGGTGCGATCTTCGAAGTTCGGGTTGGGTTTGTTGGCAATTCGTGAAGATGAGGATGCGGCTGAGGTGATGGGCGTCAATGCACCCAATGCTAAAACATGGGCATATGTTTTGTCTGCAATTTTCCCTGGCATTATCGGGGTCTTATTCTTTTTCAAACAGGGCAATGTAGAACCACATCCGGCTTTTTTGCTACATACATCGATCGAATGGTTGGTAATGGTGATGTTGGGTGGTCAGGGAACGGTATTGGGGCCGATGCTGGGTGCGTTTGGCTATCAACAAATGAGAGGATATTTGCTCACAAACGATTTCTTTAAAAATATTCAGTTAAGTGTATCGGGCGCTTTATTGTTGGTGGTTGTGTTGTTCGTGCCGGCTGGGGTTATTGGCTGGATACGTCAGAGATTCCCAAGACTGCGGAGGATTCTGCAATGATATTAAGCGTGAAGAATTTATCGAAAAGATTTGGTGGTCTGGATGCATTATCTGATGTGACGTTCGATCTGAATGAAAAAGAAATTTTGGGATTGATCGGTCCGAACGGTGCCGGAAAAACAACGATGTTTAATTGTATCAACGGGGTATATGGGCCTAGCAATGGGTCGGTTCTGTTTAATGGTGAAGATACGACCCATATGAAAACATATTTTATGGCTCATAAAGGATTGGCCCGTACGCATCAGATCGTGAAACCTTTGAATGAATTATCTGTGTTGGAAAATGTGATGATCGGTGCTTGTTTTGGGGGAAAGGGTGTGACATTGAAAAAAGCTGCGGGCATTGCTCAAGAAGTTTTAGATTTCTTGCGAATTGGTGATCGTACCGATCAATTGGCTGGAAGTTTAAACATTGGTCAGAAAAAACGATTAGAAATCGCCCGGGCATTGGCTTCTCGTCCTAAACTATTATTGTTGGATGAAGTTCTGGCTGGATTAAATCCATCGGAAATTTCTGAAATGGTTAATACAGTTAAAGAAATTCGCGATCAAGGGGTCTCAATCATCATGATCGAGCATGTGATGCATGCGATCATGAATGTTTCGGACAGAATAATTGTATTGGATTATGGGAAACTGATCGCTGAAGGATCACCTCAAGAGATTGCTAATAATGAAAGTGTAATTGAAGCATATCTTGGTGATCCGAAATTGGCCGAAAAATTAATGCAAACGATGGATTAATGGAGGTAGATTATGGCAATTTTAGAAATTAAAAATATCGCCTCTGGTTACGGCGAAGTGCAAATATTATGGGGGGCAGAGATGTCTTTGGAAGAAGGAAAGCTGACATCTTTGGTGGGGGCAAATGGCGCAGGGAAGACGACAATGCTGCGCACCACAATGGGTGAGATCAAGCCCTGGGAAGGAAAAGTGTTCTTCGAGGGACAAGATGTGAGTGGTTTTTCGGCCCATGAAATGGCTGATAGAGGGCTGATATTGGTGCCTGAGGGAAGACAACTCTTCACGGATATGACGGTATTTGAAAACCTGGAGATGGGTGCATCTCCAAAGCGGGCAAGACCGTTCATAGAGCGAAATCTTGAAAAGGTTTATGGTATGTTCCCAAGATTAAAGGAAAGAGCTGATCAGAAGTCTGGGACATTGAGCGGGGGAGAACAGCAGATGCTTGCAGTGGGGCGTGGGCTCATGGCAGAACCGAAAGTGTTAATGTTTGATGAACTTTCTTTGGGATTGGCACCGGTTTTGGTATTGGATCTTTTTGAATCCCTGATCGATCTTAAAAAAGAAGGATTGACCATGTTGTTGGTGGAACAAAATGTTCAAATGGCATTGGCAGTAAGTGATTATGGGTATGTATTGGCGCATGGGAAGGTTGACCTGCATGGTCCTAGCCGAGAATTGATGCATGATGAAAAGGTTAGAGAAGCTTATTTAGGGCTTTAAGTCAAAAAAATTAAAAGAGGATGGCGTTAAAACGTCATCCTTTCTTTTAATTAGGATAGGTTTAGTATAATTATTTATGAGCTTGTAATTGAAATGGCAGACTTGATGAATTGGGATCCATTTATATGAAGAAACGATTGGAACAGATCTATAAGAAGTGGAGGAGAGATCTAGGGTTACAGATCCTCTCTGTCTATGCAATTTTCTTGTTCCCAATATTGATCTATGGTGGGGTTTTTGATTATGTGGCAGGTGAGAGATTGCGAAATGATGCAATGGCGGCTGATCTTTCTTTGTCACGGGCAATTGCCCAGGAAACGGATACGATCTTAAGCGGTTCGTTATATGCTGTTGAGCAATTAGGGAATTATCCGGGTGTGATCGCGATGGATGAGCCCGAGATGGAATCTATTTTTGGTGAATTTTTTACTATACGTATGGATGTCAATTTAGTTTATCGTTTAGATGGCACAGGGTTGATGATCTATCATTATCCGGAAGGGCCGAGTACAACTTTGGGGAATGATTTCTCGTTCCGTGATTATTATCAAAAGGCGTTAACCACCACTGAGCCATTGATTTCTTTGGGAAGAATTTCCCCAACAACTCAACAAGCGGTTGCAACCGCTGTGATCCCGATCTGGGATGGAGATGAATTTATTGGGTTGGTGGGCACAAATATGCGCTTGAGTTCATTTAGTGAAACCTTATCGAGTATTGCAAATGAATATCGCCCAGAGCAGCAGTTTGAATTACTTATTTTAGATGCTGGCGGAAAAGTAATCGCACATCCGGATTCGGAAAAATTATTGATGGATGTTGGGGAATTGTTTCCGGGAATTGCCGATGAATTTCATAATAGGGAGGAGGGGAATTTTGTTAAGGATAATGGGGAAGGGGTCGAATATCTATATAGTTTGGTGCAAATTCCAAGGTCTAATTGGGCAGTAATGGTGGGACGACCGACCTCTGTTGCGTTCACAGCATCTAATTCCCTTCACCAAAGTTTGATCGTATTGGTGGTGGTTTTTGCCGGTACGGGGTTGTTCTTCTGGCAAACATTATCAAGAAGAATGCTAAAACCAATCGAATCCTTGGCTTCTTATAGCCGAGCGATCGTTAGTGATAGCGAATATTCTGATGAAGAGATGGATATTCTAAGCCAACGATATGATCAGATGGGGCATTTGACGAGAAGTTTTCAGAGGATGCATGCCGATATGCAAGATCGGTTTGATGAATTGGCGATTTTGTTAGAGACTAGTTCAGCGGTGGTATCAACCTTGGATTCAAAGGATGTGTTAACTAGAATCCTTGAACAAGTTGAGCGATTGTTGGGTTTTAACATGGTTTCAATTATTGCATTAGATAAGGAAAAAAATGACTATCGGGCCGTATCAACTTTGGGTTTATCTGATGAGTATGCTAAAAATATTGTGATCTCAAGAGATGAATCCAGTTCTTTGACGATGAGAGCAATTAAATTAGGAAAACCAATTCAAATTAATGATTCGGAAAGCAATTTGGAATTTGAACCCTACCGTGAAAGGGCAAGAAAAGAGGGATATCGCTCGTTTGTGGTGATCCCCTTAAATACGGTGCATTCCAATCCTGCGGCCTTGGTGGTTTATAGCCCAAACCCAGAGGCATTTAGTGAGCGAGAATTGGGATTGCTATCCAACTTTGCCAACCATGCGACGATGGCGATTGAAAATGCGGAATTATACTCAAGGAGTGATGCGCGGTTGCAGGAAGAAAAACGCCGACTTGAATCGTTGATCAATTCTATGGAGAGTGGATTGTTGCTCGAAAATCTAGATGGCCAAGTATTGTATGCAAATCCTATTGTTTATGAACTCGCGGGGGTTTCACCGGGGAAATTGATCGGAGAGCCTGTGCGGACCTTCTACCGAAATCTTTTGGAAAACACCCTTGATGCGGGCTTGGTAAGAGAGGTATTGGAAGATTTTATTGAGAATGATAAAGATCGTTTTTCCGTGGATATTGCTTTCAATAAGGATGACTCTACCCAATATATTCGGATGCAGGGTTTTGTGGTGACCGATTTTAAAGATCGAGTGATCGGGCGGGGACAGTTTTTCAGGGATATTACCATACGATTGGAATTGGACCGAATGAAATCGAGTTTGATTGCTACTGCTTCCCATGAGCTGAGAACACCATTGGCTGCGATAAAAGGCTATGCAACGACTTTGTTGGCTGAAGATGTGGAGTGGGATCGGAATTCACAAAATGAATTTCTAGAAATTATTTCCATGGAGGCAGATCGACTTGGAGAGCTGGTAGGAAATTTGTTGGATATGTCACGAATTGAGGCTGGTGATCTGGCTTTATCACGGATGTCGACGCAGATTGCCCCGATGGTTGACTTGGCAATAAAACGGGCTTATCCACAACCTAATATTGATCTAATGGAAATCAATATTCCAGATGGGATAAAAATGGTTTATGTGGATGGTCAGCGTATAGAGGTAGTATTAAGAAATTTAATTGAAAACGCAGTTAAATATGGTGGAAAGGATTCTTTGATCTCAATCAATGTAATTGAGAATGAGAAAGAAATTATTTTTTATATCCAAGATCGTGGGCCGGGAATACCAGAATTAGAGCAGAAAAATGTTTTTAGCAGCTTTTACCGGATGGAAAGACATCGTTCTAAACAAGTTTCTGGTGTAGGATTGGGACTCGCAATAAGTAGAGGATTTGTTGAGGCCCATGATGGAAGGATATGGTTTGAACCTGTAGAAATTGGAACTTGTGTTGCGTTTTCACTGCCGTTAGAGATCCCTGTAGAAGAAGGGGAGATCTAGATATTGTTTATTGGAGTTTGTTATGAATAATAGTCGAGTATTAATTGTGGATGATGAGGAATCTTTATTGCGATTCATGAAACGCAATCTTGAGGTTAGAAATTTCACAGTACATTCTGCTTCGAATGGCATAGAAGCATTGGCGATATATGAAAAAGAGTCGATCGATTTGATCATTCTTGATGTGATGATGCCGCATATGGATGGCCTGGAAACTTTGCGGCGGATCAGAGAGTTTTCCAAAGTGCCGATCGTAGTCTTATCTGCATTGGGGGAGGAGCAGGATAAGGTGAAAGCGCTAAACTTGGGGGCAGATGATTATTTGACAAAGCCGTTTGGCGTGGATGAATTATTGGCTAGGGTGCATGCAGTTATCCGACGTTCGAGTTGGGTGGAATTTGTGGGGGAGGAAGGTCAGGTGGTTCAAGGGGATTTGATCGCAGATCTTGATCGGCATGAAATACAGGTCAGGGGTGAGGTAGTGGAATTTACTCCTACGGAATTTAATTTATTGGTATTCTTTATGCGAAATACGAGTAGATTGCTTACCCATGAAAGAATTTTGAAAGCGGTATGGGGCCCGGAATATGGACAGGAAGCAGAATATTTGAGGGTGTATATTGGGCGTTTACGGCAGAAAATTGAAATTGATCCGATAAAACCGCGATATTTGCGAACAGAAAGGGGAATCGGATATATTTATGATGGGGGAACCACTTAAGGATAAGTAGTTTTACAATATTAAATAAAAAAGAGCTGACTCATAAGTCAGCTCTTTTTTATTTATAAGGATGCTAGTCTAAAAATTGTTCTGC
>SWCD01011990.1_pt1 | contig 10189 bp, 7 predicted proteins | sample 4693011 | NCBI WGS metagenome assembly SWCD01 (sample SAMN10267278, study PRJNA491770) | bioreactor metagenome | isolation source: DHS bioreactor inoculated with marine | place: Japan: Omine Ridge, Nankai Trough | reverse complement strand
TGGTTTGATTCAGGGGGGAGGAAAAAAGGAATGAAGGGGGTGGCAGAACGCGCAATCCCAAGTGGGGCGGTGCAAGGTGAGATGGAAGGGGATTGAAAGGCCTACCTGGGCTTCAGAAACGGCGCCGCGGCGCGATCCGCGAACCAGTGCAGACGCCCGTCCGTCGGGCTGACCAGGGCCGCGGGGAGCTTTGCCTTGGCGCCCTTCAGGCGTTCGCGGATGACCCACTCGAAGGCCTCCGCCTTCCTGGGGCCGGTGATCAGGAACGCTATTTCCCGGGCGGCGTTCAGCACGGACAGGGTCATCGTCACGCGGTCCACGGGAGGCTCGGGAGCCCTGGCCGGGAGAACCAGACGCTCCGTCTCCGTCAGCGCGGGTGAGGCCGGGAAGATCGAGGCGGTGTGGCCGTCGCTGCCCACGCCGAGGAGCACCAGGTCGAAGCGGGGGATGCCCTCCGGGAAGACCGCGCGGATCTCGCCCTCGTACTCGCGGGCCGCCTCCTCCACCTCGATTTCGCCGCGAATGCGGTGGATCGCTCCACTTTGGAGCGGAACCCGGTCGAGCAGGGCGCCGTTCGCCACCCAGAAGTTGCTCTTCACGTCGTCCGGCGGGACCGTGCGCTCGTCGCCGAACCAGATCACGGTGCGCGTCCAGTCGATGTGCCCCCAGCGGGGAGGCCGGTCGAGGATCCGGTAGAGGATGCGGGGGGTCATGCCGCCGGAGAGCACGAAGTGGAAGGCTCCCCGGGCGCGGATCGATTCCCGGGCCACCTCTTCCACGAGATCCGCCACCGCGTCCGCCAGGGCGGGCGGGTCTGGATGCAGGGAAAGCCCGGTGGCCACCGAACCGCTCATAGGTTGTTCCCCGGATGTAAGTGCCGGCGCAAGCCTGAATAATGTCTTCTCGCCTGCGAGCACGTCGAGCAGGCGCGCCCCGCAGACAACGGCAGTTTGCCGAAAGTCGCGCCGGAACGGAAGCTCCTCGGGGTCTTGGGAGGAAAATCCTCTGCGCTGACGGGGGAGGCGGGTGGTCGGGGCAGGGGGGTTGATGGGTTTCGCGACGCAGCTGTTTCGCACGCCTCCCGGGCCCGCTGCCGCCCTTGCATTTCGCGATATAGTGAGTAAACTCACTATAGTCATGAGGAAAGACGATATCAAGGCCGTCTTCGAGGCCGCCGCGCGTCTACAGGAATTGGTGCCCGACGCGGTGCTGGTGGGAGGGACCGCAGCGGCCTGGCATGCTCTGCATCGCGTTTCCCTCGGTGACGACCACGTGGTCACCGACCTCATCGAGAGGTTCGACGATGTTCTGGCCGCGCTCGAGGACACCGACGGTTGGGTCACCGCCCGGGTGAAGCGCCCGGTGCTCATCCTCGGGAACCTGGATGGCGTCGAAACGGGCATCCGGAATCTCATCCGGCGCCGGCCCCTGGAGATCGAGGAGGTGAAGCTGGGGCGGAAGAAGCTCCGCGTGCCGACACTCCTGGAGATCACCCGGATCAAGGCGTGGCTCTGTCTCGTTCGCAACGCGACGCGTGACTACCTGGACTTCGTCGCCCTGGCGGCCCGTCTCGGGGAGGTGGAAACGGCGAAGCTGGTTCTTCTCATGGACGAGTACTACGAGGATCAGCAGGGTCCGGGCGGCCGGCGCGTGGCGACCCAGGTCGCGCGGCAGCTCGCGGAGCCGGTTCCCGGTGACCTCTCTGAACTCGACCTCTCCTCCTACCGTCGACTCGACCGCCGATGGCGGGATTGGGGGGCCGTCAAGGACGCCTGTAGCGCCGTGGCCGCCCGGGTCCTCGATCACCTTCAAAAGGAGCATACGTGATCCATCGTCACCTCGATATCCCACCTGGAAGAGCCACCGAGGATCTTCCCTCCGCGGCCATTGTCGATCTGCTCGAGCGGGGCGACCTCGACGACTGGCGGCCGATTGCCAGAGCGGTGGCCCGGGATCCCGAGGGTGCATTCGCGGCGAGAGTCTCCCGGCTCCTCGACGAGTACCCGATCTATGGCACCTCCGCGCTCTGGCGGGCCTTCCTGGTCCAGGTTCGGGCCAGGGCGGAGGGGGCTGGGGACCGGTCGAGGCCGGTTCGGCTTTCCACGCTTCGCCACCGGTTGGGCCTGACCCAGGTCGAAGTGGCCGGCCGGATGGGCATCAGCCAGTCGGACCTCTCGAAGCTCGAGCGCCGCCGGGATGTCCGCCTGTCGACGCTTCGCGCGTATCTCGAAGCATTGGGGATGGACCTTCAGCTTATGACCAACGTGGAGGGTGAACGCCTCGAGATCAAGCTGCACGATGGGTGACCGTGCGCCTCGGAGGGTTCCGGTTCGTCTGAGCCCGGGTGGATTCAAGGGGAATGGAAAACGGATCGAGGGGGGCGCTCCAACCCGCAATCCCGAGGGGGGCGAGGGAGGGTCGGCTGCTACTCGCCCAACAGCCTTGAGGTCATCTCCCTCAACCTGTGAAATCCCTCCGGCGAGAGGCTCTTGAACCGCGCCGTGCCGGCGTCCTCCGGGGAGCTTGAATCCACCGATCCGGCGAGGGGAACGAAGCGGTCGATCAGCGCGCGGATCGCTGCGTCCTCGAGTCCGAGCTTGTCCGAAAGGAGCAGCAGGTACTCCACGTCCTGCTCGGCGCGGCGGTAGGCCTTCAGGCGGAGCGAGTGGTGGATCTCGCCGCTCTTCGGATCGAAGATGAAGAGCCCCAGGGGATCGCCTTTTTCGAGCGCCTGCCCCTTCTTGTCGACGGTCTGCCAAGGCACGACGCCACTCGCCCCGCCGCGGAAAGCCTCGAGGACCCAGGCCATGATGGTCCGGTTCGACGTCTCCACCGCGTTGCTGGTCCCGTAGACCCACATGTCCTCGCCGGTCAGCTCGCGTCGGTCGGCCAGCAGCCGTGGATAGCGACGAAAGGCGGAGGTGCCGACGACCCACAGGTCCGCCTTTCCGAGGAGTTCGCCCCGGTCGAACTGGGGCCGGGAGATGTCCACCCGGTAGCGCACCGGGGAACCCTCGCCGGCCGCCCGGCGCACCAGGTCCGCGTAGAAGGCGAGAGCCCGGTAGTCGTGGTAGCCCGCCGGTTCGTCGAGAATCCACGGCGCTCGCGCGGCGTCCTTGAGCGCACCCTTGTTGTTCAGATAGATCTGGAATCCGGCGTCCGACCACCCCTCCTTCCGGGCGCGGGCGAGGAAGTCCCGAAGGACCGCCTCGAAGGTCTCCGCGTACTCCGGCGTGGTGCGAAACGCCTCGTAGGCATCCGGGTTGCCGTCGAAGAAACGCCGGACGTTGAGCGGCCAGCTCTCGTGAAAGGTCAGGTAGAAGCCGGGGAGCGGGATCGGGCCGCGGTGCCCGCCCTTGAAGTGCCCGCCGGTGAGGAGGGGGCCGAACGCCGCCGCGAAGTCGTCCCAGAAGGCCCTTCGATCGCCGGGCTCGATCCGGTTGTAGCGCTGCTCGTCCATCCGTCGGCCGTTTCGCAGGCGCATGTCGAGGTTGCACTTCCGGGCCCCGGGCGCGGCCGTCCGGTGAGAGTAGTGCAGGATGTTGAGGTGCACCCGGTGGTCGTAGGCGATCTCCTGCAGGCGCTCGTATTCGGCGACCGTGCCCGGCACGCCGTAGCTGTTCATCTCGCAGAGGAAGGAGGCCTTCCTCGGGAGGGCGAACGGCCGGACCGTGACCTTGACCGGGATCACCCGGCCGTCTGAAACCGTGAGTTTGCCGGTGTACCCGGTCTTCTTCGCGTCAAACGGCACAAGCACGTCGGCGCAGACCGCCGCGTCGCGATCGGGGGAGAGTTCGATCTCCCCGAGGGGAACGAGCGGATCGGGAATCCGTCGGCCGCCGGCCATAACGTAGACCGCCCGCCGAAGCTCGGTCGTGAGTCCCGGCAGCGAGAGCTTCACGGAGACCGTCCCCGTCCCTCGCAGAATGGCGGTGAACCCCGTCACTTCCCCGCGCGCGGCCACCAGGGTGATCGTCTCTCCGTCGAAGATCTCGTTCACGAGCCGGTGCCCCTCGGGAAGATCCCCGACGGGCTTGCCCTCGAGGTCGTACTTGTCGGTGAGGGGGATCACGAAGAGGTCCCGCTCTCCCTCCGCTTCGACTGACGGCCTCGAAAGCAGCGCGGGGAGCACCAGCGTCGTCGGCATCCCGACCGCCTCGCGCGCCAAGACGGTCTTCGAGCGCGCACCGGTCCGGCTCAACGTCGCGATCTCGACCCGGACCTTCTTGCCCGCCCTGAGCGGAACATCGCGGATCATCACCACCTGCTCTTCGCCGGCCAAAACAAACGGAATGTTGAAGCGGGGGAGGGGCTTGCCGTCCACCTCGACCGCGTAGGCGAGGCCTGTCTTCGGGCCCCGGATCCGGAGCCGGAAACTCTCCGGCCCGCCGCTCAGGGAGAGGATCTCGGGGGGCTCGGGCTTCGGCGCCTTCCCCCCGACTGTCACCAGGAGATACGGCTCCTTCCCCTTCGCCTCCCGCGACCAGATCGTCGGGTTCCGCGAGGTGTCGTGGTTCCACTCGTGGATGGTGAGGCCGAACGCCGCCCCGATCGAGAGGGCGTTCACCAGGTCCGGATCGATCCGGAAGTGATAGCTGCCGTCGGCAAGACCGCTCGGAACGCTCGAGGTCAGGGAGAAGGCGTTGCCGCCGGTGACGGCGGGGAAGAGCGCCCCCGGCCACCCCCAGCCCGCGACGTTCCCCACGCCGGAAGTCAGCGCGTTCGACTTCCCCTCGTCCCAGTCCGCTCCGATCGTGGCGACCGCGACCCCGTCGATGACCTGATCCGCCCGCGCGCAGATGAGTGTCGCCCCGGTGACGCGCTTCCCGCGGATCGGTGCGAGGTCAAACGCCATGGCCACCAGGTGCTGGTTCCCCTTGATGCGGATGCGCTCCCGCCCCCCGGCGTTCAGGTGCCACTCTCCGGGATAGAGGACGATGGAGTTGTCCTTCACCACCGGAAGGCGGAGGGTTTCCTCGGCTGATGCGGTGGCGGCGGCGAGGAGGAGGGTGACCAGGATGAGGAAGGTGTGCCGGTCCGGAGGGCGGGGACGACCTCGCGAGTTCTTCATGGGAAAGAATGTACCGCAAGACCCTCGGGCCCGGCGTCCTGGAGCGGCCGACGAGAATTCGAAATTTTCCCGCAAAGTTTCACATGTTCCAGCCCATTCAGGGTGACGCAGTTCTTCCATCACACTTTGGTATTCGAGGGAACCATGGGCAAATCACCACGCTTGGTGCTGACACTTCTCGCGCTGACCCTGTTCTGCACGACAGCAGGGGCCGGCATGATCAACCCCTACACCTTCAACGGACAGGGCAACTGGTCCATTGACGGAGTCGGGAGCAACTCCACACCAGTGGGTTCGCTGAGTGCCCTGGTACCCACGGGCTCCACCGTGGAGAAGGCGTACCTGTACACGACGACCAACCTCAACAGCACAGGGACCGCACCCACCGTGGTCTTCGATGGGACCTCGATTTCCGGGAGCAGCTGGGCCTCGCTCGGGTCTACGACCTCTCTCAACCTGATCGCGTTTCGTTCCGACGTCACGTCTCAGGTCGCTGCGACGATCGCGGGGGGAAGCGGCAGCGCGTTCTCCTTCACCGTCAACTCTGAGAGTCCGACCGGCACCACCGACGGCGAAGCGCTGGTGATCATCTACAGCAACCCCTCGGAAGTGACCCGGACCATCGCCATCCTGGACGGGAACACCGATCCGGCCGGGGACTCCGCCTCGTTTATCTTCTCGAACCCTCTGACGAACCCGAACGCGGCCGGCTTCGAGGCCCTGATGTCCCTGGGCATCGGCTTCGGATTCCAGCCCGTCGCCAACAGCGCCCAGTACTCCACCGTTGATGTGAACGGGAGCCGTCTCACCAGCTACGCCGGAGGACAGGACGATGGCGGTGGCTACGACGGCGGCCTGATCACCATCGGGGGCATCGGCGACGATCCGGCGAATCCGGCGAGCCCCTATGGCCAGGCCGGCGGGTACACCTACGACGACGAGCTGTACGACCTCCGATCGTATCTCACCACGGGCGACACGTCGTTCGGCCTGACCACCACGAACCCGTCCTACAACGACAACATCTTCTTCGTCGGCCTGAACATCACCGCCGAAGGCCGGGTCGACCCCAATGTCGTTCCGGTTCCCTCCGCGGCCCTGCTGGGCCTCGGGATGCTCGGCAGCCTGGCGGTCGTCCGCCGGATCCGCCGGCGTCGTCACACCGCCTGAGACTTTCGCACCCGTGTCCTCCGGATCCGCCGACCGCAAGGCGGCGGATCCGGGCACGGTGATGCGCTTTGGGCCCCGCTACTTCGTAAGCCCCCACCCAGAATCGAACCACCCCGCCGCCGCCGCCCCTTCCATGCCCATCTCGAGCACATCCCCCGACCATACCGCGTAGTCCGGGCAGGCGGAGCCGGAGACGAAGTGGCGGGACTGCTGGGCCATGCGGGTGGTCTTCGCGTTGGTTTCCCCGAGGACTCCCACCAGGCCGTCGCGGTCCGGCTTCAGGTAGACGAGGTAGAGACCGAAGTCGCCCTCGTAGGTCTTCTTCCCGACCGTGGCGATGCCTCGCGCGACGCGCACCGGGCAATCCGGCAGGAGCTTCGCGTAGGCCGAGTTGGTGTCGGCGTTGCCGTAGAGGATCACGTTTCGGCCCGCGTATCTGGCCGGTTCGAACTGCCGGTCCGCCACGACGGCCACGCTGCCGTTGCCCCGGTACCACCACACCCCGACCTCGTAGCGGACGCGGGCCAGGATGGCCGCGTTCTCCTCCGGGGTCCCGCTCGTCCCGTAGACCCAGACCATGCGGCGGTTGAAGGCCTGCTTGAAGGGGCCGGAGAGTGCGGCGTTGCGGGTGGTGGGGTGAAGCTCGCTCGAGCCCCCGAGGTCGGGAGGGACACTTCGCCAGTGGCCATCGATGGCCTTCTCGAGCCGGAGGTCCGGCGCGCCGCGGAAGGTCACCTCCTCGCCGTCGATGACGATGGTGCCGTTGGGTTTCGGCAGCACTCCGTCAAGCCAGAGGTGCAGCCTTCGGACGTTCTCGGTCGTGATGTCGATCCGTCGCCTTCTCGGCGTGACCTTGACGGTGACTTCGCTGGCCTCCCCGGGCCGCTCCTGGCAGTGAATCGTGGCGAAGGCGTAGGTCGAGCTGATCGCCGGGTTCGGCGTCCGGAAGGTGAACTCCAGGGGCTTCAAGACGCGCAGATGTCGGCGGCAGAACTCGAAGAGCGGCGGCCAGTCCACGCACTCGTCTCCCCACCAGTGGCCCGCCCCCGGCTGCACGTGCATCGTGAAGTCGTGGTGGAACTTCCCGAGTTCCGCGGCAAACCGCTTCGCCTCCGAGAGGGGGACGTTGTCGTCGGCCTCGCCGTGGAGGATGTAGATCGGCGTGTGTGCGAGATTCCGGACGAAGGCCAGCGTGTCGTTCTCGAGCTGGGTCTCGGCAAAGGGCTTGAGGGCCGGGTGGCTGCCGAAGGTGCGAGGGATGCCGCCCCCATAGGTGAAGAACGAAGCCCAGCCCGCGGACGGCGCGACGGCGGCGAAGAGCGACGGATAGAGCGTACCGAGATACCACGTTCCGTGGCCGCCCATGGAGTGGCCGGTCAGGTAGACGCGGTCCGGGTCGATGGGGTAACGGGCGAGGGCGAAGTCGAGCGCTTCGAGCGCGTCCAGACGGCCCCAGTCCTGCCAGTCGAAGCCGAACTTTCGCCGGTTGGTGGGCGCCACGATGAAGGCGTCGCGCTTGTCGCGGTAGGCGCGCGCCTGGTTGAACCCCTCCACCGAGGCCCCGTGCAGGCTCAGGTAGAGGGCGTATTTGCGGCCCGGCTCCACCGACACCGGCGTCCGCACCGCGTGGTACTGGACAGAGCCGTCGATGTCTGAAATCCGGGTCTCGCGATAGGGCTCATCCGGCTGGCGGAGGATCATCAGCAGCATCAGGGAGTGCTGCGTGGTCCCGCGCTTGAGCGACACCGGGAGGCGATAGCGTCCGCGCTCGTCCAGTTCCCCGGGCTTTGGGCTTCGCAGTTGCCGGAGGGGGAAGGCGGCCTTCGTCATCCCGTACGGCAGCACCGTCGGCACGCGGATGATGCGGTGCTCGAAGACCGCGCCGTCGCCGACCTCGAGGGCGGCGTCGTCCATCGGCCGCCCTTCGTGGTTCAGGACGATCACCGCCCCGGGGCTCTCGATGAGGCATCCTTCCCTCAGATCCGGGAGCAGAGAGTCGTTTGCGGAGAGCGAGCAGGAACCCTCCGCCTCGACAAACCGCAGCGTGAACTCGCCGCGGATCGCCCGGACGAAGATCCGGTTGGTGCCCTTTAAGAGGGGAACCGGCATTCGGAGGCCGCCGTACCGATAGAAGTCCCCGGCGAATCGCTCCCCGTTCACGAAGAGCGAATGGAAGCCGCGCCCGGTGGCGAGGACGGTCTGCTCCACTTCCGACTCGATCGTGGTGAAGGCCCAGCCGCTTCGAAGGAGGGCGTGCGCCACCTTCCCGTTCTCATCCGCCTTTGCCTCCGTGGTGAACTCCGGCACGAGGTCGGGGTTCCCGGCGATGGCCGCGAGCATCGGATCCGCCACCAGGAGGATCCGCCCGCCGCCACCCTCGTGCGCGGCGATCTTGTAGACCTCGGGTTGGGGGACCGCCGGGGACAACCCGGCCAGGACGATCAGGAGGGAGGCGGCGGACGAGAGCATGGCTCGAGAATCGGTGCGGGTCGTCCGGATGTCAAGGCCCCGGGGAGATGGTCGGCCCCACCTTCAGCCCCTCGCAGGTGGCGATGCGCCTCCTGATCTCCTCCACCACCCGGTTCGTGCCCGCTCCGGCCGGGCCTCCAGGCCGCCGGACTTCGCGAGTCTCCGAGCCCAGCACCTTCGGCAGGTCAGCGGAGCCACCTGGGCTCACCTTGTGCCGGGGCCGGCGCCGGTCCGTCGGCGCCGGTCTGTTCACTCACCGGCAATCATCGGCCACGGTTCGGAAACGCAACTCGCGCCGATAGTGGTTGACCTTGCCGTCTTCCTTCACAACCCGCAGCCCGGGGTAGCTCTCCGGAATCCGGCCGATCAGGTTCATCGCCTCCTCGAAGTGCGCGAAGAAGTCAGGAATGCTCCTGATGGAGGGAACCTCGCCATCGAGCCGAGCCAGGTCGCGACAGGAGTTGAGGCCGACGCTATTGCAGAAGAGGGAGAAATGGCCGGTCTCTTCGTCGTTTTCGTCGTCGAAGCCGTAATGGCAGAGGTGCCATGCATCAATCCACGCAAGGCTCACCCCGCGAGACCCTTCACCGAAGGACTCCTCGCTCACACTGGTGAAGCACATTTCAGTTCCCTGATATCGCACCACGAGGTACAGGTGCACCAAGGTGAGATCATGCCACCCGTCGACCTCGATGACCTCCACACCCGGGATCGCGCTCGCCAGCTTCGTGATGCTCCGCGCCTCTGCGTAGTAGATGGGCTCGAACTCGATGATGTGAAGCAGCAGGTAACCGCAGTAGGTCAGGGTGACCATCACCGCGAGGAGAGCCAGGACCCAGACCGCGACCGTGGATCGGGAGATTGACCGCCGCGCGCGGGAATCCATCGGAATAGGGGGAGGTTGGGTTCTCGATGGTGGGTTCTCAGTCACTCCAGAGCCTCCGGGGCGAACCCGCCAGCAGCTCGGTCACGGTTTCCTGCTCCATCTCACGGACGGCGTCCTCCGGGACCCCCCTTGCCTCGAGGGCCATCGAGCCCTGGACGATGCCGACCAGACGTCTGGCTTTCCGCGTTGCCTGGCGCTCGCGGCCGGGCGCCGAGGATGACCTCCAGGCCGAGGGCCGCGGCCAGCGCGGAAAGAGAGGGGATGCTCGGTCGCGCTTCCTTCCCCGAGAAGACGCGGTTCACGGTGGCAAGGGACAGTCCGGAACGCCTTGCCGCCTGGGCCTTCGACATCCCGAGACGCTGCCGGCGTCGGTCCAGACCCGCGAGCAGTCTCGTGATGTCCATGGCGGTCGCCTCCCCCGAAACAGTGTCATGGATGGTATGAAAAGAACGGCCGCGCGGGAAGGCCCCCCGGGAATCAAGAAGGGGCGCCCCGCACGCCAGGACGCCCCTTCCCGTGCCAACCGGGCTCTCACTCCTCCGTCGCTGCCGCCGCCTGAACCCTCTTCCTGTACTGCTCGATCGCCGACTGCA
>SWCD01006524.1_pt1 | contig 10199 bp, 8 predicted proteins | sample 4693011 | NCBI WGS metagenome assembly SWCD01 (sample SAMN10267278, study PRJNA491770) | bioreactor metagenome | isolation source: DHS bioreactor inoculated with marine | place: Japan: Omine Ridge, Nankai Trough | reverse complement strand
AAGGAGATCGAGCTGGAACTGCATAAGGCCAAGGAGAGGGCTGAGGCGGCCAGCGAGGCCAAAAGTGCTTTCCTGGCCTCAATGAGTCACGAGATTCGTACGCCGATGAATGCCATTATCGGCATGGGTGACCTGCTGTCCCAGACCAAGCTCTCGGCGCAACAAAAGGAGTATGTCGATATCTTTCAGTATGCCGGAGAAAACCTTCTGCAGCTGATTAATGATATTCTTGATTTCTCAAAGATTGAAGCCGGCTCCATGGTTCTGGAGCAGATCGATTTTAACCTTCGAGACTTGCTGGAGAATACCTGCGAGTTCCTTGCCATCCGGGCCCATGGCAAGCATCTGGAGCTTGCCCACCATATTCAAAGAGATGTCTATCCCTTTCTGATAGGTGATCCAAACCGTCTTGGTCAGGTCTTGGTGAACCTCATCGGCAACGCCATAAAATTCACCGACCAGGGGGAGGTGGTTGTCTCGGTGCGCCTTCGGGAGGAAAGCGACGACAACGTGACTCTGCTTTTTTCCATCTGTGATACCGGTGTCGGCATTGCCGAAGATAAAAAAGAGTTGATCTTTGAGAGCTTTTCTCAGGCTGATTCCTCTACAACTCGTGAGTTCGGTGGCACTGGCCTGGGCCTTTCCATTTCAAGGCAGATCGTTGATATGATGGGCGGTAGAATCTGGGTGGAGAGCCAGGAGGGAAAGGGTAGCACCTTCTTTTTCACCGCCTGCTTTGCAAAACAGGCTGGTTCTGGTGAAAGGAAGGCGGAGGAGGGGCGCGTCTTAGATTTGCAGGGCGTATCTGCCTTGGTAATTGATGATACTCCAGCCAATCGGCTGGTACTTACCGAGATGCTCAGTGATTTGGGGGCGGAAGTGCACGAAACAGTTGATGGGGAGAGTGGCATCGAGGCCATTAAAGAGGCTGCCGCCTCAGCCAGACCTTTTCAGCTCATACTCCTTGACTGCCGTATGCCTAAAATGGATGGTTTTGCCGTGGCAGAGTATATCCAGAACGATTCATCGTTGGTGGGAACCACTGTTATGATGCTGACCTCCGACAATCGGCAGGAGCATCGAGGCAAGGCTGCTGAACTTGGTATTCAAGATTATCTTGTCAAGCCGGTCAAGCGAGATCTTCTTTATAAAACCCTGGAGACAAATTTTTCCACCTTGCAGAGTGACAAAGATGAGGCGCAAAGTGATGAAAGACTGGCTGTATCATCCCGCCGGGCTGCATGTCTGCATATCCTGCTTGTGGAGGATGATCCGGTCAATCAGAAGGTGGCCTCGAGCATGTTGCACAAACTTGGACATCGGGTCACCATTGCCGACAATGGTAAGTTAGGGGTTGAGAGGTTTAAGGAAGAGAGTTTTGATCTGATTCTCATGGACATTAATATGCCAGTTATGGATGGCTATGAGGCCACTAGTCTTATTAGGGAGGAACAGCAGAGAACCGGGCAGCAGGTTCCTATTGTTGCTCTTACTGCCCAGGCTTTTGAGGAGGACAGGCAGAGATGTCAGGAGTCTGGGATGTCGGGCTATATTGCCAAACCTTTCCGGATGCACCACCTCATAAACACCATCGACAGTTTTTTTCAGATTTCAGAGAAGGGCCGGCCCGCTGCAGGGCATGATTCTGAACCTCTCCCTGGTCGGCAAGCCTCGCAAGAGGAGGTTATGCTCCTGGACAAAGCCTTGGCCGGTGTTGATGATGACCTGGATCTATTACGCAATTTGGCAGAAATCTTTAACAGCGAAATACCTTCTTATTTGGAGGCAATCAACAAGGCCATCGATAGCCGTGATCACGATGGCGTCCGAAAAAGTGCCCACAAGCTTAAGGGAGCGGTGAGTAATTTCGAGGCCCAGGCCAGTCATGCCGAGGCTCTGGGGCTTGAGATGCTGGGCCGGGACAAAGCTGACTGGCTGGATATTGAGCAAAAATACGAGTTGCTGGTGAGCAGCATGGATGCCTTGCAAAAGGCATTAATTGAAAATTTAGAGTTGAAATAGGATGAAAGTACTTGTCGCGGACGATGATCGAATTACACGGCTGAAGCTCGTTGCTATCCTTGAGAAGTGGGGCTATGAGGTGATTGCTTGCGAGGATGGGCTGGAGGCCTGGGAAATAATCGAGCAGGAAGACAGCCCCAGTCTGTTGATGCTTGATTGGATGATGCCTGGCATGAGTGGCCCGGAGATCTGTCGCAAGGTTCGAGAACTGGGACGGGTACCTTACTGTTTTATTATCATGCTCACCTCGAAAAACGAGAAGGAAGATATTGTTAAGGGCATAGAGGCTGGTGCCGACGATTATGTCACCAAGCCTTTCTATCCTCACGAACTGAAGGTTCGTCTCCGGGCAGGTCAGCGTATTGTTGAGTTGAATAGAGAGCTGTTTGAGGCCCGCAATGCCCTGGAGGAGCAAGCAACCCACGATGCCTTGACCGGCTTGTGGAATCGTCCCGCCATTATGGACCACCTGGTCCGGGAGATGGATCGTAATAGCCGGGAGAAGAAGGGGCAGTGTGTCTGTCTTATGGATATTGATAAGTTCAAGCTGGTCAATGACACTTACGGCCATAAGGTTGGTGACCAGGTCCTTATCGAGGTGGCTCGACGTCTAGAGACCTCTCTGCGCCCCTATGATATGGTTGGTCGCTATGGTGGTGAGGAATTTGTCATCATCATTGCCGGCTGCGCCTGCGATGAAACGAAGAATCAAGTGGAACGGTTACGAAAGGCTCTGGCTGATGAACCGTTTGCAACTGATGCCGGAGATATACCGATCACGGCAAGCTTTGGTATCGGCATCATGGACAACAAACATAGTGCATCGGCAGATACCCTTGTTTCTGTAGCGGATAAGTCTCTTTATAAGGCCAAGGCAAACGGCAGAAATCGTATCGAGGTGGAGTATCTTGAAGAGGAGCCTGAGAAATAAAAGGCCTTACTCAGCGCATGGTGTCGCTGAGTACTTCGGCGTAGGCAGAGTGTTTGTGGATTGATTCGAAGCTTTCAACACCTGCAGAAAACCAGAGGATGTCCGGATGGTTGTCGGCGGCCTGGGCTACTTTTCTGACAGCATCTTCAACAAACATCGGATTTTCATACGCCGTCTCAGTGACGTACTTTTCATCCGGCCTTTTCAGCAGAGAATAGACCTCGCACGAGGCGCTTTTTTCTACCATGGTGATCAGGTCTTCCATCCAAATGAAATTTTTGAATTTGACGTTCAGGTTGATCTCAGCCCGTTGGTTGTGGGCGCCGTAGTCGCTGATCTCTTTTGAACAGGGGCACAGGGTCGTGCTTGGTACCCAGATCGACATGATCAGGTCATCGCACTTACCACCGGTGGAACCGGTAAAGCGGCAGGTATATTCCATGAGGCCCGGAGTTTTTGTTACCGGTGCTTTTTTCTCAATGAAGTAGGGGAAGGTCATCTCAAGTTGGGCCGACTCGGCCTGTAACTCTTCCTTAACCTCACGCAGTAACTCCGGGAAAATCTCCACAGAGATGTCATCCTGGTATTTTTTTAAAACACCGAGGAAGGTGGGCACGCAATTTTGGCGGAAGCGGCGCGGCAGGTTGACCTGCAAATTGATGGAGGCAACAGTGTCCTGACGACCGCCTGCCATCTCCCGAATTTTTACCGGGAAACGGATATTTTTGATACCTACAGCTGTCAAATTCATAGCGCTTCTTCTTTACCGTGTTTTCCAGCAATGGCCAATCATTTATTTTCCGTCTTTTGCCTGCTGCGACTATTTTTGCGTGTTTGAGATGGCAGCCAAATATGGTAGGATGCAGACCCTTGTCCTGGGAGGGCACTTAGAGGATGGCTGCTGAAGAAGATAACAAGGTTAGGATCGACAAATGGCTGTGGGCGGCCCGTTTTTTTAAGACACGCTCCATGGCGGCCAAGGCGGTAAGCGGCGGCAAGGTCCACCTTAATGATGCCAGGGTGAAAGCGGCCAGGCTGATTGCCGTTGGTGACAGGTTACGCATCAATCGCAATAACGTCGAGTTTGTCATTGATGTAGTGGGCTTGGCTGAAAAGCGAGGCCCTGCCAAGGTGGCTCAGACTCTCTATCAGGAAACTGATGAAAGCATTGCTTCTCGCGAAGAGATTCGCGCCCAGAGAAAGGTTGAGCGCCAGGTTACAGCAGGGATGGTGCCTGAGAAAAGGCCGGGCAAACGGGACAGACGTTTGATTAAAAAATTTATCCGCAAATAATATTTTTGCGGGTTTAAAATCGGAACTTGGCTTTGATGCCAAAATAGCAATAAAATACGAAGAGGAAGGAGAGAATGAAAAAAGCAGAAAGGGCAATAATCAGCCTTACCGATAAGTCTGGAATTGAGGGTTTTGCACGTGAACTTGAGGGTCTTGGTATTGAGATCCTGTCCACCGGTGGTACCGCTAAGAAGATGCGTGATGAGGGTATCAAGGTAAAGGATGTCTCTGAGTTTACCGGTTTTCCTGAAATGCTTGATGGCCGGGTAAAGACCCTGCATCCAAAAGTACATGGCGGTATTCTGGCTCAAAAGACCAACGCCGACCACGTTGCCCAGATGAAGGAACATGGCCTTGAGGCCATTGATATTGTTGCTGTTAATCTCTACGCCTTTGAAAAAACTGTAGAAGATCCAAACTGTACCCTGGCAAACGCCATTGAAAATATCGATATTGGCGGCCCAACCATGCTGCGCGCTGCTGCCAAGAATTATGCCGATGTGACTGTTATTGTTGATCCTGCCGATTATCCCACTGTAATCAGCGAGATTAAAGAGACCGGCAACACAACCTTGAAAACTCGCTTTAAGCTGGCCCGTAAGGTTTTTGCCCTGACATCCGCCTATGATACCGCCATTATTAACTGGCTTGACAAGGTTGATGCCGACAGCCATCCAGAGCTTGGCTGATTGGTAAAAACGGTTGCGCATTGTTGGCTGATTGTAAGTGAATCGCTCATGAGAAAGAAAATTACTAAGCCGGCCCTTGATACAATTCTAGTGGCTGTCGTTTTAGTTGTTTCATATGTGATTTTCGCTAGGTTCGATGTCCTTGAGATGATAGTAGAGCTTTCCCGAAAGTATGAGGACTACGAGATAGATGAGATCGTATCTACTTTGATCGTTTTGGTTTTGGGTTTGGTGTTTTTTTCAATAAGGAGATTGCTGGAAACTCTTCAGGCAAAAAGAGATATTGAGAAGAAAAATGATGATCTCCAAAAAGCCTTAGAAGAAGTCAAAACATTAACGGGTGTGATTCCTATCTGTGCGCACTGTAAAGAAATTCGCGACGACGAGGGTTCCTGGAATCAACTTGAACAATATATTTCTGAACACTCCACTGCTCAATTTAGTCATGGGATTTGCGAGAAATGTTTGAAGAAATATTACCCAGAAGAAGCTGATTAGCAAGTACGCGACCAATTGTAGGCGTTTAGAGTTTATTTGAAATTAATAGATGAAAAAAACTCACATGTGGAGATGACCAGAATGAGAATGGGAGTACTACTTTCCGGCAGTGGCCGGACCTTGGATAATTTCCATGAGCGCATTGCCGCCGGTACCATGCAGGGTTCTATAGAGGTAGTTGTATCCAATGTCAAGGATGTCCTTGGGCTGCAAAAGGCAGAGAAGTACGGCTACCCGGCCTTTCATGCCCAGGGAAATAAGGCCATCAACAAGATTCTCATGGATCATGATGTTGAGCTGGTGCTTCTTGCCGGTTATCTCAAACTCTATGAACCACCGCCCTCCCTGCTTCATAATGTAATTAATATCCATCCCTCTTTGATTCCCTCTTTTTGCGGCAGCGGATTTTACGGCATGCGTGTCCATCGTGCTGCCAAAGCCCGGGGAGTGAAGGTCACCGGGTGCACGGTCCATTTTGCCAATGAGGTGTATGATGAGGGGCCGATCATCGTTCAGAAATGTGTCGATATTGCTGATGATGATAGCCCGGACGATATTGCCCATAATGTTTTTGACCAGGAATGCGAGGCCTTTCCCGAGGCCATTAACCGTGTTCATGAACTTGGCATAGATTATTTCTGGCAGCGTGTTGGCCAGAACAAGGAGTAGCAGCGATGACCAAACGCTCTGTCCTCATGACAGCCCAGGATATTGACCGTTCTCTGCAGCGCATGGCTCTGCAGATCATGGAAGCCAACCGTGGTGTTGATAAGCTTGCCCTGGTTGGCATCCATACCGGCGGCGTTTTTCTGGCTGACCGCATCAAGCAGATCATCAGCCTTCAGGAACAGCGCGAGCTTGAGGTTGGTTCCCTTGATATCACCTTGTACCGTGATGACTGGTCCCAGATCAGCCAATTGCCCATTGTGAAAACCACGGATATCTCCTTTGCGGTCCAGGGCTGGACCATTATTCTTATTGATGATGTGCTCTACTCCGGCCGCACGGTGCGAGCTGCCTTGGACGCTATTATGGATCTTGGTCGTCCCCGTTCCATCCAGCTTGGTGTGCTTATCAATAGAAAATGCGGACGTGAGCTGCCCATTCAGCCCAATTATGCCGGTTTGGATGTGCTTGAAAGCCAGAACGAGCATGTTTATGTTCTCCTTAAAGAAAAGGCAGGCTGCGACGAAGTGATTTTGGAGAGTAAAGAAGAGTAAGTAACGTTTGGTTGGATAAAGGTTGGGGGCGTTTTAGACCATACAACAAGAGTGAAATTTCATGGCAGATCAGGGTAAAAAGAATGTTTGTCCCTGCGACTTGATCAAAGAACGGATCAAGAGCAAGCGGGAGGATTACAAACGCTATAAATTTACCGATGATCAAAACAATATTTTAAAAACCTTCTTCGACCTTGCCCAAGAGTATGACTCTTTGGTGGAGTTCTACGCCATTTCCGTTCTTATCCTCCCTCAGTACATGGATGTTATCTGCCGCCTCTACCTGAAAAGTGATGACGGCACCCTGCAGCTTGTTCAGGCCAGTGATAGAGAGCCCCTTGCCTCTCCTCAGGCGGCTCCTAAGTATGTTCAAAAGGTTTCAAAGATCCTTTCCAAGGATAAAAGCATTCTTTTACCCATCTTTTTGGGTACTGCGAACAGCGAAAGTTTAGAGAGTGCCGGTGTCTTCGAGGTTGTATCAAAAAAGAAGATTTCCAAGCAGGTTCAGTTTTTTCTTGAGAAATTTACAAACCGCATTGCTGTTTCCCTTACTGGTAAAATTGCAGCCCACCAAAACATCAAACATATAGAGTTTGTAAATAATCTGGTCACTGACATTGAGCATAATGTCATCATTCCCAACATGTATTTCAAACACCTCTTTAATAAGCTCCGCAAAAAAATTAAAGACATGGATAAGTTGGAGCAGCAGATTAAGAGCATGAAAGAGGCCATGGGCATGACTGGTAATGACTCCTGCCAACGGATTGTCGATACGGTTTCTTCTCTGCACAACTCCCTGGATGATTACCACCAGGAACTTGAAAAACACCACAAGAGCAGCAGCCTGTTCATTGAAAGCCTTTTCCGGCGTGATCATTTCACTAAGGGCGAGTTGGTCTTGCGGACCCGGAAATGTCATGTGGCTGAAGAAATTATCGCTCCTCAGCTCGAACATTATGAAAGACGCCTCCAGCATCTGGGGGTTAAAATTGAACACCCAACAGATATGCTTGATGAAGAGATTGTCCTGCAGGTGGATGTCGGCCTGCTGGCCCAGGTCTATGCCAATCTGTTCTCTAACGCCTTAAAGTATACTGAGAAAGTTGCTGTTGGCGACGGCAAGAAGTACCGTAAGGCCCTGGCCTATGGTCGTGAATATGTGAAAGATTGTTGCGGGCCAGGGATTGACGGCGTCAAGTTCAACGTGTTCACCACCGGCAACCATATAGCGCCTCCTGATAGGGTGAGTATTTTTGATGAAGGGTTCCGGGGTAGAGATACCAGGGGTCAAAGTGGAACAGGCCATGGCCTCAGCTTTATAAGACAGGTCATTGAGATACACGGCGGCAGAGTTGGCTATGAACCAGTCCTCCATGGTAATAATTTTTGGTTTTGCCTGCCCGTGCCAGAGAAAGAAAGCGACACCTAAACACAGATTGCCTCTGTGATAATTTAAAGAGCGCGTTGCAGAATGGCTTCTGTGGCGCGCTTTGTGGTTTAACGGATTTATTTGGAAAATTATGGTTTTAGACAATCAACACAAGCCAGAGCTTTTGGCGCCTGCCGGCTCCATTGATGCTTTTGAAGCTGCCATCCATGAAGGGGCAGATGCAGTTTATATCGGCGCCCCGGCCTTTAATGCCCGCAATCTTGCCCGTCATTTTTCTGTGGCCGAAGTGGCAGCCATGATCGCCTTTGCCCGGGAGCGCGGGGTCAAGGTCTACCTTGCTGCCAACAGCCTGGTAAAGGAAGAGGAGCTTTCCGCAGCCTGTGATTTGCTTGCCATGTGTAATGAATTGCAGCCTGACGCCCTTATTATCCAAGACCTGGGTCTTTATTATCTTGCCCGCAACCATTTCCCAGATTTGGAGCTGCATGCCTCCACCCTGATGGCAGCCCATAACAGTATGGCGGTCCAACATTTCGGTGCCATGGGGTTTAAGCGGGTGGTGCTTGCCCGTGAAATGACCCTTGCTGAGATTGACCTTGCCTGCCAACAGGGGGTGGATATCGAAGTTTTTATCCATGGTGCCCTTTGCTTCGCCTATTCAGGCTTATGCCTTTTTTCAAGCTTTCTTGGCGGTAAGAGCGGCTTGCGTGGCCGCTGTGTTCAGCCCTGTCGGCGTCGTTATACTATCTCCGGCCAAGGGAAAAAGACCGAAGCCGGCTATCATTTCTCCATGAATGATCTTTCCGGCATCAGCGTCTTGCCTGATCTTGCCCAGGCGGGTGTTCGTTCTTTAAAGATAGAAGGCAGGATGCGAAGCCGCCATTATGTGGCCTCGGTGGTGCGTGCCTATCGTTTGGCCCTTGATAACCTTGATGATTTTGACAAGGTGCTGCCGGAGGCAGAGAAAATTCTCGATCAGTCCATGGGCCGCAAAAGTACGGGAGGGTATTTTGATTCGCCTCAACCTGATGATGCCCTGTCTCCAGAACATTCCGGTAATATTGGTCTGTTCATGGGCAGAATCGGCAACCATGGTGACGGCTGGGCTACAGTTAAGCTCCAACATAGCCTGCAGGTGGGAGATCGTCTCCGCCTCCATCAAGAAAAAAGCGGTGAGCGTCACTCGCTGACCCTGAAAAAAATGCAGTCCCGCGGTGAGCAGCGTAAAGATGCTCCCAAGGGCTGGAAGATGGAGCTTTTTTTCGGAGACATCAAGCTTCAGCCTGGAGACAGCCTGTATAAGGTGGATGTGAAAGATAAGAAAACAGAAGGAGAGCAGGTGAAGGTTGGGCCTTTTAAAAAGACCGCATCTACCATTGAAAAGAGCGAAATCGGCCAACAGGTATTTAACTTCCTGGCCATCAAGACCAGGGCACCCCAGAAATTTAGCAGCGGTAAAAAGAAAAAAAAGGCACTACAGAGTTACCAGCCGCCAGTATGGTTGCGTGGCGATGAGTGGAGTATGGTCAAGTCGGGCCATGATCTTCGCCCGGAACATCTTGTCTTAAGCCTGGATGAAAAGAGTTTTCAACAGGCCATGCGCCAGCGTCGCAGCCTGCGCCATTTGATTCGCACCGTGGTTTGGGCCATGCCGCCAGTCATTCTTGAAGCTGATCTCGAGTTGTACTCCCAGGCCCTGATCACTCTGATGGAGCTGGGTTTTTATCAGTTTCAGATAGGTCATCTTGGCCAAGTGCGTTTACTGCGCCAGGCCCGTAAGGCCTTGCCAGAGCAGAGGCAAAAGCTTAATATCTATGGCGGTTACACCCTGAATATCCTTAATTCTCTGGCCCTGCGGACCATGAATAAAAGTGGCTTAAGCGCTGCTTCCCTTTCCATTGAAACTGACCTGTCAAATGCCAGAATGAATGATGTCAATCGCGGTCAGATGAAGATCGGTATGGAGGTGTATGGTCATCCGCCTCTTTTTACTGCCCGCTTGCAAGGAGATTCCTTAGAGTATGACCGTGTTATGAAGAGCCCCAAAGGGGAAGAGATAACCCTCCATGAGAAATTCGGCCAGACCGTGGCCATTGCCAAAGAACCTTTTTCATTGCTTGATGTGATGCATGATGTGAGCAGGCTGGGCGTTG
>SWCD01020007.1_pt1 | contig 10216 bp, 5 predicted proteins | sample 4693011 | NCBI WGS metagenome assembly SWCD01 (sample SAMN10267278, study PRJNA491770) | bioreactor metagenome | isolation source: DHS bioreactor inoculated with marine | place: Japan: Omine Ridge, Nankai Trough | reverse complement strand
GGGGGGGGGCGGTCGGGGTGCCCGGGGCCGGGGCCTCCGGGTCCGGGCGCCCGGGTCCGGGGCGCAGATTTCCCGCGCGGGAGGGTCGCGCCCGGTTCCGTTCGCCCCGGTGCGGGTCTATGATCGGGCGATGACATCCAAGCCGACGAACCGTCTCCGGGCGGCCGTGTTCACCGACCTCGACGGGACCCTCCTCGACCACGAGACCTACACCTGGGCGCCGGCCGCCCCGGCGCTCGACGGCCTGAAGGCCGCGGGCATCCCGCTGGTGCTGGCGAGCTCGAAGACCGCCGCCGAGATCGCCCCGCTACAGGCCGAGCTCGGGCGCGCCGGGACGCCGGCGATCGTCGAGAACGGCGCCGGGATCCTGCGTCCGGGCGAGGGCCCGGGCACGGACGCGGCCTACCGGGCGCTGCGCCGGGCGCTCGACGCGCTGCCGCGCGAGCTGCGGGTGTTCTTTCGCGGCTTCGGCGACATGAGTGCCTTCGAGGTGGCGCGGATCACCGGGCTCACCCCGGAGGCGGCCGCCCTGGCGCGGGCGCGCCGGTTTTCCGAACCCGGCGCCTGGCTCGGCGACGACGCGACGCTGGAGGCCTTCCTCGCCCGGCTCGCCGAACAGGGCATCGCGGCGCGGCGCGGCGGACGCTTTCTGACCCTGTCGCAGGGGGCCACCAAGGCCGACCGGATGGCGGAGATCGCCGCTGCGCTCGGCGCCACCACGACGCTCGCCCTCGGCGATGCGGCCAACGATGTCGAGATGCTCGAGGCCGCCGACGCGGGCGTGATCGTGCGCAATGACCATGCCGCTCCCCTGCCCCGGCTCGCCGGCGAAGACGCGGGCCGGATCACCCGCACCGAGGCCGCCGGGCCGCAAGGCTGGAACCAGGCTGTCCTCGCCTGGCTGGCCAGATTATGACACCGATACCGTAACCCCCGCAGGAGCCCGAACCCCCCGCATGGCCGACTTCCACCAGAACGGCAACATCGCCCAGTTTCACAACCTGCGGGCCCGCCCGCTCGAGGAGCTGGTCTACGAAATCGAGGCCTTCAGCCAATCGCGCAAGATCAGCCTGATCCTGCCGTCGCTCTATTCCGAGCTCGAAGGCGAGGCGCTGCCCAAGATCCTCGACGAGCTGGCCGAGGTGCCCTACCTGCACCGGATCATCATCGGCCTCGACCGCGCCGACGAGGCCCAGTACCGCGCCGCGCGCAGGTTCTTCGCCCGGTTGCCGCAGAGCCACGTCGTGCTCTGGAACGACAGCCCGCGGATGCTCGAGATCGGCGCCCGGCTCGAAGCCCTCGGGCTCGCGCCACAGGAGCCGGGCAAGGGCAAGAACGTCTGGACGACGATCGGCTACCTCATCGCCTGTGCCGACAGCGCGGTGATGGCGATCCACGATTGCGACATCCTCACCTACGACCGCGAGATGCTCGCGCGACTGGTCTACCCGGTGGCGCATCCGGGGTTCTCCTACCAGCTGTCGAAGGGGTTCTACCCAAGGGTCGGCGGCGGCAAGCTCAATGGCCGGGTGACGCGGCTGCTGGTCTCGCCGCTGCTCATCGCGCTGAAGAAGGTGATCGGCGACCGCGACTACATCGAATACCTGCGCGCCTTCCGCTACCCGCTTTCGGGCGAGTTCGCGATGCGCACGGGGATGCTGCCGGACCTGCGCATCCCGTCGGACTGGGGGCTGGAGATCGGCGTGCTCAGCGAAGCCTGGCGCAACCTCGCGCCGCAGGCCGTCTGCCAGGTGGAACTCGCCGACCGCTACGACCACAAGCACCAGGAGGTGAGTGCCGGAGACGCGCAGACCGGGCTCAACCGGATGTCGATCGACATTTCCAAGGCGATCTTCCGCAAGCTCGCGGCCGATGGCACGGTGTTCACCTCGAACACCTTCCGCACCCTGCGCGCGACCTACTACCGGACCGCGCTCGACCTGCTCGAAGCCTATGCCAACGACGCGCGGATGAACGGGTTGAGCCTCGACCGCCACGCCGAAGAGAAGGCGATCGAGCTGTTTGCCAAGAACATCGTCAAGGCCGGCAAGGTCTTTCTCGACAACCCGCACGAAAGCCCGTTCATCCCCAACTGGAACCGGGTGAACGCCGCCGACCCGACGATCCTGACCGACCTGAAGGCGGCGGCGGCGGCGGACGAGGCGGAGTACATGCCGGTTTGAGCGGCGCGCACCGGTCGGACGGCGGTGAAACGCGATTGCTCAATCGCGTTGGAAGCGGTTTCGAAACCGCTTCGGTCCCGGCCCCACCGTCGGCGCATGACACCGCACCGGCGGAACGGCTGCGACGGCGGGCCGGTGCGCGCACTCAGTGGGAATTCGCGATCCAGGCGCACTGGTAGGGCGCAAGCGTGATCGCGCCCTCGCCGGGACGGACCGGCGCGCCGGAGATCAGATCGCCCCAGACCTCGTCCTCGATCAGATTGAGCTGGCTCGTCGGGATCTCGACCACCTCGTCCGAGACATTGTGCAGCGCGAAGATCGATTGCCGCCGGTCGAGCGACTGGCGCCAGACCCCGAACACCCGTTCGTCGAGGCTGAGCGTGAACTGGGTCGCGTTGGGGTGGAAGGCGGGCTGGCGGGCGCGCAGTTTCAATCGCTGCGACAGCCGGCCCAGCACCCGGGCCTGGTCGCTGTCGGGATCGTCGAGGCGGGCGCGCAGCTCGGGATAATCCCAGCGATGGCGGTTGATCGCCCGGTTCATGCCGCGCCGCTCGACCGCGTCGAGATCGTTCGGCGTGGCCAGCAGCGAGTGGATATAGAAGGCGGGAATGCCGTCGAGCGACATGACGATGGTCTGCGAGCAGAGGAAGCGGTCGATCTTGCGGTCGTCTTCGCCCTTGAAGGTGCGGCCCATGGCGTCGAAATAGGAGGTGTTGAGCTCGTAGACCGCGACGCCCCCGCCGGGCAGCGCCCGCATCGAGGCGCGCCCGCCGCCGGATTTCACCGTTTCGATCATCCGGTCGATCTCGGCGCCCGGCAGCAACCCCTCGACCGGGCGCATGCCGATGCCGTCATGGCTGGCGGTGAAATTGAGATAGGCGCAGCCGAGCGGTGCCGGCGGCATCGCGCGCTGCCACTTGAGCAGATGGGTCGCCGACCCCGAGAGCACCGCGTGCAGCACCAAGGGCGGCAACGGGAAGTTGTAGACCACATGGGCTTCGTCGCGCTGGCCGAAATAGGACAGGTTCTCGGCCTTCGGCACGTTGGTCTCGGTCAGGATCACCACGCTTTCGGTCGAGAAATCCGCCAGCAGGCGCAGGAGTTTCACCACCGCGTGGGTCTCGGGCAGGTGGATGCAGGGGCTGCCGATCTCCTTCCACAGGAAGGCCACCGCGTCGAGCCTGATGGTGCGCACGCCCATGTCGAGATGCAGCCGGATCACCCGCAGCATTTCGAGCAGCACGTCGGGGTTGGTGAAGTCGAGATCGACCTGGTCGTGGCTGAAGGTGCACCAGACGTGCTTTTTGCCCTGGGCGGTCTCGACCTCGCGCAGCAGCGGCGTGGTGCGCGGGCGCACGACGGCGGAGAGATCGTCGTCGGGGTCGGCGGTGAAGAAGAAGCGGTCGTAGGGGGCGCGGCCCTGCAGGAAGGCGTTGAACCAGACCGATTGCGAGGAAACGTGGTTGAGCACGAGGTCCGACATCAGATGAAAATCGTCGCCGATCCGGCTGATGTCGGACCAGTCGCCGAGCTTGCCGTCGACCTTGCTGTAGTCGGTGACCGCGAAACCGTCGTCGGAACTCCAGGGGAAGAAGGGCAGGATATGCACCCCGTTCACCACGCCCTTCATGTGGGTGAGAAGGAAATCGTGCAACAGGGCGAGCGGCTTGTTGACGCCGTCGATCAGGCTGTCGCCATAGGTGATGAGCACCGCGTCGCGTTCGGACCACATGCCATTGCCGGGTCGGCGCGGTCGGGTCCGGCGGTGGGTGCCCTCGGGCCAATAGGCGTCGATCACCTGCGAGCCGAGGATATCGGTGTCGAGCGCGGGGTAGATCCGCGCAAGCGCTGCGGTGAGGCGCGCGCCGAAGGAATGAGATCTTTGGGTCATCTGTCCTAGCAAGCTTCCGGGAGTCCCCGAGGGCATCCGGGACGCGATCCCGCGACGTTAGACTCGGGATGGCGGAAAGGTCCAGAACCGGGACCGGAAAATCGTGCAAGACAGGCCGCCGCCGGGTCCGACGCCCAAGCAAGCGGCACGGGCCGGCGGTTTTTTCGTGCGCTCCCCGAGGCGCCCCGGGGCTCGGCCGCGAGCGCCTCGCCGCGGGCCGGGGGGTGGGGGAGCGCTGCGCGGGGTCTGCCGAAGGGGGCGACGCGGACAGGGAAGATCGAGCTGTCGTATTTCGTCAGGAGACTTCCCCAATGCAGGGTTTCAGGACGCAGAACCGGCCGGTATCCCGGAAGGCCGGACGGTGGCGCCTGTCTGGCGACACCGACCGCCCTGGCGCCGGCCGCTGGGCCGCTCGGGAAGGCAGCGCCGAGACATCGGATCTCTTCAGCAATCGGCGCGGCCTGGAGCGCCGGCCATCCGGACAGCGCCGGCGCAAATGCCAGCCGGGACGGTGCCGGCGCGGCTCGCGGCCGGGCGCGGCATGGGGTGCGGTCCGGCCGGTCCGGCCGGTCCGGGCCGCGCCACGACCGGCGTCGCGGTCAACCGCCCGCCAGCGCCTCGGCCGCGGCGCGGGTGCCGGGGCCGACGATGCCGTCGACGATGCCGTTGTAGACACCCCGCTGGGTCAGGGCATTCTGGAAAGCCGTCGCGGTGTCGTAGTCCCATTCGAAGGGGGCGCCGCGGCGCAGGTCGGCGAAGGCCACCTCGCCGGTTTCCAGCGCCTGGACATATTGTTCGGCCGCGGTCTCGGGCGAGCGGACGACGCCGCGCCCGGTCTCGTAGAGCACGCCCAGAGCCGCGATCGCGGAGGCGAGCCCGGTGTCGGCGGCGAGCCGGGTCAGCCGCGCCTGTTCGGCCGGGTTGTCGGGCAGGCCCGAATCAGGATCGGAATAGAGCCCCGCAAGCTCCAGCGCCGCCTCGATGTTGCCGGCGTCCGCCGCCCGCGTGAACCAGCTTACGGCCCGGGTCGGATCGGGAATGCCGAGGGCCGGATCGGCCCGGCCCGGGATCCCGTCGCCGTTCAGATAGGTCTGCGCCAGACGATATTGGGCGAAGTGGTAGCCCGCGTTCGCGGCCTCGGTGAGCAGCTCGACCATGCGGGCCGGGTTCTGCGGCACACCGGTGCCTTCGCGGTGCATCATCGCCAGCGCGGTCATCGCCTGCGGATCGCCGAGCTCGGCGCCGCTCACGTAGAGCTCGGCGGCCTTGGCGTTGTCGCGCTGCACCGGCGGGGCGCCGTAGACGTAGAAATCGGCAAGCTTGGTGTCGGCGGCACCGACGCCGCCGGCGGCGGCCTTTTCATAGAGCGCAAAGGCGCCGGGGAAATCGCGCCGGGCCAGGGCGATCTCGGCGGCGAAATAGAGCACTTCCGGCGACGGACGCTGACCCGCGGCCGCGGCATCGCAGGCCGGGGCCGCCTCGGCGAGGCGCGCGCGGGTCGCGGCTGCCGCCGCCTTGCTGACCGGCACGCCCGCGTTCGGCGCACCGAGCGCCTCGAGGCAAACGATCTCGTTGGGGTCGGTCATCGACTTTTCTTCGAAGTCCGCCGTCGGGTCGTCGGCGAGGGCGGCGAGCACCGCGGTCTCCTCGCCGCTCATGACTTCCTCGGTGGTGTCGGCAAACGCCAGGTTCGGCTGGGTCAGGCGGGTGGTGGACGCCGCCTCAAGGATCGCGGTCGAGGCGCCGGACATGCGGGCGAAGGCGGCGAGATCGATCTCGCGGGGCTCTTCGAATTCGCCCGGCAGCGGCGCCACGGCCAGGGGATCGGCGCCGAAGCCGCCATCGACACGCTCGATCCCGGCGGGGAGGGTGAGCACCGTCGCGGCCAGCGCCTCGAGCAATTCCGGGCTCGCCGGGCGCGGCAGCTCGGCGGTGTCTTCGCGGCTCAGCCGGACGAATTCCTCGCCCGGGGCATCCTTGTCGGAGGCAACCCCGCCGCCCAGTTCGGCGGAGGCGACCACGAGATCCGCATCCACGCCGGCAGCGACCGGGGGCTGCACCGGATCGGCACCGATCTCGGCTTCGGGCAGCGGCGGGAGGGACTTGGCTTCGGGGTCCGGTGCGAGAGCCGTCGTCTCGACCGTGGTGTCGGACGCCCCGGCGATCGGCGCGACGGCGGTGTCGAGAACCTTGGCCGCGGCCGCGGGTTCGGCCACAAGGGCGCCGCCGACCGCCGCCTTGACGCTGCCACTGGCCGCGGGGGCCTCGGCGATCTCCGGCTCCGGCAGGGCAATGATCCCGGGCTCGCCGAGCTTGGGATCGGTGCCGGCCATCGCCGGCAGGGAGGTTTCGACGGGCGCCTTTTCGGGTGCGCTCACCGTTCCCTTTTCAGCCGCGGCCCCAAGGCGCGTGCCGTCGCCGAGGCCGGCCGCATCCTGTGCCGTCACGGTCATCGGCCATGCGACGGCCGCCGTTGCGATCACGAACTGATAGATCTTCACGGGAGATCCCCTCCTGGTTTGCGCGAGTCATGGGTAGCCCGCGAAATCGTCTATGTCCATGAAAAGACGGCAATCGGAGGGTCATTCGGCATTGCCTGTGCGAAACCCTGCCGGTACCTTGACCGGGTCTGCCGTTATGCCGGTTCGGAAGGGGCCCATTTGACATCCCAGATCGAAACCCCGCCGCCTGCTCTTGCGGACCTGCGCGTGTCGCTCGATCGCGACCTGCTCAAGGGCACCCTGGCGCTCGAAGCCTTCTGGCACAGCCTGCGAAACGACTGGCGCACGATCCGCCATGCACCGGCGGCCTTTTCCGGCGTTCCCGGCACCGCCGCGGCGATCCTCGCCGACGGGGAGCCGCCGGCGATCGACACCCTGCCCTTCGATCGCCAGGTCGTCGACCGGCTGATTGCCGCCCGCGCGGCCGGCCGCCGCGTCGTGCTGACGACAACCGGCGCGCCCGATTTCGCCGACGAGGTGGCGGCGCATCTGGGCTGCATCGACGCGGTCGAGATCGCGTCGGAGGCGCATCGCGTCTCGCCGATGATCCGCACCGGCCCCGCCGCCGGCCTGTCGCGCCTGGTGACGATCGTCAGAGCGATGCGCCCGCACCAATGGGTGAAGAACGTGCTGGTGTTCCTGCCGATGATCGCCGACCACAGCCTCACCGTCGCCAATATCGGCTGGACCGTGCTCGCCTTTGTCGCCTTCGGCCTGGTCGCCTCGTCGGTCTACGTGTTGAACGATCTGATCGACCTGCCCGCCGACCGGCGCCACCCGACCAAGCGCCGACGTCCCTTTGCCTCCGGCGCGCTGCCGCTGTCGGTCGGGCGCTGGATGCTGCCGGGCCTGCTCGCCGCCGGTCTCGGTCTCGCCGCGCTCGGGGGCGCCGACCTGCTCGCGGTGATGGTCGTCTATACATTGGCCACGACCGCCTATTCGCTGAAACTCAAGGGCGCGCTCGGCGCCGACATCGTGCTGCTGGCGATGCTCTACACCTTGCGGATCATCGCCGGCGCCGCGGTGACCGGCATCGCGCTGTCGATGTGGCTGTTGAGCTTCTCGGTCTTCCTGTTCCTGTCGCTGGCGGCGGTCAAGCGGCTGTCGGAGCTCGTCTATATCGAGAACGAGGGCGGGCGCGGACGGGCCGCGGGGCGCGCCTATGTGGTGGAAGACCGCCCGGTCATCGCGATGATCGCCACCAGCGCCGGCCTGCTCTCGGTCCTGGTGCTGGCGCTCTATATCGACTCGCCCGAGGTCGCAGCACTCTACGCCCGTCCGCAGATCCTCTGGGGGCTGGGCCTCGGCCTGCTCTACTGGATCAGCCGGACCGTGCTGCTCGCCCACCGCGGCCTGGTGGACCAGGATCCGGTGATCTTCGCGCTCACCGACCGGGTGAGCCGGATCACTGCGCTGGTCGTCGGGTTGATCGTCATCGCAGCGATTCTCCACTGAGTCGGCCGACCGGGCCGTCGTCGCCGAATGCCGTGCGGCGAAGGGCCGGGCTGCGACCGCCGGTCGCAGTGCGGGCGCGATTCCCGGTTCGAAAAGTATGACTGCGGCGGAATCTCGCGCAGAATCCCCGGAATCCGGGCCGCAGCATGTCGGATTATTGTCATATTAAATTTGAATCGATACCCCCCGACTCATGACAGTGAATGAAACGCCCCGGCCGCAGCACCCCGTGGCGCCCCCCCAGAGATCAATTCTCGTGCGCTCCGCCCTCGTTGCAGGCGGTGCCACCACCGGGCTTCTGGCCTCGGCACTCGCCGGATTCGGCCTCGTCGGACTGATGTTTCCGAACGCGGGCCTGCCCGGCACCGGCAGCGCAGCGCTGAGCGCGGCCGTCTACATGCCGGCCCCGGTCACGGTGACGGTCATGCCCGAGACGCAGGTGGCGCGCTACCAGCCCGCCCCCGCCTTCCCGGCGCCGCGCCAGATCGCGCCGGCCGAGCGCAGCGTGACCGCGCCCGCCCCCACGCCGCTGGCCCCGGCCCAGCGTGAGACCCGCCGGGTGATCGACCGCGAGGCCCCGGCAGAGACCGCCGCCGTCCCGGCCCCGGCAGCGATTGCCGCTGCGCCGGCGCCGATTGCCGGGCCCGAGACCCGTCCGGTGATCGCGTCAAAGAGCGTGGCCAGCGTGCAACCGCCCCTCGGCGAGATCGACAGATCCGGCTTCGGGCCGCGGATCGCGGCGCTTGCCACGATCGAGGACCACGGCGCCCGGACTGCGCCCGAGACCGGCGATTTCGGCCCGCGGATCGCGGCGCTGCCGCCGATGGCCGAGGCCGCGCCCGGCAGCCTGCCGGCCGAGCCCGAGGATTTTGCCATGCTCGCGGATGACGATGCCGCCGCCCGCGCCGGTGCCGGGCTCTTCGCCGCGCCGGCAACCGCCGTCGACCCATCGGCCGCATCCGCGACCGCGGCCGAGCCGGACATCTCGCCGGTCCGGCCCGCCCCCCGGCCCGAGGACCTCGCAGAGCAGGTCGCCGCGGCCACGCCCGCCGCAGCCAGTGGCGCGCTGCTCACCTCGATCCGCCCCGCCCCGCGCCCCGAGATCCGGCGCGCCGCCGCCCCGGCGCCGGCAGCGGCCGCTGCACCGGTGCGGGCGGCCGCGGCGGCCCCGGCCGAGATCGCGGCCCCGACCGGCATCGTCGAAGTCGCCGCCAAGCGCAAACCGGGCGGTTTCATGTCCGGCGGGTCGTCGAGCTGTGGCCGCACCCTGGCGCGGGCGATGCCCTCGCGCCGCGGCGGCCCCGCCGGCTCGGAATTCTTCGCCGGGCTCACCGGGGTCTCCGGCCCGGACCGCGACGCCCGCGCCATCGCCGAGCTCGCCCGCGGCAACATGCCGAGCTTTTTGCAGGTTCTGGCACCGGTCACGTTCCGGGGCCAGGACGGCCGCGGTGCCCAGGTGGAGATCACCATCTGCGTGACGCCGGACTACCTCGCGCTCGGCTCCGACAAGGATTACGTGCGCGTCCCCCTCGGCCTGCCGGCCGCGGCCCGGATCGCGGGGGCTTTCGACATGACCCTGCCGACCCCGCGCATGGTCGATGCGATCTACGCCCAGGCCAATGTGAAGCTCTCGCCGGCACCGATGACGCCGGGGGCGCAGATGTCGTCGACCGGCTATTTCGTCACCCACAACGCGACGATCGAGAAACAGCTCGGCGGCCGCCGCGGCCTCGTGGGCGGGCACAAGAAGGACGTGGTGATGGCGAACCGGATGGCTTCGGCCCCGGGCCGGGTGGCGATCTACGGCTGGCACCAGTCGAACGGCGCGCCGATCCAGCCGGTCAGCACCGTGCACGGCGCCAATTACGCCGATTATAGCCACGGCATCCGGCTGGTGAGCAAGACGGCCTACCTCAACGGTAAGGCGGTGTCGCTCGACGACCTGCTCGCCTCCAGCCGCTACGCCCATCTGCTCAACAGCGACGGCCCGATGCCGGGTCCGGTGATCCGGGTGGCGTCGAACTGAGGCTTTCCTGAACAAACTCGGAGCCGCCGCGTCCGCAAGGGCGCGGCGGTTTTCGTTCGGGCGGCGCGGAAGGCGTCAGCTTGCTATTCCAGCTTGAAGAGAACCTCGCTAGCTGTGGAACCTCAACAGGTTGTTCCGATGCAATCCCAATCGACTGATT
>SWCD01005420.1_pt1 | contig 10221 bp, 5 predicted proteins | sample 4693011 | NCBI WGS metagenome assembly SWCD01 (sample SAMN10267278, study PRJNA491770) | bioreactor metagenome | isolation source: DHS bioreactor inoculated with marine | place: Japan: Omine Ridge, Nankai Trough | reverse complement strand
AGTAGCGTTTGCAACCATCATGCGGTCACCGAACATTTGGGTAACAAGTTTGATGTATGGAGTCTCACCACAACCTGCACATGCTCCAGAGAACTCAAAGAGAGGTCGAAGAAGCTGGCTTCCTTTAACTGTAGCATGGTTAACAGTTGAAGGATCAATCTCAGGCTGGTTGAGGAAGAACTTAACGTTTTTCTGTTGTACTTTTCTGAGCTCTTCCGTGTTGGTGACCATCTGTAGGGCTTTGGTTTTAGCAGGACAAGCATTAACACAGAGGCTACAACCACAACAATCTTCAGTGAATACCTGAATTGCAAAGGTCTTACCTTTGAACTCTTTACCAACAGCATCAAGGGACTTGATGCTGTTAGGCTTGGTGCCTTTGAGCTTATCAACAACCTTCATACGGATAGCAGCGTGAGGACAAACCATGGAACAACGTCCACACTGAATACAATTCTCAGACAACCACTCAGGAACGTTAACTGCGATGTTACGCTTCTCGTACTGAGTAGTCGCGGTTGGCCAGGTACCGTCATTAGGAAATTCGGAAACCTTAATCTCGTGACCTTTACCGCGGATCATCTGAGCAGTTACTTCACGAACAAACTCAGGAGCATCAGCAGGTACAGTTTCAGGGATAGCATGCCCTTTAGTGGACTTGCCCAGCTTTACTTCAACGATGTTTTCAATGGCGCCGTCAACAGCGTCATAGTTCATTTGAACAACCTTGTCTCCTTTCTTGCCGTAGGTCTTCTTGATTGCATCTTTAATAGCTTTGATGGACTCATCTTTAGTAAGAATTCCAGAGATCAGGAAGAAGGCAGTCTGCATGATCATGTTGATGCGAGCACCAAGACCAAGGGCAGCACCGAGTGCAAGGGCGTCGATGATGTAAAATTTGGCCTTCTTGGCAATAAGGTCCTGCTGAACCTTGCTTGGAAGTGACTTCCAAACAGCTTTAGCATCGTGGGTGGTGGTCAGGAGGAAGGTGCCGCCTTCTTCAAGGTTACCAACCATGTCGTACTGATCCAGGAAGGTTGGGTTATGACAAGCAATGAAGTTTGCCTTATTAATAAGGTAAGGCGCCATAACTTGGTTCTCACCGAAACGAAGGTGGGAAGTGGTTAAGGAACCAGACTTCTTGGAGTCATAGACAAAGTAACCCTGGGCAGAGTTATCAGTCTCGCCACCAATGATCTTAATCGAGTTCTTGTTAGCACCAACAGTACCGTCAGAACCCAAACCGTAGAACATAGCGCGGTATACGTTATCGCCTTCAATGGAGAAGTCGGTATCGAAATCAAGGGAGGAGAAAGTAACATCATCATTTGGACCAACACAGAAATGGTTCTTAGGAGCCATACCAGCCATGTTGTCAAATACAGCCTTAACCATTGCAGGGGTGAACTCAGCAGAACCAAGACCGTAGCGACCAGAAAGGATGGTAGGCTGACAAGCAGCAGAGTTTGCTTCAGTAGCTTCACCAACAGCACAACGGATATCAAGGTAAAGGGGCTGGCCAGCTGCACCAGGCTCTTTAGTACGATCAAGAACGGTGATACGCTTTACTGTTGAAGGAAGAGCGTTAACCATTGCCTTGGAATCGAATGGACGAAGAAGGCGAACCATAACAAGACCAAGCTTTGCGCCGCTTGCTGCAAGATAATCGATGGTAGCAGCAACAGTCTCAGCACCGGAACCCATCATAACGATAACGTCAGTGGCATCAGGAGCACCATGGTAATCGAACAGGTTGTACTGACGACCAGTAAGTTTAGCAAACTTGTCCATGGTCTTCTGAACCACGGCAGGAGCTGCGTTGTAGAACTTGTTCACAGTCTCACGACCGGTTAATGATACTCCTTGGTTCTGCGCAGTGCCGCGGATAGTTGGCCGATCTGGAGTGAGGGCACGCTCACGATGTGCGGTGATGAGATCTTCATCAATCATCTCCAGCATATCTTCATTGGTAAGCTGCTCAATTTTCTGAATTTCAGAAGAGGTACGGAAACCATCAAAGAAATGCATGAAAGGAATACGAGACTCAAGAGTAGACTGAGTGGCGATAAGAGCCATGTCCTGACATTCCTGAACGTTCTTGGAGCAGAGCATACCCCAACCAGTCTGACGGGCAGCGTTGATATCACCATGGTCACCAAAAATTGACAGACCCTGACAGGCGATAGCGCGAGCAGAAATATGGAAGACTGTAGGTGTAAGCTCACCGGCGAGCTTATACATATTAGGAAGCAAAAGAAGAAGACCCTGAGATGCGGTAAAAGTAGTACACAGGGCACCAGAGGCAAGAGAACCGTGCAGGGAACCAGCAACACCACCCTCAGATTGCATCTGGGTAACAACTGGTTGAGAACCCCAGATATTTAATTGATGACCTGCAGCTTTCGCATCAGATTCTGCGGCCATTGATGTTGATGGGGTGATGGGATAAATTGTGATGACTTCGCTGGTAGCGTAGGCAACATGTGTACATGCCTGGTTACCGTCGATGGTTACCATTTTCCTGGACATAACCACTCCTTTTGTTGTGTTTTAATAATGGGTTGAAGCAATATTTAAATTTCACCACAGATGCCAGAGGCATTTTGTGGGAGTTTTCATAAAAAAACCGGCAAAAAGCCAGCTGTTGATGTCAAAGACACGAGAAATTAACCTAGTTTTCGGAAATATGCTACTGTTTCGTGGATTTTTTGGACGTTTTTTGCGTTTTTTGAATTGATGCTACACGTGGGCCTTCATATACCCTTCCTGGGGCAGGGCAGGGGCGGTCCCAGAGTATTATTCAAGGCTAAGAACCTGAATGTTGTGCTATTTGATGATAAGTTCCGGTGGATTGAGAAGGACCTTGGAGTTTGCCGGTACGGACTTGGTCAGCCAGACGTTTCCGCCCACCACGGAGTTTTTACCAATCACAGTATCACCGCCGAGAATGGTGGTTCCTGAATAGACAGTTACATTATCTTCAAGGGTAGGGTGCCGTTTGCTGTCCCGATCAAGATTGCCTGCCTCGTCCCTCTTAAAAGAGAGGGCTCCAAGGGTAACCCCCTGGTAAATTTTAACCTGCGTTCCGATCTTGCACGTCTGGCCGATCACCACTCCTGTGCCATGATCAATGAAAAACGACTCGCCGATTTCAGCACCTGGATGGATATCGATACCGGTCACCGAGTGGGCATGTTCCGTCATGAGCCGCGGCAGGATGGGAATTTCAAGCTCGTAGAGTCGGTGAGCGATGCGGTAGATCGTTATCGCCAAAATTCCAGGATAGCAGAAGATAATCTCATCATAACTGTGGGTGGCAGGATCGCCCTCATATGCAGCTCGAACATCAGTAGCAAGAATTTTCCTGATATTGCCGAGTGACTGAAGAAAGGAAAAGGCTTTTTGTTTTCCCTGCTGATCGCAATGCTGGCAGCTTTGGTTGTGGCGCATGCACTCATGACGAATGGCATAGGTTATCTCTGTAGCCATTCGGTCGTAAAGGGCAGAGACCTCAAGCCCCATTCTGTATTCTAGATTAACCTTGTCAATGTCCTGGTGACGGAAATAACCCGGGAAAAGAATGTCCTGGCAGCGCTGCAGCAGGTCAATGGCTTTTTCCCTTGAGGGCAGAGGGTCGGCATTGATATGCTCAAAACAGTCGCTTGATAGGCAACTGCGAACTAAGTCATCGACAATTTCTGGGAGTTGCGAACGATATTCGCAAGTAGTTGTACGCTCATCATTGCACTCGCCTTTATTGCTGGCGGGTAAACCATATTTGATATCCATAAAGCGACCTCATTTATAAAAGAGTCTTGCCCAAAGATGATAATCATGTCTTTTGGGAATGACAAGAAATGCTAATGATTTTAAAGGGCTTATGAAAAATTTAATAAAAATGATTTGGTTTATTGTTTCCGTCTTTGGTATCAGCTGCACAATGCTGGCCAACTGTTTGTTGGCAGCTGAACAAATTAGTCTGCAGGCCACAGATGGTTTTCCGTTGAAAGCATCGTATGAAAGAGTTGATAGCACCTCATCGGCCAGGCCTGCTGTGCTGCTGCTTCATATGTTCAAGAACAATAAGGAGAGTTGGCACCCTTTGATCTTGGCATTACGAGAGCAGGGCATCAGTTCGCTGGCTGTTGATCTCCGCGGTCATGGCGAAAGCCGTGTTGATGCCTTCGGTGTAGACCAATCGGATAAGGTGCTGGGCCGTGACGCCGTATTTTTCAACCAAATCTATCAGGATGGTTTGGGGGCTGTGGCGTGGTTACAAGCCAAAGGTCACCAGAAAATCAGCGTGGTTGGCGCAAGTGTTGGCTGCAGTGTAGCTATGCATATGATGGCTGCGGCCAAGCCCAAAATGTCAGCAATGGTTCTAATGACGCCGGGGCACGATTATTTGGGTATTGATACCATGAGCCACCTTGAAAAGTGGCCGGGACTGCCTCTTCTCATATTGACAAGTGAGGAAGAAGCCGATCGGGGGGCTGATGCGATTTATAAGCGCCTCAAGAAGCGTGGTGCTCAGCTGGTTGTGTTTGAAGAAGAATCCATCCATGGCACCATGATGTTTGGTGAAGTGGAAGGCGTTGAGGAAAGGATCAGCAAATGGTTGGCTGAACAATTCAAACGCTAGGGGAAAATCTAAAGTTGGCTCATAAAGGAGCGTATCTTCTCCTTGCTGAGCATAATTCCACTTATTTTTTTGTCACCAGCCGTGAGGCAGGGGATCATCCTTATCCCTTCTTGCCAGGCTTTCTTCGGGTGCGTGGTCACATCAATCCGTTTGATTTCAAGTTCTGGGAACTCGTCTTGAAGCTGTGCAAGCGCCCGGCCTGCCAGATGGCAGCGGGGTCAGAGAACAGAATGGTAGAAGGTTACTGTTTTCATGGAAACTCCTATTTTTTAATCATCTCTTCAATATAATACTGCTCTGGCTGCTGGGGGATAAAGATTTCGAGATTGTCGTTCCAACGGCTGACATAATGTTTGGTCAATAATTGCCTGAACTCGTTTTTAAGCTGAGTAAGGGTGGTGAAATGATGGATGAAATGCTCGCCATAATTATTGAGGGTGATAAGTGATGACTGGAGTTCTTTTTCGCCCCGAACAGGCAATTTGTGGAAGTTGATCACTGCCAGGGCCCGAATGATACATTCTTTCTTCAAAAGTTCTTTTGTCGGTATTTTTGAAAAGGTTATAAGCGGGAAGTTAGCAAATATTTTCTCGGCAACAGCACGTATTTCGATGAGATTAAGCTGTAGAAAGTTTTTAGTTAGAAAAATTTCTGTTGAGTCCTGCAGAATGCCGTTCACAGCAAGCCAGGCCACAAGGGTTAACAGATTTGTTCCCCTGCGGATTTGCAGTTCAATATTATTTTTTATCGAGTCTGGATTTTGCTCACCCTGGAAAGCATAAAAATAGACTTGCCCTTTGTAACGCGTGATGTGGAAGGTGATCGCCTTCTGACACATGATATCCCGGGAAAGGCTTTTGATGTATTCAATCTTATGGGGTTTGTTTTCGTAAAAGGTAAAAAGCTTTCGGCCTAAAATAGAGAGATCACGTTGGGTGATGGTGTGCTCCGCCCCTTTTTCAACAGTGGAAAAAAGAAGACGCAGTCGCTTGTAGGTGGAAAGCAGGTAATTGTGGACATCACTTCCTGAGGCGATCAGGTCATTATAGCGCCAGTTGCGGATGTGAAGGAATTTAGACATTAATTCCGGCAGGAGATCCCATTTTTTCATGAGATCCATGGTCTGCTTTAAATGTTTGCTCTTTTTCTGTGACTTCATGCCCTCCAGAGTCTTTAAAAAGAGACATTCGCGAATAAGGTTATCATCCTTATGCACAGCAGATGATTGTTGATAAAAAGCGACAATATCCTTGGCCAAAAGAAGGTAGGGGTCAATGGCTGTGATATCGATACGCTGCTCTCCCTCTGGTAAGAGTTCCGGGTAGGTGACCATGCATAAAATCTTTGAGGAAAAGAGAGGCAGGGTCTCAGCCTTGTTAAGAAGGAGAAGCTCTAGATATGCGAATTTGATTACAGACTTAAAAGGGCTGTCCAAGGCCTTGTTAAGTTGCCAGAGGCAGGCACCGAAAATTTCCGATTTAGGGATATCGGAAAGATAGCCAAGGTCAATATAGTTCTCCATATTGACACCGCTATCTATAAACTGCTGGACATGATCACGATACTCATCATGGCTGAGGCCGGGTGGGATGAGCCACCACAGGAGCATTTTGCCTGCCACCAGAATATGGGTACGAAAAAGTTCATCCTTGAGAAGAAGCTTGAGGGCTGAGCCGGCAGATTCCTCTTCAGCGCTGGAATCAAACTTGTTCATTCTGGTCTGGTCTATATCCATCAGGAAAAAATAAATCTCAAGACCATATTTTTTAGCCCATTCGGCAATGAGCTTGCACTTCTGGTCAAGAAGGTCGAGACCATCTCTGCCAAGCTCCTCATACCGAACTGAGACCCAATAATCGCAGTCAGATTTTGCAGCCTGGGCCACAGTGCCGATACTGCCGATTGTTTTTAATGAATGGATGTGCGGGTTAAGGGCGTAGGGAGAAGGTGTCTTGACGCTGAGCGCCGTTGACTGAGGGAAGTAGCGACGAAAGAGGTTGGTGTCGACAAATTTGTCAGGTAGAAAACGGTAGATGCCAAATTTGCATTCTTCGTCATCAATGTAGCCTGGCAGGTCAGGATAATTGCAGTGGAGTAAAAAGGGAATAATCTTGAAAAATATGGTGGAGGACTGGGAATTAAAATTAATCGCCCGGATCTTCCTACTACGATTGTAGCGCTGGTATCGTTTTATCTTATCTTTCAATGATTGGCAGCCGAGCTCTACGAGGATTATCTGAAAATATTTAAAAGGAAGCTTGAATGGAATCCCTTTTTCTAACCTTCCAAATAAAAATTATACAGCGGATTCTATAGCTTGGGCAAGCTTAACTGCCTGAACAGTTTTTACAACATCGTGGACTCGCAGAATGGCAGCGCCGGAACGAACGCAGAGAGCAGAAATTACAGCTGTGCCCACATCTCGCTTGTCAGCCTCATCTTCATTTAGGATGGCGCCGATGAAACGCTTGCGGGAGTGGCCGATGAGCACCGGGCAACCAAGCTCGGTGAAGGAAGAAATATGCTTTAAAATAGAAAGATTATGGTCAAGAGTTTTGCCAAAGCCAATGCCTGGGTCAACAATGATTTTGTTGCGGCTGAGGCCGTTTTCTTCAGCAGCTTGAAGCCATGTAGCAAGCTCGGACTTAATGTCTTCAACAACATTGTCGTACTGAGGGTTTTGCTGCATGGTTCCTGGAATGCCCTGCATGTGCATAATGATGACTGGAACATCTCTTTCCACGGCCAGGGGCAGCATGTTAGTATCAAATCGTAAGGCACTGATATCGTTAATCATATTAGCGCCGGCGTCAAGGGCAAGGCGGGCGACCTCAGCCTTGTTTGTATCAACTGAAATGGGTGTGGAGAAATTGTGGCGGATTTTTTCAATGGCAGGAATGACCCGGTCGATCTCTTCCTGCAACGAAACAGGAGCAGCACCAGGTCGGGTAGACTCGCCGCCGACATCCAGGATGTCTACCCCGGCTTCCACCATGGTGGAAACCTGGGCAAACAATTTGTTTTCACTGTCAAGGGTGCCACCATCTGAAAAGGAATCAGGGGTGACATTGAGAATCCCCATAACATGAACCCTGGCATTAAGATCCAGGGTATGGTGCGGGGTAATGATTTTCACGCCCAGGTACTTTTACTCTTTTTCCACAGCGGGCGGCTCAGGTGTTGCGGCATTATTATCCTCAGCCTTATCTTGATCTGTAGCGTCTGGGGTTGTTGCAGTGGAACTGTCAGAGGAGCTTTCTTTCTTAACTCGGGGTTCTGGTGCCGGATTATCCAAAGCTATCCCATATTTCTCCAGAATGACTCTGAGATCTTCTGAGGAAATAGTTTCTTTTTCTAGAAGAAGTTCAGACATCTCTTTAAGAACAGACATATGTTCCGTAAGCATGGAGACGACCTTGTCGTTGGCCTCAAGAATCATCTTTTTGACCTCGGCATCAATTTTATTTGCCGTTGCCTCACTATAATCGCGATGCTGAGAAATTTCACGACCAAGAAAGATCTGCTCTTCCTTTTTGCCAAATGAGAGGGGGCCCATTTCTTTACTCATTCCCCACTCACACACCATTTTTCTGGCAAGACCAGTGGCGCGTTCTATGTCGTTGCCTGAGCCTGTTGTTGTCTCGTTAAAGACAAGCTCTTCAGCAACCCGGCCACCCAGAAGGATACAAATCGTGTTCAGCAAAAAACTCTTGGAATGGCTGTATTTTTCCTCAGTGGGGAGCTGCATGGTTAGACCAAGGGCACGTCCTCTGGGGATGATGGTTACCTTGTGGACAGGGTCTGTGCCAGGCAGCAGTCGGGCAATAAGGGCATGGCCAGATTCATGATAGGCGGTGACCTCTTTTTCCTTGTCGGTGATGATCATGCTCTTACGCTCAGATCCCATCATCACCTTGTCTTTGGCCTCTTCCATGTCAGCCATGGTGACTTTTTGCTCATTGGTTCGTGCCGCCAACAGGGCAGCCTCGTTTACCAAGTTTTCAAGGTCAGCACCGGAAAAACCAGGGGTGCCGCGGGCAATGACCTTCCAGTCAACATCAGCAGCCAAGGGCAATTTTTTGGCATGAACTTCAAGAATTTTTTCTCGGCCACCCACATCAGGTATGGGAACCACAACCTGGCGATCAAAGCGACCAGGACGAAGCAGGGCCGGATCAAGGACATCAGGACGGTTGGTGGCAGCAACAATAATAACGCCGTCATTTTCCTCGAAACCGTCCATCTCAACAAGCAACTGGTTTAATGTTTGTTCTCTCTCATCATGACCACCGCCAAGCCCGGCGCCGCGATGGCGGCCTACGGCATCGATCTCATCAATAAAGATGATACAGGGGGCGTTTTTCTTGCCCTGATTAAAAAGGTCACGCACACGGGATGCGCCGACACCGACAAACATCTCAACAAAATCGGAACCGGATATTGAGAAAAAGGGAACCTGGGCCTCGCCGGCAATTGCCTTGGCAAGAAGGGTTTTACCTGTGCCAGGAGCACCGGCAAGCATAACACCTTTCGGGATACGAGCACCAAGCTTGGTGAATTTCTGCGGTTCTCGTAAGAAGTCGATTATTTCGGCAAGCTCTTCCTTGGCCTCTTCAATGCCAGCCACGTCCTTAAAGGTGATATTGGAATCCTCACCATCCTGAAGACGATGCCGGCTTTTACCGAAACTCATGGCCTTACCGCCACCCATCTGCATCTGGCGCATAAAGAAAATCCAGACACCGATCAACAGCAACATGGGGAACCAGTTGGCCAAGATAGTAACATACCAGGGTGGCTTCTCCACCTGCTTGACGGTTACCTCAACGCCTGATTTACGCAGTATGCCCCAGAGCTCCCAGTCAGTGATTGGCGAAAAGGTTTTGAAGCTCTTGCCATTAGTGCTGCCAGAGATCTCATCGCCCTGAACTGTGACTTGGCTGATAAGGCCAGACTCAACCCGAGCCAGAAAGTCAGAGTAGCTGAGGGTCTCTTGACCTTGCTGGGGGTTGTTGAACATCTGAAAAAGGAGAACCATGGCCAGGCCGATGATCAGCCACATGGAAATATTTTTATAAAAATTATTCAACGAAGGCTCCTTAAAATGAGTTGCCGAAAAAGGGTTTTGTTATTTGATGAGTATCGAAAGTAATCATCCTACCAGGAGAATGCAATTTATTTCCAAGTAATTTCAGGGCGGAAGACAACCAGGATTACGCCCTATTGGTTTATGAAATACTCCTGGACGGATTTGACCTCCAAATCCTGCTGTTTGAGAGTGGCTATGGCCTTGGTCATGGAGACAGCACCCGCTATAGTTGTGGTGTACGGCAGGTGGTGGTCAAGAGCTGCTCTACGGATACTAAACGAGTCTTCTGTGGTCCGGGTTCCCAGGGAGGTGTTAATGATCCACTGGATACCGTGGTCATGAATTTTATCCAAAATATGGGGACGACCTTCAGAGATCTTGTAGACTCTTTCACATTCGACCCCATAGTCTTTAAGAAACTTCGCAGTACCCTTTGTTCCGATAATCTTAAAACCAAGTTCTGCAAGCTCTTTGGCAACAGGTAGAATGG
>SWCD01006669.1_pt1 | contig 10238 bp, 10 predicted proteins | sample 4693011 | NCBI WGS metagenome assembly SWCD01 (sample SAMN10267278, study PRJNA491770) | bioreactor metagenome | isolation source: DHS bioreactor inoculated with marine | place: Japan: Omine Ridge, Nankai Trough | reverse complement strand
TTCAGACCACTGGTATGCACACTGCGCGAACGCACTCTTGGCAGCGGCTCCGTTGAAGAGGCAACAGCTCCGGGCATCGGGAGGTGGCATCTCGCGCTCAACAATGGGAGCGCAAGATAAAAGGAGTGCCGCAGATCCTTGCAGGTTGTTGATGTCGAATGGGAAAATGCGCGGCATTTTCTCGGGCTTTGCGGCAGGAAGCTCGCCAGTCCTCTGATTTCGAACGATTTTGCATGCCGCACCGAGCCTTTCGCGCGATGCCTTGCGACTACCCCAGCGCCGCCAAACGATCGCTCCGAAACGCCACACCCGCCGCCCGCCTGTCATTCCCCGCCACAAGCCTACCCCGCCCGTTCTCGGCTTCGATCCTCCCTCCCTTTCCGGCATCATCGGGGCACCCGAAACCCGAACCGATCGCCCATGCCCAAGCGTCCCGCCATCCTGCCGCCCACTCTCGCGCCCCGCGGTCTCTCGCGGACCGAGGCGGCGGCCTATATCGGGGTCTCGCCCACGCTCTTCGATCACCTGGTCCGCGACCGGCGCATGCCGCCGCCCAAGCGGATCAATACCCGCACCGTTTGGGATCGGAAAAAACTTGACCGGGCGTTCGAGCTGATCCCTGATGGGGATCACTCCGACCACAATCCCTGGGACGACTGACGGCTGACGAAAGGCGGCGCGCGCCATGCCCACATTCAGAATGAAAGACGGCTCGGGCAGCATCCGCCTGAAGCACGTCATCGAGGATACCGACCGGCACGGGAACGTGCGCATCTACCTGCGGCGGCCCGGGCACCTGAAGGTGCGGCTGCGCAGCCAGCCCGGGACGGAGGACTTCCTCGCCGAGTACCGCGCCACGATGATGGGCGCGACGCCGCGCGCGCCGACCGAACCGCTCGAGCGGCGCGGATCGAAGGGCAGCTTCAAATGGCTCTGCGAGCAATACTATGTCTCGGCCGAATACCAGCGGCTGAGCGACCGCACCAAGTATGTTCGGCGCGGCATCCTCGACCGGATCTGCGAGAAGCACGGATCGAAACCCTACGCGCTGATGGAGCCCCGCCATGTCCGACGCATGCGGGATGAGATGGCGGACCGGCCCGAGGCGGCCAACGGCTTCGTCAAGGCGCTTAGACAGGTCTATGCCTTCGCGGTCGAGTACGAACTGGCGCAACGCAACCCGGCCCGCGACGTGCCCTACCTCAAGGCCAAGGGGGACGGCTTCCATTCTTGGACGATGGAGGAGGTCCGGCAGTTCGAGGACCATCACCCGATCGGCAGCAAGCCGCGCCTCGCGCTGGCGCTCATGCTCTATACCGGCCAGCGGCGCTCGGACATCGTCCGGCTCGGGCCGCAGCACATCAAGGACGGCTGGATCACCCTGACCCAGGCCAAGAACCGCGACCGCAAGCCCGTCACCCTCTCCATCCCGGTCCTGCCCGAGTTGAAGGCAGTGCTCGACGCCACGCCCACCGGCAACCTCGCCTTCCTCGTCACGGCCTTCGGCAAGCCCTTCACCTCGAACGGCTTCGGCAACTGGTTCCGCAAGCAATGCGACGAAGCCGGGCTGGAGCACTGCTCCGCCCACGGGTTGCGGAAGGCGGGCGCGGCGCTGGCGGCCGAGAACGGGGCGACCGAACGGCAGCTGATGGCGATCTTCGGCTGGACAACCATGAAGGAGGCGTCGCGCTACACCCGCGCCGCGCGCCAGAAGGTCCTGGCGGCGTCCGGGATGAAGCTGTTGTCGCGGGATGGGGGCGGGCCGGGAAGAGGGGACGGTCGAAACAGCAATCCTTGACATGTACGGCGTTATACCGTACATGGATGTCTCCAAAGGAGATCGACCATGTTCGCCATCACTTCAGCAACTCCAACCCCGGGCAAGATGGAAGCGCGCAAAGAATTGCGCATGCATCGCACGGATGAAGAGCGCATTCGGGCAGCCGCAGCGGCGACCGGATTGCAGGAGGCCGACTTCATCCGCCAGGCCGCCCTTCTGCGTGCGCAGGAGGTGGAGCAGCGCATGTCCCTTTCCATTCTGCCTATCGAGGCGTTCGACGCGTTCAAGGCCGCCGTCGAGGCACCGGGCAAGGTCGTTCCCGGTCTGGCCCGCGCGGCAGAGGCGTCGAAAGGCCTTCTGAAGGATGCCGGTTGAAACCTCGGCGGATCAGCCCGAACTGACAATCGCGACATTCGACAAGGCTCTGCATGACCGCAGCGCCTTTTCCTGTGGCTTCGTACCTATCGACAACTTCCTAAAGTCGTCCCTTTCGGACCAGATCAAATCCGGGATGGTCGCTGCCTGGATCGCGACCGCAAACGACGATCCCGCCGTGCTTGGCTTCTACACGCTGGGAGCCTTGGCAGTCCGATCCGAGTTCGGCCCGAAAGCATGGCAGCGCGCAAGGGTACCGGACATTCCGGTCATCTACATCCGCGCCGTCGCGGTCAGGCAGGACATGCAAGGCAAAGGCCTCGGGACCGCCCTCGTCATCGATGCAATGAAGCGGTGTATCGGCATCGCGGACCAGATGGGTGCCGCTGCCATCGTTCTAGATGTGCTCGAGGACGAACACTTCGACCGTCGCCGGCGCTTTTATGAGGACCTTGGTTTTCGGCCTCTAGGGGATCCCGATAATCCAAAGCGTGTGTATATCCCGATGGCAGATGTGAGGGCGACGTTGGATTGAAGCCTAAACGCGACCACAACGCCTACATAGAAAATTGCTGTTTTCTCGGCTTTATCCGAGCATCCATAGAACTATCCCAAAAAGGAAATGACCAAAATGATCTCTGAGCGCTTCGAGGACTTCGCGCAGTCATTACGCCTGTTCATTGAACAGAAAATGAGGTTTCAGGAACTATTCCTGATCGATGCTGATGAAGCGATTGGAAACTTGGAACTCGCCTGCAAGAGCATGCTGGATACCTTCGCAAGCCTGTATGATGCCTCAAGGGCTGATCCCGCGATAGAATTCGACTTCTACGGTAGTCCTTTGTGTTGCTGCGTACTGGCATACCGAAACGCCAAGCATCACAACAAAGCCAATGGAATTCGCAGTGTTCACCGCTTCGCTCGGCAAAGTGAACGCCAGGACTTACTCTTGGTCGACTTCCCTGCAGGATCAGGTGAAGAAGGGGGCGGCTTCATCGATCACTATGCGTCGTGGGGCGATTTCTGCACGCTGCTGCAAATGCCACGGGATCAGAGTCGGCTGCGCGGAAACGCACAAGAACTGATAAGGGCGCGTTTATCGGCCGAAAAGTTTGAGCTCTTCGCGGAAAATGACGGCGTTCCAGTTGGTCGTATATTCGTGAATATGATCCCGGTAATAATAGGCGCGGGTTCGGAATTTCTTCCAGATTTGAAGCCCCATATTCACGCTACTAGCACAGAGGGCGAGCATTTCCTCTGGCACTTCGAGAACGTTGAACAAGCGAACTTTAGCGAACCCAAGTATTTGGAACTAACCAGCTCGGTCTTTGGATAGACGCCTCCACGGGGAGCTCCTAGTACCGATTGATACTAGATACATGCCAAAGGTCCAAAATGGAGCGAGAGTTGGCAGTTCGTCCGCTCCTTGCAGCCCATCCAAGGAACCATATTGGCCTCCCAAAGGTCGAGAACGCGAACGCTTCACGAACAAAAAAGTCCCACTTTTGCCCAGGCGCCAAAACGGTGGGACGATTTTGCCCCGTAACCCATTGATATCATTAACACTGGGAGGTGCTTTGGTGCCCGGGGGCGGAATCGAACCACCGACACGAGGATTTTCAATTAGCCTTGTGATCTATGCGCGCTGTCTCAGGACCGCTCAACCCGTAACGTAGGCGATTGAAAAACTTGATCTTTGAGCTTGGCAGATCGTCTCGCCCTGCCTCACGCCGAAGCATTCAAGCTCACCACTTCTGATACCCCGGTGATACCCGAAGCGCTCGGGGAGTCCATACAACTACCGCTTCAGTTCCCGGCACTTACTTGAAGCCTAGCCTAGTTGAATGCCGCTACTATGATTAACCCAGTCGAAGGCACGAAGCCTTCGCTATTCAAACCTCACCCAAATCTCTCTAGGGTTGCGCCACGCGGTTGTGGGCCATACCCAGTGCAGCAGCCGTTTGATCCAATTTTCAAGGGACAGAAATTGTACGATTTATCAAACTGGCGAAAGCTCTCTACGGACTACGGCTTTGTGCTTCCTGATGTAGAATCTCCGATCTCAGCGCCTCAGGTGCCGGGATTGCTGGTTGAATTGAACAACCTACAAGATGCTGCTCAGGCCAAATCGTTTGACGAACTTCATAGAGTCAGTGCCGCAGTAGCGGAGGAAATCATTCAAGCTCAACTGAGCGCGACCGGCGACGTCGAACGCCTTCTGCTCGAATATCTTCAGTTCGAAATATCGATTGCGCCAACGATGGCCGCGATTCAGCGAGGCCGCTTTGATAGTGCTTTCGACTGGATACATAACGGCCTAAGTGACAGCGTAGAATCTAGTGCTACACGAAAGTTTTTTGACGGACGGCCATTTCGTTTCATCGGAGCTTTGGTGGACATGTTGCCTAGCAGCTTTCCGAACACGTTTTTGGAATGGGCGGATATTTTCTTCTATTACTGCCGCCATCAATCCGCACTGCAAACTCCTGCTGTCAGGATTGCTCCACTTTTAGAAGCGACAGTTTTCAAGCTGCCAGCCAATAGAACGCTAATAACAAAAGCTGCGGTGAGCCTGATGTGCTGGGGTAGAGACACGGGGCATCGAAGCGCGGCTGGTGTCGCAGCCGCTTTGAGAGGCTTGTACGATGTCGATGCATTGCCCAGAGACAACAAAGCTATGATCGCCAAGGCGTTTTCCTCACGGAGCTGCGACTTAATCGGAGAGACGCACCACAAGTGGGCAAAGATCGTGCTGCGAGACTACGCCGACCTGCTGACTCAGCACGAACCCTTTCAGTACCTCTTTGCATCTCTCGAAAACGTGGAAGATTGGGATGAGAATGTAGACCGCTTGATCGAGACAGCCCAAGACTACTCAGATCGAGTTCGAGACAGCTTCCCGGCCTATACAGAATGGGCGATCGCTCTCGATCAGCGGTCCAGCCTGTTGAGCCCTGTGGCAAAATTCGCGTTGGATAATGATCGAGCGGCAGACTTTGCGAAGACTCTCGCCGCTTGGTATGGCGGTGAAATTGAAACGGCGTCTGCCGGGTGCAGTGTCGTTTTGCCGACTGCTATTTTCGGTGTTGGGTTTCTCGGAAACGACCCTGGATTGATCAATTTCCGAGGAAAATTTTCTGGAGCGACCGAGGTGGTAGAAGCGATGAATGAAGCTACCAACAACGCATTGGGTATGACGCGAACCGTACAAGCTGGCCCCGAGCTTGACGCAGCACCGGGGCGTCCCGGGCAGCCGAACAGAGATTCTGCGAGCGCGTTCGAAGAGGCACTGACTGACTTCTACAATATCCCAGTTCTAGTTGAGAAACTGGCTGGATCACCCGCCTTTACATGTTTTCCCCACAACCTTCACCCGCTTCAGGCGCTGCTGTCGCGGGAGACGAATGAATGTTGGCCTTTGAGTTCGAGTCTACGGACACCGCTTCCAGATCGCCCAATTCGGCGGGCAGCCATCTGGGCTTCATGTGATGATTGGTATTCTGAAATGGAGGCGGCCTCGGCGTCGGAATTTCTGCAACGGCACAGTGTCGAAGCACATGTCTATCTTGGGCGTCAGTGTGGTCGAGATGACTTCTTCGCAATGTACCGCGATCCTGCCTATGACTTCATCCATGTAATAGGGCATGGAGTTTTCGACCACTGGCAACTTGGTTCCTCAAAAATCCTCGTAAACCAGGGTGAGATCGTTGCTGTAGACGACCTAGTTGGCCTTCACCCAGAAAATGAAGGGAGGCGCTTTCTTTGTTTGAACATTTGTGATGGCGGCGTTTCAGATGGCTTGGGTGGGATACAAAAACTGGGGCTCGCACCTTCATTGGCCTCACCAGCACAAGCGGCTGTTTCCCACATTTGGCCCGTTGAGCCCCGAGTGGCTTCAGCCTTTGGTTTGACAATTTGTTCCGAGTTGATCGCTGCGCAAAGTGACCATTTTGGTGCATTTTCTGAAACCCTAAAACGAGTTCGAGAACCTTGGGAGCAACGTGTTGCGGCGCTGCGAGACCAGTTCGAAGGCGAAATCATGGAACGCTTAGAAAACTTCAACGCTCCAGGTGACATTTTCGATTGGGCTTCACCCGTGTTCTTTCAGTAGCCACAAACAGTTGTCATCACCACCCTTTCCCCTTCGTCTCAGCAGTAGTCATCCATACAGTCTTCGTAACTATCTCCGGTCAGCTCGCAAAACGTCTTCAGCGCGCCCTGCAACGAGAAATATTGGTGTTCACTGCGGTGGTAGAAGAACTCGCCGCGAACGGAAATCTGTGCGACTGCCCAATCTTTGATCGCATTTGGGCCGGGGTTGTGGGTCAGGACGATCAATGCATCTTCGGCAAGAGATCGTTGAACCACCAAGCTCTGGTAGATGTCATTTCGTGCGAACACCCTTCCGAACACAAGGCTCTCTGCATAGCGCTCGAGCGCATCATCGGTCACTTCCGTCGGGCATTCGGGAAATTCTGTCGGCACCCGCCAGCGAACTTGGATGACCGAAGGGGTGAGAGACTCGTACTCTTCTGGGTCAGGCTCGAAATCTGCACGTTCAGCGGTGCCGTATAGCCACTCACCAACTGCGCCACCACTGGGTACCGATCCGCTTCTTGCCCATTTCTCGAAACGTGATTTTGTCTTAGCGGCCTCGTCCTTCGATACGGTTCGCATCCATGACACGTCTGGATAAGAAACATCACTTTGGACCTTTGAAGGATCAGCTAGGAAAGCTTCGATTGAACCGTAGACCAGTTCAATGCGCCGAGCGGTGATTCCATTCAGCAGGGCGTTTTCCAGCCTCGTCAACCATCGTAAGTTTTCCGGTCGATTGTTTGCACGGTTGGTATCAATGTGATCCACAACGTGCTGATCTGTAGGCGGCTCGCCGTTAAATGCAGAGCAAACTATGCGGTGAACTGGGACGCCCGCCAGATAGTGGTATCCAGTTGTCTGGTTTTGGCGTCCGAAAGTCCAAGTTTTATCCAAAGGACGGGCACGCTTGCGGTGCTCGTTGAAGCGGTAAACCGCGCCGTTATCGCGAACGAGATACCGCTCACCTCGATATTCAACTTCGATTTCGTTTTCGTAGACTTCAAGCAAGTGATCTTGATCGCCCACTGGCGAACTCGTTTGGTCCAAAGATGGCATCACACTCTCCAGTGCAAAATTGCCTCGGCCTTCCCCAGACTACTCGATCCGGTGCCGGTTGTTGTTGGCAGACATGAAACACGGCGTCAGGCGCTGCCTTATGCTCTGAAACGCAACCGAAGAATGTCGTGCATATCGACACAGAGTCAACCAAGATTGAAGCCGTCCAAAAGCACCAAGCTCACCAGACCGCCAGTGCAGAGCGAGTCATCTCGCCTCAACGCATCTAGGATTGTCCCTGACGTGGCTCGTCCGCCCATCTTATCTTGGGCTTATGAAACGCAAACTCACCTCCAAGTTCATCGAGGGGCAGAAGCCCAACCCGACGAAGCGCCTCGATTTTCGGGACGAGTTGATGCCGGGCCTCGTCCTGCGCATCAGCACGTCAGGCACCAAGACGTTCTGCCTGCACAAGCGCATCAACGGGAGAATGCGTCGCCTGACCATCGGTCGGTTCGGCGTCGTGTCGCTGGCCGAGGCGCGCGAACGGGTGCGACAGGTCCTCTACGAAATCGAGACGGGACGGTTCGAGGATCGCACCGGCGTCGAGGTCGAAACGAAGCCCACGCTGGGCGACGTGATCCCCGACTATATCGAGAAACACGCCAAGGTTCACAACCGCGATTGGAAACGTAAGGAAGCCCTGCTGGCGAAGTTCACCGCCCTGCACGGCAAACGGATCGACGAGATCAAGCGCGCCGATGTCGTAAAAGCCTGCGACGAGATCCACAAATCCGCGCCGGTCAGCGCGAACCGTGCGCTGGCCCACCTCAAGCACTTGATGGGTTGGTGCGTCGAGCGCGGCATGATCGACGCCTCCCCCATCGCCGGGATGAAGCCGTTGTCCAAGGAACGGTCGCGCGAGCGCGTGCTGTCAGACAATGAGCTGGGCGCGCTGTGGGTGGCCTTCGGCGACGAAGGCTATCCTTTCGGGGATTGCATGAAGTTCCTGATGCTTAGCGGCCAGAGACGCGCCGAGGTCGCTGAAATGCGTTGGCCAGAAATCGACTTCGAAAAACGCCTTTGGACCCTGCCTTCACAGCGCGCCAAGAACGGTAAGCAGCACACTGTCCCGCTCACAGACGCGATGGTGGAGGTATTGCGCAAGACGCCGAGGTTCTTCAATTCGGACTACGTGTTCACAACCACGGGGAAAACTCCCATTTCGGGGTTCGGTCGCCTGAAAGACCGGCTCGACAAGGCACTGCCCGAGGGCACGGAGCCTTGGATCATCCACGACCTTCGCCGCACGATGTCGACCAACATGGCGATGCTGGGCGTTCCCCAGCCCGTCACCGAGGCGTTGTTGAACCACAAGACGGGTGTGGTCTCGGGCGTGGCCGCTATCTACAATGTCTATTCATACGCGGACGAGAAGCGCGAGGCGCTTAAGCTTTGGAATAGTCATGTCGAAAAAGTCACCAGATCAGCCGTATTATCTGAAGTACCGCGAGTTGGGGTGGCTGGATCGTCCGCTACCACAAGCGCCTGAATTCTTCCCACAAAAAGCAATTGACCGGCTGTGTCGCATTGGTGGGGTGGACGATGAAACCGACCGAATACGCCTAGCTGATGATCTTCGAACCATCGCAAAAGCCTTTTGGGTCGCGGCTATGTCCAGTCCTCTCGGCGTTCAAGGTGGGCCAGAGTCACAGACGCCTGACGCCAGAAAGCGAACGATCACGAGTTCGGTCTTGCGTCCTGCCGAGCAGTTGATCGAGGCGCTTTCCGATGAGAACCTGACCGCTCTTTCTGAATGGCCTGATGAGTTGCCATCGCCCCCGCCGAACCGGCACACACTGATCGAAGAACTTACTAAACTAAGGAACCGAACCCGCGATCTTTTCGAGGTCTTGGATGATCGAAAACGTAAAGGTTCGTCGGTTTCTCAGGAGTTCAAAATCGATTTCGGGAACGCACTTGCGGGCGTGTTTGAACGTCACTTCCCAAACGCTCGCCATTCACGAGGCGGCTATGATCGCACTCCGGGCCCAAGCAGTGAGTATCAGGAATTTCTGAACGACTGCGCGCAAGAGGTCTTCGGCAACGGCTTCAAGTTTTCGGGGAACGTGTTGGACGAAGTCACGAAACTGCGAGGCAAGAGATAAACCTGCGCAACCAAAGCGCAGCTTTAGCTACGCCTTTGATATCACTGCGTTTCAATCTGGCATATGTTGTCCAAGCATGGAGCCGGCTCCTTTGTCTAACCGACGAAAGGGAAATCCATGAAGGACGAAACAGACAGACCGTTGCTTGTAACGCGCGACGACCTCAAGCGCTTTGGCATCCGCGTAAGCAATACGACTTTGCTTCGCTGGGAGGCCCGTGGGCGCTTTCCCAGAAGAGCGAAAATTGGCGGCACCACAGTTACGTGGTTCATGTCGGAAATTGAGGACTGGCTTGCCGAACGCGCCGAAGAACGCGCTCGCACGCACTACGCCGACTACTGATCACCCAGACAAGGAGAACTGAGATGCGAAAAGCATTTCGTTTCGAGGGTGACATGTTGTCGTCCTCAATTATCAAAGCCGCGCTCGCTTGGGCGCGGCATGGCGGTAAAATCATCGCCTTGCATGGTATTGATGATGACGGCCGATGCACGTGTGGCCGGGCCAGTTGTAAAAGCCCGGGCAAGCACCCCATCGCGGATATGTTTCCGAAGGGGCAGCATAGCGCCACGAGCAGCGCGGTCAAAATCCGGCGCGCGTTCAAGAAGCACCCCAAGGCCAACTTCGGCGTTATCCTTCCGCCGGGGCTGGTTGTGCTAGATGTTGACGGCCCGGAGGGGGCCGAAACCTTCAAGAAGCTGAAACTCCCGCCGACTCTGTCGGTTCGAACGGGTCGCGGGACACACTACTATTTCCGCGCCTCGGAAGCTCTACCCAAGAGGAAAGCGCCGCTTGCTGGCATAGACATCAAGGACAATGCC
>SWCD01010654.1_pt1 | contig 10242 bp, 10 predicted proteins | sample 4693011 | NCBI WGS metagenome assembly SWCD01 (sample SAMN10267278, study PRJNA491770) | bioreactor metagenome | isolation source: DHS bioreactor inoculated with marine | place: Japan: Omine Ridge, Nankai Trough | reverse complement strand
GGGGCCAGATAGAGGAGTTCGTCGTCCCAGCTCTCCCTGACCGTCTTTCCGGTAGCCGGACAGATGGCCTGCTCCGCCCATGACCGCATGCGCGTATCGCTCACGCTCTGCAGTTCCTCGAGACCGTCGAAGCAACGCCCGTAGGGGTTGATCTTCAGTCGGGCCAGGCGCACCTTCGCTTCCACCTTGCCCTTGGCGTTCCCCGCCCGGGGGGGACAGGCGTCGATGTGGAAACCCACCACTTGGGCGTAGTCCCGGTAGACCGGGTTGATCGTTCCCCACGCGCCCGCACCGCGGGAGATCCCGGTCTTCAAGTTGTCGATGCGGTTTACCGCAGCGACCCCGTCGAGCCGACGGTAGGCGCCGTTGTGACAGTCCAGCCAGGAGAGTTGATCCTCCCGTCGGCTCCACACCACCGACGTCATTCGCGAGTGGCTGAGAGTCATCAAAAAGGCGTGCAGCGGCTCCGGACCGTTGCCGATGTCCACCCGGGGGAACTCGCCCCAGTCCGTCTGCGACTGGGCTCCCGCCGGCGTCTCAACGCGACGGTAGGTCCGCATCCGTGGCAGGGGGTAGCGGGCCCGCACGTACCGCAGCACCGACTTGTAAGAGCCCTCGTACTTGTGATTCTCCACCAAGAACTCGTGAAGCTCCATTACGTTCGGCGGACGCTTCTTGGCAAAGCTCCGCCGCGCCTGATCCTCGAGTTCCTTGCTCCGCTCCTGCCACCAAACGTTGATCACGTTTTCCAAGGCGTCCGCCAGGAACACCTTGTCCCTTCTCCCATCCTCCGCGCCTGACGCGGCGCGCCGAAGGTGATACCGCACTGCCCCCTCGCTGACTCCCAGCGTCCGGGCAATCTCTCGCTTCCCCTCGCCCTTCTCGGCGAGAACCTGAATGGTCACAACTTCCTCCATGCGAAGTCGGCGCGCCATCGGCGGGTCCTCCACCGCCCACTCTTCAGCAGGGGCTATTCTCCGCCATCAGGCGCTTCTTCGCCTCTTCGCAGGTGCGTAAGACTTGCCGTCCCCTAAGCGTTGTCTTACGACGTCCGGTGACACCTGGTAGCCGGCCTGAGTCTTCGCCTCGAGCCGTCCAGTGTTGGCCTCGATGTACTCGTCGATGGCCGCGGTGACCGTGATCTCCTCGGCAACCTGCTCCTCGGCCTTGAGGATCAGAGAGCCCTTCTGCTTCGCCCGGCGGGCAGCGTTCAGGCACTTCGTCGCCTCCGGCTTCGTCTTGAATGTCGCCGTCTGGTATTCCGGGTAGCCGCTCTTGGTCTTGCCGCCGGTTGGGAGGCGCACCGTCCACAGCTTCCGGTCGGCCCGGTAGGACATGCACCCGAATGGCTTTCTTGCCTTCCCCATCTCACCCTCTCTTTCTGCCCCTTGAGGGGCATCTGCTACAAAGAGGGCAGCTCGGGGCAGCCGACTCCGGCAGCCTGTTTCTGCCGAGTGGCCCTCGGGTCAGGGGCGCTTCGGGTGTGTCAGCACCCGGAGAGCCCCGCTACTTCTTCTTTCGGTTGTCACGCCATGCGACCAGCTTGCCCTGCACCGTAATCGGCACATGCTCGTTCCGCTCCACGCGAGCGCAGAGAGCCTCGAGGATGGCCCGGATCTGGGCAGGGGTGTAACCGGCCAGGCGCAATCGCTTCCTTGCGCGACTCTCAATGTCGGGCGCATCCGCCGCGCCCAAGTAGAGTGTCCGCTTCCGCGACTGCCCGCCCTCAGGGCGATACGAATCCATCAGAAGAAGGTAGGGCACCTGGCGCCCGTCCTCCCGCTTCTGGCTTCGAATTCCGACGTACATGGCACCGCAATGATACCGTGCGTGGGCACTACGTCAAGTGGCCGTGGGCACTATTCCCTGCATTCCGCTGCTTCGGGCTCCGGCACGGCCTCGATCCCTTGGCCAAGAAAGACAGAGTCCGGCAACTTCCACATAGCCCCAGTCGCAGGGTCTACGATGAGCATCCCGACCAGTCCCCCGAAGAGAAGGTTCCCCACATACCAAGGGTCCAGGCTGGAGGTCAACACTGTCGTCGCGGCAGACGAGGTCAACTTGTACGTCTCCCCATCGAAGAAACCTGCCGAGGCTGGAAGGACCACCGTGAACGGTGTAATTGCTCGATGGACCTCCTCTCCTCCTTCATTCGTGATCGTGACGGGACATCCTGAGGGCGAGGAGTTCACAGCAACCGCGTAGTTCTTGTCGCTGAGGATCGACGCGCAACCTCCAGAGAACAGGCAGACAGTTGTGACGAGGAGAAAACTGGCGACGAGACGCATTCTACCCTCCAATCATGGCTCCCCTCTGGCGGGGAGAAGACCTCATCGCACCCCTGACAAATTCACGCTACGCTTGTGCGTAGTCACGGTCAAGCGGGTGTGAACGGCGGTTGAAAAGTGCGGCGGGCGGCGGGTCGGTCGAAAAGTGCGGCACCCCGGCCATGAGTATCCCGCGTCTCGGCGGGTGTCAATCCCTTCTGTGATCAGGCCTTCGCGGCCCTGGTCCTCTTTGTCTTCCTGACCCGCTTCCGCGAGTCCTTCAGCCGGAAGCTCTCTCCGTTCGCCTCCAGGATGTGCACCCGGTGCGTCAGGCGGTCCAGGAGCGCCCCGGTGAGCCGCTCGCTGCCCATGACCTCCGTCCACTGCTCAAACGGCAGGTTGGTGGTCAGGATCAGGCTGGTGCGCTCGTAGGCACGGCTGATGACCTCGAAAAGCAGTTCCGCCCCCGAATTCGAAAACGGGACGTAGCCCAGCTCGTCGATGGCCAGCAGACTTCCCGGTCATCAGCTCCCGGACCAGGGCCTGGTTGATCGATGGCCTGGCCGTGAAGTCGAAGGTGTCCAGCGTCTTGATCACCGGGAAGCGCGCCGCCTTGGTCCGACGCTCCGCCGCCCGGGTCTCCCGGTCCAGCACCTCCCGCTCCACCAGCCGCAGCAGGCAGGTCCGGTAGTCGGCTCCCTCGTCCCGGCAGAGGTCGGCCAGCTTCCCGTACTCCCTCAGCATCGACCGCAGTTTCAGCTGCTTGAGGTAGTGGCCGAGCAAAAGGTCCGGCTTCTCGGCGCTCATGACCTCGCTCCCGTGCTCAGGAGCTCGGTGTAGGCCGCGACCTTCGTCGTTTTGACCTTCACGCCGCGAAGGTGCTCCCGACCGTCGAGGCGGAAGGGGGACTCGCGATCCAAACAGGAGCTGATCAAGGACATCCAGAAGCTGATCGGCCGCTTCTACGGAGAGTGACCGGCGGAAAGCCGGTGCCTGGCACCTCTGCCAAGGTCACGACCCTGGCCTGGGCCCATCATCGATGTAAGGCCACTCATTGGATATCTCAAGATAGTCATTTGAACCGATTCGGTAGTAGGTGTTCTCCCGTATGTGGGTCTGCAACATGAATCCATATACGCTCTTCCAGATATTCACGCACGTCTCACTCGCCCTGTACTCCACAGTGATTTTCTTGTCGGGATGAACCTCCCAAAAGCGTAGATCATCATCTGCTGAGGCAGAGGGGACAGAGAGGTGCGTGTCCCGAGGACCGTACCTTACGTCAATGTTGGACCAATACTCACCACTGACCCAGGATATGACTCTCCGTGCCGCCTCAAGGGAGGTGACACGTTCGCGCTGTTCCACGGGAGCATCCGTACGTCCACCGATTGCCTCGTTTCTCCCATTTGGATCTTGTGTGGCGGGGACTCCCTTGGGGTCGATCTCTGGCAATGCTTCGAGTTGTTTGACAATCACGGCTTCTGTAAACTCTCGTGCAATCCTCACAAGAGCCTCCTTAACGGCCTTCACCCGACGCTCGCGCCGCTCATCGGTAGTTATCAGAGACTTCGACCCGCACTTCTTGCATCCAACTCGGATACGACTCCACCCAGTGTGACGGCATGTCATGCAGAAGTACTCGGTCAGTTCATCTTTTCTGCGAAGGTCACGCTCTGTGTCTCTCTGACGAGCACGACCGCTTGAGAAGAGAAACCTAATCCACCAGGGTTTCACTGGCCCTCCTCACCTCTCAGTTTCCATCACAAGCTGAACGAGTGCGACGCACGAACAGTTCTGGTTAGACGGATAGGGGTTTCTTTCCCGCCGTCCTCGCCGCCTTGGCGCTGGTGGCTCGCTCCTGCCCCGAATTCGGGCCCAATTTGGCATCCTGGACCGCCCGGGACGCCGACCTGAACCCCCAACCACGCTACAACTCCCTCCCCACCCCCACAAGCCCGCTCTCCGACTCGAACCGGCCGAGATCTGCCTGGATCGGCATGTACCGTCCCTGCCCGCAGTCGCCTTTGCCGTGTTTCAGTGGGGAAGTGGGGAATCGGGTCCTTGCGTCCTGCGGCGCCGTCCTCAGGCCGCCGGGCTTCGCGAGTCTCCAAGCCCCTCAGGGCGAGGGAGCGAGGGTCCTGTGGACCCTCGCGTTCGATGAGCGCACAAGGGTCGCAGGTGTCGTCGTGCCCGCGCTCTCTCCGGCCTTCCGCTGCCGGACATGCCGCAGCAGCTTGTCGATGAGCACGGGGCCCGCGATGCAGGCACGAGGTGCCAGGCACCAGTCAAAAACCTCTGGCGAGGGCTCACCAGCTGAGCCTTGTTAACAGGTGCCTGGCACCGGACGCAGTGGGCGACTACTCATCCAGCCCGGCTACCAAGGTCCGGCTTCCTTCCCACCCTCCGCCGAGGGCCTTGTAGAGCGCGATCAACTCTACGGCCATGGCCCGGTCGCTCTCCGCGAGGGAGTCTTCCGACAAGTACTGCGCCCGCTGTGCGACCAGCACATTGAGGAAGTCCGTCTGGCCCTCGGTGTAAAGCTGGGTCGCCAGATCGACAGCTTTGCGATGGGCGACCAGGGCGATCTGCAGACTCTGCCGGTGTTCCTGTTCCCTGGTCGATGCGACGAGCGCGTTCTCGACCTCCTGAATGGCCGTGAGCACGGTCTTTCGGTACGCCAGCACGGACTCCTCCTGAAGTGCCTTTCGAAGCTCGATGTTCGACAGCGTCCTGCCGGTTTCGAAAAGATTCCAGCTGACGGACGGTCCGAAGGACCAGAAGCGGCTCTGCGAGCTGAAGAGGTCACTCGAACTGCCGGAGTTCCCGCCGATCGACCCGTTGATGGTGAAATGGGGGAACAAGTCGGCGGTGGCGACGCCGATCCATGCGGTGGCGGCATGGACCTCAGCCTCCGCCAATCGGATGTCCGGCCGACGCCTGAGCAGATCCGACGGGACTCCGATGGGCACCGCCGGTGGCACGGTCGGCATGACGGCGATCGCTGAAAGGTCCGACACCAACGCTCCCGGTTCGCGCCCGATCAGCACGCTGAGCGCGTAGATGGCCTGCCTGGCGGCGGACTGCAGCAGGGGAATTCGCGCCTGCGTCGTCGCGATCTGGGCTTTTGCGCCGGCGACGTCCAATCCACTGACGAAACCACCTTCGTAGAGCTGCCGGGTCAACTCGGCGTTGTGCTTCTGCGCTTCGAGGTTCTTGCGGGCGATCAGAAGCCTCTGCTGACAGGTGCGGAGATCGATGTAGTTGCGCGCGACCTCGGCCGCCAGCGTCACCGAGACGTCGCGTCGGTTCTCCACGGTGGCCTGAAGCTCTGCATCCACGGCCTCGATGCCCCGGCGGATGCCCCCGAAGATGTCAATCTCCCACCCGGCGTCGAAGCCGGCCCGGTAGTTGTCGACGGTCGGGCTCTTCACCCCGCCATCCGAAGATGACTGGCCGCGGCGAAAGGAACCGGAGAGGTCGGCCGTCGGACCCAGCCCGGACGTCGCCATACCCAGGCCGGCGCGGGCCTGCCGGATGCGGGCGGTAGCGATCTGCAGATCGAGGTTCGAGCGAAGCGCCTCCTCCACCAGCGAGGTCAACGTGTCGTCGTGGAAGACGATCCACCAATCGGAGAGGGTGCTCTCCTCGGCATCGGGTCCCGTGGCTGCATCCACCCAGGTGTCGGGAACCACTGGATCGGGACGGGTGAAGTCGGGCCCCAGCATGCAGCCGCTGACGGCAAGGCACAGCAGCATCACCAGGGCCGTCATGCCCCTCCGCGTGCCGTTTGTTTCGGAGTTGACTGGTTTCATCTCAGACTCCCTGTCCACTCACTCGTAGTGAAGAGCATCGATCGGGTCCAGCCGCGATGCCTTCCAGGCCGGATAGAAGCCGAACACGATCCCGACGCTGGCCGAGACCAGCACGGCGGCGACAATGGCGGTCGGCGAGGTCAGAACGGGCCAGCCGAGGAGGGTCTTGACCAGGAAGGCCCCGCCGTGGCCCACCAGGATGCCAAGGGCCCCGCCAAGCAGGCACAGCAGGATGGCCTCAGTGAGGAACTGGCGCAGGATGTCCCCGCCGCGGGCGCCCACCGCCATGCGCAGGCCGATCTCGCGGGTGCGCTCGGTGACCGACACGAGCATGATGTTCATGATTCCCACGCCTCCGACCACCAGCGAGATCAGCGCCACGCTGAGCAGCAGGTTCGTCATGAGCGTCGTGGTGGACGAGAGGGTGTCGGTCATCTCGGCCAGATCCTGCACCTCGAAGTCGTCCTCCTCTCCTTTGCTAAGGCCGTGCAGGCGGCGGAGGACGGCCTTCATCTCCCGCATGGCGGATGGAATCTGTTCGGCACTGATCGCGGACGCGATGATCGAATCGATCCGGGCGAACCGCACGAGCATCGGGTTGTTCTCTTTTTGTACGGACGACCTCTCGGGGTAGAGGTCGGGCTGCTCCCCGGGATAGAGGTTGCTCAGCGTGTTCGACGAGCCGCTCGAGCCGCCGCTTCCACTCTGGTTCGCGTTCGTCAGTCTCGAGCCGGAAATCCGGTACTGCACGACCGTCCACGGGGCGACGAGCGCATCGTCCTGGTCCGTGCCCATCATGTTCGAGCCCTTGCGGGAAAGCACGCCGAGGACCCGCATCGGGACGTTGTTCACGCGGATGGTCCGCCCGACAGGCGACTGGTCGTCGAACAGCTCTTCGGCGACCGTCTGGCCCAGCAGGCAGACAGAGGCCGCGTTGCGGACGTCGCGATCGCTGAAGACCTCGCCCTCCGCGACGGACCAGCCGCGGATCTCCAGGAAGGCGGCCGTCGTCCCGAACACCTGGTCCGGGACCCAGTTGCGGCTTCCGTAGACGATCTGGGTCCGCGCGCGGACCTCCGGGGAGACCGCCTTGAGCGAAGGGCACTCGGTGGCCAGGGCCTCGCAGTCCTGCGGGGTCAGCGTCGCCCGGCTGCCGCTGCCCTGGCTGGCGCCGCCGCTGGTGACAGTTCCGGGCCGGACCGACAGGACGTTGGCACCCATGCTGCTGATCGTCCGGCTAAGCTGCGAAGAGGAACCGGCCCCGATCTCCATCATGGCAATCACGGCTCCGATGCCGATCACGATGCCCAGCGTCGTGAGCATCGCCCGCATGGGATTGCGGCGCAGGGCCTTCAACGCGGTTCGAACAACCCGGTAAGGATTCATCGTGCCTGCCCCGTCTTCGCCATCGGATCGGGACGAGGTGCCCCGCCGTATTCGCCTTCGACGATCAGACCATCGTGGATGTGGATGGTGCGCCCTGCGTACCGGCTGACATTCGACTCGTGCGTCACCAGGACGATCGTCAGGCCGGTGCTCTCGTTCAACTCGCGGAACATGCGGAGAATCTCGTCGCTGGTCCGCGAGTCGAGATTGCCGGTCGGCTCGTCGGCCAGCAGCAGGGGCGGGCGGTTCACCAGCGCCCGGGCGATGGCCACGCGCTGCTGCTGTCCGCCGGAGAGCTCCGACGGCTCGTGGTCCAGCCGGTCACTCAGGCCCACCCGGTCCAGCATCTCCGTGGCACGCCGCCGCGCCTGCCGGTCGGAGAGATGGCGGGCCGTGTAGCTGAGGGGCATGGCGACGTTTTCGACCGCCGAAGTCCGGGCCAGGAGGTTGAAGCCCTGGAACACGAACCCGATCTTCCTGTTCCGGGCCAGTGCCCGGCGGTCCGCGGAAATGTCCGAGACCTCCTCACCGGAAAGCAGGTACCGGCCGCTCGTGGCGTGGTCCAGGCAACCCATGATGTGCATGAGCGTGCTCTTGCCGCTTCCCGACGCGCCCATCAGGGCCACGAACTCCCCCCGGGCGACCCGCAGCGATACTCCGTGGAGCACGGGCACACAGAGGTTGCTCATGCGGTACGTCTTGCAGATGTCCTTTAGCTCGATGATATCCATGACTGTCCTATCTGGGTGGAGGCCCGCCCTTCGGCCGGTCCAGCGTCTTCGGCGTGAACGGGTTGCTCGTCCCGGTCGACACCGCGGAGGCTTCCACGCCCGTGACGATTTCCATGCCCGCCTCGAGTCCGGCCCCGGACACTTCCGTGTCCACGCCGTTGCTTATGCCGACCTCGACCGCGAACGGCCTGACGTGTCCATCGCGAGCGACGTAGACGACGCCCCGCTCCGCGGCGTGAACGCGCGGATCCGCGATCGGGGCGTTGCGGTACTCAGGATCGACCTGCTCGACGGACGGCGTCCACCGCAGGGCGGCACTGGGCACGAGCAAAACGTTCTCACGGCGGTCCACTTCGAACTTCACGTTGGCGGTCAGATAGGGAAGGAGTTTCCCGGCCGCGTTGTCGGTGGTGATCTCCACCGTGTACGTCACCACGTTCTGCGTCATGGAGGCGTTCAGGCGGACCTTGACCACCTCACCGGTAAAGGTCTCGTCGGGCAGCGCATCGACCGTGAAGCTGACCGGCAGGCCCGAGTGGATGCTCGTGATGTCGGCTTCGTTCACGGCCACCCAGATCTGCATTCGCGACAGATCCCGGGCAATCAGGAAGAGGCTCGGCGCGTTCAGGCTGGAGACGACGGTCTGTCCGATGTTCACCCGCCGATCGATGATGACGCCATTGATGGGTGAGGTGATCGTGCAGTAGCCGTGGTTCCGCTGCGCTCGCCAGAGGGTCGTCTCGGCCAGGGAGACGCCGGCTTTCGCCTGGAGGATCGACGCATCCCCCACCGCGACGTTGGCCTCGGCGACCTCGAAGGCGGACCGGTAGCCGTCGTAGGTCGCCTGCGCCAGTGCTTCCGAAGCGCCCAGTCTCTGGGCCCGCCGCCAGTTCCGCTCCGCCAGCGCGAGCTTCGCCTTCAGCTGCTTGAGATCCGCTTCGGCGCGCAGGACCGCGGCGTTGCTGGACTCAACCTGCGCCTGTGCCTGCCGAACATCCGCCTGCGCCAGCGCTTCGTCGATACTGGCCAGAACCATCCCCGCTTCCACTCGCGAGCTGTAGTCCACGGACTTGCCGTCGGCATCGACACCGAGTGCCACGACCTGGCCGGCGACCTGCGCTCCGACATCGACGACCTCTTCCGGCTCCAGTGTTCCCGTGGCGTCGATGCTGAGCAACAGGTCGCCCTGCGCCACCGTGACGGTCTTGAATGAGACGCCCGCCCCGCCGCTGCGGGTCAGAGACCAGGGGAACGCCACGCCGGCGGCCCCGAGCAGGAAGACAACCAGTATCGTTCGCCTGATCCACTTCTTCACGGCCAGCCTCCTCTGTCTACTTCGACTCCGGCGCTCGGGACGGAACATCCCGCGCGTAGACGACACTCAATCGGGCAAAAGCGAGGACCTTGTCCTTCATGGCCCGAAGGAGCACGTCCCGGTCGACCTCGGCGGGCTTGACGTCCAACTCGATGGGCGACGACAGCGCGTAGAGTGTGTAGATGTAAGTCTTCTCGCCGGGGCCTTTCGAATGTGGCGGGGCGTACTCACAGCGGCCGTTCACAGTGTTGGTGCCGAGCGTGCCCACACCTTCGACGTTCTTCAAGAGTCCCTTCGCCGTGGCCGGGATGTCGTAGAGGATCCAGTACCACTTCGTCCGATCCGGAGCGATGTGGTGCATGATCAGGGCGAAGCTCTGCGTTCCCTCGGGCGCGCCGGTCCAGTTCAGGGGCAGCGTGGCCGAGGCGCCGTCGCCGGTGAAGACCTCCGGCAGTCTGCCGCCATCGGCCACCGCGGGACTGGTCAGTTCGAGCGATCCATCGCCGGCTCCGGCCTCCGGAGCATCCGTCGGCGTCTCCCCGGCCACCTCGTCCCCGGGCTCGACGAAAAGAGAGTCGGTGTCCGGGATCTCCGGCATGTCGATCGGCGCCGAGTAGAGGTAGGCTCCCTTGGGCGTGTATTCGGCGTCCAGGTTCCTGAGCTTCTCGAGCGTCTTCATCTGGTCGGCGGTGAGCGTCTTCGCCGAGGTGGCGAAGACGCTCACCGCC
>SWCD01010782.1_pt1 | contig 10243 bp, 8 predicted proteins | sample 4693011 | NCBI WGS metagenome assembly SWCD01 (sample SAMN10267278, study PRJNA491770) | bioreactor metagenome | isolation source: DHS bioreactor inoculated with marine | place: Japan: Omine Ridge, Nankai Trough | reverse complement strand
GCAGTTCCACCGAGGCCAGATCCTCGATTTCGTCCGGTGTCACAAGAGCCGGACCAAACGGAGCGTGGGTGTCGAACCCCTTGCCCATGATCATGGTCTGGCTCGCGCGCTGCCAGTCACGCACCGAGTAGTCACAGCCGACGCAAAAACCGGCGACGATTTCCATCGCCCGCTCACGTGGCACGTGCCGGCCATGCTTGCCGATGACAGCAACCAATTCGACTTCATAGTCCAGCTGATCAGAAACCTTGGGTAGATGCACGCGGCCGAAGGGCTTGTTGGCCGATGTCGCCTGCTTGTTGAACCATTTCTGCACCTGCGGAGATTTTGTATCCACAAAACTCACACTCTCGGCGGCATGGGCGGCATAGTTCACCCCAATCCCCAAAATCTTGCGGGGGCGCTCCACCGGCGCCAGCAGATCGAGCGTTTTCAACGGGACCGGCAAAGCGTCTAATCCTGTAATTGCCAGCGCATCTTGCAGAGTTGTCGCATCTGTCGGCCGGACGATGTCCCCGTCCAGAACTCCATAGCGAGCGGTACCATTTTCTGCGAACCGAACCAGCTTCATTGCGTTACTCTCCTGTCACACTTTTTCCGCAAACGCGTTGCAAGCCGTTCATGTGCCGTTGTGATGACACTTGGCAAGGGCTAGGCACAAAGCTTGTATAGAGGATGCCAGTATGGATCTCGGCGTACGTGCCCAGGAGAGCTCGCTCAAGAGTATTTTCGGCCCCAGCGAACGGCTCTGCATGCCGCCCTACCAGAGAAGTTACTCCTGGACGGAGCGCGAGGCTGGCGAACTCCTGACTGACCTTCTTGACGCCGCCGAAACCGGCACACCCCACTTTGTCGGGGCTGTGGTTCTGAACCGCGGCACGGAAGAAGGCTTGCTGGAGATTGTCGACGGCCAGCAGCGCCTCACGACGCTGACCATCCTGCTCTCCGTCCTGCGAGACATCGAATCCGACCCGTCGAAAAGTGCGGAAATTCACGCTCTGATTGCTGACGAGGCACGCCCCATGCTGGGAGAAGCCGCGAGTTGGCGCTTGCAACTGAACCATATGGACGGCCCGTTTTTCCGCCATATGATTCAGACTCCTGGGGCCACGCTTCGGTTGGATGGCGAGTCCGGGGACAGTGACAGCCAACGTCGCATGGTCCAAAATGCCCGCACGCTCCTGAAACGCGTGAAGGCCCTGTCAGACGCAGATCGAAATGCCTTGGCAGATGTCACGATGAATCGCTGCGCGCTGGTTCGCGTGGTGGTGAACGACAAGGACCAGGGCTTCAAGGTCTTCCGTGTACTCAACACGCGCGGCAAGGAGCCGGGCGCACACGACATCATCAAGACCGAACTGTTCCAAAGGTCAAAGTTCACAACTGAAGAAGCAAGCTTTTACTCTGAGCGCTGGGCCGAGCATGAGGCCGCTCTGGGCGGCAGCGCGTTTGACGACCTGCTTCGCCAGATCCGCTCAATCTATGACAAATCTTCAAAGGGTGAGTTGATCACCGGCTTCCTGAAAAACGTCATCCCCAAGATCACCGCACGCGGTTTCCTTGATGACGTCCTGCCCCGCTACGTGGCAGCTTACAAGATCATCACGACCGCCAATCTGGATACAGGCCCACACGCCAAACTGATCAGCGACAAGCTGAACCAGATGCGCGCGCTGGACCAGACGAGCTGGCGCGCTCCGGCGCTCAAATTCCTTGTCGAGCATGGCGTGGAACATGAGAGTGCGCCGGAATTCTTCACCAAGCTGGAGCGGCTTTCCTACATCATCATGCTGGTCCTCACGGATCGCGACCAACGCACGAAACGCTTCAACAAGGTGAACGAGAATATCGGCAACAGCCGCACGCTTTATGGCCGCGGCAGCCCTTTCAATATCACCAAGGATGAATCCCGCCGCGCCTTTGACAGGATGCTTGGTCGGTTCGCGACGTTCGGCCAGAGGCGCTCAATGGCGCTGCGCCTGAATGCGGCGCTGGATGGCGGTTTCACCATTGCCCCTCAGTCTGACGCGACGGTCGAACACGTCCTGCCCCGCAATATCAGCGAAGATAGCCACTGGATGATCACCTGGCCGGACCCGGCCAAACGACGCGAGCAGTGCGACACGCTCGGCAATTTCGTCTTGCTGACCAACAAGGTGAACCAGAAAGCCGACCGGCTCGACTATCGCGCCAAGAAGGAGGTCTATTTCAATGGCGGTGGCGGACAGGATTTTGCGCTGACACGGGATCTGGTTGATCAGGAAGCCTGGACGTCAGAAGTGGTTAGAAAACGCACAGAACGGCTCGCCGAAATCCTCATGATGGAATGGAGCCTCGCCTGATCGGCCTTTCCTAGCGTGACCCCTGTTCGAAGCGGCCTCCTGTGCTAACGAGTCTGCAAAGATGTACATTAGGGAGCCTCACCATGAGCTTGTTCGACCTCACCGGAAAAACTGCTGTCATCACCGGATCTTCGCGTGGCATAGGCAAGTCCATCGCCGAGCAGATGGCCGAACAAGGCGCACGCGTGGTGATCTCGTCCCGCAAGCCGGGCCCTTGCCAGGAGGTGGCTGACGCGTTGAACGCCAAGCATGGCGATGGGACGGCGATTGCGATCCCAGCCAATATTTCTTCGAAGGATGACCTGAAGAATCTTGCCGAAAAAACACGGGCCGAATTCGGCCAGATCGACATTCTCGTCTGCAATGCGGCGTCGAACCCGTATTATGGCCCGCTGGAAGAGATCGATGACGAATCCTTTGAGAAGATCTTGTCCAACAACATCATCTCAAACCACTGGCTGATCCAGTTGGTCGCACCTGAAATGAAAGAGCGCAAGGATGGCGCCATCGTCATCATCTCGTCGATCGGCGGCCTGAAAGGCTCAAGTACGATTGGCGCATACAATATTTCCAAGGCTGCCGACTTCCAGCTGGCCCGCAATTACGCACTCGAGCTCGGCCCTCACAATATTCGGGTGAACTGTGTCGCACCAGGCCTGATTAAGACAGATTTCGCCCGGGCCCTGTGGGAGAACCCCGAAATGGCGGCACGCGTAGAAAAAGGTACGCCCATGCGTCGCATCGGCGATCCGGAAGATATTGCCGGCGCCGCTGTCTTTCTCGCGTCCAAGGCGGGCGCCTACATGGCCGGCCAGATGGTGGTCGTGGACGGCGGGTCCGTGATCGTTTAATCCGTGCATCTTACAGACTCTCCTGAATCTGGCCCCGTCGACGAAACCAGTTTCGATACGTTTCGCCAGATCGACATTCGCGTCGGAACCATTATTGAGGCCGCGCCGTTGGAAGGCGCGCGCAAGCCTTCCATCCGTCTTCTGATCGATTTCGGACCGGGCGTCGGCAAAAAGAAATCGTCGGCGCAGATAACCGAACATTATTCCCCCGAACAACTGGTTGGGCGACAAGTCGCGGCCGTGGTCAATTTTCCGCCGCGCCAGATCGGCAAATTCATGTCCGAAGTCCTGACGCTAGGATTTCCGGACACGGATGACCGAATCGTCTTGTTCTCTCCAGATCATCCAGTCCCCAATGGCGCGAGACTCGCATGACAGAACGCACGCTTTCCACCCAAGCCAAAACCTTCCTCAGCAATTTGCAAGATGGCACCTGGCAACCTCCGCTCGGCCTCAAGAATCTCGGCATCCGCCCGGATCTCTGGCTGAAGGAATTCGACTATGGCTATACGCGCTACGAATGGCCAAACACGGGTGATCGCGACATCAGCGAGAACCGCGCCTTCGGCGGTTGGGTAGCTGGCTTTTCAGACCATATCGTATCCATCACAATGGCAAGCGCGCTGGCCGAAGGCGAATGGTTCACGACAATGGAATTGCAGACCCGCATTCTACGCCCTGTCGGCCACGGCCTGATCACGATCGAAGGTCGACTTGTCAGTCGCGGTCGCACGACTGGGCTCGTCGAAGCCGAGTGGAAAGATACCAATGGACGCCTGTTGGCAAAGATCACCGCCGCCAAGGCCATCCGGACGCGCGACGAGTTGGGCCAGCCTGCCATCTCGAAATAAGGCAATATCACGACATCAGGAACCTGAGCATTAGCGCTCCGTTTATAGCATAAGCTATTGAAGGAGCTGACCATGATGAAGTCATTGAAATATGTTGCCGCAGCTGGCGCCCTAGGCGCTGCAACCGCACTCGCCACATCTCCCGCATACGCTCAACTCGGCATCGGCGTAGGGGTAGACACCGATGTGGACGTCGGGGTCGGGGTAAGAACCGCTGATCCTCATCCGCGCCATCGACACGAAACATATGTTTACGATGGTTACGAGTCCGGTCATTGGCACACGCGCCATGAGATACGTCGTGAGCACCGCTGGAACGCGCGCTATAAAGGCTATGACTGCTACGAATCGTTCCAATATACTTGGGAAGACGGCGAGCGCGTTCGCTATGACACCACGTTCTGCTACAATGACAATGGCCGCAAGTATGAACCCGATGGCGTTCGTGCAACCGTGAAAGTGCGCTAGCAACTCGATGAACTGACCGTCAAATCCCCGTGCTTGAGGCGCGGGGATTTTACGTTGGGAGCAACAGGCATGCGTCGCCATACGAGTAGAAACGGTACTCGCTGGCAATAGCGCGCGCATAAGCCGCCTGCATGATCTCCGTCCCCATAAGGGCGCAGACCAGCATGAACAGGCTGGAGCCCGAAAGGTGGAAATTCGTCACGAGGGCGTCTGTTGCGCGAACGGCATCACCCGGCTTCAGGAAGATATCCGTAGGGCCGGTTGCCGCGTGCAGGATACCATCCGTATCAACACAACTCTCCAGTGTACGCATAGCCGTTGTGCCGACTGGCACCACACGGTGTCCACCGGCCCGCGCTGTGTTCAGCTTGGCCGCCACCTCCGGCGTCAGGCGTCGCCATTCCTCATGCAGCCGATTCGCTTCAAGCTGCGCCGCTTCCAGGGGTTTGAACGTGCCGAGTCCAACATGGAGGCGGACGGTCTCTCGCACAATGCCAGCCGCATCGATGTCAGCCAACAAGCGCGGTGTGAAGTGCAAACCGGCTGTAGGAGCGGCAACGGAAGCTGCATCCTCGCCAGCAAACCTGGTCTGATAAGTTTCCCGGTCCAAGGCATCCGCCGGGCGACGACGCGCGATATAAGGCGGCAACGGCATCGCGCCATGGGCATCGAGTGCATCGGTCAACTCATCGCCCGCAAGCGAGAAGCACAGTTCTATTTCGCCGCCTTCATGACGACCAGTGATCTCAGCGGAAAAGCCTTCGGCAAAGACAATCGTGTCGCATTCTTTCAGCCGACGACCCGGCCTTGCGAGTGCGCGCCAGCGCCGCGCATCCATCCGCTCTGTCAGATTGACATCGCACGCCACGTCCTGCCCAGACTCATCGCGCGCCGGACGGACGCCGGTCAATGCAGCGGGCAGCACACGCGTGTCATTGAAAACCATGACATCACCAGCCGACAGGTAGCGTGGCAGGTCACGTATAGTCGCATCTTCCAACCGCCCATCGCCATGCACCACCAGCAGACGCGCAGAATCCTGCGGATCGGCCGGGCGCAGCGCAATCAAGTGCTCCGGCAGGTCAAACTCGAATTCGGACAAGTCCATGCGGCGATGCCCCGACCAGAAAGTCTCTAGTCTTCAACGACCGTTGGAACGGGCGGCAGGCTACAAACATGCGGACGACCGGCCCCCGTGATGAGGCCGGCAAATAGGTCGCTGTCCGTGCGCATGACCCAAGCCTGGGGGCGCTCACCTTCCGGCAGGTCAGCCGCTACGGCGGCCGATTCCAACGTGTCCGGATCCGTGACCACTCCATCAGTGCCATCCGGACCTTTCTTGATCGACATGACCACATCCTGCCCGTCAAGCACACGGCCCCAGGCGGTGTACTGCTTGTCGAGATGTTCGGTATGTCCACGCATCAGGAAGAATTGCGAATTGCCGGAGTTCACATCATTGCCAAGGCGCGCAGTAGACACCACGCCCGCGCAATGCGGGATCCAGCTTTCGATGGTTTCGTTCCCGAGGTCTTGAGCCAGCCAAAGCGGGCGGGTCGCGATCGGAAAGCCGTTGATATAGCCATTGTCTGCGTCGTCGCGCTCACCAATCGCATAATCCAGCGGCATCTCCTCCGGATTGCGGCGGAACGTGAATTCAGCTTCGATGCCCGGCAGGCCAGAGCCCACACCATTGATGGCGCGAATGTCGCCACCTTGCGCCATGAAACCTTCGATCACGCGATGGAACTTGGTGCCCGCATAATCGCCAGACCGGATAATGGTGGAGAACTGCTCGAAATGCTTGGGAGCAACTTCCGGGAACGCTTCGATCAGGATGCGCCCCTTGTTGGTATTGAAAATGAACAGGCGCTCTGGGTCCACGGCACGCCAGCTGGCCCTATCGGCCTTGGCGTCTTCAACCGTATAAGTTGCCGGGGCGTCTTCCGCTGGCGCTGCGCTTTCTGTGGTATCGGCCGTGGCTGTCAGGGCGATGGCGGAAGCGGCAAGCGCGAAAGCGGCAAACTTCATTTTTCATACTTCTCCAGCAGGGCCCGTTTTACGTCGGGCGTTACAAACGGCGTGATATCTCCGCCCAGGCTCGCGATTTCCTTCACGAGCCGAGAGGCCACGGCCTGATGCCTAACATCGGCCATCAGAAACACGGTTTCAATGTCGGGATTCAGTTGCTCGTTCATGGCGGTCATCTGGAATTCGTATTCGAAATCCTGAACCGCGCGCAGGCCGCGCACGATAATGTGTGCTTCACAAGCCTCGGCGAACTTCATGAGCAATCCATGCATCGGCATGACCTTAATATCGGCCAGGCCCGGTCCGTTCATTTTGGCGCACTCCGACCGCACCATGTCGACACGCTCCTGTAGCGGGAACAGGGGTTTCTTGGCTTCATTGATCGCCACGCCGATAATCAGCGTGTCCACCAGCTTGCGGGCGCGGCCAATGATATCAAGATGGCCGTTCGTCGGCGGGTCGAATGTTCCTGGATATAGTCCAACGCGATGCAAAAGCCTGTCCTCCCCGCCTTTCAGGTCCGATTTACGTACGGGATTTAGTCTCCCGCATCTTCGGCATCATCCATAGCGGTTTCAGCGTCTTCCACAAGCCGTGCGACAGAAACCACGCGTTCGCCTTCGGCTGTGCGGAGCACCCAGACGCCCCCCGTCGACCGACCGGCGATGCGGATCTGCTCAACAGGCGTGCGGATCAGCTGGCCTGCATTGGTGACCAGCATGACCTGATCGCCGTCGCCCACCGTGAAGGATTGCGCAACCTTTTTGACCGGCCCCTGCTTCTTGTCGCGTCCCCAGATATTCTGGGCGACAAGGCCTTTGCCGCCGCGCCCGGTGACACGGTAGTCATAGGCCGACGAGCGCTTGCCCATGCCGTCATCGGCAATGGTCAGGATGAATTCCTCGGCGGCGCCAAGTTCGGCAATGCGTTCAGCGCTCAAGGCAGCCTCGTCGACGGCTTCTTCGCCATCATCGTCCGAGACTTCCTCTTCCTCGCCCGTCGCAGCGCGGCGCATCGCGGCGGCATGCTTCAGATAGCCGCGCGCTTCTTCCGACGTAACGTCCATATGACGCAGGATGCCCATGGAGATCACTTCATCTCCTTCACCCAGACGGATACCCCGGACACCGGTCGAATTGCGCCCCGCAAAGACACGGACATCCGGAACGGCAAAGCGGATACACTGGCCAAGCGCTGTGGTCAGCAGGATATCGTCCTTCTCGGAACAGATCTTCACTGACACGATGCCGTCATCATCTTCCAGCTTCATCGCGATCTTGCCGTTGCGGTTCACGCGAGTGAAATCTGACAACTTGTTACGGCGGACCGTGCCGGTCTTCGTCGCGAACATGACGTCCAGCTCATTGCGGGACTCATCGTCCTCCGGCAGCGGCATGACGCTTTCGATACGCTCATCGGCGGCCAGTGGGAAGATATTGACCAGCGCCTTGCCGCGCGAGTTCGGCCCACCAATCGGCAAGCGCCAGACCTTCTCCTTGTAGACCATGCCGGCCGAGGAGAAGAAGAGGACTTCAGTATGCGTGGTCGCCGAGAACACGTCCACGACGAAGTCCTCGTCCTTCATGTTCATGCCCGAGCGGCCCTTGCCGCCCCGATGTTGCGTACGATAGGTCGAGAGCGGGGTACGCTTGACGTAGCCGCCATGCGTCACGGCCACGACCATGTCTTCGACCTCGATCAGGTCTTCGTCTTCCATGTCGATGCCGCCAAAGGCGAATTCCGACCGACGTGGAACAGCGAATTTCTCTTTAACTTCAGAGAGCTCGCCCTTGATGATGTCCAGAACGCGTTGGCGCGACCGCAGGATGCTGAGGAATTCCTCGATCTTCTCGGACAGACCCTTGGCTTCATTGCCAATCTCGTCACGGCCGAGGCCCGTCAGACGGGACAGCTGCAGCGCAAGAATGGAGCGCGCTTGCTCATCGGACAGATAGATCGTGTCGCCGTCGCCCTTGCGGGTCCGGCGGTCCGCGATCAGATCCAGCAGCGGGCCCATATCCATGATCGGCCAAGCTTTCTCGAGCAGAGCTTCGCGGGCTGCATTCGGATCGGGCGAATAGCGTATGATGCGAATGACTTCGTCTATGTTGGCCACGGCCATGGCCAGGCCGACAAGGACGTGGGCGCGGTCGCGTGCCTTGTTCAATTCGTGCTTGGTGCGGCGAACCACGACTTCCTGACGGAAAGCCACAAAGCAATCGAGCACTTTGCGCAGGTTCATCAGCTCCGGGCGACCACCATTCAGGGCCAGCATGTTGACGCCGAAACTGGTTTGCATCTGGCTGAAACGGAAGAGCTGGTTCAGCACCACTTCCGCGCTCGCATCCTTTTTCAGTTCGACCACAACACGAATGCCGTTCCGGTCGGATTCGTCCCGCAGGTCAGCGATGCCTTTGGTGCGCTTGTCTCGCACGAGTTCCGCGATCTTTGTAATCATCGCGGCCTTGTTCACCTGATAGGGAATTTCGGTCACGATAATGGCCTGACGGCCATTCTTGGCTTCTTCGATATCGGTCTTGGCGCGCATGATCACGCTGCCGCGGCCGGTGGTCATCGCCTTGCGGCTGCCGGACATGCCCATGATCTGGCCGCCGGTCGGGAAGTCAGGACCAGGGACGATTTCGAGCAGGGCGTCTTCATCCAGCGTCGGGTCTTCGATGATTGCCAGTGTCGCGTCGATCACTTCGCCCAGATTGTGCGGCGGGATATTCGTCGCCATACCGACCGCGATGCCGCCAGCACCATTGACCAGCAGGTTCGGATACTGCGCCGGCAGGACAATCGGCTCTTTCTGGGATCCGTCGTAATTGTCCTGGAAGTCGACCGTATCCTTGTCGATATCGGCGAGCAGATAGGTCGCCTCCTTCGTCATGCGGCTTTCGGTATAACGCATGGCGGCTGGTGGATCATTGTCGATCGAGCCGAAATTGCCCTGACCGTCTACGAGCGTCACGCCCATCGAGAATGGTTGGGCCATGCGCACCAGCGCGTCATAGATCGCAGAGTCACCGTGCGGGTGGTAGTTACCCATCACCGCGCCGACGATATTTGCAGATTTCTTGTACGGCTTGCTGGGCGTATTGCCGCCCTCGTTCATCGCATAGAGAATGCGGCGATGAACAGGTTTCAGACCATCCCGCACATCCGGTAGTGCCCGACTCACGATGACGCTCATCGCATAGTCGAGATAGGAGCTTTTCAGCTCGGATTCGATAGAAATCAGCTCAATGCCGTCCGGAAGGAACGCGCTGCCCTCACCGCCATTTTCTGGCGTTTCCGGGTCGTCTGGCGGAGTTGTGTCGTCGCTCATGGAGAATTCGTCCTGGCTACGGTGAAATTAACGGGAATCACCTGTTCCGATACAGGAACATGTCTAGCATCCCGCCATGATTGAAACAAATGCGACAGGGCCAAAATAGCAGTAAATACGGGCGAAATCACCCTAAAACGGGGTCTCGGAAGCAGGGCTCAGCGCCCCGATGGTTTCGAGCGCTTTGCGGACCGCCTCTCTGCGCGTTTTCAGTGCCGGATTTTCAGCGTTCATGTCCAGATTGAACGCGAATGTATATGTACCCGGAGCGCCACCTTCGGTCTGTTCCAGCCAGCCAACATACCAGCCGATATCCGTTTCACCGGGCACACTCTTCCAACCCGTCTTGGCATGGATCGACCAGCCATC
>SWCD01011449.1_pt1 | contig 10252 bp, 10 predicted proteins | sample 4693011 | NCBI WGS metagenome assembly SWCD01 (sample SAMN10267278, study PRJNA491770) | bioreactor metagenome | isolation source: DHS bioreactor inoculated with marine | place: Japan: Omine Ridge, Nankai Trough | reverse complement strand
CAACTATGAGGATTTCCTGACGCCAGATTCGCTGCTCTCCTACAGTGCCTCGACGGGGGACGTAAAAGCCCTCAAGAGTCTGCCGCCGAAATTTGATGCAACAGGCCTGAGTGTCACGCAGCATTTTGCGACGTCGAAGGACGGCACGCGCGTGCCTTATTTCCTCGTAAGCAAAGCAGATCTGCCGCTCGACGGTTCCACGCCGACGCTTCTATACGGGTATGGCGGGTTCCAGGTCTCGCTGAATCCGTCCTACAGCGCTGTCACAGGTCGTCTGTGGCTGGAACAGGGGGGTGCTTATGTGTTGGCGAACATCCGCGGCGGGGGCGAGTTCGGCCCCGAGTGGCATCAGGCTGGCCTAAAGCAGAATCGCCAGCGCATCTATGATGACTTCATTTCGGTCGGTGAGGATCTGATTGCACGAGGCGTTACATCACCGGAGCATCTCGGCATCATGGGCGGCTCAAATGGTGGCCTGCTCATGGGCGTCATGCTGAACCAGCGGCCAGACCTCTGGAACGCGGTCGTCGTGCAGGTGCCGCTGCTCGACATGATGCGTTACCACTTATTGCTGGCAGGTGCCTCGTGGGTAGACGAATACGGATCGCCGGAAGTGCCGGACGAACGTGCCTTTCTCGAGACGATTTCGCCCTACCAGAACTTTGATGCCACGAAAGACTATCCGGTGCCCTTCTTCGTTACCTCGACCAAGGATGATCGCGTCCATCCCGGTCACGCGCGCAAGATGGCCGCGAAGTTCGAGGCGGCGGGCCTGCCATTCTACTATTATGAGAACATTGATGGCGGGCATTCGGCAGCGGCGAACCAGAAGGAGCGCGCCAAGCGGTCTGCTCTGGAGTTCACCTACCTGACCAAGCGGCTAGGCCGGACAAATTGACAATAAGGTTCCAAATAGGAACTTTCATCGGGTCTGAAAATAGAACTGGAACTCCTGACTTCGGTTTTTCTTGCCTCGATCAGTCTCCGGCCTAATGATCTAAATCGTGAACCTTGCGGAGCCGCCCCCGGAAAATGACGTTGTTCGCCTGGATATGCTCACAGCGGACCATAAAGAGGTCGTGCTGGCGACTCCGGTGGCTGAATCCATGTGGCAGTGGATGCCCGTAATGCCCACTGGCACCAGCCTCGAAGCGTATATGGACCATAGTCTGGACATGAAAGGGACGGACGCCTTCCATCCTTTCTATGTGGTCGACAAGGCGACAGGTGAGTTTGCGGGTCTTGCCGCATTCGAGCGGGTGTCGCGCACGCATCGCCGGCTCGAAATCGGCTTTGTCTGGCATCCAGAGAAGTATCGCGGCACAGCCATTGTGCCCGCAACGCAACTGGCGCTTCTGACTCGCGCCCATGAGGCGCGCTTCCGGCGAATTTCGTATTTCGTACCGGAACAGAATGAGCGCGCCATTCGTGCCTTCAGCAAAATGGGCGCCCAGCGCGAGGGCTTGATCCGGAACTATATGCGTACGGCCGGGGGCACATGGGCCAATATGGTTGTCCTCAGCCTGGTCGGAGACGAGATCAAGGCGGCGATTGCCGTGTTGCGAGACCGGGTGCGCGCGCTTCAGCTCGCTTGACGCCGCGGCTCCCGCATGCTTTAGGCGCGCCAACATCTGCGCAAATTTGAAAAGCGCGCTTTGACTGATCCATGAGGTCAGCGAGGCCCCCCGCCCGGCGAAGTGTCGCTCAGCGGGGCTCTTCTGCTTTGTGCAATGGGTTTGATCGCCTATGTCAGACACATCTGGCAAACGGCAAAGGAGCGACAAAGATGTTCGACACGCTGAGCGAACGCCTTGGAGGAATTTTCGACGGCCTGACCGGTCGCGGTGCACTGTCCGAAAAGGACGTGAACGCGGCCCTGCGCGAGATTCGGGTCGCCTTGCTTGAGGCGGACGTCGCCCTGCCTGTCGTGAAGGATTTCATCGACAGCGTGCGCGCCCGCGCGGTGGGCGAGGAAGTCATTCGTTCGGTCAAGCCCGGTCAGCAAGTCATCAAGATTGTCTATGACGGCCTTGTCGAGATGCTCGGCGGCGAAGAGGCCGATACCAGCCTGCGCATCGACAGCCCGCCGGCCATTATCATGATGGCCGGTCTGCAAGGCTCCGGTAAGACGACCACGACCGGCAAGCTCGCCAAGCGCCTGTCGGAAAAGGAACGCAAGCGCGTCCTGCTCGCCTCGCTTGATACGCGCCGTCCGGCCGCGATGGAACAGCTCGCGATCCTTGCCGACCAGTGCAACGAAAATGTCAGCGCCCTGCCGATCATTCAGGGCCAGTTGCCGGCTGATATTGCCCGTCGCGCCCTGAACGCCGCGAAGATCAGCGGCTATGACGTCCTCATCCTCGATACGGCCGGTCGCACGACGATCGACGAGCAGATGATGAATGAAGTGGCGGAGATCGCGCAGATCGCGAACCCGTCTGAAACGCTGCTCGTGGCTGATGCCCTGACGGGCCAGGACGCTGTTGAAACCGCCAGCCGCTTCCACGCTCGCCTGCCGCTGACCGGCCTTGTCCTGACACGGATGGATGGCGATGGCCGCGGCGGCGCGGCGCTTTCCATGCGCGCCGTTACGAGTCTGCCGATCAAGTTCATGGGCGTCGGCGAAAAGCTCGACGGCCTTGATGCCTTCGATGCCAAGCGAGTGGCTGGCCGGATTCTCGGACAGGGCGACATAGTCTCGCTGGTCGAAAAGGCCGCCGAGCAGATGGACGCCGAAAAGGCCGAACGCATGGCGGAGAAACTCCGCAAGGGCGAATTCGACCTTGAGGACATGGCCGACCAGTTCCGCCAGATGCAGCGCATGGGCGGTCTTGGCGGCCTGATGGGCATGTTGCCCGGCGCGCGCAAGGCAAAGGCCGCGATGGATTCGGCCAATCTCGACGACAATGTGCTGAAGCGCCAGGAAGCGATCATTCTGTCCATGACGCGCAAGGAGCGTCGCAAACCGGCCATCCTGAATGCGTCTCGCCGCAAGCGGATTGCCGCTGGCGCTGGCGTGACCGTGCAAGAGGTCAACAAGGTGCTGAAGATGCACCAGCAGATGGCTGGCATGATGAAGAAGATGCGCCAGAAGGGCGGCATGAAGAACATGATGAACATGGCCCAGGCCGCAGGCATCTCGCCGGGCGACCTTGCCAAGATGGGCGGCGGGGCAGGCGGCTTGCCCGGTCTTGGTGGCGGTGGACTGCCACCGGGCATGGGCGGTCTTCCCGGCCTCGGCGGAGGGAAAAAGAAATGACCAATGAGCAAAGCGACGCCTTCGCCCTGCTGCAGCTGACCAAGCTGCGCTCCAGTATCGACAATCTGGATGCGATCATCATCCACACCCTGGCCGAGCGCTTCAAGGCGACGCAGGAAGTCGGCAAGCTGAAAGCCGTGCACAATATGCCGCCTGCGGACAAGGACCGCGAGGCCAGACAGATCGACCGCCTGCGCCAGCTGGCACAGGAAAGCGGGCTCGATCCCGCCTTCGCCGAGAAACTACTGAATTTCATCGTGGCGGAAGTCATCCGCCATCATGAGCACATTCGCGGTCTTGAGACCGACGACTGAGTTACCACCCCGAGACGCCAGACTTACAGGAGATACACATATGGCCCTCAAGATTCGACTCGCCCGTGGCGGGTCCAAGAAACGCCCTTTCTATTCCGTGGTCATCGCGGATGCCCGCGCACCGCGCGACGGTCGTTTCGTCGAGAAAATCGGTTCCTACGATCCGCGCCTTCCGAAAGATTCGGAATTCCGCGTCCAGATCGACGCCGAGAAAGCGTCCGAATGGCTCCGCAAGGGTGCCCAGCCGACCGAACGCGTTGCACGCTTCCTGTCCAAGATCGAACTGGACGGCAAGCCGCTCGTAGAATGGGCGCATGGCAACAACCCGAACAAGGGTGAGCCAGGCAAGAAAGCTCAGGAACGCGCTGAAGAGAAAGCCGAAAAGGCAAAAGCGGCGGCTGAAGCTGCTGCGGCTCCGGCTGAAGAAAAAAAAAAAAAAAAAAAAGAAGCGCCCGCTGAGGAAGCTGCTTCGGAATAGGACTGGCTTGCCAGTCTCGGGATATGGCCGGTGCCCTGCGGGGTGCCGGCCTTTTTCGTGGACGCAAGGCCTGAGGCTGAATGCTGGGCAACAGAGAACCAAATCACCGTTCAGGTCGCTTTCTCTAGAAAGAACACGACACGAGAGGAGATCCGAGATGTCCAAGGCCAAACTTTTCAGAACTCTGCCCTTTGCTGCACTCGGAATTGCGGCGCTCGCCCTTCCTGCCAGCGCAGACCGGGGTCGCTATCATGATACGTCATATCGTGGCGGTGGGAATGGCGTGGTGCTTCACGCTGATTCCGGCTTCTCCGGCGAAGGCCTTCGCATTCAGGGCGCCGAGCCGGACCTTGCCCGCCTGCGCTTCAATGACCGAGCCTCGTCGATTACCATTCGCGCTGGCGCATGGGAACTGTGTACGGACGCCCATTTCAGGGGGCGGTGCGAAATCGTCGATGCGAGCACAGGTCGCCTGAACGCATATCGCCTCAATGACAATGTTTCCTCCCTTCGTCCTGTCGCCTATCGCGACCGGCCGGGGAAAGGCCGTCGCGGAGGAGGGTATGGTGACCTTGTTCTGTTCCAGGATTCTGCCCAGCGCGGGCAGGCCATCGAAATCAGCCACGATGTGCCGGATCTCGGCCAGTATCGTTTCAATGACCGCGCAAGCTCCTTCCTCGTGACGGGCGGCAGTTGGCTGGTCTGCGAGCATGCGAACTATCGGGGGCGGTGCGAAGTGTTGCAGGGCGGCGCGGGTGATTTGAAGCCAATCCGCATGAACGACAATATTTCCTCCATCCGCGCCTATGACGGCTGGCGCTGATACGGCGCTTGCCCGCTTGCGCTCTGCCAATCGGCCGTTAGAGAAGCGGCATGAGCGCGAAATCAAATACTGAGAGACAGATCGTCGTGGGCGTTATCAAGGGTGCGCACGGCGTACGCGGTGATGTGCGAGTGAAAAGCTTCACCGCCGACCCGGATGATGTGTTCACCTATGGTGCGCTGACTGATGAAGCTGGGAAGCCCGTGCTGACGCCGCAATCGGCCCGGCCCGGCAAGGACCATTTCATTGTGCGTCCCAAGGAACAGAAGCAAAAAGAAGAATGGGACGCGATGCGTGGCACGCTATTGCATGTCCCGCGCGCGAAACTTCCGGAAACAGATGACGACGAGTTCTACATCGAGGACCTTGTCGGTCTTCAGGTGTTCGCGGGCGGGAATGAGCCTGCGGGCACCGTGAAAGCCGTGCAGAATTTCGGCGCAGATGATTTGCTCGAAATCCGTTTGGCGGACCGGGGCGATACGGTTCTCGTGCCCTTCACGCTGGCCGATGTGCCGACCGTGGACCTTGCCACATCCCGCATCATCATTCCGGATCTCGCCGAATGGACGGCGCCCGGGGACGAGGCTGAATCCACTGATTGACCCATGTTGCCGCTTGTTCAGACGCCACCTGTCATAAAGGGTAGGTTAAGAACGAGGTAACTGCCCATGTTTGCCAGATTAATCCGCTTCGGCGCTGCTCTTGCCCTTCCGCTAACTGTAGTGGGCGCTGCAGCCGCGCAGTATGAAGGCAATGAACAACCGGCGGGCCTGATGTTGTTCAGCGGCGAGGATTTTCGCGGGGAAGTGCGGGAAGTCTTCGATTCCGTCTATTCCCTGAACGACTATTATTTCAATGATCGCGCGCAATCCGTTGCGGTCCTGTCCGGCGCCTGGGAGCTGTGCGAGCATAGCGATTTCACCGGCCGCTGTGTCTTCATTCGTGGCGATGTCCAGGACCTCGACTGGTACGGCCTTGATCGCGAGCTAACGTCGGTGCGCCCGATTTACGAGTATACCGAAGCCGAGCACGGCTTGATGTTCACCCGCGATCAGTCGGGCTATATCCGCTATGCTGACAATGCCCGTTACGGGTACGACAATTACTCACACGGCTATGGCACCAGCACGAGTGTCAGCGTCTACCATTATGGCTATTCGCCGAGCTATCGATCCCACGGTTATTACAGTCCGCGTCTCGGCCACGGCCCCTATGGCTTCGGCTGGACGCGTCATGGCGCGAATCCGCACTATGGGCGTCATTACCGCAAGCAACAGCGCCCGCTGAAAGGGCATTATGGCGCGCGCAATGGCGCGGTGACGCTCTACACGGATTCCTATGAACGCGGTGCCTCGCTTGGCCTCAACAAGGGCGTTTCCGACCTCAGTCGCTATCGCTTCAATGACAATATATCGTCGCTGCAAATCCGTTCCGGCAAATGGGAAGTTTGCGAGCATGCGAACTATAAAGGGCGCTGTCAGATCGTCGATGCCTCGACGGACCGGCTGAATGGTATTCGTCTGAATGACAACATCTCGTCCATTCGGCCGGTGGGTGACAGCCCGCGCGGCGGCCGAGGAGATGGTCAACGCGGAGATCGCGGTGTCCGAAATGATGGGGGCCACGCAGACCGCGGTCGCCGGGATGATGGCCGGAATGGCAATCGTGGCGGCGGACGAAATGGAAATGTGCAGACAGTAGCGCCGACAGCGGCAAACCCGCTTGCGGGCGGGCCGAAGGCGCGGGACGTGACTCAGCAACGTCGCCCACACGCTCTGCCAGGTCGCCCGCAACGCGCCAATATTGGCTCTGAAGACCGTCCGCGTCCTAATGTGCGGACCATTCAGCCCAACCGTTCGACCACCCAGAGACCGCAGACGCGCCAGGTGCAACCGGCGGCAACGCAGCGCAACCGCGCGCAAACCGAGCGCCGGCCCACAGCCACGCCGCGGCCCAGGCAAAAAGTGGACATGAATACTTCGCGGCCCAAGGCGCTGAGGAACACTCAAACGCAACGCCGTGAGGTGCAGCAGCGCCCTCAAACCCAGACGCGCATCCGTCCCCAACAGCAGACCAGACAACAGGTGAGGCAACCGGCGCGCCCGCAAGTCCGTCCTGCCCCGCAGACGCGCAAACAGGCACAGCCGCAACGGCAAGCCCGGCCACAGGCTCAGCGCCAACCGGGTCGGGTAAAGCCGCAGCAACGGTCCGCGCCGCGTCCGCAACCGCAACGGTCAAATAATATGCCGAAAGCCCTGCGCAATCGGGGTGGAGAAGTTCACAAGGACTAGGGGTGTTGCGGCTCAGTTCGCGCGCGGGTCGTGCCATTCGCGCGCGATGCCGTATCCGCCCCGGCGGATCAGCCAGAACATGCCGATCAGGTCAAAGATGCCTGCGCCAAGCCTGCCGAGGAATCCGTATTTGGATTCTCCCGCCAGTCGCTTGCGATCATTCACGCGCTCTTCGCGCACATCCCAGCCTGCGCGCTTGATCAGGGCGGGCAGGAAGCGGTGCATCGAGGCAAAGAAGGGCAGATCGCGAAAAGCTTCGGTCCGGATCAGTTTCCATCCGCATCCGGTATCCGTCGCATCATCCTGAAGCACGAAGCGGCGTACCCCATTGGCGACGCGGGACTGTACCCATTTGAATCCGGAATCATTCCGGCTGTTGCGCTTGCCTGCAATGATGCCGAGGCTGGGGGATGCGCCCGGCACAATGATCTCTTTCCAGAGACGGGCCGTATCCGCCGGATCGTTCTGCCCGTCCCCGTCAAGCAATTGTACCCACTGGCCGCGCACAGATTTGAGCCCGGTGAACAGTGCGGCGGACTTCCCCTTGCGCGCGACATGATTGAACACGACCACGGTATCGGGATGCTTCGCCATCGCTTCGGCAAGTTCCTGCTCTGTCGCGTCGGACGAGCAATCATTCACGCACACAATCTCGAAACTGATCCCCGCCAGCTGCTCATGGACCTCGTCGATCACGGGGTGCACATTACCCTCTTCATTGAAGAACGGGATCAGGACGGAGAGGGCGGGGCTTTGGGGCATAGGTCTGGAGTAGAGGCTGGCGCCTTGGCGGTCCAGTCTCATTTGCCCGCTGAAGCTGCACGCTGGCGCAGGGCGGTTTCGGCCTGGACATCGCCGGCCATGGCGCGGTCCTTCAGTTCGGCGGCGGACATGGCCTTGTAGGCCTCCGGCACTTTCCGGTTCGATGCGGTACGGGGTTTCTGTCCAAGGAAGGCTGCCACCGATGCGATGATGCCCATGTCACAAAACTCCCGGTTGGAACGTCATGAAACGAGTATGCCAATTGCCAGCCGGTTACGATAGGTGCAACAGGCGACCAAGCAGGAGAGCGCGGCATGGATATTTATCACGTCTGGTTTGACCTGAAGCCCGGAACGGACGAGCGTGCCTTCGCCAAGGCGCTACCGGCGTTTCTGGATCATATGAAGTCAGACGGCCGGATCGAATCCTGGCGCATGATGCGCTGCAAGCTGGGCCTGCGGCCGGACGATGTGCGCGAGTTCCACATCATGATCGAGACGCGCGACCTCGCCCAGCTCGACACCGCTTTTCGCGCCGCCGCCGCGCGGTCCGGTGAAACCGATACGCTGCACTTCAGCGCGAATGCCATGGTGACCAACATCAAGTTCGGCCTGTTCCGCGACTGGCCGGATTGGGATGGGGCCGCCTAGGGCGCTTCCATCTTGTCGAGCCACCATTGATTGTACTGCCAGATGGCCTTCTCAATTGGAGAGAGGCGGCCTTGCCGTGTCATCGGCGCGTTGAGGCCCTGCCAGACAAGATCATTCGCGCCGATATCCTCGTGATGGATCGCCGAGACCATCAGGGCCATGCCTTCCGCAATCTCGTCAAAGCCTTCCATCTCGCTGTAAGCGGCTGGAACGCAAATATGGATCTTCAGGTGCAACTTGCCGGCGCCTTGCGGAAAGACCTGGTACCAGGTGACGACACTGCCCTGAATGCCCAGCAGGAAGTGCGGAAAGATGGCGGTCGCGAACAGGTCGCGCGCCTGCCAGTCTTCAAGACCTTCAAGCGGGGGCAGGCCAGGCGGCAGTTCCTCATGGGCCGCTGGCATGTGCAGGATGGACCACGGGCCGTCATTGTCCGGCACGCGGGAGTCGCGGGCATGATAGGCGGGCTCGAACGTCTCGGAATGCGTGGCGATGTGGTGGTAAGCTTCCATAAAATTCTCCACCAGCACTTTCCAGTTCCACTTGCTGTCGAATTCGAGCGTGTGAACGACCTTCATGTCGGCGAGGCGGAAGTTCTCGAAATACTTGCGAAACGTCTCGACCGGCGGGGCGAAGGGCGCTGCGTCGGGGTCGAAATTGGCGAGGACAAAGCCCTCCCAGATTTCCGTGCGGAGCTGGGGCAGCCGGCAATTGGATTCAGCAAACTCCTCTGCGCCATCCATCAGGGGCGCCCGGACAAGCTGGCCCGACGTGTCATAGCTCCAGGCGTGGTAGGGGCATGTGAATAGCTTGCGATTGCCGTTTCCGTCTGCCAGCAGGGCTGCGCGGTGCAGGCATGTGCGCGACATGACACGGACTTCGCCATCATGTCCGTGAACCACCATGACCGGTTGGCCGAACAGGTCGAGCGAAACGAAATCGCCCGGCGTGGCTATCTGGTCGATGCGTGCCAGCGGGAGCCAGCTCTTGCGCAGGATCTGGTCGGTTTCGCGCGCGTACACATCCTCGTCGAGATAGGCGGCTGGGGGCAGGGTATAGGCTTGTCCCAGAGGCTTGCGGACACGGCCAATTTCTTCGGGTGTGAGACCCGCCAATGTTTTTGTCATTTTATTCCTCCCAGAAAAAAATGACACACGCGTCAACTTTTGTCGACCGCTGCCGTTTGGCGTTCTACTCTTGGGGGGCAGGAAGACGGCTGGCCATTTGGGTAACGGCCTGGCGAGACGTGACGGAGCGCACGCGGTAGGCTAAAGGCTCGGCGCATGTTCAAGGCAAGTTTCATCACCCTGTTTCCCGAAGCGTTTCCCGGCCCGCTCGGCGTCTCCATCCTGGAGCGCGCGCGTCGCGAAGGCATCTGGGACTATGAAACCGTCCAGCTGCGCGATTTCGGCCTCGGAAAGCATCAGAATGTCGACGCCCCGCCGGCGGGGGGCGGCGCAGGTATGGTGTTGCGACCGGATGTGACGGCTGCGGCGCTGGACAGTATCGACACAGACGGCAAGCCGCTGATCTATCTGTCGCCGCGCGGAGAGCCGTTTTCACAGAAACTGGCGCGGGACCTGGCAGGCGGCCCGGGCATGGTGATGATGTGTGGCCGGTTCGAGGGGCTGGACGAGCGAGTGATCCGCGCGCGCGGCCTGCGCGAGGTTTCCAT
>SWCD01011797.1_pt1 | contig 10253 bp, 10 predicted proteins | sample 4693011 | NCBI WGS metagenome assembly SWCD01 (sample SAMN10267278, study PRJNA491770) | bioreactor metagenome | isolation source: DHS bioreactor inoculated with marine | place: Japan: Omine Ridge, Nankai Trough | reverse complement strand
TCTTTATTACCAGAAGAGAACGATTTAATGCTGCGCACAGGTTGTTCAGGCCGGAATACTCCGACGAAAAAAATCTTGAAGTATTTGGTAAATGCTCAAACCCTAACTGGCATGGGCATAATTATGAACTGTTTGTAACCGTAAAAGGAGAGATTGATCCTACAACAGGTTTCCTGGTGAATTTAAAGAAACTAAGCGTTATTATTCGCAATCAGGTCATTGAAAAACTTGATCATAAAAACATCAACATCGAAGTAGATTTCATGCAAGGTAAACTGGCATCCACAGAAAATCTGGCAGTAGGTATCTGGCAGGAACTTATGCCACATGTGACGGCTCTGAGCGCTCATCTTCACTGTGTTAAGGTGGTTGAGTCAGAAAATAATTTTGTAGAATACTTTGGTGAATAACCAATAAATGCCAAAACCTGTCAATGGCATCTTTTTTGACATATCAAAAATTTAAAATTAGAAATGGATAAACCTAAAGAACTATTGGGATACGAGAAGATTGAAAGATTTTCACCAGAAAAACTTGAAAAGCTTCAGGCCCATTATAAGGAAATTTTAGAACTCATTGGAGAAAATCCGGAAAGGGAAGGCTTATTGGATACACCAAAAAGGGTAGCCAAGTCAATACAATTTTTAACCCAGGGCTACGACCACGATCCAGAAGAGATTTTGCTGTCGGCAAAATTTAAAGAAGATTACCGGGAAATGGTGATAGTTAAGGACATCGAGATATTTTCGATGTGTGAACATCATATGATCCCTTTTATAGGTAAAGCGCATGTCGCCTACATCCCCAATGGATACATTACAGGTTTGAGCAAAATTGCCCGTGTGGTGGAGGCCTATTCGAGAAGGCTGCAAGTGCAGGAGCGGTTAACCACCCAAATCAAAGAGGCCATTGATAATACACTCAATCCATTGGGTGTAGCCGTGGTTATTGAAGCCAAACATTTATGCATGTCGATGCGGGGTATTCAAAAACAAAGTTCTGTTACCACCACTTCTGATTTTACAGGCGCTTTCGAGCGTGCCGAAACAAGGGCTGAATTCATCAGCCTGATCTCATCAAAATTATCGTAACAAGAAAAATCAAATAAGTAACAACAATGAATACTTTTAACAAACAATCAGAAATTTTACAAAGGGAAGGTACTTACCCGGTAGCTAAAACCTTTATGTCGGGTGTGTTCATGTGGATGTTTCTCGCCCTGGCTATCACCGCGGCAACCGCATGGGTAGTAGCCACCAGCCCCAGCCTACTTTCACTGATATACAATACAGAAACCGGTGGCATGTCTATTCTAGGATGGGTAGTGATGCTGGCGCCACTCGGATTGGTTTTATGGATGTCGGCGGGATTTCAACGCATGTCAGCATCCACTATGGTGATGGTATTTGTTTTATTTTCGGTACTGCTGGGTGCCAGTTTGAGCTCCATTTTTCTTATTTACACAAGCGCATCCATCATGAAAACCTTTCTGATTACTTCCGGAATGTTTGGAGCCATGGCAGTGGTAGGTTTTACCACAAAAACGGATCTCACCAAGTTTGGAAGCATCATGTTCATGGGACTGATAGGTATCATTATTGCTAGCGTTGTGAATATGTTTATGCGCAGCGGCACTATGGATTACATCATTAGTTTTATAGGCGTGCTGGTATTCACCGGTTTAACCGCTTATGATGTGCAAAAGCTGAAACGAATTGGCAGCAAGATTGGCCTGGAAGATGAAGGAGCCAGAAAAATTACCATAATGGGGGCATTAACTTTGTACCTCGACTTTATCAATTTATTCTTATTTTTGCTCCGCTTTTTCGGCAACAGAAATAATTAAAACAAATAACCTATGAATGCTTATGTCTTTCCCGGACAAGGGGCGCAGTACATTGGAATGGGTGCTGATTTATACGAAAAATCAGCAAAAGCGAAGGAATTATTTAAGAAAGCAAACAGCATTCTTAAGTTTAAGATCACGGATGTGATGTTTGAAGGCACTGAAGATGATCTTAAACATACCAATATTACTCAACCTGCTATTTTCCTACACTCCGTTATTTTAGCCCGCGTATTGGGCGATGATTTTAAACCGGATATGGTGGCCGGACATTCACTTGGTGAGTTTTCAGCACTGGTGGCTAATAAAACTTTATCTTTTGAAGATGGACTAAAGTTGGTGTCGAAGCGAGCTTCAGCCATGCAGAAAGCATGTGAGCTGGAACCTTCAACTATGGCAGCGATTATCGGGCTGGAGGATGATGTGGTGGAGAAAATTTGCGACAACATAAAAAATGTGGTGGTTCCGGCGAATTATAATTGTACAGGACAGTTGGTTATCTCTGGAAGCGTAAGCGGTATAGAGGAAGCCGTGGAAGAATTGAGTAAAGCCGGGGCAAAACGTGCCATGATCTTAAAAGTAGGTGGTGCTTTTCATTCACCATTAATGGAACCGGCTGCGGTTGAACTTGCCGAAGCTATTAACTCCACAAAGTTCCAAAGAGGAATTTGTCCGATTTACCAAAATGTAACCGGACAGTCGGTGGTGGATCCTGAAATTATTAAAAAGAACCTGATCGCCCAGTTGACATCGCCCGTAAGGTGGACAAGAACCATGCAAAATATGTTGGCCGACGGTGCCAAAAAAATAATTGAAGTGGGACCGGGTAATGTACTTCAGGGTTTATTTAAAAAAGTCGACCGGAACATAGAAACCGAAAGTGCTGGTATTTAAAATTCTTAAACCTGCATTAGCAGGTTTTTTTATGATCAGAAATTTCCAAACGTAACATATTCAATGCTTCCAAAGCGGTACGCCTGATATTCCGTCCGCGGTGCTCCCCCAGGTGAAGCAATTTTGATTGAATTCCTTTTTCCGAGGCAAGCGCAATCCAAATAGTTCCGACAGGTTTCTCATTGGTGCCTCCATCCGGACCTGCAACACCTGAAGTGGCCAGGCTGTAATCTGTTTCAAATTTTTCCCTGACACCCCTGGCCATTTGTTCCACCACCTGTTGACTTACAGCGCCATATGTTTCAAGGTCGGCAGGTGACACACCAAGTTCCCTGATTTTTACATCGTTTGAATAGGAGATAACCGATCCGTAATAATAACTTGAGCTGCCCGGAATGCTGGTGATCAAATGTGCAAGGTAGCCGCCGGTACAACTTTCTGCTGTTGAAAGATTTTGTTTTCTCTTCGATAATAACTTGCCGATTACTTCTTCTAAACTAATGTCGTCATATCCGAAAATGAGTTCAGGAATTTCGGCTAATAGTTTCTGGCAATAGGAATTGACCTCGTCTTCCAATTCGGATTTATTCTTCCCGCTGGCAGAAAGGCGCAACCTGACAATGCCGGGCTGTGGTAAATATGCCAGTTTTATGTGTTTAGGCAAACTATCTTCAATATCCTGAATGCGCTCTGCCAGTTTTGATTCGCCCAAACCTTGCGTCATGATGGTTTTATGATAGATAAAAGGTAACTCAAATTTATCCTGCAGGCGTGGGATTACCTGGTTCAGTAACATGGGCTGCATTTCGAAAGGCACTCCGGGCATCGAAACGATCACTTTGCTATTTTCTTCGAACCACATGCCGGGTGCTGTCCCGTTTTCGTTGGGTAGTGGCATGCATTTCTCCGGTATCTCAGCCTGCTGGCGATTAACAGGCGTAACTTCGTAGTTTCTGGATTTAAATAATTTCCTGATGTGCTGAAAGGTCGGTTCATGAAATATCATTCTCGAATTAAAATAAGCTGCCAGCACACTTTTCGTCGTATCATCTTTTGTGGGACCCAGTCCGCCCGTCAATAAAACAATATCATTTCGCAGGGAGGCATCTTTTAAAACACGTTGTATGTCATCAGAGTTGTCGCCGATGGCCGTTACCTGGCTCACAAGGATGCCTGCCTTGTTTAATTCACCTTCTATCCACGAGGCATTGGTATTGATCACCTGGCCGATGAGTAATTCATCCCCGATGCTTATTATTTCAGCAGTCATTCAGAGATTTTTATACGCCAACGATAAATCCCAGGTCTTTCGGAATAATGGACATCACCGGTATTTCTGATAGGCGGATTATCGTTTGGGCTGATGAACCCATAAAAAACTCCACCAGCTTATTTTCCTGCTGCGTCATGATCATGATCAGGTCGGCTTCCACCTTTTCACTGTAATTTAAAATAGTCTGAGCTACCGATTTGGCGCCGCTTTTCGATTCGATCAACTCAGCGGTACATGAAATATTCGCTTCTTCAATAAAACCCTTCACCTGTCCCAATTGCTGGTCAAGTTCCACCTTAATATCTCCTAATTTTAAGGAGTCAAGTACCGAAACAATAGCAATGCTGGCGTGGATACTTTTTGCCAATTGAATAGCATGAGTTACTTTTTGTTTGGTGGATACAGTCAAATCAAGCGGCAGCAGAATTTTATCAATTTTATTTAAATGCACATTGCTGTTAAAAGTAAACACGGGCACTTTAGATTCTCTGACGACATGATCAGTTGTGGATCCGATGGCATTCTTCTTGGTGTATTTTTCATCAACATGCGTATGGGTACTCATGGCAATTAAATCCGCACCAAAGCTATCAGCAGCCTTCAGAATTTCTTTAGCAGGTTTGCCAATTTTTAGCTCCGGTTGAACATTTAGACCCGTTTTTTGCTGAATGGAATCAGCGATATCTGAAATCTGTTTGGTTTTAGCCGCTATAAATTCATCCCTTTCTTCCTCACTGCCAAATGAGTGATTTTCAAGAACCGAAAAGATAATGGCATTTTCAGCTAAAAACATCAGATTTGGGTATGACCTGTCGAGCCGTGTCAGGTTTTTATCCTCCAAGTCGATAGAAATTAATACTGTTTGGTATGGAACACTCATGTGATTTTATTTTAGTTTTGTTCCGCAAAAATATTCAAAATAAATGCAAAAAACGGAATTGGTATTAAATAAGGAAGGGAAGGTATATCATTTGAACCTGAAGCCGGGTGATGTGGCTGATACAATCATTCTGGTGGGCGATCCCGGCAGGGCAGGCGTGATAGCCACTTATTTCGACAAGATCAGGTTTGAAGGACATAACCGGGAGATATATACCTATACGGGTGTTTATAAAGGCAAAGAAATTTCGGTGGTTTCGACAGGAATGGGCACCGATAATATAGAAATTGTGCTGACCGAACTGGATGCGATGTTTAACATTGATTTTGAGACCAAACAACCCAAAGAAAAGCTTACTTCACTGAATTTTATCAGGATCGGCACTTCCGGTGCATTGCATGCGGATATACCGGTATTTGATTCCTATCTTGTTTCGGAATATGGTTTAGGACTGGACGGACTGGTTTATTTTTATGAAAAGGGCCCGTTTGTGATGGAACGCGAAATGACCTCCAGTTTCATCAACCAGTTGGAATGGGACCGCGATTTACCAAAGCCCTATGCTATCAGAGGATCATCAGAATTAATTGCCACATTAGGAGCAGGATTGAAAAAAGGCATTACCCTCACAGCACCCGGCTTTTATGCGCCGCAGGGCCGTGAAGTGAGGTTGAACGTGACGGACAAAACCATTATCGACCGGGCTTCAAAATTCAGGTATAACGGATTCCAGGTAACCAATTTTGAAATGGAAACATCCGCATTGTATGCACTTTCAGCCATGCTGGGCCACCAGGCCATGACCGTTTGTGATATTATTGCCAACCGGATTACCGGTGACTTCAGCCCCGATTACAAAGCCAGTATGGGCAAGTTGATCCAGTTGATGTTGGACAGGATCAGTAAGATCTAATTAAAAAAGATTTCTTTCAAGGAAATGTTCCAATGATATAAAGGTTTTCTCTTTAGCCTCAATAAAGCCCATATGGCCCACATCATTCATGATCAATGCTTCACAGTTGGAAGGCAACCGGAGTTGGGGCAGAATGGTTTCCATCGGTATTCTCGAATCTTGTTTTCCAATGATAAAATAAACAGGAGCCTTTAGTTTTTCAAGTGTATCCAAATGGCTTTCACGATCCCGCATTCCAAGTAAGGCAGCTATAATGCCTTTTGCAGGCGTTTTATCTGCTACTTTCCGTAATGCTTCAATTTCAGTTTTAAAATTTGAAATATTTTCCTCCGCAAACAAACCTGGAATAAACGAATGAATAAAAGCGGTATGATTCTGCTGAACAACTTTAATGGTTCTGTCACGGTTCTTTTTACCCTCAGTGTTATCGGAAGCTGCCTGCGAATGAAAGAGCACCAGGCCGCTCAGCTTTCCAGGGAATAGTTTTGCAAAAGCAAGTGAGACATATCCGCCCATCGAATGGCCCACCAAAATGCAATGTCCGATCTTTTCGTTTTCAAGTACTTCTTTCACTTTTTTGGCCATAAAATCCATCGAGTGGCTTTCATTGAAAACATCACTTTTGCCAAAACCCGGCAGATCGATACAAATGCAGGTAAACTTGTTTTGCAGTTGATCCGAAAAAACATTCCAGATACTGTGGTCTTCCAGAAAACCGTGCAGAAATACGACCGCAGATCCCTTGCCTTTCACCGTGTAAAAAATTGTCCCTGAACCTGATTGAAGTTGCTTTTCCATTTGAATGATATTAATGTGTTGTTTTGCCTTCGTGCGACTGGGTAAATACTTCATCAACCGCTTCCCAAAGTTCTATTTTATTTCCTTCCGGATCCATGATATGTAAAAATTTACCGTATTCATATGTTTCAATTTCATCCAGAATGGTTACGCCATTTTTCTTTAAATCTTTCACCAGCTTTTCCAGGTCGCCTACCCTGTAATTGATCATGAACTCCTTTTCAGAAGGTTTGAAATAGGTGGTGCCTGCATCGAAAGGACTCCATTGTAAATAATTCTTTTGCTGATCATCAGCATTCCTGAATTCAAACAGCGAACCATATTCGTCAGTAACTAAACCCAGGTTATCTGAATACCAATCCTTCACTTTTTGTGGGTTTTCACATTTAAAAAATATACCACCGATACCCTTCACTTTGTAATTCTTTTTATCGCTCATCGATTTATTCTTATTTTTACTTTTTGTAATGAGTGAAGCAAATCTACATAAAAGCAATAAGAAAGCACGGGTTGAGCCGTCGCAATGGGTGAACGAGTACGGCGATTTTCTGTATATGTATGCTTATGCCCGTGTGCAATCCAAAGAAATTGCCGAAGACCTGATGCAGGAAACTTTCCTGTCGGGCTTAAAAGGATTGGATTCATTCCGGGGCGAAAGTGCCGAACTTACATGGCTTACATCCATTCTTCGTAGAAAAGTGATCGACCATTACCGGAAGTCAAGTACAAAAAAAGAAACCCCGGCTTCCCATTTTTCTTCTCCTTTTCAGAGTGAAGATGATTATGATGGACATTGGGTGATGGAGAGGGCACCTAAAGACTGGCAGGCGAAATCAGAAAACCCCATGCAGCAGGAAGAGTTTCAGAAAATAATGGAAATATGCCTCTCCTTGTTGCCCGACAAATGGAAATCGGTATTTATTCTGAAAGTGATGGAAGAAATGCAGAGCGATGATGTTTGTAAGGAAATAGGTTGCACATCGTCTAACCTCTGGGTTATTTTACACAGGGCCCGTTTACAACTTAGGGAGTGCATTGAAAATAAGTGGCTATCATGAGTAAAATGAAAAAAAGAATGATGAAAGGCATGAACAAGATCATGCTCAGCTGCGATACAGCTACTTATTTAATTACAAGAAGTGAATATGAAAAATTGAGTTGTATAAATAGGATGCAATTAAAAATGCACCTGGTCGGTTGTAAATATTGTCGGCGTTTCGCCGAACAGTCAAAATATATTTCGGAACAATTGAAAAAAGTCAGAAATCCCGAAACACAAAATATTACCGTTTGCTTAACTGAAAAGCAAAAACAAAAAATCAATCTGGCTATTGAAAATCAGATAAATAAAGTTTAATGAAAGGGTATTTGATGTTTTTTATGACTGAACACAGTTGTGTGCCAGGAAAAATAAATGCAAAAATTTAATCAAACATGCAACCTTTTCTCTACAACAGGGGTCTAAGTAAGTGATTATCCTATTTTCATAGGCAATGGTTTTAGTTAATCTGGGAAACGAAAAGGGCAGCTCCAAAACTGCCCTTTTCTATTTTAAGTGCCAACCGTTTTCGATCTAAAAATCATTATTATCAATACTGATGTGTGTATAAGTTGGCCTACCTGTTTGACAGAATACGCATTCTTTCGTATTTTTGCAGTTGAGAGCTGGCTTTTAAACTACTATTTCGACTTGTTGTGTCGGGAATCATTATTGAAAATCTGATCCGTTTTTCCATGAGAAAGAAATTTTATCATATTATATTTCTGTTATTGTTATCAAGTGCTGTTGGATTTGCGCAAAAAACCATACCTACTACAAATGCAGAAGCACTTGAATCATTTGCCAGAGAAAAAACGAATGCCTTTGAAAAACAAAAAGCCTATGCCATTGAATGGGCAAACCTAAATGGCTATCCGGTTAGGTTTGAGGTAGAAGGACGACTAATTGAAATACAATATATTGATGCATTTGGAAATCCCCAATATTACATTACGGATAATTCGGTGGCGGCTTCTACCATATCTACAGACCAGGTTTATAGTGGTGGTAGTGCGGGATTGAATCTTGATGGCTCGGGCATTACAGTGCGGGAATGGGACGGCGGAGGTGTAAGAATCTCGCACCAGGAATTTGGTGCACGTGTAGTGATGGGCGATGGCGCTTCACCAACCAGTGATCACTCCACACATGTGGCAGGTACCATTATGGCCGCGGGTGTGCAACCCAACGCAAAAGGCATGGCTTTTAATGCCAACCTCAGGGCATTTGACTGGAATAATGATAATGGCGAAATGGGTTTTGAGGCAGCTGCAGGCGCTCTTTTGAGCAACCACTCTTATGGCTTCGTAAGGGGCTGGTACTGGACAGGAACTAACTGGGCATGGAATGGCGATAATTCAATAAGTACGACGGAAGATTATCTTTTTGGATTTTATGATAGTTACTCAAGAGACTGGGACCTAATTGCCCAAAACGCACCTTACTACCTGATTGTTAAATCAGCCGGTAATGACCGCGGAAATGGCCCAGGCACCTTTCCGCCAAATGATGGCCCTTATGACTGTATTGGGCAACAGGGAGTCAGCAAAAACATTTTAACAGTTGGAGCTGTTGAAGATATTCCGGGAGGGTACTCGGGCCCCGCCAGTGTTGTAATGAGTAGTTTTAGTTCCTGGGGCCCTGCTGATGATGGAAGAATAAAACCCGACATTGTAACAAATGGTGTGGGCCTGTATTCCACTGATGATGATAACAATGCGGACTATACAACCATGAGTGGCACATCCATGGCATCACCTTCGGCAACAGGCTCATTGGCTTTGTTGCAGCAGCATTGGGAAGATTTAAACGGTGCAGGAAATTATATGCTGGCTTCCACATTAAAAGCTCTGGTGATACATACAGCCGATGAAGCAGGTGCAAATGATGGCCCTGATTATGCCTATGGTTGGGGATTGATGAATACCCGGAATGCGGCACTAAAAATTTCTGAAGATCAGCTATTAAATGTGGTGGATGAAGTTACACTAAGCCAGGGCAATTCCTATACAAGATCTGTTTATAACAATGGCATGGAACCGCTTAAGGTGACCATTTGCTGGACGGATGCACCTGGTAACCCGGTGGCTGCGCAATTAGACCCACCTGACCTTATGCTAATAAATGACCTGGATATAAGAATTTCTATGGGAGCTAACACTTACTACCCCTGGCAATTAGACAGGAATAATCCGGCAAATGCGGCTACAAATAATGGCGAGAATAACGTGGACAATGTGGAAGTGGTATATATAGCAAGCCCGGTGGCTGGGGATTATACCGTGACGGTTGACCATGACGGGTCATTAAGTAGTGGATCTCAAACTTTCTCCATCATTTTCAGCGGTATCTCTATGAACAATGTACCTCCTGTAGCCAACTTCATTGCAGACGACATTGCCCCTGTAATAGATCAGACAGTGAACTTCACAGACTTATCTTCTAATGGTCCAACTTCCTGGTCCTGGTCATTCTCACCGTCTGCCATTACCTATGTTGGCGGAACCGATGCCACTTCCGAAAATCCGCAGGTACAATTCAATGCGTTAGGTTTATACACAGTTACTCTTGTGGCGACAAACGATTATGGAACTGATATAGAAATAAAAA
>SWCD01006749.1_pt1 | contig 10255 bp, 7 predicted proteins | sample 4693011 | NCBI WGS metagenome assembly SWCD01 (sample SAMN10267278, study PRJNA491770) | bioreactor metagenome | isolation source: DHS bioreactor inoculated with marine | place: Japan: Omine Ridge, Nankai Trough | reverse complement strand
GCGGTGGCAGAACATAGGGAATCCCTGCTTCTTCGGCTATGGCCTTACAGAAGATATACATACTGCCGAGATGGGGGAAGGTTACTTTCATACCACAGGTGAAATAACGATGAGGACAGGAAATTTAATACTTCTCAATGTTTCTACCTTACTTGAGAAAACCTACCAATAAAATGGTAAATGCGCCCAAATATTTTTATGGCCAGTGCTTGTTTCAGGCCCTATCTTTTAACTCTTTGTTTGCTGTGCAAAAGAACTTTTCCTCCGAAAAATATATGGTATAGTCCCGGCCAACAGTACGTATATCTTTGACCCGTCATCTGAAAAAGTTGAAATAATCACTGCCAATCCCATGCCTGTCTTGTCTATGAAAACACCTATAAAAAGTATTCTGCTGCTGGTTCTTGTTCTGACTTGTGTCTCCCATGCCCAGGCTCAAGAGGCTCCTTCACCCGAGCAAGACAAAAGCCCTTCTGTTCTTGAGTGTAAAGAGCAGAAATGGGGTATTGGTTTCGGAGTACGGATGGCTTCCATCCCTTTTAAGGGCGATGATTCCACCCTCCACGACCTTATTCCTTTGTTTTATTACGAGGATGAATATCTCTTTCTTGACGGCCTTGAGGGCGGTCTCAAGCTCTTGGATCGAGAAGACTGGCAGCTCCGCCTTCTGGCCCGCTGGCGTTTCTTTGATGTGCCTGATGATGATTACGATGCCTTCATCGACACCGATGTGCTTGACTGGGGCCTTCAGCTTCGTTACCAACCAAACAAGGAGCCTCTTTATTTTGAGGCAGATTTCATGGCAGATGAAAGACAGCGGTTTTCATCAAACTGGCGCACAGGCCTTGATATGGAACATGGCCCGGTCCGGTGGAATCCATATCTGAATCTGCGCTTTAAAGACTCCCGTTTTAATGATTATTACTATGGCCTATCGCAGGTCGATGTTGATGCCGGTGTGGATGTTAGTGTTGGTATTGAGGCCAAATACCATCTCTTTAACGAAGTGTTCCTGGTTGGCTCCATTGAGGGCACTTGGCTCGACAGTAACGCCCGCGACTCTTTCTACGTTGAGGACGACTTCCAAGGCAACGCCTTTTTAGGCATCAGCTATTTGAACGGCAGCAAAACTATCTGCAAATCAGCCATTGACGCCAAACCCTATGTGCGCATTGCCCACGGCTGGGCAACCCCTTCCGACTTGGCTGACATTATTGTCTTTGACCGTGAAAGGGATCATGACAATAACCAACTCACCTCTATCTTTTACGGCCACCCCCTGGCTGATGAAATGTTGGGCATGGATGTCCAATCCTACCTGACCCCCGGCTTTGTCTGGCACTGGAATTCCGGGGTGCAGGAATCAGGTCAGGAGTTTGTTCTGGCCTTTAAACATTATTCTACCTTTAACTGGCCCTTTACCTGGCGCTTCGGTGTGGGTGAAGGTCTGTCCTATGCCGCAGAAATCAGCTATATCGAACAGTTTGAGATGGATGAAAAGGAAATCGAGGCCAGTAAATGGCTGCTCTATCTCGATTTCTCACTGGATATCGACCTGGGCCACACCTTTGGCGTTGCCGCCTTGGATGATCTCTGGCTTGGCTACTCCATCCATCACCGCTCCGGCATCTTCGGCAGCTCTTCGATGTTCGGCAATATCAAGGGTGGAAGTAATTACAATACCGTCTATCTGCAGTATCATTTCTAAAATCAACAGTTACACAATTAACCAAAAACAAAGGCCCAGCCGAAGATGTCGGTTGGGCCTTTGTTTTTGGATTTCCACAGAAGTCGGCCCCCCAACCTTCCACCTAAAAAAACTTCTTCTAACTAAAGGGCTTAACCACCATCTACCAACATAAAAACTCATCCTATTGATTTTTGGCGTATTTTTGTTATGTTGTATCAACATTCACAATCCAAAAGGGTAACGCTCTCTAGTTTGGGAGTCGTATTTCATACTCTGTCATTTGCGTTTAGGCGCCCCTCTGTTGTAGACCCTTTGCGGTCGAGTCTAATCCAAAGGGATATCCCTTCGGAATCAATCGTGTGACATTACTCCCAGGTGCCGATTTCGTTTGGCATTCTGGCGTAAAATCCATAGTCCTTGGTCTGTTTTTTTTGTATTGGCCATTTTCTATTTTTGCGATTGGTTAAATTTTAACTTTTTTTATAACTACCACCATTTATCATGGCGCCTTGTGAGCAACAACAGCCAAGTGTTATTTTTCGGAAGCCTCATAAAAACGACGGCAAAGCGATTTACGAGCTCGTTAAAAACTGCCCGCCGCTTGATCTCAACTCCCGCTATTTGTACTTCTTGCAGGCAGACCATTATGCGGACACCTGCGTCTTGGCAGAACTTAACGGCAAAGTAGTCGGCTTCATCTCCGGCTATATTCGGCCAGATGCCTCCCAGACCCTCTTTGTTTGGCAAGTAGCAGTCGCCACCAGTATGCGCGGCAAAAAACTGGCGAAGGAGCTTTTACGAACCCTGATAAAAAACCAGGCTCACCGCGCCCAAGTGGACACATTATCTACTACCATTAGCCCCTCCAACACATCTTCACAGAATTTTTTCATTAATTTCGCTAAGAGTTTCAACCTAGAAATCAGCCAAGAAAACTACCTTGAGGCCGATCACTTCGGCGAGGATGAGCACGAAGCAGAACTGCTCTACACCTTCTCGGCTACTAAGGGCCGAACCGTCAGCGAATCTATAACTTAAGAAGAGTATACCTATGTCTTTAGCATTATTTGATCAATACGAATCAGAGGTTCGTGGCTATATTCGCTCCTTCCCAACCACCTTTGCCAAATCCAGTGGTGCAGAAATCTGGGATGAGGATGGCAAGCGTTATATTGATTTTTTTGCCGGGGCTGGCGCCCTGAATTACGGCCACAACAATCAGATTATAAATAACGCCGTTATTGGTTATCTGCAAAACAACGGTATTGGCCATGCGCTTGACATGGCGACAGTTGCCAAGCGCGAATTCATCCAAACCTTTGTCAACAATATCCTGAAACCGCGTAACCTCGATTACAAGCTGCAATTTGTCGGACCAACCGGCACAAATGCGGTGGAAACAGCCCTTAAAATCGCCCGTAAGGTGAAAAAGCGCACCCAGGTGATGTCGTTTACCAACGGTTTTCATGGCATGTCCATGGGCGCCTTAAGTATTACCGGCAACAGTTATTACCACGATGAAAATTACGGTGTGCCCGCCAACACAACACAGGTGCCTTACCACGATTACCTTGGTGAAAAAGTCAACACCATCGCCTATTTGCGTAAGATTCTCGAGGACGATTCCAGCGGCACAGAATTACCGGCTGCAATTGTCCTGGAAACCATCCAGGCTGAGGGTGGCATCAATGTCGCTGCAGAGAAATGGTTGCGTGCCATGCGAAGAATCTGTGACGACTTCGACATTCTACTCGTCATTGATGACATTCAAATCGGCAATGGTCGTTCAGGCGACTTTTTCAGCTTTGAGCGGGCTGGCATAGAAGCCGACATTGTCACCCTGTCAAAATCAATTGGCGCTGGTCATCCAATGTCACTGGTTCTTCTTAAACCCGAACTGGACAAATGGACTCCGGGCGAACACTCCGGCACTTTCCGGGGCAACAATCTGGCGTTTGTGGCATCCCATGCCGCCATTGATCATTATTGGTCTGACAACAAGTTTTCTATAGAGCTCAAGAACAAATCTCTGCTGATTGAGGAAAAAATGATGGATCTCAGCGAAAAATATGATGGGCATATTTGCGATGTCCGCGGTTACGGCATGATCTGGGGGGCTGAATTTAACGATGCTGAGCTGGCCTCCAAAATATGCAACATTTCCTTTGAAAGCGGTTTGGTCATTGAAACGGCTGGTTCAGAAGGCCAGGTAATAAAATTCCTCGCTCCTCTCATCATCAGCGAGGCCCTGATTATTGAAGGCTTTGACATTCTCGACACGGCCATCAGCACATCCCTTTCCTCCTCACTTTAGGACCCAACATGATTGTTCGCAACCTGTACGATGATATTATCGGTACCAAAGCAGACGTAGACACCCCCCAGTGGAACAGCCGCCGTTTACTGCTGGCCAAAGACGGCATGGGCTTCTCATTACACGACACTATCATTAAAGCCGGAGAAGACCTGCACCTGTGGTACAAAAACCATTTAGAGGCGGTCTACTGTATTGAAGGGGAAGGAGAGATTGTCGAGAAAAAAGATGGCACCAGACATCCCATTCGCCAGGGCACGGTCTATGCTCTAAACGAAAACGACCAGCATATCCTGCGCGCCAATAAGGGCGTCAACATGCGAATGCTCTGCGTTTTCAATCCACCCATCACCGGGCGTGAAGTGCATGACAAAGATGGATCCTATTGTTTGCCTGATGAAAATCCAGCGACCTGACAAGGTAAAGTTAACGACAAGCCTGCCATTTTGCACCATTTGCTCAACAGGCAGGCAGTTATGTCGACGTCCTTGCCCGTCTTTCATCATTTCCGAGTAATGAGGACCATCAATGCTGGGGCCAACAAAAAGTCTGCCAATAATGCCATGCTGATTGTAAATCCGGTGATAAGTCCGAAGTTCACTGTTGATTTGAGCTCGGCAAACAGCAACACCAGAAAACCGGCGCAGAGGATCAAGGTGGTAAAAAACATGGCCCTTCCTGCGGTGGTCAGGGTGAGGTGCACAGCCTTTCTTGCATCACCAGTGCGGGCGAAATAGCGCCTGAAATTATGCATGAAGTGGACGGTATCATCCACTGCCAGCCCTATGGCAATGCCACCCACCATGATGTTTGAGTAGTCAAGCGGGATTCCAACAATTTTCATAAAGGCAAGCCCCATGATTATAGGCAGAAAGTTTGGAAGCATACTGACCAGGCCCACCTTCAAATCGCCGATCAGAATAATCATCAGCAGGGTAATGACCCCGGCGGCAATCATGTAGCTGCTGGCCATGGTTTGGATGATTACTGCAAACGTCCGGCAGATGACAGGGACAATGCCAGTTACTGTGGCATGTGCCAGAGAGCCGAAAACTTCCTTTATCTGCAACTGGTAATTTGTGAGGACACGATCATACTCAATGGCATCAACCCATGGCATACTCAGGGTGAGGCGGGCCTGGCGATAGTCACTATCAACCAAGGTACGCAGATCATCACCTCCGCCGATTTCATAGAGCAAAAGCTCTTGTGCTACCAGGTCCCGGTCTTTTGGGATCGAAAAATACTCCTGATTGCCACCATTTAATGCCTGGTTCATATCCTTGATCGTATCCACCACTGACATGGACTTGCCGGATGGCATATCCTCAACTCGCAACTCTTCCCCAAGTCTTTGGGCTTTTTCTATAGCTTGCAACACTGCTGGGTTATAAATACCGTTTTCCTGGCCGGTATCCACAAGCACTTCAACATTCAGAGAACCTTTCATGTGTTTATCGATCAGCTCGGTGGCCTGGCGTGTTTCCATATCCCTGGGCAGGTATTTAAGTGAGTTATGAGAAAACTTCAGTTGACTCGCCAAGATAAAGGAAACAAGTAAGACAACACCGCTCACCGCCACCAAGGGCCATGGATGATCAGCTGCTATATCGCCCGTCTTGATAAGGAGTCTATCAAGCCTCGATAATACAGTGGTGGACTCTTTAATCTTCTTTTTGGTTAATGGAATTGCCGCCAGTAAGGCAGGCAGAGTCACCAGTGAATAGCCCAAGGCCATCATCACGCCCACAGCAGCGAATATGCCTAGTTCGGCAATGGGGGCAATGCCTGCTGAGACAAAGGAAAGCAGACCACCGGCTGTAGTCAGGCTGGTCATTAATACTGCCAGCCCTGAGTGCCCTAAGGCATAGGCAATGGCCTCTTTTTTGTCATGGTGCTCATTGAAATGGCGATAAAATATGGCCAAAATATGGACCGAATCACCAATACCCACTGCCAAAATAAAAGAGGGCAATATTGTGGTGTTCAAGGTCATTGCCACATCAAAAAACGCCATCAACCCAAGAGTTGAGTACAGCGCGAAATTCACCACCAGGAAAGGATAGATAACCCCTGAGACACGGCGAAATAAAATGGCGGTGATAACAACAATAAGCAAGGCGGTGAGCTTCATGAACTTTGACATGGTGTCTAAAGCCAGCCTTTTCAAGACAACCTCTGTGGCCACTTCACCGCCAACAACTATGGGAAAATCAGGAGATCTGAACTTGTCTGAAAGGGCATGGACAGCATCAACCATCTCAGCAAAGTCATCCTCACTCAGGAGCTGGGCACCTCCCTCAGTATCTGCAACTGAGAAAACAACCGGAGTCAAAACGATGATTGTAAGTTGACCATCTTTAGAGATGATTGCTCCGGGGTAAAGAGGATGCCCCATTACCTGCTGCCTGAAACTTTCAAGCTCCGTGTCATTTCTGGGCAGACTGGCCAGAAGGTCATCAACAATGAGGTCATCGTCTTGCCCCTTGATGAAGGTGGCATTAACCAAACTGTCTACTTCACTTACATGCGGAACCTCTTTTTCCAGGGCCTGATGGAACTCCTTAAGTCGTGCCAGGAATGCGAGATCAAAAATGGTGTGAGGCTGTAGGCCTATAATGATTGTTTCATCGCGACCAAACTGCCGCCTAAAATCCTGATAGGTTTTCAGGGCAGGATCTTCGTCATGCAAGAGACCCTCAGCAGACGTATCCATCCGGATAGTCGGTAATTGGGAGACCATTGCCCCGGTGGCAAGCAAACTTAGAACGAGGAACACCCAGGCTCGTCTAAAAACTAGGCGGCCGAAGTCACCAAACCACGATTCAATTCGATCACGTAAATCAGGCATTTTTTCTCGCTCTCATCCTGGAGTTACCGATTGCTTTCAGATCTTTAACCATCTGGACTTATTGCCAAAACAGCTCCAAACCTAACAATGGCATACTTCACTTGCAATGGTTTTCGAAAATCTTCAGACCTTTTAAGCAGAGCATGCCTTTCAGTCCTAACACCAAACCCATAAAAGCCCGACAGAAGAACCTGCCAAATTTTTACTTTATTTGTAGATGTCCAGACTAGATCCGACAATTTTAGTGAGAAGGCACAATCGAAACTGACATTCACAGTAACAGCCTTCACTTTACGTATATGGATTTTATTAAAAGCCTTAACTTACCAATCATAATCATCTAATTAAATTACCTCTTCATTTCTGAAAACTCTGACTTGCCCTCACTGTATCTCTTTCCAATTCTGAACACCAATAGACCATCCCTGTCTTCGCGACCCAACCCATAGGAATTAGATATTTTACAAATAGGTAATTCAGATGGAATATGCTCAGCTGTTTAGTTATGCCCTGATACAGCTTTAGCAAGCGTAAAACCTTAGGAGATAAATTGATGGCAGAATCTAACTTTGAAGTAATACCGTATCCGGAAATGTGGCGAGATCTTGATATGGATGTTGAGCGTTTTGACAAGTCTAGGCTGATGCTTGGTGAAGTCTATGAGAAAATGTATCTGACTCAACCAAACAGGCCAGCAAAAATGGCCTATTTTGATGACATGATCTCTGAAATTTTCGGTCGTCGCATTGAAGAGATGCTTGAGGTGAAAAAGGAAGGGCGGCCTGTTGTTGGCACCTTTTGCGTCTACATTCCCGAGGAGGTAGTCGTGGCCGCAGGGGGAGTCTGTGTCGGTTTATGTGGAGGTTCACAGGGCTCCATTCCGGATGCGGAAAAAATCCTTCCCAGAAACATCTGCCCCATGGTGAAGTCAGCCTATGGCTTTAAAGCCGGCAAGATATGTCCCTATTTTCAGACTGTCGATTTTGTCTATGGCGAGACCACTTGCGATGCCAAGAAGAAGACCTGGGAGATTCTTGATCGTCTAGTCCCGACGCATGTTATGGAAATCCCACAGATGAAAAACAAACGGGATAAAGCATTATGGCTGGAAGAAGTTAAAGATTTCAAAGACAAAGTCGAGGATGTCTGCCAGAAAGAAATTACTGCTGCTGACTTAAACAATGCAATACAGGTCATAAATAATAAAAGGAAAGCTTTGCAGCGACTGACTGCACTTCGTGCCGGCAACCCCGCACCTATAAGCGGAAAGGACGCCCTGCTCATTGAACAAATAGCCTTTTATGACGAGCCTGTACGTTTTGCAGAAAAGGTAAACGAACTTTGTGATGAGCTTGAGGAACGAGTTAAGGTCGGTACTGGTGTTATTGATGGGGGTGCACCAAGGGTTATGGTTTCAGGGACTCCTATGGCATTGCCGAACTGGAAGGTTCACAATCTTATCGAGACAGCAGGAGCTGTTGTTGTTAACGAAGAGAGTTGCATTGGCACCCGTTATTTCAAAGATCTCATCGATGAAAGCAAATCAACCATTGATGATCAGCTTGATGTGCTGACTGATCGCTACATGCAAATCGACTGTTCCTGCTTTACACCAAACGATGACCGTATCGATCAGATCCTTAAGGAATACAAGGACTCAAAAGCCCAAGGCATTCTCCATTATTCATTGCAGTTCTGCCACACCTATAACATTGAAGAAATCAAGGTAAGGGAAATGTGTGAAAAAGAGGGTATTCCCTACCTGTCAATAGAGTCAGACTATTCACCTGAAGACGTGGGTCAGCTTCAGACCAGAATAGAAGCTTTTCTTGAGCAGATCAGGGGCTAGGCTATGTTGGTTGGTTTAGATTTAGGGTCCAGGTCAATAAAAATAGCCGTGGTTCAAGACGGTAAAATGATCGATTTTCAGATTGCTGAAAGTGGTTTTGATCCCCATGGACAGTCTCTTAAAATGATTGAGGAGTATAAGCCTAAAAAGATAGTTGCCACCGGATATGGAAGACATCTTGCCCAGAAGCATTTTGCCCAGGATGTGATCACGGAAATCAAGGCCCATGCCATTGGCGCCAGATACCATTTTCCAGGTTGCACAACAGTCGTGGATATCGGAGGACAGGACTCCAAGGTTATTTCATTGGCTGCCAATGGAAGTGTTATTAATTTTCAGATGAATGACAAATGTGCTGCTGGTACTGGAAGATTTTTAGAAATCATGGCGACAAGTCTGGGATTTTCTCTTGATGAATTTGGCCCTGCAGCAATGGAATCTGACCAGGAGGTAGCTATAAACAGTATGTGTACTGTTTTTGCCGAATCTGAAGTTATTTCGATGAAAAATAGAGGTATTTCTCCAAAGGATGTGGCAAAGGCCGTGCATTTATCTGTGGTAGACAGGCTGATTGCCATGCTTGACAGGGTTGGTTTCGGAGATTCAATTGTCTTTTCAGGAGGTGTTGCCAGAAACCCCTGTATAGTCCAAATGCTTCAGGAGAGACTTGACAATGTAAAGGTAGAGTCGCCTTCAGCACCTGATATTGTCGGAGCTATGGGAGCCGCCCTTTATGCTGAGATGAAAAGGTAACTTCTATGCCAACCTGGAAATTAAAAGAAGACGATGAACTACTCTTTTATCATCTCTGTAGTACATGCAATGAAAAATCTTCAGAATATCTTTTGAAAGCTGGTTGGAAGAAAATAAGAGACGGTGAACCAGTTTCTTGCAGTAAATGTACGCAAAACTGCCTGCTTACCAATAAAGGTCTATGGGGTGCTGAAGATAAAGTCCGATACAGCGAGTGTCAAGTATGCCAAGAGTTTGAAAGTTGTCCTCTTAAAGGCCGTTACTACTGTTAATATTTCCAGAGGCAATCATATAGAGTAGCTTGATGAGTGAATTTGATGTTATTTCTGATAAGGTCAGGTGTGCTTAAAGCGGACTTGGTGAATATTCAGATCTACTTTGAATCAACACATTTAACTTCATAGAACATTTCTTCACAGGTCTGACTTAAACTCTGCTTCAAATCAGTACAAAATCACTGCTTCTGAAAATACTCGCGCGTCCCCCTTTCTGAAATAGCTCCAGATATGCGCTTAACTCCCTGGAGATAGGCGGCAGTCCTCAGAGAGATATCTTTTTCTTTGGCAAGGTCAAAGATTGCATTGGCCTCAATAGTCATTTTATCCTTCAATTTTGTATTTACTTCTTGCAGATCCCAATAGAGTCCGGCTCTGTTTTGCACCCACTCAAAATGGCTCACAGTCACGCCGCCGGCATTGACAAGGACATCGGGGAGGACTGTAACTCCTTTTGCCTCCAGGATTGTATCAGCCTCAGAGGTAACCGGACCATTGGCAATTTCCAAAATCTGCCTGGCTT
>SWCD01024161.1_pt1 | contig 10260 bp, 8 predicted proteins | sample 4693011 | NCBI WGS metagenome assembly SWCD01 (sample SAMN10267278, study PRJNA491770) | bioreactor metagenome | isolation source: DHS bioreactor inoculated with marine | place: Japan: Omine Ridge, Nankai Trough | reverse complement strand
TGGAAGGCAATATCCAAGGCGCAGCCTGCGCGCATCGCGAAACTTTTGTGAAAGATTGCACTTTTTAGTTGCTTAAAATCTGAACAAATCCCTTAGCGGGATATTGTTCCCAGGCCCTTATTGATGAGCACGACCCAAAACCGATGAAGGTGAGGCGAGTGCGATGACCAGGCCCTGGCTGCGTAAAAGCCAAGCGAGCATAGTGACGGCAGCGATGATGACCGCTGCGGTCCTGGTGTGGCCCTATCCGGCCAACACCAGTGTCTATAGCCCCAATCCGATCAACATGGCCCCGGAAGCGGCGGAAACGACCATTTTCGTGCCCGAAAGCCCTGAGAGCGCGGTGCCGGAGCTCCAGCAAGCCTCGGCCCCCGCGCGCCTTGCCCTTGCCCCGCGCCTCACACGGCCCGAACGCCGCGCCCCCGAGGCCCGCCCCGAAGTGGCCCCCGAACAGGAAGCCGCGCCGCGCCGCGCGCCCCTGTTGCCCAATCTGTTTGGCACGGTCGCCGTGGCGACCTCTGCCGCCCCTAACGGTTGGGTGGAACATGTGGGCCTCGCCGCCGATGAATTCGCGAACTGCATCGCGACCAGCGGCTGCGGCAATTCTGCGACCTGGCGCAACGCGGTGGAACGCATTCAGGCCCTGCCCCTGCGCGACCGGCTCGCCCGCGCCAACAGTTTCGTCAACAATGCCATCCGCTTCCGGTCCGACATCTCGGCCACCGGCCAGCGCGACAGCTGGATCACGCCGACCGAGCTGTTCCGCACCGGCAGAGGCGACTGCGAAGACTTTGCGCTCGCCAAGTACTGGCTGCTGCGCGCCGCGGGCGTTCCCGAAGAGGACATGTACATCATGGTCGTGTCCGACCTGATCGCCCGCGCCGACCATGCCTATCTCGCCGTGCGCGTAGGCAACGGTTTTGTCCTGCTGGATAGCCGCTCGGACGCGGTGCAGTCACCGAGCCAAGTCGATGACATCACGCCCCTGATCACCGTCGGCGCGCGCGGGGCCTATCTGCACGGTCGCCCGGCCTGATCACCGTGTGCGCCCCGGCGCGCGTGACGGCCCCAATCTTGACCCTGCGGGCGACGCAGCGCAGAGTCCGCCCCATGAAACAGACGCGCACGAAGGCCTTTGTCCACGCTGCGGTTCTCGCGGCCCTTGTCATCTCCTGCGCCTTCGCGGTGCCGCATGCTGCCCTTGCCCAGGGCAAGGTCCCACCGGCTCCTGCCGCCGAAGACCCCGCCCCCGCACCGGAACCATCCGCGCCGTCATCCAAACTTCCCGCCGCCGCGGAGCCTGAAGCGCCCGCGATTGAGCCAGAAATGCCTGCCCCGGCTGGCAAGACCCCTGCGCCCGCGGAATCGGCGCCCCCCGCGCCCGCAGTCGAACCCACGGATGAAGGACCTGCCGCGCCTGAGCAGCCGAACAATTATGTGGAGCTGCCCGAAGACATGGCGCCCGCCCCGGCAGCTGAAGAGCCCGCTGCCGAACCTGCAGCATCAGAGGCACCAGCAGCCCACGCCGCGCTGCCGGAGGATGCCAGCCTGACGGACCGCATCGCGGCGGCGCAGACCGAACTGGAAGCCGGTTTTGAACCGGGTGAGCCCGCCGCCTTCCGCGACATGCTCGCCACCGATCCCGACCCGGATCAGGCCATGGTCATCGGTCAGTTGCTTTATATGCGGCGACATTTTGATCGCGCCGCATGGTTTTTTGGCGAGGCGGCGCGCGCCAACCCGGACAACGCCTCCGCGCTGAACAACTTTGGCGCCCTGCTCGACGAAACCTACATGAACGATCCGGCGGGCCATCCCGCGTCATGGATTGCCACCGCGGTGGATGCGGTGGCGCGCGCCAATGAGCTGCGGCCCGGGGACCCCGGGATCGAAAACAATCTGGGGCGCGGCATGTACAATCTCTCGCGCGTTGACGCGGACGCTGCCGATCTCGACGCCGCCGCCGCGGCGCTTGCCCATGCGGTGGAAGCGGACGGGAACAATGTGGTGTTCCTCACCAATCAGGCGCTTGTGCTTGATGCACAAGGGGACGCGGACGGCGCGGCCCGGGCGCTTGACCGCGCTCATGAGCTCAGCCCCACGCATCCTTCATTCCTGATTGCCAACTCGCAGGTGAGCCCGGCGACCTCAAGCGCCTATGGCGGCGTGCCGCGCAATTACTGCTCCATCGACTATCAGTGCGCCCAGCGCTGCCCGCCCTCGATCATCGGCCAGATCAATCGCGTCACTTGCGAGATGGAACAGGCCGGCGCGCAAATGTCCTGCAGCGCGGGCGAACCTTACGCGCGGAGCTTCAATTGCGCGGAACAGATTCCTGAGTTCGGCATCCTGATCCCGGGATTGAACGCCGGCTTTTCCGTCGCCTCACCCTGGGGATCGTTCGCCGCCGTGGTGGATGGTCAGGGCAATGTGCAATGGCGGATCGAGGCTGGGCCAAACCTTGGCGCGATCAACCCTTACATCCGCGTTGACGGCGGCTATCAGCCCAACGGCGGCTGGAGCGTTTCGGACACACGCGCCGGGGTGAAGGTCAATCTGGTCAACGGCAACCCGGTCGGCCAGGCGGCGGGCGAATATGGTTTCCAACCGATCTATGTGCAGGCTGAAGGCAGCAGCGCCAACCAGTCCGCCGAGGTTTCAGCCGGCATCTATGGCAACGCCACAATCCTGCACTAACGTCCACCTGAAAAAGCAATCGCGCGTAGCGGCGGCAAGATTTCGCTAACCCTGCTTCTTAAACCAACACAATCCTTTTGCCCGCAACATGGGACCCATCAAGGAGATGGGGCCCATGGGCAAGGTCATACATTTTCGGCGCGGCGTTCCCCGCCGACGGGTTTCCCCGCCCCTCGTAAGAGGTCCGCGTGCGCCTAGACGCAGAAATCGGTTCAAACGGTTTCGTCTGCCCCCAACACTTTTTCCGGGGCTGCTGATCTTTGTCGGCTTTGCAGGCATCATGGTGCTGGATGCGCCGCTACCCCGGCCAGCCCTTGAATCGCTACCCGCCCAAGACGTGCAGATTGTTCCTGCTCAACGTTCCTGGTCTGCGCCTGCGCGCGAGGCAGATGCGTCCCGCCCCTCCGTGTTTCATGCCGACATCACCTGCTACCTGCCCCGCATCATTGACGGCGACACGTTCGACTGCGGTGGCGAGCGCATCCGCCTGACCGGCATTGATGCGCCGGAGATGCCTGGCCATTGCCGCGAGGGGCGAGCCTGCACGGACGGGGACCCTTTCGGCGCCAAGGTGTACCTCGCCCACATCACCCGCTGGCGTGTTGAATGCGAATCCCTGGGCCGTGGCTTCTATGGCCGCATCATCGGACGCTGCCGGTCGCGCGGCCGCGACCTGTCCTGCGCTATGATCGAGGCCGGCCATGCCGTACCCCGCTACGGTGGGCTTTCCTGCCCCGCGTCGTAACGGTCTTTCACATCCCCTCTAATCCCCGTGAGTGTCGCTGATTGTATTTGCATGTGTGCGCGCAACGACGGATCATGCGCGCAGCTTTTCAAACGGCGGCGGCACTTCTGCCCGTTCGCCCTTCCCGCGCCAGACAGTCACGAGGACCTTCATGCCTGACATCAAGTTCGACCGCTTTTATCGCCACGCCGAAATGACCGAGCTTCTGAAAGTTTTCGTGGCGGAACACCCCGATCTCGTGACACTCGAAAGTATTGGCAAGTCCTATGAGGGGCGTGAGATCTGGGTGGCCTCTGTCACCAATCGCAAGACCGGTGAAGCGGCGGACAAGCCCGCGATTTGGCTGGACGGAAACATTCACGCGGTGGAACTGACGGCCTCTGCCTCGTGCCTCTATTTCCTCAATCACCTTGTGACGAATTTTGGCAAGGACAAGCGCCTGACCCATACGCTCGACACGAGGAGCTTTTACATTTGCCCGCGCGTGAACCCGGACGGGGCGGAAGCGGCCTTGCGCGACGTTCCCTATCGCGTGCGCTCTTCCATGCGACCTTACCCGCACTCGGATGAACAGGTTGCGGGCGTGCGCCCCGATGACGTGGATGGCGACGGACGCGTGCTTTACATGCGTGTCGAAGACCCCGCCGGTCCGTGGAAACCGCACCCCGACGCGCCGGCCCTTCTGGTCGCGCGCGAGCCCGATGAATTCGAAGGCACCTTTTACCGCCTCTACAAGGAAGGCGAGATTCTGGACGACGACGGGTCCATGGCAAAACACGTGATGCCGCCACAAGGGCTTGATCTCAACCGCAATTTCCCCGCCAAATTCGCGCCGGAGGGCAAACAGCGCGGCGCGGGGCCCGCGCCGTTTTCCGAACCCGAGACCCGCGCATTGGGTGATTTCTTCATTACACGGAAGAATGTGTTTCTCGCCGTTGCGGGCCACACCTTCTCGGGTGTTTTGTTGCGGCCGGGCGCGGGCGTTCCCGATTCAGAACTGCCTGTGCCGGACCTCATCGCCTACAAGGCCATGGGCAAAAAGGGCGAGGAACTGACGGGGTATCCCGCCATCAGCATCTTTCACGATTTTCGCTATCACCCGAAGGACGACATCAAAGGCGCCTTCGACTGGGTCTATGACCACCTCGGCATCTTCACCTGGACCATTGAATATTGGGCGCCCCATCGCGCGGCGGGCCTGAAGGTCGAGAACTACACCGACTGGCTGTTCGGCCATTCGACTGACGACATTCTCGCGCTCTACCGCTTCTTCGAAAAAGAAGCGCCGGGCAAAGGTTATGTGGACTGGTACGAATTTGACCACCCCAAGCTCGGCAAAGTCGAAATCGGTGGCTGGGACATTCAGAACACGTTCCACAATCCGCCGTTCCACATGCTGGAAAAAGAGATCGCGCAGTTTCCCGACTGGTTCATCTATCTCGCGCTGATGTCCCCCAAGCTGGAACTGCACAGCGCGAAGGCCGAACCCCTGGGCGGCGACAGCTACCTGATCAGTCTGACGGTGGAAAACTCCGGCTATCTGCCGACCTATGGCAGCCCGATCGCGAAGGACCACATGATCGCCCGCGACATGGTGGTGGAAATTGAGTTGCCCGAATGCGCAACGCTGATACGCGGCAGGCCGTGGCAAGAAGTGCCCCACCTCGACGGGCGCGTAGGCATGATGTCTTCGCCCGTTTTTGTCGGCACCGGCTTTGACCCCAAGGACGGGTCGACCAGCCGTGCAAAGGCAGAATGGATTGTCGAAGCGCCCAAGGGCACAAAGCTGACCGTCAGTGCACGGACGGAGCGGGCCGGCAAGGTTTCCGCCACCGTTACCTGCGACTGATTTAATCGGTCAGCTGAACCCAGCGTGCCTGGAAATTGTTGTTAGGCGTGACCGGCGTCGACACCCGGTCGCGCATGGCCCACACGAGCACCTGATGGTGGAGCGGTAGATAGGCCACGTCCTCTGTCACCAGTGACCAGACCGCGTGCACCATCTGGTCACGAATTTCCGGGTCGAACTCGGTCATGATGCGGGCGATGAGATCGTCCGCCTCCGGGTTCGAATAGTGCCCCTTGTTCCAGATCGCTGTGGTGGCATAGAGGTAGCTGAAGACATCGGTGCTATCGAGGGTACCCGGCGTCCAGCCCAGCATGTAAAAATCGCTTTCGCCGTTTTCCACTTTGGGGAAATGCAGCGTCTTGGGTAGCGCCTCAAGGCTCACCTCGATGCCGATGCGCGCCAGCATGGCGACAATCGCCTGACACACCGCCTCGTCATTCACATAACGATTGTTGGGGCAGTCGAGCCGCACGGAAAATCCGTCTTCATAGCCAGCGTCCGCCATCAACTCGCGCGCGGCGTCGGGGTCAAAGGGAAGGCGCGTATCTAGTTCCTCATCCCAGCCGTCGATCCCCGGCGCAACCAACATACCCGCAGGCGCCGACCGACCTCGCATGATGCGCGCCTGCACCGCGTCCATATCGAGCGCCATATACATGGCGCGCCGCACGCGCTCATCCGCGAAGGGATTTGCCCCGCGGATGTTTGAGGTTTGCAGTTCCTCCGCCCCCTGTTCGAGGCCGAGGAAGATGGTGCGCACTTGCGGGACCTCTTCCAGGTGGAAGCCCGGGGTGCGCTCAATACGCCGCAGGTCCTGTAGCGGCGGATCGGTGACTAGGTCCACTTCGCCCGACAAAAGCGCGGCGATGCGCGTGGCATCATTGCTGATCGACAGATAGGTCAGGCGTTGCACATTGCTGTCGCCTTCACCGTCAAAGCCCCACCAGTCATCATTGCGCATCATGACCGTGCGGATGTCTTGCTCGCGAATCTCAAGCTTGAACGGGCCCGTGCCATTGGTGTGGCGCACGGCATAGTTTTCGTCACCGGCGGAAAAATCCTGCACTTGCGTTGCGTTGTTCTCCTCGCACCAGGCGCGAGACATGATCAGGATATTCGTGAGATCCCGCGGCAAAAGCGGCATGGGCTGGTCCGTGACAACATCCACGGTCAGACCGTCCACCGCCGTTATCTCGACAATATGGCTCACATAGGGGCGATAGTCCGAGGCCTGCTGCTGGGCGCGTTCGATGCTGAACACCACGTCGTCAGAGGTAAAGGGCGTGCCGTCATGAAACGTCACCCCGTCGCGCAACTGAAAGCGCCAGCGCGTGGGCTCGAGCACCTCCCACGAGGTGGCGAGAGAGCCTTCAAGCTGCAGGTCCTGACCGAAAGCGGTCAGCGTCTCGTACATCTGATTGAGCAGATTGAATGTGGGCCCTTCGGCCTGGGCGTATGGGTCGAGCGTCAAAGCGTCACCGCGCGAGCCGACGCGCAGCTCCCCCGGTTCCTGCGCGGCGGCGGGCACGGCCAGCGCGATGAGGCCCATGATCAGAAATGCGATCAGATTCTTCATAAAAACTCCCGGATTTCTGCCCCTGCCAGCTCTCACGCTACACCAAATCCGGAGCACCCGCAAAGCCCGGGGCACTCTGTGACCGGCATCCCGGCGATAACAGTTCCGTCAATCCCGAACGGTGATGCCTGGAACAAGAAAAACCCTTGAGTGAAAGGCCAAGGCCCTTTAAACGGCTGATACCCAATAGTTTTTGAAACGGGAAGATCATGCCCTTCGCCCTGCGCTTTGCCTTCATTGCTCTCTTTTTCGGATTAACCCTTGCTGCCTGTGGGCGCACGGTTCAGGAAGAAGCGCCCGAGTCCGTAACCGCCGCGGCGGAGGAAGAACAAGCAGCAGATGAAGCCGATGTGGAGGTCGAAGGGGAGTTCACCTATTTGGCCGACCAGGTTTTTGCGTTCCGCAGATCGCCCAATCAGGCGGAATTGGAGGCAGCGGTCGCTCAGGCCCGCGCAGACGGTCTGACGGATCAGGAAATCGCGAGCGCCATGGGCGTTGCCCATCTCATTACTCCGGGCCGACGGGTTCTGATCTCTGTGGTGTTCGTGCGATTCAAGGCTGGCAGCGCTGTTCCCGCGTCGGAGCTTGATGCCGCATTTGAATATGCTTCCGCGCCGCCGCAACTGCGCGAGACCATGAACGTGGATGAAACCGAAGGCGAGCCCGAAGAAGGCGTGCTTTTTGAACAAGTGCCCGAAGAAGAGGCAGCCCCTGCGGATGAGCCCGCGGACGATGAAGCCGCGGATGAAGAAGAGGAGCCGCGCCAGACCGGTTGGCGCCGCTGGATCCCGGGCCTTTAAGCCAGACTGTTAGAGACGTTCAAGGGGGACCACGAAAGCGTGCCCCCCTTCGCTGCCCGTCAGCGCCTTGATCCCATAGACCTGCGCAAGATTGTCGTCCGTCAGAACTTCGGTGGGCGCGCCGTGGGCATGCACTTTGCCGCCGTCGATCAAGACAAGTTCATCGCAATACCGCCGCGCGAGACCAAGGTCGTGCAGCACGGCGATGACAAGCCGGCCCTTCGCCGCCTCGGCGCGCAAGACCTCCATCACCTGGATCTGATGTGCGGGGTCAAGGGCGGCCACCGCTTCATCCACCAGCAGGACCGGCGCATCCACCGCCAGCGCGCGCGCAAGCAAGACCCGCGCCCGCTCGCCATTCGAGATGGCGGAGACGGGGCGGTCCGCAAGCGGGCCTGCTTCCACCGCATCAAGGGCCGCTTCCACCACGCGCTCATCTTCTGCCGTCCAAGGCGCAAAGGAACCCCGGTGCGGATGACGGCCCAGCGCCACCACATCCCGCACGGGCAAGGGCCAGGTCATGTCGCGCTCGGGCGGCAAGAAGCTGAGCCGTTTCGCGCGCGCTTGTGGCGTCAACGCGGACAGGCGCGCGCCATCAAACAGCACATCCCCTTCACCGCGCCACAGACCGGCAATGACGCGCATTAGGCTCGATTTCCCCGCGCCGTTGGGACCGACGAGGCCCACAAGCCCACCGCCCCAGGTGCCGCTGACATTGTGCAGCACCTTTCGGCCGCGCAAGGAGAGAGAAATGTTCCGCAGCTCAAGGGTCATGACGCAAACCCCCTGCGGATGCGGAAGATCAGATAGATAAAGAACGGCCCGCCAATGAGTGCGGTGAAGACGCCGAGATAGAGCTCCGACCCCGTCCAGTTGCCAAGGGCGCGCACGCCGATATCGGCCATGAGTAACAGCGCCGCGCCGCCCAATGCACTGGGCAGCAAGAGCTTGCTGGGCACATAGCCCGTAAAGGGGCGCAGAACATGAGGCACGATCAGGCCCACAAAGCCGATGGCCCCGGCAACGGCAACGCCCGCGCCCACCGCCATGGCCGTGCCAACGATGATCCGGATACGGACAGACGTCAGATTGACGCCGAGCGAGCCCGCGGTTTCTTCCCCCAGCACAAGGGCATCAAGACTGCGCGCGGTGGACAGGATCAACCCTGATCCCAACAGAATGAAGGGTAACGAGAGCCAGACATCCGCCATGGACCGGTCGCGCACCGACCCCATAAGCCAGAACACAATCTCACCCAGGGCCCAGGGGTTGGGGGAAAGATTCATGGCAAGGGCCGTGAGCGCCATGGCGATGGAACTGATGGCGACGCCGGCGAGGATCAACGCGGTTGTGCTGCCTTCCATGCTGGCGAGCAGAAAAATCAGCACCACCACAACGCCCGCCCCCGCCATGGCCCCCGCGGGCAAGGCGAGGGTCGTCACATTCGCCACACCGAAATAGAGCATGATGACTGCGCCCAGCGCCGCGCCAGAGGTCACGCCGATATTGCCGGGCTCAGCCAATGGGTTGCGCAAAAGCCCTTGCAGCGCCGCGCCGCAAAGCCCGAGCGCCCCGCCAATGGTGATGGTTAAAAGAGCGCGTGGCAGGCGAAGTTCCTGCGAAATAAGGACGTGGCTTGGTTCGCCAATGCCGATGACGCCAAGGAGCGCGGCGCCTGCGCCAATGTCCGCGTAGCCCCAGGCGAGCGAGATAAGGAAGAGCGCAACGACCACACCGGTCAATGTGAGAAAAAGCTTCATCGCTGTGCTGCCTCCGCCAGATCGGGGAACACGCGCTGGCGCTCCGCCGCCAATTGTTCGGCGGCATCGAGCATATAGGGCCCCGCGCAGACCCAGGACGCGGCGGGCACGGAGATGATCGGCGTCCCCTCCACCATGCGGCGGAACAGGGGGTGCCGCGAAAAGCTGTCGAGGAGTGAAGGATCCGTGGTTTCAAAAAAGCTCATGACGATCACGTCGGGCGGCGTTTCCACGAGTTCTTCCAGAGGCACGCGGCCCCAACCCACGTGACCGAGGTCCGCTTGCAGATTGCGAAAGCCCGCAAGGCGCAAAACCTCGTCAACATAGGTGTCGGCTCCCGCGCCGCCGCCGCCGGGTGAAACGTAAAGCGCGCGTGGCCCATTCCCGCTTGCTGTATCGGCAAGGGCCGTGCGGCGCGCCTCAAGCGTTCGAACAAGCGCCGCGCCCCGCGCCGTTTGGCCGAGGGCCTCGGCCATGCGCGTGACCTCCCCTTCCACATCGCCCACGGAAACCGGATCGCCGAGGCGAAACACTTCCGCACCCAGACCGTCAAGCCGCCGCGCGGTTTCGGGATGACCGTAGGGGTCGAAGATCACGAGATCAGCGCGCACAGCGAGGATTTCTTCCGCCAGTCCGCGAATTTGCGGCAGGCCCTGGGCCGCCTCACGCACGGGAGATCGCAACGTTGTCGCCTGCCACGAAACGGCCGCCACCTGATCAGCATCCGCCAGACTGAGCAAATACTGATCCGTACAAACCGAAACAGAGGCCGCGCGCGGAAAAGCAGAGGGCGATGAGGGCTCGGCCAACGCCGCGGCGCCGCACAGCAGCAC
>SWCD01020170.1_pt1 | contig 10263 bp, 10 predicted proteins | sample 4693011 | NCBI WGS metagenome assembly SWCD01 (sample SAMN10267278, study PRJNA491770) | bioreactor metagenome | isolation source: DHS bioreactor inoculated with marine | place: Japan: Omine Ridge, Nankai Trough | reverse complement strand
AAAAAAGGCGATTTGATTCTTTTGGACGTAGGTGCCGAATATGCAAATTACTCCAGTGATATGACACGTACCATTCCCGTAAGCGGAAAGTTCAGCAAGCGTCAGCGTGAGGTTTATAATGCGGTGAATAAGGTTAAGAATGATGCCACAAAAATGCTTGTCCCGGGCAATTACTGGAAGGAGTATCACGAAGAAGTGGGCAAACTGATGACCAAAGCCCTCTTGGACCTAAAGCTGCTGGACAAAGCCGATGTAAAAAACGAAGACCCAAACTGGCCTGCCTACAAAAAATACTTTATGCACGGCACCAGCCACCACATAGGTCTGGACACACACGATTATGGAGTTCTTTGGGAAAAGATGACCGAGAACATGGTATTTACCGTGGAGCCGGGAATCTATATTCCAGAGGAAGGTTTTGGAGTCCGTTTGGAAGATGATGTAGTTATCCAGAAAAAAGGTGAACCCTTTAACTTGATGCGCAACATACCTATTGAGGCGGAAGAGATTGAAGAAATTATGAATAATTAGAAGCCGAGAGCCAAGAATCAAAACTTTAGACCTAATAGATTTTCCTTCTTTCTACGAACTACTGTGAAAGAGAAAAAACTGTTAGGTCTTTTTGAGCCCAGCAGGATTTATGGAAATATCAAATCTTTTAATTGGCGTTTTTCTAATCATACTTGGAGTTGTTGTAAAACATTTCAAATTATATTTCTTAATTGCCGGTTATAATACCATGAGCAAGGCTGATAAGGAAAAAGTTGATATTGAAAGAGTAGCTACACTTTTAAGAAATGTCATGGTTTTTATGGGCTTGGCTCTTATTTTATTGGGATTAGCCAGTTCATACATGGATACGCCTGAAATTGCCGACTATCTGTTTTTTCCTATTATAATTGGAAGCGTAATATATCTTATTGTTAAATCGAATTCCAAAGCCTATAAAAAGTAGGTTTAATTAGCTTTTCAACGCGTGACTTTTCATTATAAAAATATTCCTATCCATTACGAAACCTTCGGAAATGGCCCTGCTATTGTTTTACTTCACGGTTTTTTGGAAAGTGCCACCATGTGGAAACCCTTGATTCCGCAGTTGTCAAAAAATAACCTTGTAATCACAATGGACTTTCCCGGTCACGGAAAGAGCGGCGTTATTGCTGAAATCCATACTATGGAATTGATGGCAGAAGTGGTGGATGAAATACTCCAAAAGCTACAAATTTCGTCAGCAAGCTTTTTAGGCCACTCCATGGGTGGTTATGTTACCTTGGCCTATGCCGAATTATTTTCAGAAAAAGTAGAGAAAATAATTCTTTTAAATTCAACACCCGCCGCAGATTCCGAGGAAAGAAAAGAAAATCGTAACCGGGCACTGAAGGTTATAGACCAAAATCCGCAGGCTTACATAAGTATGGCTATAGGAAATCTTTTTGCCGAAAGCTCCCGTGAAAAATTTTCGAAGGAAATTGAAACTTTGAAAAGTGAAGCGTTTTCTTTTCCAGTGGAAGGTATAAAGGCCGCCATTAAAGGAATGCGAGATAGAAAAGACAGGACTGTGGTTTTAAAGGATTTCAAAAAAGACAAACATGCGATTTTGGCCAAGGAAGATCCAATCTTACCATTTTTAGAAGCAAAAAAGCTGGCAGAGCTTTGTGATGCATCGGTAAAAATTATTGAGGGCGGCCATATGAGTTTGATAGAAAACGGCAATTCTGTTGCGGAATACTTACATTTTATCGGATAAAGTTTGCACTTTATCTAGAAAAATGTTAATATTGGGAAATTAATCATAATTAAATTAACAAAGATGGATAAAGTTACGCCCCAAAGCCGACCTCCAATTTTGAGCCTTGTATGCACAGCATTTGGCCATGATTACATCGTAACCCGCAAAATTACCGATCACATTAATGAATATAAATGTGCCTGTTGCGGGAAAGAGGTTTCGAACAGCTATTCTGGTAAATTTGAGTTACTTACCCGCAAACAACGCGAAGTGAATGAGTGTTTATCTTCGTTTTTCATTAAAAAGAAAAAACTTTCAATTCATTAGGAATCTGCAACTTTCCTCAAGATTCTTTTCCCTCTGAAATAGGGAACAGGCTTTTTATTGCCTTATTTCAAATTTAATCTTTACTTTTCAAGGCATTCCAACCACGTGCAATCAATGGTATTTTTGAACCGGCACGGCTAATTAAATGCACTCCTTCCTTTTCATCGGTTATGTGTCCAATAACCGTTAAATGTGGATTTGCCTTTATTTTCGGAAAATCTTCGGTATTAATGGTGAAAAGCAATTCATAATCTTCCCCTCCGCTCAATGCTATTGTAGTGCTATCGAGATTGAATTCTTCACAGGCTGAAATAACCTGAGGATCCAATGGAATTTTATCTTCATACAAATTACACCCAACTTTTGAGCTGTTGCAGATATGTAATATTTCTGACGACAAACCATCGCTAATATCAATCATTGCAGTAGGCCCTACACCTAATTCTTTTAATAAGTTAGGAATATCCTTTCGGGCCTCTGGTTTCAACTGCCGCTCCACTAAATACGAGTATGGTTCCAAATCGGGTTGCGAGTTGGGATTCACCTTAAAAACTTCCTTTTCACGTTCCAAAACCTGTAGCCCCATATAAGCAGCGCCAAGGTCACCAGTTACAACCAATAAATCATTTTCTTTTGCACCACTTCTATACACGGCATCGCCTTTGCCCACTGTTCCTAGGGCAGTGATACTTATCAGCAACCCAGTAGTTGATGAGGTGGTGTCGCCGCCCACTAGATCAATATTATATATTTTGGCTGCCGCTTTAATACCTGCATATAGTTCTTCCAAGGCTTCCACAGGAAATCTATTGGAAACCGCCACGCTAACGGTAATTTGTGATGGTTCTGCATTCATGGCATATACATCTGAAAGATTAACGACCACAGCTTTGTACCCCAGATGCTTTAATGGAACGTAGCTTAAATCAAAATGAACGCCTTCTAGTAGCAAATCTGTAGTTACCACCATTTCCTTTTTCGAATCACAAGAGATTACAGCAGCATCATCGCCAACACCTTTGACAGTGGACTTTTGCTTTATTTTGAAGTTTTTGGTTAGATGGTCAATCAAGCCAAATTCTCCTAAATTTTCAATATCAGTATTGGAGTTGTCTTTGTTCTCAAACATGGATCAATTCTATTAGGGTTTTGGCAAAAATACAGCTTCAATAACCAATAAAAAAGCCAAATAGAATATTGCCATAAAATCACAATACTAATATTTAACCTTTTACGTTTGTAGAAAAGGACATAATATGTTTACATTTAGCCACTTTTAAACCTTATCTTAAATCCAATGAAAAAAATATTACCAGTTTTAGCTCTTTTTTTTGCAACTTTTTCCTTCGCACAAACCCCTTGTGAGAACGGTACGGCGGGACAATACCCTTGTAATGGCTTAGATCTTTTATCTCGCATAAGCCTTAGTACTTTTGGTTCTGACAGAGGAAATGATTCTTGGGGATGGACCGACCCTCTTGATGGAAAAGAATATGCATTGATGGGCTTGGGCAACGGTACTGCCTTTGTGGATATCACAGACCCCGTAAACCCAATATATCTTGGTAAACTTCCAACACATACAGATTCAAGTACATGGAGAGATATAAAAGTTTATAACGACCACGCTTTCATTGTAAGTGAAGCTGGGGGGCACGGAATGCAGGTTTTTGATTTAACGCGCCTGCGCAATGTGACCAATGCTCCAGAAACATTTACGGAAGATGCCCATTACGACGGCTTTGGACATTGCCACAATATAGTTATTAATGAAGAAACCGGATATGCTTTTGCTGTTGGAACAAGTACTTTTGGCGGAGGGCCACATTTTGTGAATATTCAAGACCCAGTAAACCCTGTTGCAGCTGGCGGGTTTAGCGGCGATAATTATTGCCATGACGCTCAAGTTGTTATTTATAACGGTCCAGATTCAGATTATACAGGACGAGAAATATTTTTCGGCAGTAACGAAGACAGAATATCAATTGTTGACGTAACCAATAAAAATAACCCAATAGCTATATCAAACGGTTTTTACGGAAGTGTAGATTACACTCACCAAGGCTGGTTAACAGAAGACCAGCGTTATTTTATGATTGGTGACGAATTGGACGAGTCTAATTTTGGATTTAATACCAGAACCATAATTTTTGACCTGAGCGACCTGGACAACCCTGTGGTTCATTTTGAATATGAAGCAGATGTAGCTGCAATAGACCACAACGGTTATGTAAAAGGAAATGAATTCTATTTATCCAGCTACCGTGCAGGGTTGCGAGTTTTTGATATTAGCGATATCGAGAACCAAAATATGGTGGAGACCAAATTTTTTGACACTTATCCAACTAGTAATTCAGCCCGTTTTGATGGGGCTTGGAGTGTTTACCCATATTTTGCCAGTGGCAGTATTGTAATTAGCGATATTGACCGTGGCCTATTTGTGGTTAGAGATCATCTTTTGGGCGTCAACGACAATTCAATTTCAAACTTCGCAGTTGCTCCAAACCCCGCAACGGAGGTTGTTACCGTTACATCAAAAACAGAGCCTTTAGTACAGGTAGAAATTTTTAACGTATTGGGGCAAAAGATAATGGGTTTAAATTTCACTGAAAGTCTTTCTGAAAGCATAAACGTTTCCAACCTTCAATCGGGAATGTATGTGATGAAAATAAATTCAACTACAACAAAACGACTATTAATAGACTAAAAAAACTATTATCCCCAATATGTTAAATATTAATACCCCAAACCTTAAAGCGCTCCCAATTCTGCTTTCGTTTTCATTATTATTTTTTTCCTGCGGAAAAGATGACGGCCCGGGACCCGAACCCGAAATAAATGGTGAAGTAGAACTGGTAAAAACCTATGGCGGAAGCGGAATAGATGAAGCAGTCTCAGTTGTTGAAGCTTCAGATGGAAGCTATTTAGTTTTAGGGACTACCCGAAGCTCCGATGGCGATATTACAGACCGTTCCGGCTCCGATAGCGATTTCTGGTTGCTAAAACTTTCCAAAACAGGAGATATAATCTGGAGCAAAACATATGGCGGTAGCGATGATGAAAATGCTTCCAGGATTACAAAAACCAATGACGGAGGATACTTATTATCCGGTTACACTACCAGCAACGATGGCGATGTTAACGGCAACGAAGGTTTTCAGGATTATTGGGTGGTAAAGGTTGATAACTCTGGCACCATTATATGGGAAGAAAATTTTGGTTTTTCAGGCAGTGATCAAGCTTTCAAGGCCTTTCAAACGTCTGATGGCGGATATTTCATAACCGGTTTTTTTGATGTTTCGGCAAGTGGTGGCGCTGGCAATGATTTCCAAAGAGGCGCAGCGCACGGCGTTGGTGAGTTTTGGGGAATTAAACTAGCTGCTGATGGCACCAAGGAATGGAGACGTTATTTTGGCGGAACCAATAACGACCGTAGCTATGATGCCCTTGAAACTGCAGATGGCGGTTTTTTAATGACCGGCACCTCCGAAAGTGAGGATTTTGACAAAACCGACCCCAAAGGAAGTTATGATTATTGGGCGGTACGCCTAACGGCTGATGGCGATTTGGTTTGGACCAAATCTTTTGGAGGAGACGAGATCGATAACTCCTATGCTTCCATAAAAACCAATGACGGCAACTATATAATGGTTGGCGACTCTAGAAGCTCAGACCAAGATGTAACCTCCCCACGAGGAAATGCGGATGCCTGGATGGTAAAGTTTGACGATAACGGAAGTAAAATCTGGCAAAAATCTTTTGGCGGTTCCCAATTTGATACTGCCCACAGCATTGTGCAACGCAACAATGGAGATTATATACTCTCAGGTCATAGCCGAAGTGCAGATGGAGATCTACAAACCAACAATGGCGTGAACGACGTTTGGGTTTTTATTGTTGACGGAAATGGAGCTATGAAGTTTCAAAAAAGTATAGGAGGCTCAAATCTTGATTTTGCATCAGAAGCTATTGAAACTTCTGACAATAAAATTTTAGTGGTAGGCAATAGCGAAAGTAATGATTTGGATATACCTTCAAACAAAGGCTCCAAAGATTTTTTAATAATTAGAATAAAATAATATTAACAATATACAAATCCCTTCATTTAACCTATGAAAAAAATAGTTTTTTTATTAGCTATAGCATTTGCTGCAATTGGCTGTAGTAACGATGATGATGGCAACAACATTCCGGTAACTGCTGCCGTATCTTTTAACTTTACCCAAAACTGGGGAGTAACTGAGATTACCCCATCAAATTATACCTCAGGAGTTTATCAAAATGCCGCAGGGAATTATGTTTCTATTGATAGACTTCGGTATTTAATTTCACGGGTAGAGCTTCATAAAGCAGATGGCACGACTGTTTCTTTTGATGGTTACCAATTAATTGATCTTGCCGATGCTGGTTCGTTGAGTTTTAACCCTTCAGAATCTGTAGCTACCGGTGATTATACGGGTATTTCATTTGTTTATGGTTTTAATGAAGAGGATAACGTAAATGGAGCTTATCCAGATTTAAATGCTGCTGATTGGAACTGGCCAACTATGCTGGGCGGAGGTTATCACTTTATGCAGATGGATGGTAATTTTGACGATTCAAACGGCGCATCTCAACCGTATAATTTTCATAACGGTACTGCTAGGGTAAGTGATGGTATATTTGAACAAAACTTCATCAGTTTTGATTTTGACAAAAATTTCACCATCTCTGGCGATGTGACCATAGAAATAGCAATGGATATTTCAGAATGGTACAAAAATCCTTTAACTTGGGATCTTAACGACAGAAGTGTTAATTTAATGATGAATTATCTAGCCCAAAAAGATATGCAAAGAAACGGCGCAACCGTTTTCAGCATTGGTGCTATAACACAATAATTTAAAAAAATTGAAGGAACGGTCCATGAAATTGTTTCGAGTATTCTTTGGAATTTTAGCCATGAGCTTGTTTATTGCTTGTTCATCAAGCGATCCAGACCCTGCAGATCCCAATGAAGATTATATACCCACTCCGAAACCATTGACCGTTCCTCCTATTTTTGACCGTTTGCTACCTCCCCCAATCGTTCCTGCTGACAATCCACAAACTGTAGAAGGAGTAGCCTTGGGCCGTAAATTATTTTTCGACCCCATACTTTCCGGTGATGGAACACAAGCCTGCGCTTCTTGCCACCAACCGGCTAATTCCTTTACCGACCCCAATCGTTTCAGTATTGGAATAGACGGCTTGGAAGGTACGCGAAATTCCATGCCCATCTTCAATATGGCGTGGAACTCAAAGAATAAATTTTTCTGGGACGGTCGCGCCCTCAGTATTGAAGAACAAGCTCTTGGGCCAGTGGAAAACCCTGTTGAGATGCACAATACTTGGGAAAACGCTGTAGGAAGCTTACAAAGCCACGCCAGCTATCCCGAACTGTTCAACAAAGCTTTTGGCACGAGTAACATTACAAAAGAATTGACGGTAAAAGCTATCGCGCAGTTTGAAAGAACCCTGATTTCAGCTAATTCTCCTTTTGATAAATATCTTTTGGGCGAAGGCAACCTTACACCCCAGGAATTGAACGGCTTTCAAATATTTATGGATGAATCGCGCGGAGACTGTTTCCATTGCCACGGTAATGAAAACAGCCCATTGTGGACAGACAATATTTTTCACAATAACGGCCTCGATGCAATCATAACCGACAAAGGTTTGGGCAATGTTACCGGAGACCCAAATCACGATGGCCTGTTTAAATCACCCTCACTTCGAAATTTAGCTTACACAGCGCCCTATATGCACGATGGCCGTTTTGAAACTTTGGATGAGGTTATAAATCATTATAGTGAAGGGCTTGTGTATTCCAGGACCATTGATCCGCTGATGAAAGCCGTATCTCGCGGCGGAGTCCATTTAACAGAATCTGACAAAGGAGACCTAAAGGCATTTCTTCTTTCACTTTCAGACCCCTCCTTTATCAATAATCCCGATTTTCAGGACCCCAATTAATTTCCGAAGAATTTTTGAATTCTAAAACCCCAAAAAATACGGGGTGTTAATTATTGTTTAAAACTATGGTCCGATAGTTTTAAAATCCTACTTCCGTATGGTTAAAAGTGCGAATTGATGTATATTTGCCGTCTAATTTAGAATTAATCTACATATGATTAAGGTAAGTGAAAGCGCAAAAACTAAAATTGCACAATTGATGGCCGAAGAGGGCTTCAATATTGCTGATGATTTCGTGCGCGTTGGCGTTAAAAGTGGCGGATGCTCAGGCCTGAGCTATGAATTGAAATTTGACCATAGTTTAGGCGAAGACGATAAACTTTTTGAGGAAGAAAATGTAAAAATAGCCGTAGACAAAAAGAGCTTTTTATATTTAGTTGGCACTACACTTGAGTATAGCGGCGGCCTGAATGGAAAAGGGTTCGTATTTAAGAATCCTAACGCAAACCGTACCTGTGGCTGCGGAGAATCTTTTTCACTTTAAAATATAAATGAGGATGAGCAAGTATACCGAAGATGATTTAAAAAAAGAACTGGAAACCAAGGAATACGAATATGGTTTCTATACCGATATAGAATCTGACACTTTTCCCATAGGGATAAACGAAGATGTAGTTCGTGCCATTTCAAAAAAGAAAGAAGAGCCCGAATGGATGACTGAATGGCGCTTAGAATCTTTCCGTTATTGGCAGAAAATGGTAGAGCCAGATTGGGCAAACGTCCATTACGAAAAGCCTAATTTTCAAAATATTTCCTATTATTCCGCGCCTAATAAAAAGCCAAAGTATAATAGTATTGATGAAGTAGATCCTGAGCTTTTGGATACTTTCAAAAGATTGGGTATTTCTTTAGACGAACAAAAAAAGTTGGCTGGTGTTGCGGTAGATATTGTTATGGATTCCGTTTCCGTGGCAACTACTTTCCAAAAAACATTGGCTGAAAAGGGAATTATTTTCTGCTCTATTTCCGAAGCCATAAAAACCCATCCCGAATTGGTAAAAAAATATTTGGGAACCGTTGTGCCGCAGCGCGATAATTTTTACGCAGCCCTAAACAGTGCTGTTTTTAGTGATGGTTCATTCTGCTATATACCCAAAGGGGTTCGCTGCCCAATGGAACTTTCTACTTATTTTAGAATTAATCAGGCCGGGACGGGACAATTTGAAAGAACGCTCGTTATAGCAGATGAAGGCAGTTATGTAAGTTATTTGGAAGGCTGTACGGCCCCAAGCCGCGATGAAAATCAATTGCACGCCGCAGTAGTAGAACTGATTGCCTTAGACGATGCCGAAATAAAGTACTCAACCGTACAGAACTGGTATCCCGGTGATAAAAATGGGAAAGGCGGTGTTTTCAATTTCGTTACCAAAAGAGGGGTTTGCGAAAAGAACGCGAAAATTTCTTGGACGCAAGTAGAGACCGGAAGCGCTGTAACCTGGAAGTACCCAAGTTGTGTACTTAAGGGTGACAATTCCATCGGGGAGTTTTACTCTATTGCCGTTACTAACGACTATCAACAGGCCGATACCGGCACCAAGATGATCCACATTGGTAAAAACACCAAAAGCACCATAATTTCAAAAGGTATTTCGGCAGGAAAATCACAGAATAGTTATCGCGGTTTGGTGAAAATTATGCCAAACGCAGACAACGCGCGTAATTTTTCCCAGTGCGATTCCTTGTTGATGGGCAACAGTTGTGGCGCGCACACCTTCCCCTATATTGAAGCAAAAAACAAAACCGCCCAAATAGAACACGAGGCTACAACCAGTAAAATTGGCGAAGACCAAATTTTCTATTGCAACCAGCGGGGAATTGATACTGAAAAGGCCATTGCACTGATAGTAAATGGTTTCAGTAAAGAAGTGTTGAATAAACTGCCAATGGAATTTGCTGTGGAAGCACAAAAACTATTGGAGATAAGCCTCGAGGGGTCAGTTGGCTAAACACTTTATGTCTTGGAAAATTAAGTAGAAAACTAAATATACAACCTATGAAAAAAATCGTTTTGTTGTCAATGCTTTTAGCAGTAGTACTTTCTTGTAAAAATTCTGAAGAAAAAAATCACGAAGTTGAAGAAACAGCTGCCGAAAATGTTGAAGTTAAAGCTTATAAAGGAGATTATATCGATTCAAATGGCGCTTTGGTGCTAATGGGGACTAACTTTATTTATGGTGTGAAGCGCAACGAAATGTCAGAAAAACTCTCACAAC
>SWCD01023693.1_pt1 | contig 10271 bp, 11 predicted proteins | sample 4693011 | NCBI WGS metagenome assembly SWCD01 (sample SAMN10267278, study PRJNA491770) | bioreactor metagenome | isolation source: DHS bioreactor inoculated with marine | place: Japan: Omine Ridge, Nankai Trough | reverse complement strand
CTACCTTATCACACAAAGATCACCAACGGCGCTCCAGACGCCTTTAAATTGCTTTGTAATTAACTCTTAATCAGATGCTGACCTGTTGATTAAATGTGAGGTGAATAACAGACCCACCTACCCCTACCCCCGGATATTGGGGAAAAGTGATGGAATACCTTACATATTATGTTGTACGCACGATGCGGTCAAAAAATGAAACTAAAATATTTCCAAAAAAATTTGAATACACAGCAAACTACGAAGGTCAATTCTGAGCCCTTAGTGACCAATGTAACCGTTGCAGTATTCTGTAACTAAGGGCGGGAAACAGACATTGCGCTAACAGCAATTTTTTAGTTTCCAATATATAGCGAAGGCCTGCTTTGAGCCCTTATAGGACATTCAAGTGATAGGATCGTCGCGTTAAATATTATTGTGTTTGGGGCTAACACTCTCTCGAGATGTTAGCCCCAGATGTCAACGGGATCTGGGAGGATTGACCGCTAACGTGCGATGTTGGACTGTCTCTGGGAGGATCGAGAAACAACATCAGCAACAGTTTTGACAGGCAAGCTGACAATTTATTAATGGACATAAAAATTTGATTTATGTCCTCGGGTATTACAACCCATCATATTCATATTTAATAAGAGTTTCGGCATGGTGTTTGATGTCTTTCCTGGAAAGGCCAGCCTTATCCAATTGATAGTCAGACATTGAGCTTAAAGCCGAAGATAACCGGTTAATTTTGAATTGCATAAATGATTTCGATAGGCATGATTTTACTACATTTTTAAGTTCTGCTATCAAAATAAGCACACTACCTAATATTTGTTGTGCGTGAGATAATAAATCTAAATGGTTGTATCCAAAGCTGCTTATTTTCATTTAATCAGTCCTTTGATAATTTATCTGAAACCAGCTTTTGATTGATAAATCATTTAGGGCAACATTATTTACCTACTCTAATGTATACCTTTCAAAATAAATGATAAAATGATTATTAATTATACTATTTGCTATAAATATGAGCAGAGTAAGTATACACCCGCGTTGCCGCAGCACGTCATGTAAAGTCGTCAGGATGGCATTGTCCACTCTGCCGTCTTAGCGATAGTTCAAATGCTGCGCGGTACATGAATGGCAGCAATGCGAAAGCTGCACCTTAGCGTCTCGAAAGTCGGCCAGGGGCCAGTTAGAGCCGAAAGCAGACTTGGTCAGAAAGAACGGAAAGCGGACATTCCTTAAGCTATGGCAGCAGGCATCATAACTGATAATGCAAAGCCAACGTAATAAATGAAGATTAACAACAGGTCTGATATTTGCACCGCCAAAGTGAAGTATCACGTTTGATTTTTTAGCTATTTATACTCGGCCCGGCGATCACCAAATTCACGCACACGTTTACGCCACGCTTTGTAACTGCCAGTTTTCAGTGTATCGCGCATGAGCGTTTTTACATGCTTTTCGCTGATACCATATTCACGCTCTATATCGGCAAAGCTGACATGATCAGACAATGCCATTTGAACGATATCGCTTATATGTTCGGGATCAAATTTAGGGGCTTGTGTCATATGGGTCGAACCTTGGTGTGAAGATTTAGTCGGCAAGCGGTTTAGTCACGGTAAAGTTGAATGGCCGATACAGCGACCTCGGCGTGAAATTCTCGGCCAATTGCAAGAACGCCTATCCGTCTGAGTTGCGCGGGATCAAACACAACATCAATCTTATGGGCTACGAAATCCGAAAATGGGATATGAAGAGTTTGCCAATCAGAGCTTGCTGTGAACTCTGTTCGAAAGGATTGCCAAGGGCGGGCCAATTGATCTGTACGCAAACGGATATCGTAACGTTGATCATTGCCCTTAACGGTCATTGCAATGCCATCCCAAGTGCTGACATCCACGCTTGATCCATCTGGCATTAGGTTAAATGCCATCTGGATAAAACCACCATTATTTTCAAGGGACACATCACCGCGCAACACAGTAGCCATTTTGCCATCTATGGTCGCTTGGTCAATGTCCCCGTTTGAAACGCCACCCATCACCTGATCTGCGACATATTCCCAATTTAGATTAAGATTTTTCATTAAAGCATCGTCTCCTGCCTGAGTTGGTATGGCAAACAAAGCCATAGAAATAAATGGTATGATCGAACACATTAACTTGTGCATGGGTTATAATTTCAGCTCCATCTGAGACGCCTTTTCAGGCGTTGCTTTCTTACGGATTTTCCGAAGTTTTTGACGGACTTTACTGTTACTTTCTGAGTAGTAATTTATCAACTGCTACATTCTGTGCATAGAAATAAATATAGCCCCTGTTTATTAACACACCAATTTACGTGCTTAATTATTAAAAAGCTGAGCTTGGGTCCCTGGAATTCATCAATGGATAAAAAGAGCATTAAGCTGGACAATGTATGAATGACTGCTTCGTCGGCATTGCTGAAATTGGTTTTCCATAGAACATCCTTTGCTAGCCAATGTCGGCAAAGGGCCGTGAGCCGAAGTTACGCGGTTGTATTCGAACGGCAGCTTTGTCCGCATAGCTACCCTCGAAAGCCTAAATTACCGCCGGAAGCATGATCAAAAACATCAGATGTCCGCTTAGAGCCTATTCTGTTGAAAAACTCGCAAATTGGGATTTCATGGATTTCCGCAAAAACCACACCTTTGTTGAAAGTTCGTTAAGATTGCCGCGAAAGGTTCCAAGAAGCAGCAACAGGGCCGTAAACCCCTTTTAGCCGAGCCCCTCGCCAAGATTATCCACTTGAGCTGTGTGGGCAAATATTTTCAGATTTTGTTAGAAATCGGAGTTTTTCAACAGCATAAGCCCAAAGCGAACGTCACATTTCTTCTAACAAGACACACCGCAGCTTGCGCATACTCGCAGATTTGCTGAATCCTCTTAATTCTGCTATTTTCCAAAAGTGAAGGGGAGGACGAACATGACAAATGCTTTTTCATATGCCTGCAGGGATTGCGAGGGGATGGAGACATGTCCCGCGAGCGTGGTAGCACAGACTAAGGATGAAGTCTGGAAGCTCTTAGAGCTTCATGCTCAAGTCGCTCATGGAGAAAATCCTGCAGACTGGGATCGCGAAACACGCGAATATATAGGCACGTTGATTAAGCCTGTTGCTATCTGACACTGCTAAATTTAGACGCGGACAGCCTTGACCGCATGGAAGACGTTCACGTTGCGTATGGTGCGGATGTGGTCGCTGCTCAAAGCAGATTCACTTACGATTTTACTCAATGACCACTAGGTCAATAATTAGAAATTCAGATCAGAAATGGGAGTAATAAATATGTTGAAGGGACGTTGTGGATGCGGCGAAGTTACATATCAAATGTCTTCAGGACCGATGTTTGTCCATTGTTGTCACTGTCAGGAATGCCAAAAGCAAACTGGCTCCGCGTATGTATTGAACGCCATCATCGAAACTGACCGTGTCAAGATTGATGGACCGGTTGTTGAAAACACGCTTCCGACACCCAGCGGAAAAGGACAGGTCATTACTCGCTGCGCCAGCTGTGGCACTGCTGTTTTTAGTAACTACCTAGTGCGTATGGGGAAGCTTCGCTACATCCGAGTAGGCACCTTGGACGATCCATCCCAATGTCCGCCGGATGTACAGATATTTACTTCCAGCAAACAGCCATGGGTACCGCTTAATTCTGACATTCCGATATTCGAGAACTTTTACAAGTTTGACGAGGTTTGGCCGGAAGCTTCTCTCGCGCGGTGGCGAAACGTATTCGGAGATGGCGTATAAGTGGGCGGTAACTTCGTACGCATAGCGGAAGTTGGAAGCCAAAAATACCGCCGGAAGCCTGATCGAAACGCCGAATGGCTGCTAAAAGGCGCGGTTTCAACTGATCGACGCAACACATGCATTAAAACAATTTATAATATCGAGCTACCAAAACGCCTATAAATCTAAAACTCTAAAATCAGAACTGTAGTGCAGACACCATAAACGGATGGGATATTGCTGCCAAACTGATTGATATACCCATTGGAAATTTTACACGTTCTTTAAGTGAAACCCAGCGACTTTCCTCTGCGCCTGGGGCAGTTCGAAGTGTCATAATCAGCCCAATTCCGAAAAGAATAGAGATCGAGAATACCAAGCCGAATAATGCAATTGTCTGACTTGGAATAAATAGCATAAGGACACTGAAAATTTTAATATCGCCTCCTCCAAACAAGCGGAATACAAATAATATAAAACCAACTAACATTGCGATAACGCCTGCCAGAATACGCATACCAATTTCAGGGACCGGCAGCAAAAACGCTGTGCCAATAAATATAATGATACCTATTATACTTAGTACATTAGGAATTCTCATGTACCTAAAGTCACAAAAGCCCACTGCCAACATAACGGGTAACAATAAAATTATAGGCAGTAACTGCATATGTTTTCCTTTTTAGTACTATCCACTTATGCCGACAGTGCTAATGTAGCTTGGTCCTGGACCGGATTTGATAAAAGCCTATAGACAAGCTCTGCGTGACTGGATGTATCAGTTTTCGAATAAATGTTCCGTAAATGAGAACGTACAGTAGACATACTTATTGAAAGCTCGCTTATTATTGCTTCGATTGATAGGCCACCACTTAACAACATGCAGACTCTGAATTCCGCGCGGCTTAAATGTGAAGGGTTTGTATATCCCAGTATGGGTTCTTTATCTTCCTTATACACGAATGGATGACACTTCTCATGTAATGCAGTAGAAAATAACCCTCCGGTTCGGTTCTCCCAAGACCTGCACAGTATGGGTAACAAGCATTCCATCAACTGAATATGAACTGCCGATACGGGCTCTCTGAAATGCATTTCAAGAAACTCGCTCTTGTCTTTTTCTGTAGATAAAACAAAGACAACAAGCTCGCTGAATGACCTTGATTCCTGCCATTCTGAAAGTGATGGATCCTTGAAAAGGCCCTCATCATCTTCTACCTGACTTGAAAGCCATAATCGGGATTCTTGCGATTTAGCCATATATTCACCAAGCACACACATCGCGTATGACCGCTTCAAACTAGGGGTATATGGATCTATATCTCTTGTATCGACCTCTATAAATTTATTAGTGCTATTATTACTATGGCTAACCCTAACAATCATGCCGGCTTCTGCGCCGATATCCACAAGTAGACGCCTTAAACCTTCGTTAATAGAATAAACCCCGTGGAGGCTTTCACACCAATCTAACATTAACTTTGCTACATTGTTGTTTGAAGAATTTATAAAATTCTCAGCAATATTTTTTAACACAGGCATTGGTTATAATCCCCTCATTACTACTTTGATTTAACAAAGTCGCAAATTTTGTGCCTGTAATAAAACTTAAATTACTATACTCTACACGGCTGCTCTCCGCATATACATAATACATCATTTCAAATATAAATAAACAATTACAATACTAAAAGTCTATTTGTTAATGTAATTTAATCTAAATTGTTGACCAAATATAACTAATCACCAGCATTTTTCTGTATTAGCACTCCACCACAAACAATCCTTCATTTTGCAGAATTTTAACACCAGAAAATAATTATCCTCCATAGAATCGTATGTACCGTATTACGACGGGTCCGATTGAGATCATGAATATGGCTGGCAACATCAGACTTGCCATCGCAATAGACATTTTTACGGGAAGCTTGTTTGCCAGCTCTTTTGCGCGAAGTTCACGGAACTTACGCATCTCTACAGCATATGTGGTTAACGCATCCGCTATTGGCGTACCAAATTGCATTGCTTGTAAAACCACATTTGAAAAAGCTGATATTTCCTTGACACCTGTCCTAGATCCAAGATCCATTAGCGCTTTTTCCCTAGTTCGCCCAGCTTGTATCTCTCTTTGCGTAGTCAAGAATTCATATGATAGATCAGGGCAGACCGCTATCAGTTCATTTCCTACTCTTGTCACCGCCGCATCAAAACCAAGTCCAGCTTCTACGGAGATCTGTATTAAGTCCAGAGCATTCGGAAAGGCTTGCTCTATTCTTGTTTTCCTTGCGCTAACGCGCGCTTTTAGCCAACCAATTGGAAGGAAATAACCACTAGCTAATAGAACAGTTAAGATTTGTAGAATCTGTGCCTGGCTTAAACTAGTTGAAAATTGTTGAATAACCTCTGGTAGATTAACCACATTACTTTTGCCTGCAAATATTACGCCAATGAAAATCAATGGTATGACAAAACCGAGCAACGCACGCACCAGGTAAAAATTTCTTACTGCATTTTTACTTTTATAACCTGATTGCGCCAGTTGCAGCTGTATTTTGTTTCGTTCCTTGCTATCATTTGGTACAATGGATTTTAATAGTCCCTTTGGGTCAACCTCATCTAAAAGAAGCAAATCATTATCTTTTCTTTTGGATTTATGATTCACTGCAATTGCGGATATTCGCTCCGTCGCGGGACTTGTTCCAGAAACAGCGCTGGCGATACCAAAGTACGCCATTAAAACACCAAAACAGATACCTACTATCAATAATGCATGAACCGAGATACCGATTTGCAATGATAGTGTTTCAAGAATTTCCAACATAATACATGACCTCTTTTAAAATCTAAAATTGACTAATTTTTGGAGCACCACAAAATTTGTGAATACAAAGGCTACGATTGCAGCGATCATTGGGGTATAAAGTGGATCTTCACTGACACCTGCATAATACCCCGGTGTCATCAAAGATGTGATGCCAAAGATAACCAAAGGCAAAGCAGATAAGAAATACGCTGACATACGTCCCTCCGACGAGACTGCCTTTATCATTGCCCGCATCGCAATTCGATCGCGAATTACGGTAGATAATACTTTTAAAACTCGCGCCAAATCTCCGCCTGTGCCATGCTGTATGCCAACACTGACCGCAAGATACTGCACATCTTCTAACTCCACGCGCTCTGCAAAATCATAGAATGCATCTACCAGATCATCACCGTAACTGATCTGATCATGCATAACTCCAAACTCACTACCAATTGGGTCAGCCATTTGGATGGATACTGCTTCAAGAGTGACATTTAAAGGGTGGCCAACCGCCAGTCCCCTAGCCATAAAGTCCAAAGTATCAGGCAGTTGGCTTGCAAGCTCTGTCATTCTTTTGTTTTTTAGCAAAACAACTACCAGATAAGGTAAAACCATGCACAGAACTAAAGATGCTAACAAAGCAAAAATAATCCACATAAATGAAGTGAGTATAGCAAAAATCGATATGGCAGATAGAAAGCTAAGCATCAGAGCCGTCCCTGGCTTAATGGTTAATCCAGCCTTGCGCATCAAAAATGGTAAGTCTCCAATGAAAGGAATTCGGCCAAGTGTTCCGTTTTTTTCAGGTGTACTTAATAGTGAAAGCACATCACTTTTAGATGCACCATGTGCAATAAGCTGTAACCGTTTAGAATGCGCAGTACTTTCATCTTGGCCACGCATCAGTAATTGTGCAACACCTGAAAATGCTAGAAGAACTCCTAAAAAACCAACTATGTAGACTACATACTCGGCTTCTATATTTTGAAAGTAACTCATGATACCGAGCTTTCATAATTGAAGGTTGAAGCATTTAATTCTATCCCGGCAGATACCAATTGTTCGGCGCATTTTGGCCGCATACCAGTTGCAACAAATTGTCCTTTTATATTACCCTCTTCATCCACACCTTGTTTTTTAAACTTGAATATATCCTGCATTGTCACCACATCGCCCTCCATGCCGGTAATTTCAGAAATGCTAACTACGCGACGCTTACCATCGCTAAACCTGATAAGTTGGATAACAATTTGGATCCCTGACGCTATTTGTGAGCGGGTTGCGCTTAACGGGAAATCAATCCCCATCATGGTAACCATCTGTTCCAGGCGCCCTAAAGCATCACGTGCAGAATTCGCATGAACAGTTGTCATCGATCCGTCATGCCCGGTGTTCATAGCTTGAAGCATGTCAAATGTTTCAGCACCCCGAACCTCGCCCACAATAATTCTGTCTGGGCGCATCCGTAAAGCGTTACGTACAAGGTCACGTTGTGAAACAACACCAGTTCCTGACGGGCTGGGAGGCCTGGTTTCAAGGCGCACGATATGCTCTTGCTGTAGTTGCAGTTCCGCAGCATCTTCGATTGTTACAATGCGCGCATTGGCATCAATGTATGAAGACAAAGCATTCAGCATAGTCGTTTTCCCGGAACCTGTACCACCAGAAATCAAAATGTTCAGCCTGGCTTGGACAAGGGCCTGAAGCAGGTCTGCGGCCTGATACGAAAGTGCCTCATTCTTAATCAGTTTTTTCATTGTAAGCGGTTTTTTTGAAAACTTCCTAATCGACACTGAAGGTCCATCGATTGCGCAAGGACGGATAATCGCGTTAACCCGACTACCGTCTTCAAGCCGTGCATCTACCCACGGCTGAGATTCATCAACTCTGCGCCCAATGCGGGATACTATTTTGTCGATAATCCTTAAAAGATGTTTCTCATCGCGAAACCGAATGTTGCTTTTTTCCAATACACCAAAACGCTCCACGTAAACATTCTTATGAGAGTTAACCAGAATGTCATTCACAGTAGGATCTGCAAGAAGAGGTTCTAGCGGACCCAAACCTAAAACTTCATTCATAAGCTCCTCAACTAATGTATTAAAATCTCCCGAGCGCATCGGCTGTTGCTTTTCCGACAGCATATTTGATACCAGTTTTGCCACTTCACGCCTCAACTCTTCAGGTTGAACTTTATCGATTGCTGCCAAATTCAATCTTTCCAAAAGAACTTCATGGAGTTGGCTTTTTAAATCGAGATGCGCAATCAAGTCTTTATCAGATTTAGACAAGGCATCTAATTCAGAAACCGGGGTTGCATTTTCAGGCACAATCGAGACAATTTTCTTGTCCTCAGTTGTTTTGCTATTACTAAATTGTTTAAACATTTCCCTATATTCCTTTAATTAATGTTGGATTTATTTTGTTCCACGGGAAATGCCGTGAATACGTCTTTAGCGATCGTTTTGAACGCCTTACTTATTTTTGATCTGGGGCTGATCGCTGCGATAGATTTACCGCAATCAACAGCAGTTCTTGCAGTTTTGGAATCATCTGGAATCCAGTGTTTAAAGTCTCGTTCGAGTACTTTCTCGGCCTCTTTTTGATGTTTGGATCGAAAGAGCGGTTTACTCTCATGATTGATTAACAATTCTACTGGAAGAGCCAAGTTTCCCTCGGTAAAGAAATCGATTAAACGCCTTGCCTGACGGATTGAAGGTACGGATGTGTCTGATACCAAGTATAACTTATCTGAGCGTTCTAGGATTGGTCCCACCCAATCAACCAGTGCACGGGGCATATCAACAATTACAAAATCATATTCAACCTTTAGGATATCCAAAATGGCCGCAACCTGTTCTTTTTTCAGAATATTGATGGGGGCAAATTTTGAAGGTGCGGGAAGGACGCATAATCCATTCGGCAATGAAACCATAGATTGTTTCAGAAATGTCAAATCAGGTGTTTTACCATCCATGGCAAGCTGCAACATATTGTCTTGCTCATTTAGATCAAGAAAACTTCCGACACTGCCAAATTGAAAATCAAGATCAACCAAGGCTACTTTGTTTTTTGCCTTTTTATTTGACTTATCTTTTAGCGAAACCAGCTGGTCTGCCAAATTGACTGCGACAGTGGTAGAGCCAATACCCCCACGTGATTGGGACACTGCAATAATTTTTCCTGATTGCCCATTAGACGATGATGTCTGATTATTTGTGCTATTTTTGTTTTTGATCAAGTCATGGATTTGTTCATTTAGTTCAGCTTCGGAGATTTGGAACGGTAAAACCTCATTGGCACCGGCTTTGTTTAATTCGCGAGAATCTGCCAATGATATGTCACCGTGTGTTAATGCAATGAATATGGTGTTATCTTTATGGCCCTTAACCAATGTTCTTAGCGCATCAATATCGGTTTCATTTTTTGGATCTGTCGTGAATAAAATCACATCACTCTTGCAGGCCAATTCCATGGCCTTACCGTTTAATGAAGTCAGAGTGTTTACTTCACTTTTCAAATTTATGTCATTCTGCATAGATAAAGCAGATTTGACATGCTTTGAGACTTCTTGATCTTGTGTGATTACAAGCACATTTTTAGAATTGTTGTTCATGACTTAACTCCAAAGAATTTATATATTTTAAAAATACTCATTTTATCCATCTTCCCCCAAAGCCAAATCCTCTGCGGGCAACGAAACGCTCATCGGTGGAAA
>SWCD01022923.1_pt1 | contig 10272 bp, 8 predicted proteins | sample 4693011 | NCBI WGS metagenome assembly SWCD01 (sample SAMN10267278, study PRJNA491770) | bioreactor metagenome | isolation source: DHS bioreactor inoculated with marine | place: Japan: Omine Ridge, Nankai Trough | reverse complement strand
TTCGCGTTCATAACCGAGGATGCCGTCTGGATCGATTCGCCCTCGACCGATGAAGAGGCTCTGTTGGCTCATTTCGATCGCTATATCTTCAACGAAGACGTTACCCTACACAATCGCTCAGAATCGTACGGTGACCTGTATGTATCGGGAGTCGGTTCGGCTCCGATACTAACCGCAGCTGGAATTCCAGCCGAATCACTCGGCGAGCTGCAACACGCGATGGGAACGCTGCTCGGAACTCAGATCGTCGTCCGACGCGTTGACCTCGTGGGATGCACTGGATTTCTTTTGTCGATCGATCGTCAGCATCTGGTGGAGGCTTGGCAGCACCTGGTGGCGGCGGGCATGCAGCCGGCAGGAGCGCAAGCATTTCATACTCTGCGAATCGAAACAGGGTTTCCAATCCATGGTCTGGACGTGAGCCTCGATAACCTGGCACAAGAGGCTAGCAGAACGAAGCAGGCTATTTCGTTCACCAAAGGGTGCTATCTCGGTCAGGAACCGATCGCACGAATCGATGCCCTGGGACACATTAATCGCCAAGTAACTCGATTGCGACTCGATACCCAATCGAGCCTTCCCCGTAACGCGTCCGTCCTAACATCCGATGGCAGCGAAGTAGGTAAAATTACTTCATCGGTGGTCAAACCGGGCGTTCCGTACTCTGTGGCATTGGCGATACTCAGAACCAGCTATGCGCAGCCTGGCACAGCGCTGAGCGTCCGCAGCGATACCGACGAGGTTGCCGCCACGGTCCTCTGAAGGCCTTGGCCTCAGCTTCGCTATGAACTGCCCTGCGTGCTTGTCTCCGGGGAGGGACCGCCACCCACTTCAAGACATTCGCATCGCATTGAGTGTCTTTCTCACTTCTCTGGCGGTGGGGCGCGCAGCCAAGTCGCGTTGCAGCATGCTCGCTAACAACGCCTGGTACTGAACGTCTACCTGCGGCACAAGTTCACCGGCGAGATCACATGCCTGGAGATGCAGCACGGTCTCCAGAGGTGTTTTGTCGGTAAACACCTGCCGCCCGGTGAACATTTCGAACAACACGAGCCCCCAGCGAATAGACATCACTCGGTGGAGTCGACAGTTGTCCGGAAGCTTGTTCGGGCGACATATAGGCGGGAGTGCCCCGTATCGCAGTCTCGGCGATCGGTGTGACGATTTTGCAATCAACCGTCTCGGCCAGCCCGGGGGCATGCAGTCCTGCTCCTTCCGCCGGCTGCTGCACCGCGGCGGAACTACTCGATGCACGTGCAGCTCGTTCCGAACGCGCTAAGCCAAAGTCAAGTATCTTGGCCCTGCCGTCCCGGGTAATGATGATATTGGCCGGCTTCAGATCACCATGTACGACCTGTTGTTCATGAGCGGCTGCCAATCCAGCTGCAATCTGGTAAGCGAAGGTAAGCGCACGCTCCGGAGAGATCTTCTCGGCGATTTCGTGTGACAGCGGCCTACCGTCAAGATACTCCATGACGATCACCGGCAACCCATCTTCCTCTTCCACGGCATAGACGCTGCAGACGTAGGGATGATTCAATCTGGCAGCCGTACGTGCTTCGCTGAGTGTCGCTTCACGAGACTCCAACAGGTTCTGTCGCAACACCTTCAAAGCCACCATCCGTTCCAAACGCATATCCCAAGCGGCAAACACCGTACCAAACGCACCGCCGCCAAGCGATTTACGAATGCGATAATGCCCCAGAATGCGGCCCGTCTCCAAGGCGCCCTCCAGATCGATCGTTCCATCAGCTGAGGTCCAACTCGCCGGACACAAACCGCCAGTCCGCAGTGCGTCGAGTACACGCAGCACTTCATCGGGCGTCCGCCCCACACTGAGATTGTGAACCACGGCATATTGGAGAACACCCTCCGGATCAATCAAAAACATACCACGTGTCGAGACTTGCTTTTCAGGAACCCACACGTTGTACGCCCGGGATATCACACCACGGGGATCGGAACCGAGTGGAAACTGCAGCGGCCCTAACCCGCCATCCGAGGACGGCGTAGCAAGCCACTCCTGGTGAAGCGCAATCGAATCGACGCTCAACCCCAGAATATCGCAGTCACGCTGTTCAAAATCGTCGATCGTCGCGCTAAATGCTGTTAGTTCCGTGGGACAGACAAAGGTGAAGTCGCGCGGATAGAAAAATAACATCAACCACCGGCCGCGATAATCTCGCAACGACACGGTACGTGGATGGTCCTGGTCGAGACCGATGCACTCAAGGGTAAAATCAGGAGCCGCATCGCCTACGCGTAATGTCGACATCATGCTTCCCTAATGGTGGCTCAAATACACATTCGCTGACATGGTCGGCACGTTGACCTGGGAACCGAAATGGACTCAACGCCCCGGTTGCGCTGTCGAAATCGGCCGGCGGCCGGTCGCCGGTTCGGTTCCTTGGGACGGGTGTTTGGACTAAGATGCCAACGAGTGGGGGCTGCAGGTTAAAATAAACTGCCGCTCGACTACCGTCGACACGCTCCTGTGGTGAGCATGCTCGGCGGCGACACTCGACTTAGACCGTTGTCCATTTTGCCCCATGAATCGGCTTACGTCAGGTTCATTAGACACCTTTGCGCTGCCAACGTCCATGCCGCACCAGCAATGCAGACCAGACGAACCGGACAACACAGGCCGCTGACCAACGTACCGCTCGCCCGACCATGGGCCACCCAATACCGTCGTTGAGACTTGACTCAAGATGATCACGTTTTCGCCTATACGTAAGCGGATGAAGGAGTATCTACAGCTCACGCGCCCACGGATCGTGCTGATGGTACTCTTTGCCATGGCGGTGGCCGCTTGGTGCTGCGGCGAAGCATCACCCAGTTGGCTACAACTGCTCCACGCGATCGTCGGTACCGCACTGATCACTGCCGGATCGGTTGCCTTAAACCAGTGGTATGAGCAGCGCAGCGACGCCTTGATGGCGCGCACGCGAAATCGCCCCATCCCCACCGGGCGGATCCCGTCACGCCAGGCGCTGTCGTTTGGAGTTGGTATCTCCCTGCTGGGACTGCTCTACCTGCTCGCCTTTTCCAGCACCTTAGTCGCGTCGGTCGCGACGCTGAACTGGATATTCTATGTTGCCTGCTATACACCGCTCAAATCGATCTCGGTCTGGCAACTGCCGGTAGGTGCTGTCGCCGGTGCCATGCCCATGGTGATTGGTGGAGCCGTGGCCGGTGCACCACTGAGCCCCATGACCCTGCTGCTGTTCGCAATTGTCTTCTTCTGGCAGTTCCCGCACGCCATTGCGATCGCCTGGATCTATCGAGATCATTATGCGCAAGCGAATCTTCAAGTCGCGTCAGTAAGGGATCCCAGTGGCAAATTGGCCGGTCGGTTAGCCGTCGCAGGAGCTGCCGTGTTGCTGCCTGTCAGCCTGCTGCCGACAGGTATCGAGCACGCCAGTGTGCTCTTCGGCATTGTCGCGGCAATTGCCAGCACGGCTTACCTGTTCTTAAGCGTACGCTTCCTACAGCAACGAAGCGATGAACATGCACGCAAGATGCTATGGGCATCCTTTCTCTATCTGCCAGCTATCCTGGCGATGCTGCTGCTCACCACGTAAGCCGGTTACACCCTGGGTAGCGCCTAATGCCACGCGTTACTTACCTGCTTCGATCACTTCAGTGATACCGGGCTGGTACGCGATCGAATCCATGATGGTGATTCCCAGGAACAGAAAGAGAAACACGATGGCGGTCACGAAGATGATTGAGTTAAACGGGCTGTCATAGCGAAGGTGCATGAAGTAGAGCACCACCAGAGCCCCTTTGACCGTCGCAATCCCCAAAGCGATCCACAGATTCAGACTGCCCAGGTCGATCATGGTCACGGCAACCGTGACGTACGTCAGCACCAGCAGCGACACGAATATACCTACGAGAACCTTCAGCGGTACAACGTGCGCCGCCTGATGGTGTTGATCGCCGGCATGTCCATCAACGGTGGTCACTACATCATTTGCCATGAGTCACTTTCCTGACGTCTTCTCGTCGCTTCGTTCTAAATTCGTCTATGAGCGATCTAATCGTCGTGTGCCAACGCGACTTGCACTAGCTAATGGATCAAGTACAGCAAGGGGAAGAGGTAGATCCAGATCAGGTCGACCAGATGCCAATACAATCCGACGCAGTCGACGGCATCATAGTGCTGGCTGCTGAAATGTCCTTTCATGGCTCGCACCAACAGCCAGGTAATCGCAATGATCCCGCAGATCACGTGCACCGCATGCAACCCGGTCAGGCAGAAGTAGATCCCAAAGAACGTACCGAGATTCTCGATTCGCGTGTCCAATTCTATCTCATACAACTCTTCTCGATTGGACCCTTTTTCCGGCTGTGGTACACCAGCCTCTTTGTCGGTCTTCTTGAGCTTCTTATTCAAATAATCTTTATCCGGGTGAAAGCCGCGTGGAGGCGGCTCGCCGGGAACTTCCGCTTCATATTCCCCGCCAAACCAATTGATGATCACTGCCTGGCCAGGAACCATATGATGGTCCCATTTGACCTTGTACTCGGTGTATTTGATGCCCAGAAACAGGAAGGCACAAAGCAAGGTCACCGTCAGGCACCCGATCAGCCCCTTGCGGCGTCCCAGTTGAGCGCACCGCACGCCCCACGCCATCGTGAAACTGCTTAACAGCAGGATGGCCGTATTGACGGCCCCCGCCAGCGTATTCAGAAAGTGGTGTCCGTCGAAGAAGATCTCCGGATGATTTCTTCGGAACACGGCATACGCGCAGAACAACCCACTGAAGAACAGGATTTCGGTCAGCAAGAAGGCCCACATGCCAAGCTTGGCAGACGCAAATTGCTGCTGGGGTGTATCAAAATGGTGAGCCAGCCATGACGGGTGCTCGCCGTGGCCATCGGCATCGTGCTGTTCGGGAGTCTCGCTCATGGGGCAGTCACATATCCCTGCGTCTTTTCATCAAATTCCAGGTTATCGAAGTCGTACGGATCGGTTACTTCCGGCGGCTCTTTAAAGTTATCCCACGGTGGCGGTGAACTGGTCATCCATTCCAATGTCGCGCCGCCCCACGGGTTGGCCGGAGCGGGTGCACCCATCTTCAGAGAATAGATCAGATAGATGGGAATCATGGCCAAGCCAGCCACAAAGATATAACCACCAATGGTGGAGATCATCTGATAGAACGTCAGCCCCGGTATCTCGCCCAGGAGCCCCTCGTAATCAAAATAACGTCGTGGCATGCCGCGACTGCCGATAATGAATTGCGGGAAATAGGTCAGATTAAAACCAACAAAGATCATCAACGCCGCAATCCGACCGGCCGTTTCGCTATACATTCTGCCTGTCATCTTCGGCCACCAGTGGTGCACTCCGCAGATAAACGCGATCACTCCTCCACCAACCATCTGGTAGTGGAAGTGAGCCACGACAAAGGCGGTGTCATGGACGTGCACATCGGTCGCCAGGGACCCTAAGAACAGCCCGGTCAGCCCGCCGATCCCAAATAGCAGAATGAAGATCATCACATAGAGCATCGGCGTGGAATACGAAATCGAGCCTTTATACATCGTGGCAATCCAGTTGAACACTTTGATCGCCGAAGGAATTGCCACACTGAAGGTCAGCGCGCTGAAAATCACACCGGCCAGCGGCGACTGGCCGCTGACGAACATATGGTGCCCCCACACCAAGAACCCCAGCAAGGCGATCGCAATACTGCTGTAGGCAATGAACTTGTATCCAAATATGTGCTTGCGACTGTGCACTGAAATCACGTCACTGATAATCCCCATCGCCGGCAGAATCATGATGTAGACCGCCGGATGCGAGTAGAACCAGAAGAAGTGTTGAAAGAGGACCGGATCACCACCCAGTTTCGGGTCAAAAATCCCGACACCAAAGATGCGTTCGGCAAACAACAACAACAGCGTGATGGCTAGAACCGGCGTCGCCAGCAGCTGAATGATCGCGGTCGCATAGAGCGACCAGATCATCAGCGGCATTTTGAACCAGGACATACCAGGTCGCCGCAACGTATGGACCGTCACGAGAAAATTAAGCCCCGTGAAGATGGAACCGAATCCGAGCAGAAAAGCACCCACTACCGCCGTCGTCACCGCCGTCGAAGTCTCGACACTATAGGGAGCGTAAAACGTCCAACCGGTATCGACTCCACCCAACAACAGCGTCATCACAAAGAACAGGGCGCCCAGAATGAACAGATGGTAGCTGAATAGATTAAGTCGCGGGAAGGCAACATCCTTGGCTCCCAACTGCAATGGCAAAATAAAGTTCCCCAACGCCGACGGAATAGCCGGAATCACGAACAGAAAGATCATGATCGCGCCGTGCAGCGTAAAGGCACGGTTGTACATCTGCTGAGGCGTAATCTGCTCGTCAGCCAAGCTGACGGCGGTCAACATCTTGGCCGTCTTCTCAGTCATAATCGTCGGGCCGGGCTGAGCTAACTCAGTGCGGATCGCCAGGGCAAAGAACGCACCGAGCCCAAGACACACCGTGACCGAAATCAAGAACATAATGCCGACCCGTTTGTGGTCGAGCGTGAAGATCCAGGACGCGAGTCCTCGCGTATGATTCAGGTAATTATCGGAACCGGCAGCGGAAGCTGTACCCGATTCCCAAGTGTCCGTTGTTGTTGTCGCCATAGATATTTTCTGCAGTTGCTGCCTAGGAAATTTGTGTACTGACTCGCGCTGAGCGATCTTATTTCAGCGTCTTGATATACTCGATCAGGTATCCGATTTCCGCATCACTGAGAATACCCTTGAACGTCGGCATGACGGCCTGGTAACCATCGCGCACTTTGTCCCCCGGCGCCATAATCGATTCGCGAATGTAGTTCTCGTCGACTTTGACCGTACTGCCATCTCGCATCTTGTGATCCGCTCCGAAACTACCTTGGAACGTCGGCCCGGTTTTGGCAGTCCCATCAATCGAGTGGCATTGGGCACAACGCTGACCGAAAACCACAGCCCCTGCCTCTGCAGGCGGCAGATCTTTCAAGTAATTCGCAGCATTCTCTAGCCAGGCATCAAAGTCACCCGCCTTATGCACGACCACATTGGCCAGCATGTTGAAGTGGCTGTCTCCACAATACTCCGTACAGAAGAGACCGTAGGGTTCGTCGGGAGGCGTCACCTCGGTGGCACGCAACCAGGCATAGGTATAGCGACCCGGAACGCAATCCATCTTCACTCGAAAGGCCGGTATGTACAGACTGTGAATCACGTCCTCGGACGACATGATCAATTTGATCGGTTGATCGACCGGCAAGTGCAGGTCACTGGAAACGTATCCGTTGGGATACGTAAAGAACCAGTCCCATTTCTGTGCTTTGACCAGGATCTCGTACGAGTTCTGAGGTCCGCTCTGCATCTGCATGTAGGCCGAGAAACCGGCATAGAAGATATAGGCAACGATGAGCACCGGAATGATGGTCCACGTTAATTCGAGCACCATGCTCGAAGTCGCCGTCTTTTCCTCACGGTGTCCCGGACGACGCCGATAGACGATGGCAAAGTAAACCATGGCCGCCGTCACTAGCGCAAAGAAGAACGCCGAGATCCCCAGGATCATGTAAAAGACGAAATCGACCTCCGGCGCGGTTGCGCTGTCGGGAGGCGGTAGCCAGAACGAACCATCCGCCAACAAGACGGCCGGAACTGATTGCACTAGCGATAACAGGTTGCTCATTGCGAATCCACCGTTTCCTCTGTCCGAACTCTCCTCGACTCTCGCCGCCAGTACACGATCAACACGCCTCCCACCACCAACACAATGCTGATCGCCCCGAACTTCATCAACTTGAACGCAGCCGGTGCGTATTTGCCGGTGGTGGAATCATACTGGAAACAGAACAGGAAGAACTGCTCCATCGGAGTACCGATTTTCCCCTCGGCAGCTTCCAGCAACGAGAGGCGCACGGTCTGCGGATCGTACTCCACGCCATTGAGATAACGCGATAAGCGTCCGTCTGGCGTGCAGATCATTGTCACCGCCACATGCGAATACTCACCCGTCTCCGGCACATATCGATACTTAAAGCCAACCGCGTCTGCGACCTGCTTGATCTGCTTGTTCTTGCCGGTCAAACAGACGTACCCCTCGCCACTCCCCTCACGCCGGTAACGCTTTAAATACTTCTCCCGTGTCTTCGCCGAGCGCTCGGTCGACTCCATCGGATCAATGCTGATTGTCACCATCCGAAATTGTTCGCCGAGATTCCACTTCTCCATACCCTTGAGCCCGTCGAACAGCCCGTCTAATTGCAGACTGCAAAGCATGGGGCAGCTTGAGTAATTCAGCGTGAGAATCACCGGCAACTTACCGTCAAAGCAATCGCCTAACTTGACCGCCTTCCCCTGGGAGTCGATGAATTGGGCGTCGAGCGGCAGGGGGTCATTCAAGTGTTCCACCACACCAACGTCCAAGAGTTCGTCAGGAGCCACTTCCTTTCGCTGGCCGAGGGCCGCCTGGCAAAACAACAGCGCGACCACGAACACGACCAGGCTACTTGCCCGACCGTAATCCAGTCGTGTCTGGCACGAACTCTGGGCTTCAAGACTGGTCTTCATCTTCAGGCTCCTGCTGCTCTGGCGGCGGTGCATTCGTGTCGGCAGCCGCATCGGTGGAATTGGCGTCAGGCTGAGCTGTTTCAGGCTGAGCTGTGTCGGGCTGGGTTGTGTCAGCAGCAGGCTGGCCTGCAGCGGCTGCCGCCGCTGGCTCGGCTGCTGGCTCGGCTGCTGGCGCGGCTGCTGGCGCGGTGCGATGGGTGGGGCCATTCACCTCGCTCGGTGTCTTGCCCTGTGCCAGTTCCCCAAGCACTAAGTCCTTCGCACGCTCAATCCCGACGGACACAAGGCCTTGCTCGCGATCGACATAACCAGGTTGCATCAGCGCTGTCTGCTGGCTGGCCGTCAATTCAGTGAGTTCCGCCGGTGGGACTTCCGCCGCCAGGTCGGTCTCGCGAATCTGCTTGGTCTGCTGGTAGTAAATCACTTGCAGTGCCAGCACGAACGCAAACGTGACAATGACGCTCACCAGACCGATGTAAGCAATCGGACCAACCTTAATACCGTCGTTGAAAGCCATGTTGCACCGAATTCAAAGCTTGAAAAGAAACACGATCGCCTCGACTACTTGCTCAGGCCGTCAAGTCCTGCTCCAGACAGAACCACCCGGGCCATCGCAGCTGTGTGATACTGCTTCGGGAACCTACAGGTTCTCGAACCCCAGCGATTCACCCAACCGCGGATCCTTGGTCGGTACCAACGCTCGATGGCCGGCAAACGTCAAGATCCCCGCGAAAAAGACCAACCCGATTCCCACCAGACAGCAAATATCAATCAAGCCGAAATGAAAAGCAGGGTCCTCGGCATTCGGCATCACCAGATAGTGCAGGTCAATCCAATGGACAACCAACATCCAGACCGCCCAAAAACCGAGAATCGCCTTACGCCGTTTCGCATGCCGTGACATCAGGCCAAAGAAGGGGATCAGCAGGTGTCCGAACAACAGGACCAGCGAAACGGTGATCCACCCTCCCTCTTGTCGCGGCAAATACCACTCCGTCTCCTCCGGGATGTTGGCATACCAGATCAACATATACTGGGAAAACGCGATGTATCCCCAGAATATGATAAACGCGAACAGCAGTTTGCCAAGTTCGTGATAATGCTCGGTCGTCACGGCCGTTTGCAGACGCCCCGAGGCCTGGAGGCCGATCAGCAGCAGGATTACGGCAGCCAGCGACGCGACCACCGCCCCGGAGAAGTAGTAAACGCCATAGGCGGTACTGAACCAATGGGGCGTCAAGGACATAAGCCAATCGAAGGAGGCGAACGTGATGGTCACCGCAAACAAGATCAGTGCCGGATAGCTGACCCGTTCCATCTGCAATGACAGAGCGACGTCGCCCGACTCATCTTGGGCCAGTGACTTGCGCCAGAAGAACCAGATCAGCGTGCCCCACACGCCAAAGAAGACGATGGCCCGCACGACAAAGAAGGGGAGGTTCAAATAGGCGCGCTTGCCTTCCAGGATCTGATCACCCTGGACTTTGGCCATATCGGTCCATTCGTACAGCGAACTGCCGCCGAACAAGGCCCCTAACAGGATCGGCAGGAAGAGCACTGCCAGCAACAGCACATTGGCAGCCACGATTTCCATCACGCGGCGCACACAAACGCTCCACCCGGCGCGACTGGCATGATGCAATGCCACGAAGAACAAAGCGCCCAACGCAATACTCAGATAAAAACTGT
>SWCD01023366.1_pt2 | contig 10305 bp, 10 predicted proteins | sample 4693011 | NCBI WGS metagenome assembly SWCD01 (sample SAMN10267278, study PRJNA491770) | bioreactor metagenome | isolation source: DHS bioreactor inoculated with marine | place: Japan: Omine Ridge, Nankai Trough | reverse complement strand
GCTCATGGAGATTTGCCGCCCGGAGGATGGGCATATGATGATCTCTCAATTCTTCGATATAAGCCAATGCCGCCTTTAAGAGATTCTCCTTTTTAACGTAAAGGACAAAGTTGGGAATCATGATGCCCTGCAGGGTCTGGGTCACCCAGGCGGGGCCATAGCCAGCCTCTCTTTTTAAAGGTGCCAGTATCTCCTCTTCTATGGCCTTAACTTTAGCCTTGGAGATTTCAGGAAGCGCAACCCCTTCACAGTACTTTGCAGCAGCCTCGGAGACGATAGCGCCCTGAACCGCTGATCCCGCCAGAGAAGATCCGACCTGGGTATAGATGGCGCCTGCCATATAGGAACCCAGCGCATCTCCTGCTGCGTACAGTCCGGGAATATTGGATGCGCCCTTGTCGCTGATCGGCACCAGTCCCTCTGATTTGTGGATTGCCATCCCGGCGGAGGACCCGCCAACCGGGCTGCCGCCTGCCATCCCAGGAGGCGGGCCGCCACCGGAATCGGGACCGCCACCGGGAGGCGGACCGGGACGCCGGGCATTCTCGGCAAATTCAGCCGGTCGGTAAGGGCCGCCGGCAATCCGCTTTCCGCGGCTTTGTCCAGGAGGTCCCCCGGCAAGCGGGTTGCCCGCCATATAGGCCTGATAGTTCTCTTCCACCCCCAGATCATGGTGAACCTCAACGCCGGTGAGCCCGGGTTTTCTTTCAAACATACCATGCCATCCGTCAAAGCAGGCCGCCGCGTTTTCAGCCTGGCCGGGATGCCCGTCGTTCCACTCCTTACCGGTCACCTTGGCACCGATATGATAGGCCATGACCGTCCCGTCGTGGGTGAGGTCGCAAATGGGAAACCCATTGGGCTTGAAGCCCCCGGCACCCGAACACAGGACGACGCTCTTGGCCTTGAAGAGATGAACCGTGGCTTCATCGATGCTGAAACCGGCGGCCCCGGCAATCTTTCCCTTCTCTTTGATCAGGTGGGTGACCATGATCCTCTCCATGACAGGGATGCCGCGCTCTTTTATGGGACGGCTGAAGGCATCGAAGTAGAGGGGAGAGTCGAAAAAGCCCCAGGCCTTTAAATCTCTGACCCGGTCCAGGGAATGCTGGGCCATCTGCCTGGTAAACACTGGATTATTGGTTCCCATGGCAGAACGGGAAACCGTATCGACAAACTCGTCGAGACTCAATTTTTCCCTGGCAGGATCATAGGCAAAGATGCCTTTGGCAAACGGGGTCTGCCCCGATGATCCCAACCGCCCCTTGGATACCATCAGGACCCGGGCGCCGGCATCATGGCCTTTGACTGCGGCGAAAAGGCCGGCGATGCCGCTGCCCACAACCAGTAGGTCGGTCTCGCTTTCGGCCGTCGTTACTTTCTGCAGGTCTAATTCAGGGATGTTGACCCTGCATTCGCCCCGCCCGGCGGCGGATATCCCCATGGCGGCCATGGCCGCAAATCCGGCCGCACCGCCTGCCCAGGCCATGAACTTTCGTCGGGACACACCCGTTGATTGCTTCATTTCTGTCATTGATGGATCCTCGGTCGTTGAGATTTTTTTGAAATGGAATGCTTCAGCAACAGCCGGACGCCGGCTAACGTGAGCAGGATGATCAGGCCGGACATGGCCAGGCTCGAATGGCGCCCGAGATCGATGGCATGCCAGGCCGCGGCAGCGATGAACACGACTGCCAGAATGCCGTGCCACCGTCGCCAGGCGTTGTCGGTCATCGGCAGCCGGTAGCGCATCAACGCCGTTATGCCGAGTGTCAATAAAAGGATCCATGCGAGCATGCCGAGCACGATGCCCGTATGGAAAGTGGTGACGATGGTGATAAAAGCGGCACCCGGGGTCACACCGGATTCGAAGAACCGCGGAACCACTAGAAACACCGGATGAAGAAGGATGACCGCAGCGCATGTGTATCCGATCGCCTTGTGGACGGTGATCGTGCGGCGCATTTTCAGCTCGCCGATGGCGAACGCGTTGACCTTCGACCAGAAAAACATTCCGATGGTCAGAAAGAAACCCAGAATCGTAGCGACGGAAAGTGATTCTTTCAGCAATGACCGTTCCGGTAAACCATCCAGGGCCAACACCAACAGAGGCAGGCCGGTAAAAACCAGTATCGATATCCGTACAAAAGGGCTTTTCCTGTATGTGTCCATTGCTACCCCCAAGAAACCACGACCGGAATCGACTTCTCCGGTGAAATAGTGATGGCGTCCACAGGACAATACATCCTGCACAGATGACAGATCTGACAATCGGCCGGATACATGATGACGGCTTTTCCCGTCTGCGGGTTTTGGCGGATCACATCCGTGGGACAGGTCTTGACGCAGGTTCCGCAGCCGATACAGCCGTTAATGGATTGGATGGTCATGCTTTTTTCCCTTTACTCCCCTTTATGGTTGCCCGCCTGTTCAGGTTGCATCTGCATTGCAGTCAGGCTTCGTGAACCCTGAATAGACCATCAATGTAAAGAAAGTTTGTCGTTTGAGGGAATGATTGTAAAGAATTGGTAAAGTTAATGGCGCATCATGTTACAGGGGAAAAAGGTTGTCTTTGGAAAGGGGACAAAGCGGGGGGTATCCACTACTTATCGACGGAAAATCGCTATCTCAGGAGCAGTCGGCGGTCTTGTCTGGATATTGGATCACGAATGCGGCCGCATTCAACGCTGCGCCATTGCCGCAAAAAAATCAAAGTGGTTTCGAAGCACCGTTTAATCTGGAGGCCAGGTAGGCGGCCATGCTTTTGAATTCCTGTTGCCCGGGCGCCAGACGTATCGCTTTTTCGATATCCTTTAATGCCAATTCCAGGCTGCCCAGTTGCGTCCATGTTCTGGACCGATTGAAATAGGCTTGGGCATAGGCGGGATTGATCTCGATTGCCCGGTTCAAATCGTCAATGGCACGTTCGTTAAACCCTTTCAGTGCCCAGAGCAATCCCCGGCCATTATACCCAGCTGCGTTTGCAGGGTTGAGCCTTAAGGAGATGGTATAATCTCTCATCGCCCGGCTGTAATCATGTGTGTAGGTCCAGACAATCGCTCTATTGCTGTATAGCATGTCATCGTCCGGATTCAGATCGATGGCTTTGTTGAAATCGGCGATAGCGAGATCGTATTCGCCGGTTTTGGCCCGCAAAACACCGCGACCATTATAGGCTTTCCCGTTGAGGGGGTTCAACTCCAGAGCATGCGCAAAATCAACCGATGCCTGTTCATATTTTCCTGTTTTTACCAGAACAATGGCTCGCTCCGTATACGCACTCGAATTTTCCGGCTGTATTGCCAGCGCGTTGTCCAGGTCTGTCAGGGCACGTTCAAAATTGCCGGTTCGGCTCCATATGAGTGCTCTATGGTAATAGCAGGATCCGTTTGCCGGGTCGATTTCCAGAATTTTAGAAAAATCAGCTATCGCTTTTTGGAATTCTCCTTCGATGGCATGGGCAAACCCACGGTTCGATAAATCATCAGCGAGGGTCTGACTTTCGGCAGGCGAAGGACGATTTGCAGCGAGGTTGCGAGTGCATCCGTTGAGAAGGAAAAAAAGGGCCGCTGATGCGATCAGCAAACCGGAGATCGATTTTTTCATTATACGCATTCCTTATCATTTTGGTGCCGACAATTTTTGCCGGATCCCATTGAAAGGGACCTGTCCTTTTGCAAGTGGGACTTTATGTTTATTAACCGCTTTTGCGCCTGTCGTGCTCGACACAGCCATGGCTTTTCATCGGGTGAACGACCGGTTTCCCAAACGCGTAGGCTTCCACTTTGGCCATTTCTGCCTGATAGCACTTCGGGCACAACCCATGAGAGAATTCCACCCCGCTGTATTCTTTGGCATACGCCTCGAGTTGAGCCAGTGTTTGCTTTGCGTTTATAATTCGATGGCAGACAGAACAGATTTGAATCACACCTTTTCTCTCACCGGGTTGGCGCATCTCTTGAAAAACCAGCAGCACCTGCGTGCGGGTTCCATTCTGGAATGGGCAGCATTGGATCCCCGTCTCAATTCTTGTCCGATAGCCTTCCCGGTGAGCGTCCAATCTCGTGTACCGCCGCACGACACGGTGTCCCTGAACGGCTTCCTTCACCGCTTTGCCGATAAAGGCGTCCCGGCAGAAAAGGGCGCGCCAACGCACCGCCGACAACCCAACGACAGTCGGATCGGTTTGCACCGGATAGTACAACCCACCGAGATCGGCCACGTGGCGCAACAGGAACCCAGCGGCCGCCGCATTGTAATCGTGGACCATCACATCTCCGTCAACCACAAAGACCGGCAATGGTAATGCATCGAACATGGACCTGAAGGTATCTGTGCTAAAAATCGTGTTCATCGACGGTCAACCCTTCCTGATGCAATTATTATTTCTGGAGCACGGCGGTAGCCGCTTAATTTATCATGACGCCACTACGGTTTCGCTGGCTCAGGCGTTTTGCCGCCCCGGTGCAGCTTGATCTGCATCTCACGCAACCCATCTATTTCCGTTTTCTTTGCGTCGGACACAGTCGAGGCTTCACCGGGGTTCTGGATCACCCTGGGCGTAATAAAGATGAACAGGTTTGATTTTTCACTGCCCTTGGACCGGGTCTTGAATAGCCAGCCCAATCCGGGAACATCACCCAGGCAGGGGACCTTGTATTCGGTCTGGGAAAAGGTGTCGTCGATAAGTCCGCCAATGACCACCGTACGTTGGTCCTTGACCATCACCGTGGTTTCAACGGTACGCTTGAGCGTCGTCGGCCTGAAGTCCGTGGTGCTCTCCAAGGCGGATACTTCCAGGGACAGGTTCAGCCGGACCATGCGGTCTTTGTTGATCTGGGGCGTGATTTTGAGGGTTTTACCCACGTCCCGGTATTCATAGGAGTTGTATGTGTCGTTATCGGTCGTCGATGTGGTCGTCTGGAAAGGGATGTTCGAGCCAACCGTTATGCTCGCCTCCTGGTTGTCGGTGGTGAGTAGTTGCGGCGTGGAGAGAATGTTCACATCCTCGTCTTTCTTGTATGCCTGGACAATGGCGGCGATACTGGGGAAAGTGATGCCGTCGATTTCAACGGATTCTCCAAACAGGCCCAGGGAGAAACCCGACGCGAGCGATGCGGAGACACTCCCATCATCGTCAACGGACAACAAACTCTCATCCGTGGTGAATCCTCCGGCGCCAATGGCACTCGAGGAAACATCGCTGCCAACCAGCCATTCGGTACCCAGATCGAAGCTTTTCTCCGTATTGACTTCCATGATCAGGGCCTCGATGTATACCATGGCCCGGGGAATATCGATCTGCCGGATAACCTCGACCAGCGTGGCATAGTCATCACGATCGGCGGTGACAATCAGGCTGTTGGTGGCTTTGTCCGCCGAAATGGTCACGCTGTCGGAAACCAACGGCGCTTCCTTGGAACCTTCGCTTTCGGCCTTTTCGGCTTTGGGAAGGTCTTTGAGGACGGCGACGATCTCCTCCGCCACAGCATATTCCAGGTAGTAGACGTGTATTTTCTCCTTGCCTTTGGGGGTCTCCCGATCCAGGTTTTCGATCAGGCTGCGGATCCGGTTGGTGTCATCTTCACTGGCCATCAGAATGATGCTGTTGGTGCGCTCTTCAGCCACGAAAACAGCGTTGTTATCCGATGAAGCGGTACCCTTTTTGGAAGTGGTACGGGCGGTTTTGAACACCGATTCCAGAAGAGACACCAGCTTGGCGGCCTCTGCGTTGTAGATCGGCAAAATGGTGATCTCACGTCCTACGCCGGGAACGTCGATGGTTTTCAGGATCTTCATCAACCGGGCGATATTGGAGTCGTTGTCGGTGATGATCAGGGTGTTGGTGGCAGCGTACGAGAGGATCACACTGCTTTTGGACACCAGGGGGGTGAACAGCCGTTTGACTTCTTCCGGATCCGCAAAGCGCAGGGGCATCAGCTGGGTAACCACCTGGTCATCGTCCGAATCGTTTTTGGCCCGGGTTCGGGTCTCGATGTTTTTGGTGTGTGCGTCCGGTGCGGGAATGATCTTGGTCAGCCTGCCGGTCTCAACGGTGGCGAAACCGTGCACATTGAGCACCGATTCGAACACCTTGTAGGCCGCTTCAACAGATATTTTAGACGGTGAGATAATGGCCACCTTGCCCTTGACCCTTGGATCGATGACGAAGTTTTTGCCGGTGAGTTCACTGATGAATTTGATGAATACGCTGATATCCACATTGTTGAAATCGATTGAGATTAGATGCTGTGAACCGCTCTCCGCAGTGTTGCCGCCGGTCGCCTGATCCAGACCCTGGTTCTGATCCTGGGCAAGGGCGCCGGCGGTAAGAAGAATGAACGTCAGCGCGGCGATAAGCGCGCCGGCCATACCTTTTTTGGTAGCATCCATTGTGTTTTCAGGAAGGTAATCTTATCTCAATTTTCAACGCAAACAAATTGGTAGCCGACGCCTCGAACGGTCTTCAGGTATTGGGGAGACGTCGAATCGTCACCGATTTTCTGCCTGATGCGGGAAACGTAAACATCGATACTGCGGTCGTACCCGTTGTAGGCCGAATGGCGGAGTTCACGGTAGATTTCATCGCGAGCGACAACGCAGCCAGGATGCTGCGCCAGGTACCAGATAAGTTGGAACTCGAAGGTTGAAAGCTGTGCTGCCTGACCGGCGACGAAAACCTCCCGCTGGTTGGCATCGACCGTCAACTTCCCGAAATTCAGTACCGATGGTGGGGTGGCCGGTGCAAATCGGCGCAGCATTGCTTTAAGGTTCGCTGCTACCAAGGGCGCACCCGCTATACTGGGCAAAGACGCATCCGCGCCCAAGTCCAGAGCAAGGACATGAAACCGTTCATCTTCGTTTTCTGAAACAAGAACCAGGAGGCCTGAATATCGGGACCGGACTTCCTGGCACATGGCCAGCGCGTCTACGCCTGATCCCGGGCAGTAAAGGATAATGAGGTGGGGAAGCTCGGGCTTCTCAGTATCGGAATATGATAGCACATCCTGCCAATGCTCAGATTGACGAATCTGGATATCGTCATTTGCCAATAGACTTTTCAAGTCTGAATATATCTCGGTGTTTCCGACGATTAAATCAGTGGTCTTGGCAATTATTTGTATCGTGGTCTGTCCCATGGATATAAAGCCCAGTTCTATTAATGAGATGATCGACGCCACGTCATGATTTTAAAAACGGTCCCATTTGAAAAGTAATGTCCCCCCAATTGATTTCATCGTTTTTCCCGTTCCCCGGCTTCACGTTATCGGGTTGAAGGAACACGACCCATCTCTCATGCGTTGTGTCCACCTGTTTTTCAGTGTTGTGGTGGTAGCCAGTTAATTGTTGTCGTCTCTGCCCCTGCCGTCGGGAGGATTGTCAGGCCGCAGCACCAGACGGTCTCCTTCCATTTCGCAGGTGCCCGTCACCGTGTCCCCGTGCGGGCTGACAAATTCGGCCGTATCCCCTTCGGACTTGCCTTCGCAGGCAGTGTAGGCTTCGGGGGGCGGACCTTGATGCCGTCGGCCCTTTTGCTGCGCCCATGCGCCATTTCCAATGGAACCGAAGGCGATAAAGATTCCCAAAAGAACGATGCCGATGGATGTTTTCTTTGCGATAGTCATTTCAAAAGCTCCTTTACGCATTGGTGTTGTCGGAATATTTTCCTCTTGTTTTGCGCCGAAGATAGTCGACGGATGTAAAGATTTATTGTCGTTCCGGGCTAAAATTGTAAAGATTGTGTAAAGTGGATTGATCCCGGCGTTGCGGACGGTATAGAAAAAGAACAATCAATTTGAATTGGAAGGTGGGCGTAACCGTGTCACATCAAAAGCGTGAGCCATCTACGATGAAAATCCTGATCGTTGATGATGACAAAAAACTGTGCCGACTTGTGGCGGACTACATGGAACCGATGGGATACGCTGTCGAATCGGCTCACAACGGCGCACAGGGGTTGGAGATGATTCTTGAAGGTGACTACCACGCGGTGATTCTGGATGTCATGATGCCGCAGATGGACGGGTTCGAAGTGTTGAAACGGTTGCGCAGGGAATCCAACGTGCCGGTGTTGATGCTCACGGCAAGGGGTGAAGAGACCGACAGAATCGTGGGCCTCGAGATGGGCGCCGATGATTATCTGCCCAAGACCTTTTCCTCGCGTGAACTTTTGGCACGCCTTCGCGCCGTTACCCGCCGGCATATCGTATCCGAACGCCAGGCTGCATCCGTGGCAAAGGATAAGTCTTTGATTTTCGGGAGTCTGGAAATTGAGCAAAGCTCCCGAACGGTTCGTCAGGATGAAATAGAGTTGAACCTGACCCCTATTGAATACGATCTATTGACAAGCTTGGCCAGGTCTGCCGGGCGGGTTTTGACACGGGATCAACTGTTGGATGCCGTTGCCGGCAGAAGTTACGATGTTTTCGACCGTTCTGTGGATGTCCACATTTCCTCTTTACGTCGCAAGCTCGGCGATGATCCACGCAATCCCACATTCATTCAAACGGTCAGGAACGCCGGGTATATGTTCAGGGGACCGGGGATAAACAATCATGAAACCCGCTTTGTCTTTATTCGCCAAGATCCTAAGCTGGTTCTTTCTGAACATGATTTTGGTCGTCGCTGCTCTGGCGGTTTTCATTGTTTTTCAGCCGGATGTAAGTCTGTATGCAATTTTCGACCAACAAGGAACCGATCGCCTGCGAACCGCCGGCCTGTTGATTGCCCATGACCTGGGCCAGATGCCGAAGACCCAATGGGCGGATGTTCTGGCAAGGCATGCAGCGATCCATCGGGTGGATTTCACGCTTGTGCATGAAGACGGGTCTCGTTTTTCGTCAACAGATGGAGAACTTCCCGAACCGGTATTGACTCAGGTCAGGGATGTGCTGCGACGCCGGCCGCCAAAGGGCCCATTTCCACCGCCCCATGCGCTCGACGATCTTCAACGGTTGCCGCAAAACAACGCTGACGGTGCGCCACCGGATAATCGGGCCTTCGAAAAAAAGCTGCCCATACCCCCTCAAGGGTATGAGGACAAACCGCATTTCATGATGCGGACGCGGCATCCTGCCCGATACTGGTCCGGGCTTCGTGTCCCGGTCCCGCCACCTCCCGGCCCCATGCAACCTCCTGCAACTGCTATTTTGTTGGCGGTGTCGGATTCCCTGACAGGCAACGGTTTTTTTTTCGATCCGCTTCCCTGGATGGTCGTGGCCGCGGCGGTGATATTGATTTCAGTGCTGCTCTGGATTCCGATGGTCAGAAACATCACCCGGCCGCTTGCCCGCATGACCCGTGCAACCGAAAAAATTGCCAACGGACGTTTTGATGTGTCCATCCATGAACCGCGAACCGATGAGATTGGACGTCTGGCAAAAGCGATCAACCACATGACCACCCGGTTGTCCGCTTTCGTGAACGGCCAAAAACGATTTCTGGGCGATGCGGCTCACGAACTGGGCTCCCCAATAGCACGGATTCAGTTCGGACTCGGTGCACTGGAACAGCGAATAGGAAGCGAAAACCGGCAGCGGGTGATCGATGTCATGGAAGATGTTGACCACATGTCCAGGCTGGTCGGCGAACTGCTCGCCTTCTCACGGGCCGAGATGAAGTCAAAAACGGTCGAACTGGAAAGCATTGACCTGCTTCCCGTCGTTCAAACGGCAGTTAAACGGGAGGCTTCACCGGTGGCCAGGATTGTCGTCCGAATTAAACCAGGGATCCGTGTTGTCGCATCTTCGGAACTTCTGACGCGTGCACTTGCCAACTTGCTGAGAAACGCCGTCAAATACGCAGCAGGTGCCGGTCCTGTTGTTGTAAACGCCCAAAAAAGAAACAGCGGGGTCGACATTCACGTCCGGGATGCAGGCTCGGGTGTTCCCGACGATCTCCTTGATCATCTTTTTGAACCTTTCTTCCGCCCCGAAGCTTCGCGGGATAGAGATTCCGGGGGTGTGGGGCTCGGATTGGCTATCGTGAAAACATGTGTGGAAACGTGCAAAGGAACTGTCTCAGCTGCCAACCTCAAACCCAAAGGGTTTGCAGTTACCATCCATTTAAATTCCTGATTCTCTTTTCTCGCCTCACCACCAATTGTTACAAACTGTTACCTGATCGTTACCAAACGCCTATAAAGCCGCTCAGAGAAAAGACGATAGGGAAAACAGGTTGTTTCTTTAACCCGGGAAAAAACAATGTGGCCGTCATCTTTTCATCAGTCCCAACAGAAAAGGAGAACAATCATGATGTCAGGTATTTCAGGTATGAGCCCTATGAGGGGAGGCATGCGTCCCGACC
>SWCD01002802.1_pt1 | contig 10307 bp, 6 predicted proteins | sample 4693011 | NCBI WGS metagenome assembly SWCD01 (sample SAMN10267278, study PRJNA491770) | bioreactor metagenome | isolation source: DHS bioreactor inoculated with marine | place: Japan: Omine Ridge, Nankai Trough | reverse complement strand
TGAGCCGCCACGCCGTTGTGGGGACATCGGGGTTCGGTGAGGATCGACTGGCCGAGGTCGAGGGATTCTGGAGCGAGGGAGCGGGCAACTGTCTGATAGTTCCGAACTTCTCGATCGGTGCCGTCGTGATGATGCGTCTTGCCGAGCTAGCCGCACCCCATTTCGATGCGGCGGAGGTCATCGAGATGCATCACGATCGCAAGGCCGACGCTCCGTCCGGAACGGCGATAGCGACGGCGCGGCGGATCGCCGCCGCAGCCGGCGGCCAAAAGCGAGAGGTAGAGAGCAAGGAGTTGCTCGACGGCGCCCGTGGCGCCACCGTCGACGATGTGTCGGTGCATGCGGTGCGGCTTCCCGGTCTCGTTGCACATCAGGCTGTGATGCTCGGCGGGATGGGGGAGACTCTGACCATCCGCCACGACACGACTGACCGGCAGGCATTCATGCCCGGCGTTGTGCTTGCGGTGCGCAAGGTCGTCGAACTTCCACTGCCGGTTACCGTCGGTCTGGATTCGCTACTCGGTCTCTAGCCAGCCGCTCCGAGCGGTCTCAGGTTCCCCGCGATTGGTGCCGATGAACAAGGGACACCGACAAGGGGAACTAAGGATGCAACGCAGACTTCTGCTAGTCGTTGCGGTCATCGCGCTGGTCATGACGGCCTGTGGCGCCGGACCGGAGCAATCTGCCGGCGGTGCCGCGGTCATGGCCCGGCCGCTCGCCTACAGCCTCACCGGGGATGTAGAGCTGAGCTACCACGCCGAGATGGAAACCGAGATGACGACCAAGTTCGGTGAGGAGCTGCTTGCTCTCGACCCTTCGATGCCATCGACGATGCTGACGCAGATGGAGATGTCTTTCGACACTACATATCGCATCGAAGCTGGTGAGGAACCGGGGACCTACCGCGTAGCCATGACGCTCGATGAGATGGAACTCGGCAAGGGATCAGTGCAGATGGGTGGCCAATCTGTTGACCTGTCCGACGCTCCTCAGAGCGAGATAGATGCGGCACTCTCCTCGCAGATGCCGGAGTTCGTTTACGTCATCGACGACAAGGGAGCTGTGATTTCGATCGAGGTTGACGGTACCGCCGTCGATGTCAGCGGCATTCTCGGCGGCACATCGTCGGGTGGGCTCGGTGGCGGGCAGATGTTCGGTCCGCAACTTCCCGATGGTGTGGTCAACGTTGGCGACACATGGACGACAACTTCCGAGCAGCAGGTTGGTGACGTGGTGATTGTCACCGAGGAGACCCACAAAATCCTACGCAGCGAAGAGCGCAACGGCTATGACACCTGGGTGATCCGTACCGACTCCGATACGAGTGGTTACACGATCAGCTGGGATGACATGATCGCGATGTTCGAAGAGATGGGCGGCATCGACCAGGTTGACGGCATGGAAGAGATGCCTCCTTCGTTTCAAATGGCGATGCGCTCGTCGCCGACCAGTACAACAATGATGACCTGGTTGGATCCCGAGCTCGGCCGTGCTGTAGCCATCGATGTCATGACCAATATGGCACTGACGATGGAGATGGGCGGTATTCCCGGCATGACCGGGAGCTTTTCCATGGATATGGATGGTTTCACCCACATCACAATGGAACTGACGAACTAGGAACTCCCAGCCCTGGCATCTCGGCGCCGGCGGGTACGGTCCCTCCAGTCTCCGGCCGCGGGGAATGTATGCCCAGCGTTGCTGCAATCAGAAGAGGGCGCTCGCTAGTTGGCGGCGGTATGTGGTGGTGAGGGGATGGCCGTCGCCGAGAACCTCGAAGATATCGAGCATCGCTCTGCGTGCCTCATCCTTGGCTTCGCCCCGTGCCTTGACCATGCTCAGAAGATGATCGAGGGCAGGCTCGTACTCGGCGCGGGCGGCCAGCGCCATGGCCAACTCGATGCGCAGTGTCTCGTCCTCAGGCGAAGCCGCAAGGCGGCTGGTGAGTTCGTTGAGGTCGGTACCGCGTGATGCGCTCAGCCGGGCTGCCGACTGGAGGCGCTCGACTTCATCGGTCACGGCCAGTTTGCCGAGGATGATGAGAGCGTCTTCCTGGCGGCCCGAGGCGATCATGAGAGCTGCGAGTCCCGTCCCTGCCTCCTGGTGATCGGCCTGCTGCTCGAGAGCGGCCCGGAAGAGACGCTCTGCCGTATCGATGTTGCCTGCGATAGCGGCATCGCGGGCCTGGTCGACGACGAGGTCGATCTCAGAGGGAAGTAGCCGCTCGAGCCAGTCCTTGATTGCCGCCTCCGGCAACGCGCCGGTGAACTGGTCGACGGGCATGCCACCGCGAAAACCGATCACGGTCGGAATCCCCTGCACATTGAACTGGGCGGCGAGCTCCTGGTTGCTGTCGACGTCGACTTTGGCCAGGATGAAAGCACCCTGCGATTCTGCGGTGAGCCTCTCGAGGAGCGGTCCGAGGGTCTTACACGGTCCGCACCACTCCGCCCAGAAGTCGACAACGACAGGAACGTCGTGGCTCTTCTGCAACACGGCTTGCTGAAAGTCGGCGATGGTTACGTCTTGGATATAGGGGCTGGTCGATTCCATCCAAACAAGGATAGTTACCAAGCTGATCTTCGCAGGCGTCCCGTCGACGCAAAGAAAGTAGCTACATCACACCACTGCTACCGTTTGGGTATGGATACACGTCCCCCCGCCCCATTTGGAACTGTTCTCACCGCCGTGCTTACGCCCTTTGATGCGGACGGAGCTGTTGACTACGGCGTGTTCTGGAAGCTCATCCGTCACCTTGCCGATAACGGCAGCGACGGAGTTGTCGTAACCGGAACCACCGGTGAGTCACCGACCCTCTCCAAGCCGGAGAAAATCGCCCTGTTCAAGGCTGCCGTTGAGGCGGCGGGAGACCGGATGAAGGTCATCGCCGGGACGGGCACGTACAACACGGCAGAGTCCATCGCCCTCACCGAACAGGCCGCGACCGTCGGTGTCCACGGTGTGATGGCAGTGACCCCGTACTACTCGAAGCCGCCGCAGGCCGGATTGCTGAAGCACTTCACCGCGATTGCAGAAGCGAGTGATCTTCCGTTGATGCTCTACAACATCCCGGGACGAACGGCCCGCCTCATCGAGGTGGAGACACTCGTAGAACTTGCTCAGCACGACAAGATTGTCGCCGTCAAGGATGCGGTCGGTGACCTCGAATACACCAGGCGAGCGATCAAGGAGCTCCCGGAGGGCTTTGCGGTTTATTCGGGCGACGATGGCCGAACCAAGGACATGGTCTATGCAAACGGAGTAGGCGTAGTTTCCGTTGCCGCACACTTCGTCGGTAATCAGATCCAGAAACTCATCGCTGCCGTTGTCGAAGAGAATCACGAAGAGGCAGACCGGATTCAGGAGAAGCTGAGCCCCATGTTCGAGGCGTTGTTCATCGAGCCGAGCCCGATGCCGCTCAAGGCGGGCATGAACGCACTGTGGGACAACGTGGGTAACCCGAGATTGCCTCTGGTTCCCGGCTCAGAAGAGACCACGGAGAAGATCAAGGCTGCTTACGAGATCGCCCAGGACGTATGACCCTCGACTCGAGTAACCGATGAGCGTCCGCATCGGGTTCCTCGGCGGACTCGGAGAGATCGGACGCAACTGCGCCGCCATCGAAATCGACGGCAAGATCGCGCTTCTCGACTGCGGAATCATGTTCCCCGAGGAGGACATGCTCGGAGTCGATCTCGTGTTGCCGGACTTCTCGTCCGTATTGGCACGCCCCGACGACATTGCATGTGTCATCCTGACCCACGGTCATGAGGATCACGTTGGGTCGCTGGCGTACTTCCTGCGCGAGGCGAACGTTCCCGTATACGGCGGCGAGCTTTGCGTCACTTTCGCCCGCAATCGTGTTGAAGAGATCGGGATTGAACCCGATATGAGGGCCATCCCCACCAATGAGTGGGTGGAGGAGGGGCCGTTCCGGTTCACCTTCGTGAGAGTCGCCCATAGTGTTCCCCACGCAACCGGGGTTGTGCTCGACACGCCGGAGGGATTCGTTGTTCACTCAGGCGACTACAAGCTCGACCCGACGCCGATTGACGGGCAGCCGACGGACCTGGTCACGTTTGCCGGCTTTGGCCGACAGGGCGTGCGGATGCTCCTCGCCGACTCCACCAACGCAGAACGGCCGGGCTTCGTCGAGTCGGAGGCATCGGTCGGTCAGGAGATCAGCAGGCTGGTTGCTCAGGCTGATGGCCGAGTCATCCTTGCCTGCTTTGCTTCCCATATTCATCGGGTGCAGCAGGTAGTGAACGCCGTAGTGGCGTCAAATCGGAAATTCGCCTTCCTCGGACGGTCAATGGTGCGGAACACCGAGATTGCTCGCGATCTCGGGATTCTCGAATACCCGACGGAGAACTTGCTCGAAATCGGTGAGCTCGCAGACCTCCCTCCGGAGGACACTGCGGTCATTTGCACGGGCAGCCAGGGTGAGCCCTACGCCGCCCTGTCGCTGATGGCATCGGGCCAGCATCGCAATATCTCGCTCGATCCCGGCGACACGGTGATCATCTCCGCGACTCCGATTCCGGGCAACGAGACCAAGGTCTCCCGCGTGATCAACAACCTCGTTGGCACCGGGGCCGCAGTCTTCCATGGCCGCAATGCCCATGTCCACGTATCAGGGCACGCTGCCCAGGATGAGATCAAGACATTCATCAACGTAGTTAGGCCACAGGCCTTCATCCCGGTTCATGGGGAGCGGCGGCATCTTCACGCCAACGCCAACATCGCCCGGGAGGTGGGCGTGGAAGAGGTCGAGGTCTGCATGGACGGTGATGTCGTCGTCCTCGACGATGGTGAGATGCGTGTGGAGCGATCAGCGATCCCCGCCGGTTACGTCTATCTCGACGGGGTGGACATCGGCGAAGTTGAGGATGTGATCCGAGACCGCCGGCATCTGGCGGACGACGGCGTACTCATCGTGACCCTCGGAGTAGATATCTCCAACGGTGAGATAGTGATCGGGCCGGACGTAGATAGCCACGGAGTCCGCGACGAGGCTGAAGCGCTGCACGAGGGTGTTGCCGAAGCCGTCCGAACGGCGGTCGGAAATCTGGACTGGCCCGCGGATCTCGACACGGTGCGACGCCGGGTCCGGAACACGGCGAGCAGGTCGGTCAAGAAGCAAATCAACAGCCGACCCGTCGTAATCCCGGTCATTATCGAGGTCTGATTTCGATGCACAGCATCGAAAATCAGAATGGAGTTCGGCGTGGCCGAACTCCCGTCGAGTCAGGAACAGTTCGCGGGGTGGAGTTCGATTGCATCGAACTCCAGGCTGATTTCATCAGCTGGCGGACGGCTTGTGTTGAGTCGGGGGGTGGAGTTCGATTGCATCGAACTCCAGGCTGATTTCATCAGCCGGCTACTTCTTGTTGCGCCTTCTGCCTTTGCGGCCCTTGGGCTCTGACTCGGGCCTCATGTCACCGATTGCGCTGAGCACCGAGCGGCCGCCGTCACCCTCGAGCCGGGGAAGCTTGGCGGAGTGGCGATCGTAGAACGAGCGGCCATCGGCGCCGATCGCCAGGCCTGCTTCGTCATCGGTGTGGATCTCGGGCTCGGCTTCGTCTTCTTCTGCCCGGGCATTGCGTTCGCGTTCCGCACGCTCGAGACGGGCCGCCAACGACGAGTCATCGAGCTCGGGGTCCGCGGCCTCCTCCCGCTCGGCCTGACGTAGCCGTGCGGCCAGCGAGGTGTCTGCGGCAGGGGCGGATAGATCTTCTGCAGGTTCGGGGCGTGGCTGGGGGGTACGAACCGGCGGGGGAGGAGGTGGATTTGATGCCATGGCCGGTTGCGGTGGGATGGGGCGCGACTGGGCGCCCTCTGCCATGCTGGCCAGCTCTTCCATACGTTCGACGGCGTCGGTGAGTCGCTGTACCAGCTCATCACGTTCGCCCTTGAGGCTTTCGATCTCGTCGAGCATTCCTTGACGCTCGCTCTGCAACTCGCGTTGCTTGCGGATCAGCTTGCGCACCTGTCCGATGATCTCTTCGGCGTTGTCGCCGAGGGCAGCGAGCGGGGATGGCACGGGGGAAGCAGAGGAGCGAGCTTCGGCGGTGATTGATTCCGCCTGACGATGAGCGCGAGCGACAATCTCAGCCGCTTCGTGTTTGGCCCGGGTGATTGCTTCGTCCTCCGGTGACTCGTCTTCTCGATTCTCTGGCACCGATTGGAGTGGAACACTCACGATTGGTGGCTCCCTTCAAAGCCCATATCGCGGGCTGCCGTCTTGCTCGATTCCTTCTATCGGCACTTCCGGCCCTGGTCTGAACCGCTTATCGCGCGGAGCGCGCGCAAGAGCGCGCGGTAGGTTGTTTGTTCTACCTCCGGGAAGATGTATGCTGAAAGTCCCATGGCAACACGGACCAAAACCCGTGGGGCTTCCGGGCGGAAAACGGCAAAGAAGACACAACACAAAAAGCGGCAACGTACCTCCATCTCCGTCGCGCTGAAGGGGATGAAAGAGCGGATGCGGGAGCGGCTCGGTCGTCATACTGATGACGTCTGGGGTGTGCTCTTGCTGGTTGTAGCCGCGATCCTCTTGCTCTCGTTCTTTGAGCTTGCCGGCCCCGTCGGCGATGGGACCTCTTCCGGGCTTCGATTTCTATTCGGCCTTTGGGCTTACTTCGTTCCCTGTGTTCTCGTCGTCATCGGTGTGGCCATGATTTCCACCATGCCTCGGGCCGACTACGGGCGGATCACGCTCGGGATGTTTGTCCTCTTTGTTGCTTCGATGGCACTTTTCCATCTTCTCACCGGCACCATATCTCTGGCTTCTTCGGTCGACCTGGTCGTCGAGCGTGGCGGCGCTGTTGGGTCTCTGATCGCTTTCCCGTTGCGCCGGCTCATCGGCTTCTGGGGAGCCTTCGTTGTCTTGATCGGCGTAGTGGCAACATCGTCGCTCATCCTCACCAAGGCCACCATCCGCGATGTCAGTCTGAGTGTCGTGGCCATGCTCCGTCGCCTGCGCCTCGGGTTGCGCAAGCTGCGGACACCGACTCCGGCCGTTCCGGCTCCCGTCGAGCATGTCGAGATGCCGCCACCACCGGTTCAGCAGAAGCAGTCGCCGCCGAAGAAGAAGGCCGCGCAGACCGGTCCACCCAAGTCCAAGCCAAAGCAGGCCAGGCCCCCTGTACCGCAACCGGCACCGGGCGACGGCTACCGGTTGCCTCCACTCGAGATGCTCGAGATCGGGGAAGCCAACGGTCAGAACCGCCGCGCTCTGGAGCAGGCGGGGTACGAGCTGCAGCAGACCCTCACCCAGCACGGCGTAGACGCACGGTTGACTCGCATCGTTCCCGGGCCGACCGTCACCCGCTACGAAGTGGAGCTGGACCCGGGGGTCAAGGTTTCCCGCGTCACCGGCCTCGCCACGGACATCGCATATGCGATGGCATCCGCCGACGTGCGCATCCTCGCTCCGATCCCGGGCCGAAGTGCCATCGGGATCGAGGTCCCGAATTCACATCGCGATCTGGTCACACTCGGCGAGATCCTGCACAGCGACATAGCCGGCCATACCTCCAACCCCCTGGCCGTCGGTCTCGGCAAGGATGTCAGCGGGAAGAGCCGCATGCTGCATCTCGACGAACTGCCCCATGTGCTCATCGCCGGTGCGACCGGTGCCGGCAAGTCCTCGTGTATCAACTCGATCGTTATGTCGCTGCTGATGCGGGCTACGCCCGAAGAGGTCCGGATGATTCTCGTGGATCCGAAGCGAGTTGAACTCGGCCAGTACAACGACATCCCCCATCTGCTCACGAGAGTCATCACCAACCCGAAGAAGGCGGCCGACGCCCTGCAATGGGCAGTAGCCGAGATGGATCGACGCTACGACCTGCTCGCCGATGCCGGGGTGCGTGACATCACCAGCTATCGCGAGAAGTGGGATGCCGGGGGTCTCGATGAAGAGATGTTCGACCGCTTCCCCTACATCGTGGTCATCGTCGATGAGCTCAACGACCTCATGATGGTTGCCGGTCGGGCCGTCGAGGACTCCATCGTGCGCATCGCACAGATGGCGCGTGCAGTTGGGATCCACCTCGTTCTGGCGACACAGCGACCTTCGGTCAATGTCATTACCGGCGTTATCAAAGCCAATGTTCCCTCGCGCCTCGCCTTTGCCGTGGCGTCGCAGACCGACTCCCGGGTGATCCTGGATTCATCCGGGGCCGAGAAGCTGGTCGGATTGGGCGACATGCTGGTGGTCACCGCACGTGACCCCAAGCCGGAGCGAATCCAGGGATCGTTTGTTACCGAACACGAGATCCATTCTGTGGTCGATTGGGTGCGTCAGCAGACCAACACGGAATACCGGGACGAGGAGCTCTTTGAGGTTGCGCAGGCCGCTGCCGCCGTCGAAGAGGAATTCGACGGGGAAGATCCTGAGCTGATGCGGCAGGCGATCGAGCTCGTCGTTCGGTCTCAACTGGGATCGACCTCGATGTTGCAGCGAAAGCTCCGCATTGGCTTTGCCCGCGCGGGCCGCGTGATGGACATTCTCGAGATCAAGGGCATCGTCGGTCCTTCCGAGGGCTCCAAGGCCCGAGAAGTTCTGATGACGGTCGAGGAACTTGACCAAATGCTGGTTGGTTGATCCGATTGTCCCCTCGCCGTTTGGTGCGGGTCTCCCAAAGCGGGGAAATGCTCGGTAGGTTTTGAGCGGTGGAGACTCCATGCGTTCGATTCGACGATCTTTCACCCGGCGGTTCTGGCTCGTTTGGACTCACCGGCCAGACTGACACGTATGTTGCCCGGCGACTGGACGATGTCGTCCCTGTGCTGAAGGCAGCAGAGACCGCAGCTCGAGAGGGCTACTGGGCGGCGGGCTTCGTGTCGTACGAGGCGGCTCCCGCATTGAATCCGGTGTTGAGCGTTCGCCCCTCCGGCTTGCACGACCCGATGCGCGACCTGCCACTTGCCCACTTCCAGGTGTTCAGCACCCGGATCGAACTACCCGAAATTGACTCTCTGCAATACCCGGTCGGTGCGTACAACGTCTCGGCGTGGAGCCCCGATTCGTCCCGGCGTGATTATCGAGACAGCCTTGCTTTGACGGGTCGGGCGATCATGTCGGGTGAGATCGCACGGGGGAAGCACACCTTCCGGTTGCGGGCCGCTTTCAGCGGCGATCCGGCTGCGCTCTACCGCGATCTGCTGCAATCTCAACGAGGACCTCACGCCGCATGTATCGATATCGGGCGCTTTCGACTCGTCAGTGCATCGCCGGAACGGTTCTTCAAGCGCACCGGCGACACCCTCACGGTGAGCCCGGTGCTGGCGTCGGTGAGGCGTGGTCGATGGCTGGAGGAGGACCAGCAGCTATCGGCTCTGCTGGCAACCGCAGGCGAATTGAGTTATGCGGATCGGGTTGTGGTCAAAGAGATCGAGGCGGAGTTGGCGGAGATCGGACAGCTCGCATCCGTGCCTGTTGAGGATCGCATTAGCGTCGAGCGTCTCGAGACTCTCTGGCATTTGACCGTGAAGGTCGGGGTCAAGCTCGATCCCGCCGTGGGATTACTGACGATATTCGGAGCGCTCTTTCCGCCGGTCTCGGTCACAGGAGTGCCCAAGCCGGAGGCAATGGAACTGATTGCCGCAACGGAAGACACACCCCGAGGAGCCTATTGCGGGACGATCGGGTTCCTGGCTCCGGCGGGGTCGGATGGACCCGATGCGAGCTTCAGCGTCGCGGTCAGGACCGTCGTTGTCGACCAGGAGGAGGGAGTGGCCGAATTCGGGGTGGGAACGCCGATCACGAACACCTCTGATGTCATCAGCGCCTACGAGGAGGCGAGGCTGAAGGCGAAGCTCCTGGTCGAGCGAAGACCCGAGTTCCGGCTCGTTGAGCGCTTCCGGGTCGAAAGCGGTGTGGTGCGCGCGGCGGACGCAAAGATCGACGCGCTCATGGATTCGGTGCGCTACTTCGGCTTCGATACGGACCGCTCCAGCGTTGCTGCGGTGTTGCGTGGCATGACGGGAGTTCCCGATCCAGGCCAGGTCTCCGTGTTCGTTGACCGGTGCGGGCAGGTCGAGACCGAGTCTCTTCCTGCGCCGGTCTGGGCCGAGACTCCTGAGGAGGCAACCGATCTGGCCGGCGCAGTCGCCGAGAAGCCGGTGTCTACCGACAATGTCTTTCTCTTCCATCACACGACGGACGGTCGGCTGCGAGACGCAGTCCTGCGCCGCCACCCGGAGGCTCAGGCGATCGTCCTGGTCAACGACCATGATGAGGTGGCATCAGCCCTCGATGGGAATCTCGTCGTGTTCGTTGATGGATCGTGGCTGACCCC
>SWCD01006688.1_pt1 | contig 10326 bp, 9 predicted proteins | sample 4693011 | NCBI WGS metagenome assembly SWCD01 (sample SAMN10267278, study PRJNA491770) | bioreactor metagenome | isolation source: DHS bioreactor inoculated with marine | place: Japan: Omine Ridge, Nankai Trough | reverse complement strand
TGGATCAAGGGCTTGTTTAGATTTGCTATGGAAAGGCAACTACACAAGAAAGCTTGAAGTTTATACCTCAACAGCCATGATGACAATGTCATCAGCCAGTTGTTCTTGATCAGGCAGGAGAAGTGATTGTATCTTCTCAGGGATTTCCTGGTAGGGAGTTCTGTTAAGTTGCGGAGCAATTTCAAGTAATCTTGAAAGTTGGCTGGGCCAGGTTTTTTTCTCGGTGGCGTTCTCTAGTAAACCATCAGTATAAAAGATGAGTTTGTCCCCTGGTTTAACTTCAAACACAGACATCTCATAAAAAACATCCTCAACTATACCAATGGCATCGCCTTGGCATTTTATAAATTGAGTAGTCCCGTCTTGAGGGATATGAAGAAGGGGAGGGTGAGCGGCACTCACCACTGTAAGCCTGTTGGTTTCTCTGTTTAATGTCGCAAGACAGGCGGTAAGATATTTTTCCGGTGGCAAGATTCCTTTAAGCACCTTGTGAATCATTTTCATAGATTCAGCAGGTGAATAGATCAAGGAAACATTCTGGGTAAGCGCAGCCTTTAACGCTGGAGTCAAAAAACTTGTTGCAATATCGTGGCCAGAAAAGTCAGCAATAAAGTAACTATGAATTTGTTCTGATAATTCGAGGACATCATAATAATCACCACCGGCTTCTTGTAGTGACTCATAGAAAATTGAAAATTTTCCACCAGTAAGTTGCTCAGGTTTAACTAATAACTGACATTGCGCTTCACTAATCTGCTTAATTTTCTCAGTTTGAGAAGAAATAAGAAGCTCTGTAGCCCTTGAAAGCTTGAGGTGGAGATTGATACGGGCAATAACCTCTTCAGGGTGAAAAGGCTTAGTGATGTAGTCGACTGCGCCTAAGGAGAAGCCATGTAGTTTGCTCTCGACATCAGTACTTCCAGTAAGGAAAATTACAGGAATCGTGAGAGTTAGAGGATCTTTTTTGAGTTTTCTTAAAACTGAAAAACCATCTTCCTCAGGCATTATAATGTCCAGGAGAATGAGATCAGGTTTTATCTTCTTAGCAAGGTTGAAGGCATCCTTACCATTGGAGGCAGTTGTAGGCTTGTAGCCAGTAGAGGTAAGGGTGTTCTCAAGAGCAAAAAAAATTAATGGCTCATCATCAACAATAAGGATTTTGATTTTGTTGAAAAGTTTTTCACTGTTTTTGTCTGACATAAGAAAACTAGCTCTGCCACTTATTCAAAAGTAATTTTAAATACTTAAAAGGCTAACAATCACGAGAAGTTATTCTTTTAAGGTAAATATAGAGTCATCATTTGTTAGTTTACAAATCAAGAAGAAGGGGAGTCAATAAGCCTTAAGTGGATTGTAAATAAAAATTATAGAGTTCAGCGAATTTGTGAGATTATTTTTTAAAATTTTAAGGGGTTAAAATTTTGAGAGGTAAATATGTGTTTTTAAGGAGCTGAAAAAACGTTGAAAATTTAACATTGAGATACTTTTATGTTTTTGGCCTGTTTTTTGCAAACTCTGTGTTTAAAGTTTTTTTATTAACCCAGTTCATAGTTACTCAACAATGCCCGACATATTTTTTTTAAAAAGAACCCTTAGATAAAAAATAATTGTGGTCCTGATGTACTGTATTCTTAACCTGATATAACAGATAGATATGACTAACAAAACAACCATTTTCCATAATATCACGAGCAAAAGGAGAAATATTATGATGATTACGAACATTTATCAAAGGCGAATGCTAAACATAATATGTTTTTTTGCATTTTTAGTTCCAGGCTCTGCCTGGGCAAGTGATGATAATTATAAAGAATATCACAAGAAATATCATGATTTGCAGATATTCAACGGAACGGTAAAAAGTGTTTTTGATAATTATATTCGTGTAGAGATTAAAGATACACTCTGTCGCGAAAAACAAATGGCTTTTAAAGTAGATCCTGCTCCAAGAATAAGACCAGTTTCGGCAAAGGTCGGTAATGAGGTTGATTTTATCCTTAATACTGATGACTGTTGGAACACCAAATCTTATATAACGATTATTGGCAAGAGGTGATCAGATGCGCACTAAAACTTTTTTTGTAAGTGTCTTTATTTTAGTTCTTTGTCCTGCTCTTGCCTTTTCTAATGGCTGTAGCAATGAAGATTTTGCAACTACCCCTCCCTTTTTATCCCAACCTGTATCCCCTAATATTTTGTTTGTTGTTGATAAAAGCGGCAGTATGGGCTGGACGGCATATTCTTTCGGAGCTGCTGTATACGATTCTGCGAAGACATATGAGGGATATTTTGACCCAGCTGTACGATATGAACTTGACACAGGCGTTTGGGTAGAGACAACTGATGCTAATACTTGTACTGTTGGTCCTGATAATGGTGATGATCCCCGTACTGTATCAGGTATATGTTCCGGCAATGAGCTTAATTTTGCTGTAATGGATCGTGTTGATGTATTAAGGTGGGCACTTACCGGTGGTCGCCCCACAACCTGTGTTTCTGAAACTGACTCTACTTGTGATCCTGAGATAGAATGTACAGGTGCTACCTGTGACATTATTACCAATACAGGACATACGGTCAGGGCCAGAACCGAGCGAGTTACTGGCCTAACCAGAACATTTGCAGATTCTGAGTCTAGGCCTCGGTTTGCTCTCTTATTTTATGACTCAGATATTTACGACCACAAGGTATATGCTGGAGATTATCCAGATGGTGGTGATGCTAGCTCTGATACCGATCATCCCTACACCTATTTTAATAGGTATATAAACTATATCTCCCCCGGTGGTGGTACTGGTACAGGGCCTGCAATGTGGGAGGCTTACGATTATTTCAAGCAAAATAATGATCATGACTATTCGAATGGTTTTTCCATTGTTGATAATCAAAACCCTTTCCGTGACCCTTTAAATTTTTGTGATTGGGATAAAGGTAATTGTGTCTTTACGCCCTGCGCTAAAAATTATGTGATTCTGGCCACAGATGGCGCCTGGAATAGAGGTGGCGAACCTATTGAAAGTACATGCGACCTGTCACATGATCAGAATCAGACACCACCAGATTCTGGTTACTCTCCTGACCCTGTTGTCCCTGCTCACAAGATGCACACTGATTTATTGCGAACTGTAACCTCCTTATCCGGCAATAGTACTTTTGAAAAAAGGGTGGATGCTGTTTATACCCTAGGCCTCTTCATGGGTGGTACAGGGCTCCAATCTATTCGTCATACTGCTCTTTTTGGCAGTTTCGACACTCAAGATGGCACCCAAACCTGGCCCAACTGGGCGACAGGAACTCCCTTGACTGACTATTTGACGGCAAATTGTGCTATGGATGATTGTGGCAATGGAACAAGTAGTGCCTGTGCTTCATTGCCTGTAACCTCTCTTGACTGGGATGCTCAAGACACTAATGGTGTCCCTGGTGCTGACAATATTCCGGATACCTTTATTGATGCTCAATCTGGTCAACAAATGCGTGACTCGTTAACACAGGCATTGAATGCAATTCTGACCAACGCTGGTTCGGGTTCTGCTCTTTCCGTACTGGCTGATCGTACGACCTCAGGACTTGCTCTGCATCAAGCTTTGTTTTTCCCGAAAAAAGATTATTCAGCGCAATATAGCGTTGATTGGCTTGGTACTTTAAACTCCTACTGGTTCTATAATTCAAACCTGGGTAGCAATATCAGAGAGGATAATATAAACCCCTTTATTCTTGATATCACTGGAGATAATATACTTGATTTTGTAATCGGCACAGCAGGCGACTTGACTATTAATTACTGGAGTGCTGATACTGACGGCTTACCTCTTACTCAACTGGGCACCTATGCTGATGTTGATGCGATAAACAAAATTTTTGACTCAGGTGCCAAGCTTAGAGATAGGGCTGCTTCAACACGGACTATTTATGGTGTAAATGAATCCGGCACCATGAGCCTTTTTACTAAGGCTAACTATGCTCTTTTTGATTCAAATTTTGGCCAAACAGCTGATTTTCCCCAATGCTTAGGTACAGCCGGCCTGGGAGCAACTGACCAATCGATGGCTGAGAACCTTATTAGTTATATCCGAGGCGCAGCAGATGATTTTTCCTCAGCAAGTGGTTTTGCCTGTATAATCAGACAGGTGAGAGATCCTGTTTCGGACACTGACGGGGCTGGATATCGCTGGAAGTTGGGCGACATTATTCACTCTACACCAGCACTTGTCCAGTATGGTCCAAGTATTTCACCTTCCCGATCTGTTGTATATGTAACCTCTAATGATGGTATGCTTCATGCTTTTGAAACAGGAGTGATGCGGACTGATAACCTGACCTCTGATCAGCTTGTCAGATTATGTGAGGAGAACACGCCTACCCCATGTGCGACAGGTAATATCGGCAAGGAACTTTGGAGCTTTATTCCTCAAAATGTTCAGCCCTATTTGCGATTTATAACTGACCCTACTTATCAGCATATTTATACCCATGATTTGACACCGTACGCTATTAATCATGGCAGTAAAAAAATTATTGTTGGAGGTATGCGTTTCGGTGGTGCAGCGGGTTGCGTTTATGATAGCCAAGGGCGTTGGTGTGGTGATCAGGATCCCGGAGATAAAGAACAGGTCGTAGCACCATACGGTGATCCAGCTACTCCACACTCTAATCTTGGTCTTTCATCATACTATGCCTTGGATGTTACTGATCCCGACAACCCCATTTTTTTATGGGAGTTTAATCACCCGGATCTCGGCTTTACCTATTCTGGACCTGCCTATATTAAAAGAGGCGGTGAAACCTATGTTATGTTTACCAACGGTCCTTTAAACTATCGGGGTGAAACTGCTGGCTCTCAAGGTTCGGTTGATGCCCAAGCTTTTACAGCCTTCATCTTAAAGGTAGACCCGGTTACCTTTGAACTTGTTGATGCTAATAATGATAGTGTTATAGATGACAACGACACCTTTAAATTTACCAGTGCCGCCAAAACCGGTTTTGTCGCCCCTGCATCATTAAGTTCTTATAACAGTTCCTTTGGTGGACGTATGTTTACCAATGGTGTTGACCATAATGGTGATGGTGATACCGATGTTGTGTTTTTCGGTATAAACGATGCCAACGGGACCGCTGGCCAGGTGTTGGCACTTGTTCCCTACGATGGGTTGCGGTCAGATCTGGTAACGCCTAATTATGACCCCACTAATAAGATTGATGTTGGTGGAGGTGCTGAAACGCCATTTTGGGAGTTTGATACTGTTTTTAACAGTTTGGATACTGCTGTTACCTCAAAGATTGTTTACGGGGAATGTTTTGATAATCCCTTTATCTATTTTGGAACAGGCCGCTGGTTTTATAAGGATGATGACCCCGGCCAGAATTCCAATGATACAGAAACGTTATACGGAGTTCTTGTTCGTGACTGTCTTACCGATTTAGCGGCTGGAGGCAATTGTTCAATTAACTATTCAAATAATTCCAATAACATTTGTAATGAAGTGGCGAATCTTGACGATGAAACAACATTGGGCTGGCAAATTGATGGTCTAACGCCACGTGGAAACAATTTCCTCAAAGAACGTACTACCACTGACCCAACCTTTGATGAAGATGCTGACATAGTTTTCTTTACCACAATGCAGCCCTCAGAGTCAGTGTGCGATTTTGGTGGACGTTCGAGGATGTGGGCTATAAACTGTATGTCAGGATCTGATATTTGGTCTGGTTGTCCTGGTTTTCTAGTTGATGTCCCGCAGGGTTCATTGCTCCTTCAGTTGAGTGGTGGTAATATTGAGAAGGCCAGTCTAGATCAAACAGACTTTAACAGTCAAAACAATATGACAACTGATTGGTATGTCGGTACGCCTCCAGAGTCAGGTACCCCCTTTGTACCCCCACCTGGCCCTAACCCACCCGGCCCGGGCGGTGGTTTCACTTCCGGAGATATATTACTATGGATCGAAAGATAAGCCGTCAGGCAGGGTTCACCTTTGTAGAAGTTATGTTAGTGGTCGCAATAGTAGGTATTGTGGCCGCTGGCATAATACGTAGTAATAATCATGCCCGTGCTGTTGCCTCAGTTAATGATGATTTGCATTCCCTCTCCTTATATTTTAAGAAGATGCGCTTAGATGCATTTACGCAAAAAACTGATATACAAATAAATATTGCCGGCAACTCCATCACTAGCGTGATAGATCCCGGTGGTGCGGCGACTGCTGGGCGTCAGTTGGTTTTAAGAAACACAGTAGTCCCGAGTGCAACACCATTTAATATAACTCCTCGAGGCAATATAAATCCTCAAGGTAATATACAGATCAATCCTCTCCCCGTTGAAAGGCCGAAATATTCCTGTATTGTAATGAGCAATATTAGAGTCAGGCTTGGAACGATTAATGGTGCGAACTGTGATGCTATATAAAGAGGCAAAAGGTTTTACCCTTATAGAGGCGATGATTGCCGTCCTTATATTGACGGTAATGATGTTGTGGAGTGCTCGAGCACTTGTTGGGATAAAAAATAGCGGTGTCGAAGATGTGATTCGTCAAGAAGCTGTCAAATTAGGGCAGGAGTTGGTCAATGATGTCCGAAATGAAGATTATACAGCTATTCCCAACGGTAATTTGACTCAGGTTATAACCCGTCAAGTTTCAGGTTTTGATATCAATTTTACGGTGAACCGTGTTGTGGCTGTTGAGCTAGTAAATACAGCTAAGTCAGTAGTTTTCACCATCACGTGGCAAAGTGTAGGGCAACAAGGGGTGTCGGCCACTGAAGGTACTACCGGCAGAACCTATATCGCGAGAACCATGGTGGGAAGATGATCAATTCTAAAGGGTTCACACTCCTTGAAATTATGATAACTATGTTCATAGTGACAGCTGTTGTTGCTCTTACTGTGCCTGTTTACAAAAGTACTGTTGAAGGTATAAGTGCTGTGTCGGCCAGTGAGGAGGCTAAGCTTGATAACCTCCTTGCCATGGAGATGATCCGTCTTGATCTGCAGCATGTCGGCACAGGTATTGGCCTCAATGAGACCACACCTCCTATTGTTTATAATGAACCGGCTCTACCCGCTACACCTACCCTTGATTTGCGATCAACCCTGATTAACACTAATGAGTCAACTGTTGGCTGGGCCCTGATAAATTGCCCTGGACCAGCTGTTATTACTGCAGCAATGTATGATGTTGACCAAAGAGAAGACCAGGGCAACAATGATTTCGTGCTGTTAGATTCGAATGAGAATTACGTTGCGAATACAAATTTGGGCAACAATAACTGCCCGGCTGCAGGCCTTTTTACAGCCTTTCCTAATTCTGGCGCAGATCCCGCAACTATCGCTAATGCATGCAATGCCGGTACTGGTTTTTGTACGAATATTCGCTATAACCTGAGTGCAGCACAGGACTTGGAAACCTGTGCCATTGGTACTCGCAATCTTCTCAGAACTGTTAGTACAGGTTTCAGCTTCCCCCTTGTTAATTGTGTGGCAGACATGAGGGTTCGTTTTGACCTTGATCTCAATAACGATGACAGGATTGTCCCAGCCCAGGGAGAAACGGGACTTGCGGTTCTCCCTGGTACTGCTGCTGGCATCATGAACCAGGTACGAAACATTGATATGTACCTGTTGGTACAGGCAGGTAACGAGGTTAGAGATTTAAGGAGTAACCCGACTCTCACGGTAGACGGTATAAATTTTAGTCTAGCTGGAGTCAACAATGCTGATAACTACCGCTGGAAAATCTATAAGGTAAGCGGAAAACCTGAAGGGTGGTTTTAGTGTCTTCTTTTAACAGAATCAACGAAAAAGGTTTCGCCCTGATAACTGTCATGATGATCGGTACTGTCAGTATGATGCTTATTGCCATTGGCGCTTATATGGTCTCCACAGGCAAGGAGTCCACCGGTATCCAAAGAAGGTATCAAAGTGAGGTCGAGATTGCTACAGGGACTGCAGACGTGGTAATGAGTCAACTGATGAATGGTTCATTAACCTGTACTCCGGCACAAGCTCTTTGCGTGCCTGACCCAGCATGTACCCCAGCAGCGCAGATATATATTTCGCCTGCAGTGTGTAACGCTTTAAATAAGCCGAACTGTAATAATTTGTCAGGGTGTTATTTGTCATTTGGTCCAGATCCAGTGAACCCTACTAATTTTTTAGTGTCCATGCAATTTACCTCCGTGGGTGACGGTGGTGAGAATGCAATAATAGACGTTGTGTATCGGTTTCAATAGAAAGTTTGTGTGCTCCTGATGGCTTCTGGAGTGTAATGGCGCTTTGCAATTCTCACGTCTCTTAAGTAAATCTTATCTCTTGCAGTCATAGTGCTTCCTCTTTTGCGTCCCCATTTATACCCCTTGTTTTTTATTTGATTAGCGGTTGGCTTTATCATTTGTTGTAAATTGGTATTTATTTCAGTTCCCCCATCATGCCATTTACTTTTGGTATGACAAAATGTGTCTCTGTGTTGACAATAAATGTCACTGTTGTTTGGTGCATAATTTTATAAAATTTGACATGTGATTGATTTTTTGAGATTATTTTTTTGTTGGATTGTGTGGCATAGTAAGTGCACATGTCACTTATGCAAACAAAATCTATTTTCAAGAAAGTTTTTAAAAAACAACTTAGGAGGAACTAACATGAGTCTTCGTAAACTTCAAAAAAATACCGAGGGTTTTACCCTGGTAGAGCTAATGATCGTTGTTGCGATTATTGGTATCCTGGCAGCCATTGCCATCCCGCAGTTTGCTGCCTACCGTACCCGTTCTTTTAACGCCAATGCCAAGGCCATGGTCAAGCAGGCTGTGAACAGCCAATCTGACCTTAATGCCGAGCTTGGTTGTTATGGCTGGTCTGGACCCATGGGAGCCCTACAAGATCCTACAGGAGCGACTGGGGTGATGATTTCTTCAGCAGTTCCACAGCTCGCTATTGGTGCCACCGCAACTGTTGCTGGCGGTAGGCTTGCTGGTACAAATCAGGTTTCCACAAAAGACTTTTCAGTACCCTTGGGTATCGGTGTCAACATGTCCTTGGATACCATGTCAAGTCCAGTTGCTGCCGGCACCTGTGATACTGGCGGCTGTTCTCATGTCGCTGTTGCTCGTGCAGACCGCGGTGATACTGCCTATGCGGCTGATTCTGATGTTGCCAATGTTCTTTATAGCCAGTCTAACCCCAACTGGCCCTCTGGTGCCGCTGGTATCACTGACAACACTACAGTTATTGCCCCTACCGATAACACTAACAATGTTGATGGTTTTGGTGGTGCCGGCTTACCTACTCCGACTTATGAGCAGGTTCAGTAAATAGTCAGTAAAGCCTAAAAAAAATCCCCTCTCGAATTAACTTCGAGAGGGGATTTTTTTATTATTTCAAGTCACTAGATCATAATTCAGATGCTAGGAGCTCATTATTTGCTCTTGATGACAAATAATAGGTCCTATTAAAGTGGTTGGTAAACAATAAAATCTGGGAGGAGGCATGAGTTTACAAAAGTCACAAAAAATCGATGGCGGCTTCACTCTGGTAGAGCTGATGATTGTTGTGGCGATTATAGGTATCCTTGCAGCTATTGCCATTCCACAGTTTACCGCCTACCGTACCCGTTCCTTTAATGCCAATGCCAAGGCTATGGTTAAGCAAGCTGTGAACAGCCAGTCGGACCTTAATTCAGAGCTTGGTTGTTTCGGCCATTCAGAGGCTATACCTGGAGCCCTACAAGATCCTACAGGAGCGGCTGGCGAAGCAATTGCAACAAATGTCATTGCTCTTTCAGTTGACGCCACAGGAACTGTGCAGGGTGGAAGGCTTGCTGGGAGAAATGCACTATCAAGTAAGGATTTTTCTGTTCCCTTGGGTATTGGACTTAGTATGGCCTTGGATACAGCCGAAAGTGGTGTTGTCCTTAATACCTGTGATTCCGGTGGTTGTTCCCATGTTGCATTTGCCAGGGCTGATAAAGGTGATACCGCTTATGGAGTTGATTCTGACATCCCTAACACACTTTTTAGCCAATCAAACCCTAACTGGCCCCTAGGTGCTCCAGGTGTTGTAGATGATACTGGGGTAATTACACCTACTGACACAACCAATGACATTCAAGGTTTTGGTGGTTCAGGACTTCCCACGCCAACCTATGAACAAGTCCGCAACTAGCATTCTTGCTTAATAACATCTTCACTCCAGCACTCCATAAGAACTCATACTTTTTACCCGCGCAAGTTATGTATCCTCATTCTTTTTTGTTTCTAAGGTATAGTATATTATAGTGTTATAAAGAATAATTTCTTTAGTAGTTCAAGAGGGTTATGTTATTTCTCACTTTA
>SWCD01005256.1_pt1 | contig 10331 bp, 9 predicted proteins | sample 4693011 | NCBI WGS metagenome assembly SWCD01 (sample SAMN10267278, study PRJNA491770) | bioreactor metagenome | isolation source: DHS bioreactor inoculated with marine | place: Japan: Omine Ridge, Nankai Trough | reverse complement strand
GATATTGATAAAGCAATTGATGATCTGCGCAAGTCTAGTGGTATGAAGGCAGCTAAAAAGGCTGGTCGTATTGCGGCTGAGGGTATTGTTGCCATCAAAGTGGCGGATGACAATAGCTACGGCGTTATGGTTGAAGTGAACAGTGAAACTGATTTTGTCGCTCGTGATGATGGCTTCCTAGGATTTGTGAATCAGGTGGTTGAGAAAGCTTTTTCTGAAAAGCAAACAGATGTGTCAGCTTTAGCGGCTAGCATGGAAGATACCCGCCAGGCCTTGGTCCAAAAAATTGGTGAAAATATCAATGTTCGCCGCGTCGAACTGATTGAAGCGCCGGTAGTTGGTGCCTACGTTCACAGTAATAATCGTATTGCGGTATTAGTCTCTCTGACTGATGGCGATGCTGAAGTGGCAAAAGATGTAGCAATGCATGTGGCGGCGGTAAACCCCCAGGTGGTTAAGCCTGAAGATATGCCAGAAGAAGTTGTAGCAAAAGAGAAAGAAATTTTTGTTGCCCAAGCCCGTGAGAGTGGTAAGCCAGAAGAGATTATTGAAAAAATGATTTCAGGTCGTATCAACAAATTTTTATCTGAATCGAGCTTAGTAAACCAGCCTTTTGTTAAGGACCCAGAGATTAAAGTTGGTAAATTGGTGAAGGATGCTGGTGGTGATGTTCAGTCGTTCACCCGATTTGAAGTTGGTGAGGGTATTGAGAAAGAGGAAGTAGATTTTGCTGCTGAAGTGGCAGCCCAAGTCGGCGCAGCAAGCTGATTTAAAAACGGGGGCTTAGGCCCCCGTTGTTATATGCCTTGGAAACTATTTTAATAAGACTTGTTACTTTGAAAAAAATCGCCCTGGAGAAATAAAATGCCTGCCACTGCGGATAAAAAATACAAGCGCATCCTTCTCAAACTGAGTGGGGAAGAATTGATGGGTGAAGAGGGTTTTGGGATAGATCCTAAAGTTCTTGACCGTATGGCTTTGGAAATAGGCCAGCTCGTTGGCATTGGTGTTCAGGTTGGTTTAGTTATTGGTGGTGGTAATTTGTTTCGTGGTGCAGCATTGAGTGCTGCAGGTATGGAGCGAGTGACGGGAGACCACATGGGTATGCTGGCGACGATGATGAATGGGCTAGCGATGAGGGATGCCCTTGACAGAAACAATATTTCTGCACGGGTGATGTCTGCGATTCCTATGAGTGGAGTGGTGGATCATTATGATCGTCGTAAAGCTATGCGTTACTTAGATAGTGGTGACGTGGTTATTTTTTCAGCAGGTACGGGCAATCCATTTTTTACTACAGATTCTGCGGCCTGCTTAAGGGGCATAGAGATTGATGCTGAAATAGTGTTAAAAGCCACAAAGGTTGATGGTGTCTATTCTGCAGCCCTATGAAAGACCCTAGTGCCACTATGTATTCTTGCCTGACTTATGACGAAGTTTTAGAGCAAAAGCTTGAGGTTATGGATTTAACGGCAATTTGTTTGTGCCGTGATCAGCATATGCCTTTGCGGGTCTTCCGTATGTCTAAGCCTGGTGCATTGCTAAATATTGTTGTGGGTGGTGAAGAAGGCACCCTGATCGAGGAAAGCCAAAATGATTGAAGACTTAAAGCAAGATGCGAGTGGGCGCATGGCCAAGAGTGTCGAAGCGCTGTCTCATGCCTTTAATAAAATTCGGACTGGTCGGGCCCACCCAAGTCTACTGGATGGTTTGACCGTATCTTATTACGGCTCTGATACGCCATTGAGCCAGGTGGGTAATGTATCGGTACTAGATGCGAGAACATTGTCTGTATCTGTGTGGGAAAAATCTTTGGTTCCTGAAGTCGAAAAAGCAATTCTTAAGTCAGATTTAGGCTTGAACCCCTCAACATCTGGTGAATTGATTCGTATACCGATGCCAGCGCTGACGGAAGAAACTCGTAAAGGTTTTATTAAGCAGGCCCGTTCTGAAGCAGAATCTGCTCGTATTTCAATCCGAAATATTCGCCGTGATGTGTTATCTGACGTAAAAGATTTATTGAAAGACAAAGAAATTACGGAAGATGAAGATCATAAAGCACAGGACGAGATACAAAAGATCACTGATAAATTTATTAAGCAGGTCGATGAGGCATTAGCTGCCAAAGAAATTGATCTGATGGAAATATAGCTCAACTTAATATATTAGGTTTCGATACCTTACGTATAACGGGTTAAACCTACTATCAGGGATTAAATCTATTTGATTATGAGTACCACCTTGAACGAATCTTCCGTTGTTCATCCACTGCGTCATGTAGCGATTATCATGGATGGCAATAATCGCTGGGCGAAACAGCGTGGTCTCTCGGGCACTGCTGGGCATGAGGCGGGTGTAGAGCGGGTTCGTGATTTGCTGGATGCCAGTGAAAAATATGATATCGATGTTCTGACACTGTTTGCTTTTAGTAGCGAAAATTGGAAGCGCCCAGAATTGGAGGTCAGGGCATTGATGTCTTTGCTTGCCTCCTATCTCAAAAAAGAAGTAAAGCAACTCAAAGAGCGTGGTGTGCGCCTACGGGTGATTGGCCGCAGGGACCATTTTAGTGATCGCCTTAACAAGCTGATCGATGATACTGAAGCTGCTACTGCAAAGGGTTTAAGGACACTAGTGCTAGCTATTGATTATGGTGGTCGCTGGGAGATTGCAGAAGCTGCAAAGGAGCTAGCTCGCCAGGTCCAGCGTGGCAGAATCCGTCCAGAAGATATTTCTGAGGAGAGCATGCAGCAGCAAATGTGCATGCCTGATTTGCCTTCTCCCGACTTTTGTATCCGTACCGCGGGGGAGCAGCGAATAAGTAATTTCTTGCTCTGGCATATGGCTTATACAGAATTTTATTTTGCTAATTGTTACTGGCCTGATTTTGATGGCGCCGCTTTTGATATAGCGATCAGCGACTATCAGCAACGACAACGTCGTTTTGGTAAACGAGAAAAGTTGTTGCCGGAAGTGGTCGCTGTAACAGAGACACAGGAATAAACAGTGCTTAAGCAACGTGTGATCACAGCGATCATTATAGCGGCGGCATTCATTTCAGCTCTGTTATTTCTGAGTCCCTATAGTTTTTCTCTTATGATGGCTGTTGTGGTTATCTATGCTGCTTGGGAATGGTCTGATCTATCTAGCATATCGAATAAAGCTATTAGGCTACTTTATGCTCTAAGTGTCGCTGGGTTGCTAGTGCTTTTCGGCTATGCATTAGGCTTGACTATACCTATGTCTAGGCCCGGCCCTTTGAATTTAGATACGAGTAAGTCGCTCATGGCTTGGTTAGCACCCTGGTGGGCTATAGCTTTACTTTGGGTGCAAGGGTATCCCAGTAGTGCCGTAATTTGGGGCAGTTGCTGGATAAGAGGTGTTTTAGGGTACTTGGTATTAGTTCCGGCTTGGTTGGCATTGGTTATTTTGATCCATGATACCCAGGGAGCGTGGTTGATATTTTTCGTTGTGTTAATTGTTGCATTGGCCGATATCGGTGCTTACTTTTCTGGGCGAAAGTTCGGTAAGCACAAGCTTGCATCAAATGTCAGCCCCAAAAAAACCTGGGAAGGCTTATTTGGGGGGGTAGCCACAAATATACTCTTGGTTGTCGTGCTTGGAGTTTTTTTGAAACTAGATTCTGATCAATGGTTGATATTACTGGGTTTAGTGATGATCACTGTGTTGGCTTCGGTGTTGGGAGACCTATTGGAGAGTATGATTAAACGCCACCGCGGTATTAAGGATAGCGGTAATATTTTGCCTGGACACGGTGGCATTCTAGATCGACTAGATAGCCTCACGGCTGCCTTGCCGGTATTTACTTTGGTTTTTATCTACAGCAACTTTCAGTTATAAAAAGCAGTAGTTATAAAATGAAGCAGCAGTTATAAACTATGCAGATGCTTACAATACTTGGAGCAACCGGTTCCATTGGAATAAGTACTTTGGATGTGGTGGCCCGCCATCCAGACCGCTTTCGAGTTTTTGCTCTTAGCTGTCATTCCAATGTAATTGATCTTGCAGAGCAGTGTCGGCAATTCAAACCGCGCTATGCCGTTGTATCTGATGCCACCAAGGTTGATCAATTAAAACAATTGTTAGAAAAAAATTGCCCCAATATTGAAGTTTTATCCGGTGTCGAGGGGTTATGCCAAATAGCCACAAATTCTCGTGTAGATACAGTGATGGCAGCTATTGTCGGTGCTGCTGGGCTATTGCCTACGCTGGAGGCGGCAAAAAAAGGTAAGCGGATTTTGCTTGCCAATAAAGAATCCTTGGTGATGGCAGGCTCTTTATTTATGAATGCCGTTAAAAAGGGTGGTGCAACGTTATTACCCATTGATAGTGAGCACAATGCAATTTTTCAGTGCTTGCCGTCAGGTTATAGCTCGAAAGAGAAGGACGGTGTTCGCAAGGTTTTGCTGACAGCCTCTGGTGGCCCCTTTAGGCAAGCGCCTATGGATACATTGTCATCAATGACGCCTGAGCAAGCTTGCGCGCACCCCAACTGGGAGATGGGGCGTAAGATATCAGTGGATTCAGCTACCATGATGAATAAGGGCCTTGAGTTGATCGAAGCCTGTTGGTTGTTTTCTGTTTCCCCGGAAGATGTTGAGGTAGTTATTCATCCTCAGAGTATTATTCACTCCATGGTGGAATACGTGGATGGCTCTGTATTGGCGCAATTAGGTAATCCTGATATGCGCACACCCATTGCCCACGCGATGGCTTGGCCTAAGAGAATTGACTCTGGAGTAAGTAGCCTGGATATTATTGCCACTGCCCAGCTAGATTTTGAAGCGCCAGATTTAGCGCGTTTCCCTTGTTTGGCTTTGGCTATGCAGGCCGCTCGATTAGGGGGCAGTGCTCCAACCATATTAAGTGCGGCCAACGAAGTGGCAGTTGAAGCCTTTCTTGATCGAAAAATCAAATTTACACAAATACCAGAGATTGTGGCTGAAGTATTAAACAAGTCTGAGATCACTGAACCCGACACACTTGAGGCTGTCCAACTGTGCGATAAACAATCCCGTCAGCATGCGCTGGAGTTGTGTTGCAGTAGATAGGCGTTGACAGCAGGTCTAGACTGCTCATTTTAGGTAGATTAGGAAAGTTCATGGAGTTGTTGCAAACGATTTTTTATACGCTAGTTGCCCTGGGTGTGCTGGTGACAATCCACGAATTTGGCCACTTTTGGGTGGCACGTCGTTGTGGCATAAAAGTTATTCGTTTTTCTGTGGGCTTTGGAACACCATTGTTACGCTGGAAAGATAAAAAGAATACTGAATTTGTTATTGCTGCATTGCCACTAGGTGGCTACGTAAAAATGGTGGATGAGCGTGAGGGAAATGTATCTGAGAAAGATTTACCCTTCGCCTTCACCCAAAAATCAGTATGGCAGCGTATGGCTGTCGTGGCCGCAGGACCATTGGCAAATTTTCTACTGGCCATTGTTTTGTACTGGGGTATTTTTCTTCAGGGCGTTACCGGTATTGTGCCAGTTATTGAGTCATTTGAGCCGGATTCTGTTGCTGAGAAGGCGGGGTTGCAGTCTGGTCAGATCATAGTTGCTTTGGATGGTAATCCAACACCTACATGGCAGGTTCTTAATGAGCAACTGGTGGGGCGGTTAGGGGAATCTGGCCCCATTCATTTTAGTGCCAAGATGCCAGGTGACTCATCAGTTTACGAATATCAGGGACAACTTCAGAAATGGCTTGCTGATGCAGATCAACCCGACCCCATTGGTGGTATTGGTTTGGTGCTTTATACACCGAAAATCTTACCTGTAGCCGAGGAGGTGGTTGCTGGAGATCCTGCAGCTCTAGCAGGCTTGTTACCAGGAGATCTTGTTAGTTCGGCAGACAGCGTGCCAATGCCAGATTGGACGACTTGGGTTGAATATGTTCGGGCTAGGCCAGGCCAAGTAATTAATATTGAAGTAGCAAGAAATAACGAGTCTTTTGAGACTGCTATCACCCCTAAACAGATTGTAGGCGATGATGGGGAAAAAGTAGGTCAGGTGGGAATGACAGTAAAAATCCCCGAGTGGCCTGAAGATATGATTCATAAGGTTGAATACAGTCTTATGGGCGCTGGGTTCCATGCTTTGGAGCAGACTTGGAATACCTCTGTTTTGATTCTGGGTTCAGTACAAAAAATGCTGGTAGGACTGATTTCAGCAAAACACTTGAGCGGACCCATTACGATTGCTAAAGTGGCGGGCGCGTCAGCCCAGTACGGGTTAACTGCTTATTTGAGTTTTTTGGCATTTCTGAGTGTCAGCCTGGGTATTTTGAATTTGCTGCCGGTTCCAGTGTTGGATGGCGGCCATTTAATGTATTACATCGTTGAAGTGATTAAGGGTTCTCCAGTATCTGAAAAAATCCAGATGGCAGGGTTCAAAGTGGGGACGTTCCTAATCATTGGGTTGATGGTGTTGGCTCTATATAATGATGTGATGCGGCTGTAGTGCCTTTGATAGGGGCGTTACTCGTGAAAAACAATTAAAAACAAAACAACAAATACAAAATAAGAGCAAACTGGTCGCCAATGAAACACTTATATCTATTACTGTGCTTGGTATTACTTTCTGTCGCTGTTCGAGCGGAAGTGTTTCAGGTGGAAGATATCAGAATCGATGGGCTTCAGCGAGTGTCGTCAGGTACGGTGTTTGCCTCCATGCCTTTAAGTGTTGGTGATTTGGTGGATGACGAGACTATCCGCCGTACCACCAGAGCATTATTTCGTACGGGCTATTTCGACAATATTCGTATTTCGAGAGATGACGGAGTGCTGATTGTTACTGTTGAAGAAAGACCAGCAATTGCTGAAATTACTATGGAGGGTAATACCGCAATCCCCTCTGAAGAGTTGCTTAAATCACTGCGAGAAAATGGCTTGGCAGAAGGACAAATTTTTCGTCAGTCAATTCTAGAGGGTATGAGTCGGGAACTGGAACGACAATATGTGGGTCAGGGGCGATACGGAGCAAATATAACAACCGAAGTTGAAGATTTACCTCGCAACAGAGTGTTGGTAAATATTAAGGTTGATGAAGGCGATGTCGCGGCAATTTCACATATTAATATTGTGGGTAATCATGACTTTGAAGAAGATGAGTTGAAGACAAATTTTGAGCTTAAAACTACTGGTTTATTATCTTTCTTTTCACAAGATGATAAGTACTCCCGCGAGAAACTATCAGGTGACATTGAAAGACTGGAATCATGGTATTTAAATCGGGGGTACTTAGATTTTTCTGTAGATTCTACCCAGGTATCCATTAGCCCTGATCGTGAATCTGTGTATATAACTATTAATATTACCGAAGGTGGTGTTTATACCGTTAACGAGATTGAGTTGGCGGGCGACCCAGTAATTCCTCATAGTGAGATTCATAGTCTGATTCTTCAAAAGAAAGACGAAAAATTTTCACAGGTTTTGATGACTCGAAGCTCTGAGTATATTACGCATCGCTTAGGAAATGATGGGTATGCTTTTGCCGAAGTTAAAGGTATTCCTGAGATTAATAAGGAAGATCAAACAGCCAAGTTAACCTTTTTTATTGATCCCGGTAATCGTGCTTACGTTAGGCGGATTGAATTCCGTGGTAATACCAAAACAATGGATGAAGTGCTTAGACGAGAAATGCGCCAGATGGAAGGTGCCTCAGCATCCAATGCAAATATTGAATATTCTAAAATACGACTGCAACGCACAGGATTTTTTAAAGAAGTTGAACTTGAAACTGTACCTGTTCCGGGCGTCAGTGACCAGGTAGATGTTTTTTATACCGTAGAAGAGCAACCATCGGGTAGTGTGGGTGCAAGCTTTGGTTTTGCCCAGACCTATGGTGTTGTCTTAGGTGCCAGTATTGCAGAAAGTAATTTCCTTGGTACGGGTAACAGAGTATCACTGTCGCTTAATCAAAGTGGTTTCCAAACCAACTTATCTTTAAACTACACCAACCCTTATTTTACTAAGGATGGGGTCAGTGCAGGTTTTGGTGTGTTTGCACGTAAGCAGGATTATGATGAGGCGAATGTTTCTAACTACACAACAGAGAGTTTTGGTGCATCTACGTCATTTGGTTACCCTATTTCAGAAATAGAAAGCCTTGGTTTCGGTATGGGCTTTGAGAACTTGAAAATTGATTCTGGTATTTTTCGTTCCAACCGCATAGATGAATTCCTTGATGATAATGGCGATAATTTTAATATTTTGACGGCAAATGCGAGCTGGGGCCGGTCAACTCTTAATCGTGGTAAATTGGCAAATAGAGGTTCATCCCAGAGTTTGAGAGGTGAGGTTACAGTTCCCATAGGCGACTTGCATTATTATAAATTAACCTATGATGCTCAACGGTTTCAACCCTTAACCAAGAGTTTGACCATGCGTTTCCATACAAAATTGGGTTATGGCGATAGCTTTGGTTCAACTACTCGATTACCATTTTTTAAGAATTTTTATTCCGGTGGTTTTGGGTCAGTACGTGGGTTTGAGAAAAACTCTTTAGGTCCAAAAGATGTGACGACGTCTTCGGACCCACAATTCATTTCTAATAGTGATCCCGAACCTTTTGGGGGTAATGTTGTTGTAGAAGGCACAGCAGAATTGATATTCCCAGTTCCCTTTCTCAAAGATCAGCGTAGCGTCCAAGCTGTTATGTTTGTCGATGGAGGTAATGTGTTTGATACCGATTGCGGTAACATCGACGAAGAATTTTGTGCGGAGCCAGATCTCGGTGAGTTACGTTATTCCTTTGGTTTTGGTGGCACCTGGCTTAGCAGTTTTGGCCCTATAACCATTAGTATTGCTAAACCTTTTAATGCTGGTGAGGAGGATGAGGAAGAGGTATTCCAGTTTTCCATGGGGCAGACTTTTTAGGCATAATTATAGGCTGTCCAAGAATTCCAAGTATTAGGACCTCAGTCTATTATTAGAAATACAGTTAATTTAATCAATGGAGAAGTAGAGTGCGTATAGCAAAGACATTATTGTTTACATTGGCAACATTATTTGCCGTAACAGTAACAGCTGAAGAAGGAAAAATTGCAGTACTAGATTTTGGCAAGGCAATTTTTGGCTCAGAAGTGGCTAAAACCCGGCTAAAGCAAATGCAAGGTGAATCAGATTTCGCTGCCTTGCAGGCTAAGTATGAAAATACAGTAGCTGATATGAAAGCACTTAAAAAAGAAGTGGAAAGCAAAGGTATGACTTGGTCTGCTGAGCAAAGTAGTGAAGCACAGAAGAAGATGGAGTTTTTGCGAGCTGACCTTGAGCTGACAAAAAAAAAAAAAAAAAAAAAAAAAAAAAAAAAAAAAAAAAAAAAAACGGTGAAGCACTACAGGAATTAATTAAAGAGGAAGGCATTGTTCTTATCATAAATGCTGAAGCTGTGATTACAGTTGCTGGTGAATTGGACTTGACGAGTAAGCTCACTGACCGACTTAACCAAAAAACTAAATAATTTGTTAGGGTGGTAGATTAAATATGCCTAGCTACTCTCTTGGTGAAATTGCTGCCCATATTGGAGCTGAATTGGATGGAGAGAGTGATCATCAGGTTACCGGTCTAAATACATTGCAGGAAGCTGGCCCCTCAGAGCTTTCATTTTTGGCTAATCAGTCTTACCGACACTTTCTTGCTGACACCCTTGCTGGCGCTGTCATCATAAAAGAGACCGAGTTGGTCAGTTTTGCTGGCAATGCTTTGGTTATGGATAACCCTTATCTGGGTTATGCCTTATCATCGTCTTTGTTTGATGGCACACCAGTTCATGAGTCTGGGGTGCATACCTCTGCTGTTGTTGCTGAATCAGCTAATATTGCCAGTACAGCCGCAATTGGTCCCAATGTAGTTGTGGGCGAAGGTGTGATTATCGGTGAGCATAGCCAAGTGGGTGCCGGCACAGTCATAGGCGATGCCAGTATTATTGGTAGCCATTGCCGGATTGCTGCAAATGTCAGCATTTACCACGGTATTAGTATTGGTGATCATGTCACCATTCATAGTGGTGCTGTGATTGGTGGTGATGGTTTTGGTTTTGCTCATAATCAGAATCACTGGGTAAAAATATACCAATTAGGCGGTGTTGTGATTGGTGACCGGGTTGAAGTTGGAGCCTGTACTACAATAGATCGTGGTGCACTGGGTGATACTGTTATCGAAGACGGAGTTATTCTCGATAACCATGTTCAAATTGCTCATAATGTACGTATCGGAGAAAATACAGCAATGGCTGGATGTTCTGGGATATCGGGAAGTACTGTCGTTGGTAAAAATTGTATTTTTGCTGGGCAGTCTGGTGTCGTAGGCCATGTAAC
>SWCD01003897.1_pt1 | contig 10338 bp, 7 predicted proteins | sample 4693011 | NCBI WGS metagenome assembly SWCD01 (sample SAMN10267278, study PRJNA491770) | bioreactor metagenome | isolation source: DHS bioreactor inoculated with marine | place: Japan: Omine Ridge, Nankai Trough | reverse complement strand
CTGAACCCGGAAATCCGAACCTATCTGGAGGCCGAGAACGACTGGGTGGAGCAGGTCATGGCGCCCACAGAAAAACTTCAAAAGACCCTGTTCGACGAGATGAAGGCGCGCATCAAGGAAGACGATTCCAGTGTGCCGGCACCTGACGGCAAGTATTCGTACGGCGTGAAGTTCATCACCGGCGGCCAGCAGCCACTGTTCGTGCGCACGGACCATAACGGCGCTGACGAAGTCATCCTGGTCGATGGCAACAGGGAAGCCGAAGGCAAGGACTATTTCCGCCTTGGTGGTGCATCGCATTCTCCCGACCACAAGCTGGTGACCTATGGCTACGACGACAAGGGATCTGAGTTTTTCAGCCTGGTTCTGCGCAAAGCCGGTTCATCCGACAACCTTGCAGACATCATTCCCGACACCAGCGGCAGTGCCGTATGGTCCGCCGACAGCCAGTACATATTCTACGTGCACCTGGACGAAAACCACCGGCCGTCAAAACTGTTTCGCCACAAGATCGGCAGCCCGGTCAGCGACGATGTTCTGATCCATGAAGAGACCGATGCCGGCTTTTTCATGAGTGCCGGCAAGAGCCAGTCGGGCGACTGGATCATTATCGACTGCCACGATCACCAGTCATCGGAGTGCTGGCTGATCCCGGCGAAAGACCCGTTGACGCCGCCGCGGCTGATCGAAGCGCGCCAGCCAGGTCACGAATACAGCGTCGATGAAGCTCATGGCGTGCTTTATATCCTCACCAATTCAGATGATGCTGAAGACTTCAGGATCGTCACGGCTCCGGTCGGCGAGCCTGCCCGCTACAACTGGACAGACCTGGTGGCGCATACGCCGGGCACGCTGATCCTGGATCACACGGTGTTCAGCAGGCACCTGGCGCGGCTTGAACGCCATGAAGGCCTGCCGCGCATCATTGTGCGGCAACTGGACACCGGCGAGGAACATACCGTCTCGTTCGATGAAGAAGCCTATTCGCTGGGCATGTCGGCGGGTTATGAATTCGACACCAGCATGATCCGGTTTTCATATTCGTCCATGACCACCCCGTCGCAGGTGTTTGACTATGACATGGCCAGCCGTGAGCGCACACTGCGCAAGCAGCAGGAAGTGCCATCGGGCCATGATCCGGCCGATTACGTGACGCGGCGCATTATGGCCACGGCCGAAGACGGCGCGCTGGTGCCGATATCCCTGCTCTATCACAAGGACACCAAACTGGATGGCACGGCTCCGGCGTGGCTGTATGGCTATGGCTCTTATGGCATTTCCATACCGGCGTCGTTCAACACCAATATCCTGTCACTGGCCGACCGCGGGTTTGTCTATGCCATTGCCCATATCAGGGGTGGCAAGGACAAGGGTTATGGTTGGTACAAGGCCGGCAAGATGATGACCAAGAAGAACACGTTTTCCGACTTCATCACAGCCGCGCGCCACCTGGTGGCGGAAGGCTTTACCAGCGAAGGCAATATCGTCGCCCAGGGCGGCAGTGCCGGCGGCATGCTGATGGGCACCATTGCCAACATGGCGCCGGAACTGTTCAGGGGCATCATAGCCGAAGTGCCGTTTGTCGATGTGCTCAACACCATGCTTGACGACACGCTGCCGCTGACACCGCCGGAATGGCCGGAATGGGGCAATCCGATCGAGAGCAAGGAAGCGTTTGACTATATCCGGTCATACAGCCCGTACGACAATGTGGCAGCGCAGGACTATCCGAACCTGCTGGTGATCGGCGGCCTGACCGATCCGCGCGTTACCTACTGGGAACCAGCCAAATGGGTTGCCCGGCTTCGCGAGCTCAGGACCAATGACAACCTGTTATTGTTCAAGACCCAGATGGGTGCTGGCCATGGCGGGTCTCCGGGCAGGTTCGACCGCCTCAAGGAAGTCGCGCTGGTCTACGCCTTCGGCCTGATGGTCGCTGACCGGTTGGATGCGGCCGGGGCCTAGAGCAACATGGGTTCGATTGAACCCATGTTGCTCCAACACTTTGGAAGCCAGCAGGTTCATGATTGAGCGTCGCCAGCGTTCAGTCTGCAAGGTACCCGGCAGCTTTCTCACACGACATCTCCTGCCCCACCTTCGTCATCCCCGTGAAAACGGGGATTCATTGCCAGCACCGGCACTGTGCCCGCTGATGGATGGATTCCCGCTTTCGCGGGAAAGACGAGGAAAGCGACATGACCAGGAACGAAAGTCATTCAGGTGCGATCATCTGACCGGCTGAAAATTCTTGATCCCAAATTGTTAGAGTAAGCTCATCCAACCTTGTGGATGGACAGTGTTCTAGCCGTACCACGGTCCCATCTTGACCTGCGCTGCATCGCCCAGCAGCGTGGCAAATTCGGCCGGGTCCTGCGTGCCGCCGTCACGACCGCGATAGTGGTAGGGATAGACATATTTCGGTTTGAACTCGGCGACTGCAGACGCGGCGGCCTTGACGTCCATGGTGAACGGCAGATTCATGCAGACAAACGCCAGGTCGATCCCGTCCAGCGCGCGCATTTCCGCGATGTCCTCGGTGTCGCCGGAAATATAGACGCGGAACCCGTCGAAGCCCAGCACATAGCCATTGTCACGTCCCTTGGGGTGAAACTTCTCACGGCCCTCGGTGGTATTGTAGGCGGGAATGGCACTTATGCCGAGTGCCTCGAACGTCGTGTCCTCGCCGTTTGCGATCTGGGTGGCCTTGGCTTTCAGTTCGTCGGGCAACATGGCGTGGACAGCCGGATTGGTGATCAGCCTGGTGTTGTCTCCGGTCAGCGCTGTCAGCGTCTCAACATTGTAGTGATCGCCATGCTGATGGGTGATCAGAATAAGATCAGGGCGCGGGAAGTCCGCATACAGGTCAGCGCTGCCAACCGGATCCGTGTAGATGGTGCCAACCGGCGTTTCCATCACGAAAGACGCATGCTCGACCGGATGTACGGTTATGTCGCCACCACTGGTGGTGAAAACGTCACTGGAACCGGATGCAGCCCGGGCAGCGTAGGGCAATAGTGTAATGCTGCCGATTGCTGCGGCTGATGCAGCAATAAACTGGCGTCGTGTCTGTGTCATTGTCTCATCCTTTGTACTGTGAGCTAAAACCCGTACTGGCAACGCAACCCAACCCTGTCGGGTTCACATGTGCCGCATATGATCGGTATCAAACAAGGCGACAGTTTGCTGAATTCACTGATTAGATTATCTCGTGTCTGTGCTCTGGGCCACTATCCTGAAACGGGAAAGGATGTCTATCCTGTTGGCGTAGTTGCACTTGACCAGTGCTAAGCACACTGTGACAGCTGTAGAATTGCGGTGAACTGTCAGCCCGCTCCGGCTTGATTGCCGGGGCGGGTTTTCCAACCACCGATGTTAGAACCACAAGTACCACACCGCATACAGTGCCGTTATCACAAGTACTGCGGCGACTTGCGCGCGTACGACGCGTGGGGGTGCGGTAAATTTCTTCATTGATCCAGCCGAAATTGCAGTGACAGTTTACCAAATATACCAATCAGGCGTTTTTGTCTTTGATTTTGGGTTCGGCTTTTTGCACCAGGACAGCGCCAGCCATCCGTGTTTCCGGCACCATGGCTCTTAATGACCCGCCCCTGGCCAGCAACCTGCCAGTCTCTGGTGCGATATTAGACACGCTTTGGCCGAAATGATGCCGCACAAACCTTGCAACCGGTTTCAATCCGGCGCACATTGCCGCGGAATCTGATCACCACAACAAGGAGGCCTCACATGTCGGATGCCGCCCATACCATTTCTGCCAAACCCGCCATTGTGGCCGACTTCAACTGGGAAGACCCGCTCGACCTGGAAGGCCAGTTGACCGAAGAAGAACGCATGATCCGCGACAGCGTGCGCGAATTTGCCGAAGACAAGCTGGCCAGCCGGGTCAAATCGGCGTTCCGCGATGAACGCTTTGACCGCGAGATCATGACCGAGGCCGGCGAACTCGGCCTGATGGGCATCATGACTGATCCAGCCTATGGCGGCCAGGGCCTCGGCTACGTGGCCTACGGCCTGATTGCACGCGAAATCGAGCGGGTTGATTCAGGCTATCGCTCGGCGATTTCGGTGCAGAACTCGCTCGTCATGCACCCGATTGAAGCCTATGGCTCTGAAGCCCAGAAGAAGAAATACCTGCCCAAGCTGGCGACCGGCGAAATGGTCGGCTGTTTCGGCCTCACCGAGCCGGACGCAGGCTCTGATCCCGGCGGCATGAAGACCCGCGCCAAGCGCACCTCTTCGGGCTACCTGCTCAACGGCGCGAAAATGTGGATCACCAATTCACCCATCGCCGACATTGCCGTCATCTGGGCAAAGCTGGAAGACGAAGGCATTCACGGCTTCATCGTCGAGCGCGGCACGAAGGGTTTTTCAACGCCGGCAATCGAAGGCAAGTTTTCACTGCGCGCGTCGATCACCGGCGAGATCGTGCTCGAAGATGTCGAAGTGCCCGAAGACGCACTGATGCCCAATACGCGAGGGCTGTCGGGTCCGTTCGGCTGTCTCAACAAGGCGCGCTACGGCATTGCCTGGGGCGTGATCGGGGCCGCTGAAGACTGCTGGCACCGGGCGCGGCAATACACGCTGGACCGCAAGCAGTTCGGCCGTCCGCTGGCTGCCACGCAGCTGGTGCAGAAGAAACTGGCCGACATGCAAACCGAGATCACGCTTGGCCTGCACGGCTGCCTGGCCCTGGGCCGCGGCCTTGAATCAGGACGGCTGTCGCCCACGTCAATTTCCATCCTGAAGCGGAATAATTGCGGCAAGGCACTGGACATAGCCCGCATGGCGCGTGATATGCACGGTGGTAACGGCATTTCGGACGAGTACCATGTCATTCGACACATGCTGAACCTTGAAACCGTGAATACATATGAAGGTGCACACGACGTTCACGCACTCATCCTGGGCCGGGCACAAACCGGCATCCAGGCATTCTTCTAGAACGACATGGGTTCAATTGACCCCATGTCGCTCTAGCACTTTGGAAACGATCAGTTTCATGGGTTTTGATTGCTTCAATCAAAACCCATACTGATCTAGAACCCACAACCTTTGAAACTGGAGGCTTAAAACCAATGGCTCTCGAACTTCCCGATCTCCCTTACGCCTATGATGCGCTTGGTCCGTACATGTCCAAGGAAACCCTGGAGTTCCACCACGACAAGCACCATCAGGCCTATGTCACCAATGGCAGCAACCTGTTGAAAGACTCGCCGCTTGCCGGCAAGCCACTGGAAGACATATGCAAGGCCGCCTTCAAGGACGGCAATGCTGGCCTGGTCAACAATGTCGGCCAGCATTACAACCACCTGCACTTCTGGAACTGGATGAAGCCCAATGGCGGCGGCAAGAGCCTGCCCGCAGCGCTGCAGGCAGCCGTGGACAGCGACCTTGGCGGTTACGACAAGATGCGCGAAGACTTCATCAATGCCGGTGTGACGCAGTTCGGCTCGGGCTGGGCATGGCTGGCCGTCAAGGATGGCAAGCTTGCCGTCATGAAGACCGCCAATGGCGAAAACCCGCTGATGCACGGTGCAACGCCGATCCTGGGCTGCGATGTTTGGGAGCATTCCTATTATATCGACTATCGCAATGCGCGCCCGAAATACCTGGAAGCCTGGTTCGACAACCTGGTGAACTGGGAATATGTCGAGCAGTTGCATTCGGCTGCCTGATAAACAGCCAACAGACTGCAAAATCACGAAACGGAGCCGCTACAGGCTCCGTTTTTTTGTGCCTGGCAGCGCATAACCCCAAAGGGATGGTGATTGCCCCCTTTCGCACACCCTTTAGCTCTGCTAAAGCCTGTTGCCATGAAACTTGATGAATGGCTCAGGCAGGCTGACACGACCAAGGCAGACTTTGCGCGCGCGCTGGATATTTCCGCCGGACGCATCTCGCAGTTGCTGTCCGGCGACACGCCGTCGCTCGACCTGGCCGTGAAAATCCAGCGCCTGACCCGCAATAAGGTGAAGCCGGTGGATTTTTCGCCCCACCTTGAAGGAGAAGATGACATGACCAGCTCGCTGGATACCGTTGCAAGTGCGATTGCCGCCATCAAGGCAGGTGAAATGGTCGTTGTGGTCGATGATGATGACCGGGAAAACGAAGGCGACCTGATTGCGGCTGCCTCCAAGGTCACCAGCGAACAGATGGCCATGATGGTGCGCCACGGCTCCGGCATTGTGTGCGCGCCGATGACGCGCGAAGACGCCCGGCGCCTCAAGCTGGACCCGATGGTATCTGACAATGACGCCCCGCTCGGTACCGCTTTCACGGTGTCGATCGACTACAAGCAAGGCCTGACCACCGGCATCTCGGCCAAGGAACGCAGCGCCACGGTCCATGCACTCGCCAACGCCAATGTACACGCTGAAGATTTTGTCCGCCCCGGCCATGTGTTTCCGCTGATTGCCAAGCGCGGCGGTGTGCTGATGCGCTCCGGCCACACCGAAGCCGCCGTTGACCTTGCCCGGCTTGCCGGTGAGCCGTCGGTCGGCGTGATCTGCGAACTGGTCAATGATGACGGCACCGTCAAGCGTGGCCAGCAGGTGACCGACTTTGCCCGCAAGCACGGTTTCAGGATCATCTCCGTGGCCGACCTGATCGCCTATCGCCAGCAGCGCGAGCGCCTGGTGGAACGCGACAGCGAGTTCCAGGTGGACACTCCGGCAGGCCCGGCAAACGGCATCGCCTATTCCACCTCGTTTGATCCGGTGCAGCACCTGGCGCTGGTCTATGGCGACACCTCATCGGGCAGGAACATTCCGGTTCGCCTGCACCGGCAGGACCTTGTCGACGACGTGCTGGGAAATCGCGATACGCTGAATGCGGTCTATGAGATTTTCCGCAAGGAAGGCTGCGGCATACTGATTTACCTGCGCGAGGGCGTGGCCGGTGTGCCGGCCTCGAAGCTTGGCCAGCCGGACAGTGATGAAGACACTGACTCGTCGCGTGCGCGCGCTGAAAGCTGGCGCGATGTGGGGCTTGGCGCACAGATCCTGCGCGATCTGTCGGTAACCTCAATCAGGCTGATTGCCAGCCGGTCGCGGCACTATGTCGGCCTGTCCGGCTTTGACATCGAGATCGCTGACACGATCATCCTGTCAGATTGACAGGATGAAGATTTTGCATTCCAGTGGTACCAAGGGAAGTGACTTTTGACTGTTGCTCTTCAACCCGACAATTGTTGATTGCCAAAATTGAAAAACAACCCGTTCAAGCTGATAAACTCAAGATTCGGTCCGATATTGATTTGTGAAAACGACACCCACATAAAAGACGGCATAATTATCAAAGGTTATTGGGAAAACATCGAGATTGAAGCATTCCACACCATATTGAAAAAAAGAAAATCGAATAATACATACCCGGTTTTTCTGGATGGTGGATCAAACATTGGAACTCACTCTATTGCCTTGTCGAAATTACTGGATTCAAAAATAGAAATTCATAGCTTTGAAGCACAAACAATGTTGCAGACCGTGGCTTTGATCAACTTCAAGCTTCACAATATTAAAAACGTAAATCATTACAACCTGGCAATTTCCGACAAAACCGGTGAAACTATTCACTTCAGAAAACCGGATTATCACAGCCGTAATAATTTTGGTGGACTTGAGCTGATTCAACCGAGAAACAGCGACAATCGTGACATGAAATGGGACGGTTGGGGTCGTGTGGAAACATCCACAATAGACGCGTTTGATTTCAATGTTGACCTGATCAAACTGGATATCGAGGGAATGGAAGACAAGGCGGTCAGAGGCGCAGCAAACACAATTTCGAGATGCAGGCCAGCCGTCTACTGTGAAATGACAAAAACTGACGAATGCTTCATTTTGAATTATTTCAACGAAATTGATTACACGAAAACCCCCGTGAGAGATGGCGTGATCTTTCAACCAACAGAAAATTCAATCCCTGTCTGACTGGACCTGCCTGCCCGGACCTCAGGCCATGTTGCGCCGGGTTGCAGAATTGAGGGTATGGCAATACTTCCGGCGCGTTTATCGTTTCAGCAGGCCGCCGAGAATACCACGCAGGATCGACCCGCTGTTGCGTACCAGCATGTTGCCGACCTGACGGCCGACCGTGCTGGCGATATTCTTGACAAACCGGTCGGTGGCTGAATCGGTACGGCTTGAACGCCCGGCCGACCGGGATGTGGTCTTTTTGGCATTTTCCTTCACTGCCTTGGCCTTTTCCCTGGCCTCTGCGGCGGCTTGCTGCTGTTCGGCGATCTGTTGCGCCTTGACCCGCAGTTTCTCATACGCGGAGTCCCGGTCAACGGCTTCATCATACAACCCGTAGACGGGGCTGTTCTTGACCGACTGGGTGCGTTCTGCCGGCATGACAGGTCCCATCTGACTTGATGGCGGCCGGATCAGGGTGCGCTCCACCATGGACGGCACGCCTTTCAGATCCAGCGTGGACACCAGCGCCTCGCCGACACCAAGCTGGGTAATCACTTCCTCGGTATCGAATTTGGGATTCTGGCGGAACGTGGTGGCCGCCGCCTTGACGGCTTTCTGGTCGCGCGGCGTAAAGGCCCGCAACGCATGCTGCACCCGGTTGCCAAGCTGCGCCAGAACCGTATCGGGCACGTCGAGCGGGTTCTGCGTAACGAAATAGATGCCGACGCCCTTGGAGCGGATCAGGCGCACGACCTGCTCGACCTTGGTCAGCAGGCTCTTGGGCGCCTCGTCGAACAGCAAATGGGCTTCGTCGAAGAAGAACACCAGCTTCGGTTTGTCCGGATTGCCAACCTCGGGCATTTCCTCAAACAGTTCCGACATCAGCCACAGCAGGAAGGTGGCATACAATTGCGGTGACTGCATCAGTTCGTCGGCCGCCAGAATATTGATATAGCCGCGCCCGTCGCGCGTGGTGCGCATCAGGTCCTTGATGTCGAGCGCCGGTTCGCCGAAGAAATTCTCGCCCCCTTGTTCCTCCAGCACGATCAGCCGGCGCTGAATGGCACCAATGGTGCGCGAGTTCACGTTGCCGTAGTCGGTGGTCAGTTCCTTGCCGCGATTGGCGAGGTCCGACAACATGGCGCGCAGGTCCTTCAGGTCCAGCAGCAGCAGTCCTTCTTCATCGGCAATGCGGAAGGCAATATTAAGTGCACCCTCCTGCGCATCGGTGAGGTTCATCAGCCGCGAGATCAGCAGTGGACCCATTTCGGTGATGGTGGTGCGGATGGGATGTCCCTGCTTGCCGAACAGGTCCCAGAAAATCGTCGGAAAGGCTTCAAAGCCGTAATCGTCGAAGCCAATCGTCTTGGCACGCTTGAGCAGAAAATCCTTCGGTTCACCCTCGCGCGATATGCCGGACAGGTCGCCCTTGATGTCTGATGCAAACACCGGCACGCCGGCAGCCGAAAACCCTTCGGCGAGAATCTGCAGTGTCACGGTCTTGCCGGTACCGGTGGCCCCGGTAATCAAACCGTGCCGGTTGGCGAGCTTCAGGAACAGCTCTTCGCGTTTTTCGCTTTGCCCCAGAAAAACCGATCCATCACTCATTTTCTCTAACCCATCTGCCAAAACTGTTGGTGTGTAGTGAAATTGCTATACAACATCGACAAGGGCAATGCCTAGATCAGGTTTATGGGTTCAATTAAGCTCATGTCGCTCTGGAAGATCAAAATACCAAGAGGAATACATCGATGCAGGAGCTGATTGACCGGATCGTTGAAAAAACCGGCCTCGCGCCGGATATTGCCGAGAAGGCAACCGGGATCATGCTGTCGCTGGTCAAGACCCAGGGCGACAAGGCCAAGGTAACGCAATTGTTCGACGCCCTTCCAGGCGCAGGTGAACTGGCGCAACTGCATGGCGGCGACGGTGCCCGCGGTGGCGGATTACTTGGCATGCTGGGCGGCGGACTGATGGGCGGCCCGCTGGCCGCCGTCAGCAAACTGCAGGCGGCAGGTCTCAGCATGGCGCAGATCAAGACGCTCGGCAAAGAGACGCTGGGCTATGCCAGGGAAAAAGCCGGCGATGACCTGGTGAAGGATGTCGCCAATTCAATTCCGGGCATTTCCGGGTACCTGTGACGAAAGTCGATTTGCAGAAAACCGGGCGCTGCGCTACAAAATTGTGCAACGCAATATGCGAATGGATATGGCTGCATAATGAGCACTCTAAAACTGGCAGGTGAGTTTCCGGCACTTGAACGCGACGACTGGCGCGCGCTTGTGGACGCAAGTCTGAAAGGCCGCTCGTTCGAGACACTGCGCACACGCACTTCGGACGGCATTGTCATCGAACCGGTTTACGGTCCTGCGGAAAATCCACCCGTATTGCCGGCCGCGCC
>SWCD01007022.1_pt1 | contig 10347 bp, 7 predicted proteins | sample 4693011 | NCBI WGS metagenome assembly SWCD01 (sample SAMN10267278, study PRJNA491770) | bioreactor metagenome | isolation source: DHS bioreactor inoculated with marine | place: Japan: Omine Ridge, Nankai Trough | reverse complement strand
ATCGGCTTGACGGCCTGGAGCTTTCCGAGCGACTTCACGATGCGGTCGCCGATACCGGGGTGGCTTCGCATCGTGTCCATCTCCTCGTCGGTGAGGGCATCCGGCTTGTGCAGGATGCCGTCGGCGATGCCGATCTTGCCGAGGTCGTGGAGGCGGGCGCCGGTCTGGAGGACATCGAGGTCGGCGTCCGAAAGCCGGAGTTGTTTCGCGATGCCGAGGGCGCGAGCACGGACCCTCTCCGAGTGCTCGCGCAGGTACGGATCCCTCGCCTCCATCGTGGTCACGAGCGCGGAGAGCGTGCCGATGTAGCTGCGCTCGTTCTCCTCGAACAGCGTGGCGTTGTCGATGGCCGCGGAGAGGTCGTTGGCGATCAGGCCGAGCAGTCGGGCCCCCTCTTCGGAGATGGGGTCGCGGTCCGCCCGGCGGCCGACCGCGAGCAGGCCGGGCGCGGCGGCCTTCCCACGGATGGGGGCGAAGAGGGCGCTGCCGCCTCGAAACACCCGGCGCTCCTCCTCGGTGAGCCGGGGGTCGCGGGTGAGGTCTCCGATGAGAAGCGCTTCGGGGGAAGAAAGCGCGGCGGCCATGAGCCCGGCGTCGGCGGGGAGCGTCTCGAAGGCGCCGAACGCTCCGTCCTCGCCGATGGCGCCGCCCACGAAGAGAACGGGGAACCCGGGCTGCCCCAGCATCACCACCGCGCTGTCGACCCCGACCTTGTCCCGGATCAGGCGCGTCACCAGGGGCAGCAGATCTTCCCGGGAGATGACCGAGGTGGTCATCTGACTGATCTCGTGGATGACCTCCATCTCCGCGAGCTGGCGCTCCAGGACGGAGTTGGCGGCTTCCAGATCGCTCTCGGCCTCGCGCACCTTCATCGTCAGGCGGCGCCGGTGCTGCTCGAGTTGCTGGTTGGCGATCTTCAGCTCCGCGAGCAGGCGGCGGTTCTCGTCGGCCAGGGCGCGGCTGGTCAGGATCCGCCCGACGACGGCCTTCAACTCGGCCACCGAGAACGGCTTGGTGATGTAGTCGTCGATGCCTTCCCGCAACGCCGCGACGGCGGTCTCCATGGAGGCGTAGCCGGTGATCATCACCACCGGGAGGTCGCGCTTCAGGCTGCGCGCCCGGCGGAGCAGTTCCAAACCGTCCATGCCCGGCATCTTGAGGTCGGTGATGAGCAGGTCCGGAGCCCGCTCCACGATGCGGTCGATGGCGTCCGCGCCGTTGTGGGCCATCTCCACGTGGTAGCCTTCGCGCGTAAGGAGTCGCTGGAGGAGTTCGCAGATTTTCACTTCGTCGTCGGCGACGAGGATGCGCGGCATGTGTCCGACCATGCGATCCACCGATCCTTCCTCTGCCCCTACTTCTTCCTTCGCGAGCCCGTCTTGCGGGCCGGGAGGCGCACGGTGAGCCGGGTGCCCTCGGTCGCGTCGGTGCTCAGCGCGACCTTCCCGCCGTGAGCGGTGACCACGGCCTCGGCCGTCGCCGCGGCGAGTCCGACTTCGCCGCCGGCCGGCCCCGCGAAAGGCAGGAAGAATGCGTCTCGCTCTTCGGGGGAGAGTATCAGATCCGGTGCTTGAAAGCTCATACCCACACCGCCACGGCCGTCCGTCTCACTGGCCACGGCGAGTGGGCCGGGGGCTCCCAGGCCGGCGAAGGCCCGGACCATCGCCCGGAGTCCCTGCTCGTCGCCGGTGAGTTCGGGGAGATCGGCCGCCAGATCGGATTCGATCGGTCGCTTCGCGGCGGCCGCGGCGAGTTCCTCCGAGAGGATCTCGTTCAGATCGACCTTCCCGGGGAGCATCTCGGTGCGGCGCGCGAACGAGAGGAGTTCCTCCACCACTTCCTTGATGCGCAGGGTCTCCTGGCGGATCTCGGCGGGGTCCGGGTTTTCCGGGTCGTCCCCCGACAAGAGGAGTTCCAGGATCTGCAGGGGATTGTTGATGGAGTGGGCCACGGCCCCGGCCAAACGCTCGAGGTCCTCTCCCGGCAGGCCCTCCTTGCCGGCCAGGCCGGCGCGGGTCAGCGCGCGCATGACGAGATCGAGGAACTCGCCGGGGTAGAACGGCTCCAGGAGGTAGCCGTCCGCGCCCTGGGCCAGGGCCATGACCGCCCGATCCCGGAGGGCGGTGGGGAAGACCAGAAGGACGTAGGCGTCCTCCCGCACCTCCCGAAAGACGCTGATCGCCAGAAGATCGCGGTCCGTGAGGTCGCGGAGCCCGAGCACGATCAGGTCCGCGGGGTTTCTGGTGAACGCGGACACCGCCTGAAAGACGTTGTCGACCCGTTCGCTTTCGATGCCCGCGCCGGTCAGGGTGTCGACCATGGACCGGGAGGTCGCGCCGGGGGGCAGCACCAGGAGGGCGCGCGCCTTCCTGTCAGGGACCTCTGCCATCCGGTTCACTCCTCAGGGTGCGACGATTGAAATGGACGTACCTCCCGCGGCGGGCCGTGGGCGCAAAGGGCATGCCGCATGTGCCGAAAGAGCCCCCTCTACGAGGCGCATTGTGCCACATGGAATTCGGCATTGCGAGCCGGTCTCAACGGGTCGGCAGGTTCCGGGGCGGACTCCTTTCAAATCAGTGCCGCGGATCCGGGCCCAAGGCTACAATCGCCGCGGAGGCTTCATGGACATTCTTCTTGCCGACGACGAAAAAGCCATCGCCGTGACACTGGGCGACGACCTCGAACTGGCGGGCCACAAGGCCACCGTCGTCTCCGACGGCGTGGCCGCGGCCGAGATGCTGAGAACCCGCCGCTTCGACGTCCTGATCTCCGACATCAAGATGCCGGGGATGGACGGGATGGAACTCCTGAAGCTCACGAAGGAGCAGCACCCGGAGACCGAGGTCATCATGATCACCGGCTACGGCACGATCGAATCCGCGGTCGAGGCCATGAAGTCCGGCGCCTTCGAGTACATCCTGAAGCCGTTCTACAACGAGGAGATGCTCCATCTCCTCGATCGCATCGAGGAGATCAAGAAGCTCCGGCGGGAGAACATCGAGCTTCGCGAGGAGCTGGGCCAGCGCCACCAGTTCGACAACATGGTCGGGCGCAGCAAGGTGATGCAGGAGCTCTTCAACATCATCCGGACCGTGGCGCCCACGGATTCGAACGTCCTGGTGGAAGGCGCCTCCGGGACCGGCAAGGAGCTGATCGCCCGGGCCGTCCACCACAACTCGGGCCGCAAGGACGGGTCTTTCATTGCGTTTTCCTGCGCGGAGATGACGCCCTCCCTCCTCGAAGACGCCCTGTTCGGGCACGAGAAGGGGGCCTACACCGACGCCCGGGAGATGCGCAAGGGGCTCTTCGAGCGCGCCGACGGCGGCACGTTGTTCCTCGACGAGATCGACGACACCCCGCTCTCGGTGCAGGTGAAGCTCCTTCGCGTGCTGCAGCAGCGCCAGATCGAGCGTCTGGGTGGGCAGGAGGTGGTGGACCTGGACGTACGCCTGGTCGCGGCGACGAAGGTGGATCTCGCGGACTCGGTCCGGGAAGGCGACTTCCGGGAGGACCTCTACTACCGTCTGAACGTGGTTCCGGTGAAGCTGCCGCCGCTCTGCGAGCGCGACGGGGACGTGCGGCTGCTCATCGATCACTTCCTGAAGCGCTACGGCCGCGGGCGGCAGTACACGGTGCCGGAGGACGTGCTGACTAAAATGGAGTCGTACAGCTGGCCGGGAAACGTCCGGCAGCTCGAGAACGCCGTCGAGCGCGCCATCGCCATGGCCGGGGAGGCGAGCGAACTGTCCGAGACTCACCTCCTCGCGGACCGGTTGCGTGTCGTGGCCGCGGCGGAGACCGGCCAGGTCCGGACCCTCGACGCGGCGCGCAAGGAAGCCGAGATCAACACGATCCTGGCGGTGATCAAGCACACCGGCGGCCACAAGGCCCAGTCCGCGAAGATCCTGGGCATCAGCCGGAAGAACCTCTGGGAGAAGATGCGCGACTACGGGCTCGAGAGCTGATCCCGGCGCGCGGCCCTTTTCTCGGCCCTGACCGCATGGTAAGGGAGAGGGCATGACCGACCCGAAGGAGAAGCGGCAGCGCCGGGGCGAGCGCGTCCTCCTGGTCTCCGATGTTCATCTGAGTCCACACGAGCCGGAGGTCTACCTCCGATTCATGCGCTTTCTCGACGAGGAGGTCGCCGGTGCGCGCGCCCTCTACATCCTGGGCGACCTCTTCGACTTCTTCGTGAGCCGCCGCCAGGCCGAATTGCCGGCGTACGCCGAGGTGTTCGCCCGGCTTCGTCACCTCTCCGAGGACGGCACCGCGGTTTCGTTCCTGCCGGGCAATCGCGACTTCAACCTGGACGGTGAACTCGCCGCGCGCAATGGCATCCGGATGCTTGGGGACGTGGCGGAAACGCAGCTCGGCGCCCTCCGGGTGCTCCTGACGCACGGCGACCTGCTCTGCACCCGGGATGTCCGGTACCACCGGATGCGGAAGATCATCCGTAGCCGCCTGATCCGCGGAATCCTCTCCCGCCTCCCGCTCTCGCTCTCCCTGAAGCTGGCCGGGGGCGCCCGCCGGGCCTCGGGAGCGGAGATCGCGAGGAAGAGCGCCTACGTTCTGGACCCCGATTTCGAGGAGGTCCGGGCGTGGGTGGAAAGGGGCTACGACGCCCTCGTCTTCGGCCACGTCCACACCGGAGAGCACTACCGCATCGGCCTCGAGGGACGCAGCGCGGACGTCTTCGTGCTCGATTCCTGGGATCGTGGCGGGAATTTCGTGCTCTGGAACGGCGAAGGGCTCTCTCTCGAGAATGCCCTCGACGGTTCGGCCTGAAGGGCCGCCCTGCGCATCCGACTCCGTCGTCAGGGCGCCCCTGGGCGCGTAATGTCTGGTTTTCGCCGAATGTCAGACCTGACCCCGGAATCTAAATACCTTCCCTGAGCCCGCCAAACCGGCATAATCTCTAGGTTTGTCCCTGGTGGGGGCTCTTTCTCCACTTGGTAACCAAACCGGACGGATCTCGATGACCGAGCGCCACGTGATTGCGATGGACGGGCCCTCGGGGTCCGGGAAGAGTACGGCGGCGCGCCGGCTGGCGGGGGAGCTTGGGTTCCGCTTCCTGGACAGCGGTGCGATGTACCGTGCGCTGGCGCTCAAGGCTTCGCGCTCGGGGGTGGCCGCGGACGACCACGAGGGACTGGCGTCGCTCCTTGACAGATCAGTGATTTTGTTGACCGGCGAGCAGGTGCTCCTCGACGGGGAGGACGTGTCCATGGAGATCCGTTCCCCCGAGGTGACCCGACTCGTTTCGATGATCGCCGCGGTCCCCGAGGTCAGGGAAGGGATGGTGGCGAAGCAGCGGGCGGCATTTCCCTTGGAGAGCTTCGTGGCGGAAGGTCGCGACATCGGTTCGGTGGTCTTCCCGGACGCGGCGCTCAAGGTCTACCTCACCGCGGACGCGGTGGAGCGCGCGCGGCGGCGGGCCCTCGAGACGGATCGGGACTTCGACACCGTGCTCAGGGAACAGAAGGAGCGCGACGACCGCGACAAAGGGCGTGAGCATTCGCCCCTGATGCAGGCGCCGGACGCGATCCTCTTCGATACCACCGGTCTCGGTATCGACGAGGTGGTCCGGAAACTCGTCACGCTGGTGGAGGAGGCGCTCAGGCCTTGAACCGCCACTTCATCTACGGGTTGCTGCGGACGCTTTCACAGCTCGCGCTGCTTCTGTTTTTCGATTTTCGATCCGACGGATCGGGAAACGTGCCGAGCCGGGGCGGCCTGATTCTCGCGTGTACCCACGAGAGTCACCTCGACCCCATCGTGATCGCGACGGGGGTGAGGCGCCGGATCGGTTTCGTGGCGCGGAAGAGCCTCTTCAAGAATGCGTTCTTCGGGTGGCTGATCGGGGAACTGGGTGCGCGGCCGTTCGACCGCGACGAGACCGGAGTCAGCGAATTGAAAGGCGTTTTCAAGCTGCTCTCCGAGGGAGAGGCGCTTGTTTTCTTCCCCGAGGGGACGCGATCGAAGGACGGGGAGTTGGGGCCGCTGAAGCCCGGCATCGCGCTTCTGGCGCGGCGCGCGGGGGTGCCGGTGGTCCCGGTGGCGGTGGATGGCACCTTCGAGTGCTGGCCCCGCCACCAGAAGATGTTCAGGCCCGGACGGATCCGGGTGAAGTACGGGAAACCGATCCAGTACGGGTCGGGTCACAAGAAAACCGAGGTCCTGGCGGACCTCTCTGAGAAGCTTGCGAAGCTCAAGAGCGAAGCGGGCAATCTGGCGTGAGGCGGCGTCCGGATCCTCCATGGTGGAGGGCCCGCTGTCTCCCAACCACAGGTAGATGCCGATCGGGGCGAGTCGATCCTCCAGGGCGGAGGGCGGGCCCGAAGGCATCCGAGAATTGAGATTTCATGAAGAAAGCCAGGGACTTGATTCGGAAGTTCGACCTCACGGACGAACAGCTCCAACAGCAGCTGACGGAGGCGATGGGCGGCGTTGACGATCCCATGGGGAGCGTTTACGAGGACTCGGTCAAGAACTTCGAGGTCGACTCGATCTTGAGGGGCCAGATCCTGAACGTCATCAACGACGATGTCATCGTCGACATTGGCTACAAATCCGAAGGCATCATCCACATCCACGAGTTCGACGACCCGAGCTCGATCGACCCCGGTGACATCGTCGAGGTGTTGCTCGAGTCGGTCGAGGACGAGATGGGCGAGGTCGTCCTCTCGAAGAAGAAGGCCGACCGCCAGCGCGGTTGGGAGAAGATCGTCTCCGAGAAGGCCGAAGGGGACGTGGTCATCGGGCGTGTCACCCGCAAGATCAAGGGTGGACTCCTGGTGGACATCGGCGTCCCGGTCTTCCTGCCGGCCTCGCAGGTTTCGATCCGTCGCCAGGGCGACATCGCCGAGTGGATCGGCAAGGAAATCGAAGCCAAGATCATCAAGATCGACGAGTCGCGCATGAACATCGTCATCTCCCGCCGCAAGCTCATCGAGGAAGAGCGGGAGAAGATGAAGAAGAAGCTCCTCGAGGACATCGAGGAGGGCGAGGTTCGCCGCGGTGTGGTCAAGAACCTCGCGGACTTCGGCGCATTCGTGGACCTTGGCGGCATCGACGGCCTGCTCCACATCACCGACATCTCCTGGGGTCGCATCAACCACCCGTCGGACGTGCTCGGCATCGACGACGAACTGGATGTGAAGATCCTGAAGGTGGACCGCGAGCGCGAGCGCATCGCCCTCGGCCTCCGCCAGCTCACCCCTTCGCCGTGGAAGAACGTCGAGGAGAAGTACCCCATCGGTACTCACCTTATCGGCGAGGTCGTGAACATCATGTCCTACGGCGCCTTTGTGAAGATCGAAGAAGGTCTCGAAGGCCTGGTTCACATCTCCGAGATGTCCTGGACCCGCCGGGTCAACCACCCGTCCGAGGTCGTCGGGATCGGCGACCGCGTCGAGGTCGTGGTGCTCGACATCAACAAGGAGAAGAAGGAACTGTCGCTCGGCATGAAGCAGGTCGAGGTCAATCCCTGGATGCTGGTCGAGGAGAAGTACCCCCCAGGAACGAACATCGAGGGAACCGTCCGCAACCTCACGAACTTCGGCGCGTTCGTCGAAATCGAAGAGGGCATCGACGGCCTGCTGCACGTCTCGGACATGTCCTGGACGCGCAAGGTCGCGCACCCCTCCGAAATCGTGAAGAAGGGCGACTCCGTCCGGGCCGTGGTCCTCTCCGTGGACCAGGAGAAGAAGCGCGTCGCGCTCGGCATGAAGCAGCTCGACGAGGACCCCTGGCACACCGAGATCCCGCGGAACTACCAGATCGGTACCCGCAAGATCGGCAAGGTCACGAAGCTCACCAACTTCGGTGTCTTCGTGGAGCTGGAGAGCAACCTCGAGGGTCTGCTGCACATCTCCGAGCTGACCGAGAAGAAGATCGCGGACCCGGAGGAGATCGTCTCCGTCGGCGACGAGATCGAGGTCAAGGTCCTGCGCACGGACTCCGACGAGCGGAAGATCGGGCTCGCGTTCGTTCAGAAGCTCGCTCCCGAGAAGCCGGCGGGCGAAGAAGAGGCCACGGAAGAGCCGGTCGCTGAAGAAGCGGCGGCGGAAGAGGCCGTGACCGAGGAGCCGACCGCGGAGGAGACTCCGGCGGAAGAACCCGTAGCCGAAGAGCCGGTCGCCGAGGAAGTGGTGGCCGAGGAGCCCGTCGCGGAGGAGCCGGTCGCCGAGGAAGTGGTGGCCGAGGAAGTGGTGGCCGAGGAGCCGGCCGCGGAGGAAACTCCGGCGGATGCGGAGCCTGCGGATGAGGAGAAGAAGGACGCCGAACCGGGTGCATGACGGCGCGGTGACCTGCTCCGGGAACCTCTGGGCTCCATGAGAAGGCTCTGGACCATGTCCATCATGCTCGTGGCCGCGTGCGCGAGCAGTACAGGTGGCCTGAGTGAGGAAGCTCTCCTCACTCAGGCCCCCGTCGTAAACACGGCGCCGGGCGCGATCGATCCCGGGGATGTCAGCGCGCTCGGCGAGGCCGAGGCGGGCCAAAGGCTCGAGACCGCACAGGGCGCGTTCCTCCGGGAGGATTACGCGGAGTGCCTGAAGGTGGTCCGGGAGACCCTGGAGATGGGGGCCCCGGCATCCATCGCCGCCGAACTCCGGGCCCTGCGCTACGAGGCCCGCCGGAGGTACCTCTCCCGCCAGGTCCTCGCGGCGAAGATCCTCGCCGTTCAGGATGTCGCCACTCTGGGCGAGGTGGCGGAACTCACCGTGGTCCTGCGCAACGTCTCGGGTGAACCGGTGACGGTGTTCAAGTCCGCGGACGGCGCCTCCGACACGGTGATCGTGATCGACGCGAGGAGTGTCGACTACGACATTTACGGCAATGTCCGGAGCCGAACGAGTCGGCGGCGCATTCCGATTCCCGAGGACCTTTCGATCGGAATCGGCGGGCGCGTGGACGTGCCCTTCGCTCTCGATACCGGCGATGTCAAGACGCGCCATTTCGGCTTCACCGTGCTTCGGCTTACAGGGACCCTGCGGCCGGCGGCGATCCATTCCGGGGAAGAACGGTTCTATTCGGGAGTCGAGATCGAGGCGGCCACCCTGAGGATCCTGCCGCCGGGCTACGAGCCGATCGCCGCGGACCCCCTCGGCACGATCGACAAGGCCTGTCGCCTGGGTGCGCAGGAGCACCTGCTGCTGGCGGCGGAGCTTTCGGCGCCGGAGCGTCGGGACGAGGTGGTGGGGGTGCTCGTCGAGCGACTCGGAGACGCATCGCCCGGGATGGCGATGACGATCATGGCCGCGCTTCGAAGGTTGACGGGAATCCGATTGACCGGAGACCCGGAGGCGTGGGTTTCGTGGTGGGAGGAACAAGGTGGCAAAGCGGCCGATTGATCCCGAGGAGCAGTTTTGCATCCTCTCCCGGATCTCCGAGGAGATCCTGCCGGAGGGGGAATTCGTGCCCCGTCTGAAACGCGCGGTGGCCGAGGGGCGTCCCCTGCGCATCAAGTACGGCATGGACCCCACCGCGCCCGACATCCACCTGGGGAACGCAGTGGCCCTGCATAAGCTCAAGGTCTTCCAGGACCTGGGGCACCTGCCGGTCATCATTGTGGGGGACTACACCGCCCGGGTCGGCGACCCGTCGGAGTCGAACAAGACCCGGCCCGTGCTCTCGGGCGAGGAGATCGACGCCAACGCCGCCACGTACTTCGAGCAGGTGGGGAAGATCGTGGATCTCGAAAACGCCGAGATCCGGCGCAACGGCGAGTGGTTCGAGCCGATGACCCTGGCCGACGTGGTGCGCCTGACGGCGCGCGTCACGGTGGCCCGGACCATCGAGCGGGACGACTTCGCCAAGCGTCTGGCGGCGGGCACTCCCATCGGCGTGCATGAACTGATGTACCCGATCATGCAGGCCTGGGACTCGGTGATGGTCAAGTCCGACGTCGAGATCGGCGGCACGGACCAGAAGTTCAACTTCCTCGCCGCGCGCGAATTCCAGAAGGCGGAGGGTCAGGAACCGCAGATCATCATGACCCACCCGCTCCTGGTGGGGCTGGACGGCGTGAAGAAGATGTCGAAGAGCCTCGGCAACTACATCGGGATCGCCGAGGCGCCGGGAGACATCTTCGGCAAGGCCATGTCGATCCCTGATGAGCTCATGCCCTCGTGGTTCCTCTGGACCACCGACCTCGATGACGCCGAGGCAGCGAAACTGCTCGATCGCGAACAGACACATCCCCGCGACGCGAAGGAGGCGCTGGCGAAGGCCGTCGTCCGGCGCTACCACCCGGCCGAAGCGGCCGAGGCCGCCGCCGCGGAATTCCGGCGCGTCTTCGCGAAGAAGGAAGATCCCTCCGAGATCCCGGACCTTCTCGTCCCCGCC
>SWCD01011991.1_pt1 | contig 10358 bp, 5 predicted proteins | sample 4693011 | NCBI WGS metagenome assembly SWCD01 (sample SAMN10267278, study PRJNA491770) | bioreactor metagenome | isolation source: DHS bioreactor inoculated with marine | place: Japan: Omine Ridge, Nankai Trough | reverse complement strand
GGGGGGGAGGGGCCGCCGCGATCCGAATGGGATGATCCGATTGCGGATCAGGTCTTCTGCGAGGCCAGATTGCCCACAGTGACGTCCAGCGTCATCTCTTTGCCCTTGCGCAGGACCGTGACGGTCGCGGCGCTGTCGGGCGCGGTGTCGGCCACGGCGCGGGTCAGGTCGCGCAGCTCGGCGATCTCGACCTCTCCGAAGCGGACGATGATGTCGTCGTCCTTCAGGCCGCTCTTGGCGGCCGGGCTGTCGGCCGAGACCTTCTCGATCACGGCGCCCTTGGGCCTGTCGAAGCCCAGCACGGCAGCGACCTCGTCTGACATCGGGCGGATCTGAACACCCAGCCAGCCGCGGTCGATGGTGCCGTCGTCCTTCAGGTCCGCGACCACCTTGTTCACGATGTCCGAAGGCACCGCAAAGCCGATACCGACCGAGCCGCCGTCGGGCGAGAAGATCGCCGTGTTGACGCCGATGACCTCGCCTGCGTTGTTGAACAGCGGCCCGCCCGAGTTGCCCCGGTTGATGGCGGCGTCGGTCTGGATGAAGTCGTCATAGGGCCCCGAGCGGATATCGCGCGAGGTGGCCGAGACGATGCCCGAGGTCACCGTGCCGCCCAGACCGAAGGGGTTGCCGACGGCGACAACCTCGTCACCGGCGCGGATCACGGACGAGTCCCCAAGCTCGACCGCCGGCAGCGGCGTGTCGGAAGTGATCTTCAGCAGCGCCAGATCGGTGGCCGGGTCGGTGCCGACGACATCGGCCTCATAGCTGCGCCCGTCGGAAAGCTTGACGGTGACGGTGTCGGCGTCCTGCACCACGTGGTTGTTGGTCACCACATCGCCATCGGCGCTGATGATGAAGCCCGAACCCAGACCCTGCCGGGCGGGGCCTTCGCCACCGGGCATGCCGGGCATCTGGGGCAGCTTGCCGCCGAAGCGACGCTCAAGCTCTTTCATCTGCTCGCGGTCAAGGCTGGCGGGCTTGGCCTTGGTGGTAACCTCGATGAAGACCACGCTGGGCGAGACCGCCTCGACCAGATCGCCGTAGCCGCCGGCGGGCACGGCAAGGGCCGCGGTGGGGGCAACGGCGACAACGCCGGTGCTGGCAAGGGCGGCGGCAAGGGTGACGCCGGCAAGCCGGGCCTTGAAGGGGGAGCGGATCGTTGATGTCATTCTGGCATCTCCGTTTTGAATACGTCGTTGGTGATGCATCCCATATGGCAGGGTCAGATGAGGGGGGTCTGACGGGGTCTATACAAATTTGTAATCTGCGCCCGGCGGGTTGGCGTGGCAGTGTTGGGGGCAGGATTGTCCGGGCCCGGCATCCTCGCCTTTCGCAGGGCGGGGGACTAGGTATGGGGCAGGCGGCGGGCGCTTGCCCGCGTCAAGCCCGTGCCGCCGCCGGGACCGGGAAACAGAGGCCGCGCATGAAGATACTGGTGATCGAGGACGACGAGACCACGGGCGACTACATCGCCGACGGTCTGCGCGAGGAAGGCCATGTCGTCGATCTGGTGCCCGACGGGCGCGACGGGCTGATCCGGGCGACCACCGGCGATCATGACGTGGCCATCGTCGACCGGATGCTGCCCGGTCTGGACGGCATCGCGCTGGTCAAGACCCTGCGCGGGGCGGGCAACCGGGTGCCGGTGCTGATCCTGACCTCGCTGGGCGGGGTCGACGACCGGATCGACGGGCTGAACGCGGGGGCCGACGACTATCTGGTCAAGCCCTTCGCCTTTGGCGAGCTGTCGGCCCGGGTCGCGGCGCTTGCCCGTCGCCCCCAGATGAAGGACGAGGCAACCGTACTGCGCGCCGCCGATCTGGAGATGGATCTTGTCCGCCGCCGGGTCACCCGACAAGGCCAGGAGATCGAGCTGTTGCCGCGCGAGTTCGCCCTGTTGGAGCATCTGCTGCGCCGCAAGGGCCGGGTGCAGACGCGCACTATGCTGCTGGAAGGCGTCTGGGATCTGGGCTTTGATCCGCAGACCAACGTGGTGGAAACCCACGTCAGCCGCCTTCGGTCCAAGGTTGACCGGCCCTTCGGCGCAGAACTGATCCAGACCGTGCGCGGCGCGGGATACCGAATCGATGACTGAGGATCGTCCCGCAGCGCCGCCTACATCTGCGCCGAATGCATCCGCGTCGCCTACATCCGCGCCGCATGCGCCCTCATCGACGGCCCCCGACCCACGCCTCCCCGACCCACGCCTTCCGGACCCACGCCTTCCCGACGGGCGCCCCCCCAAGCCGGGGCTGCTGAAATCCGCGCCGATGCGGATGGCCATCGGTCTGGTGGGACTCTTTAGCGTGATCAGCCTGCTTAGCCTTGGCGGCACCTATCTGGTGCTGCGCAACACGCTGGATCAGGCCCTGCGCGACGATCTGCGTCAGGAAATCGCGGGCTTTCGTGCCGCCCCCAGCGCCAGCGCATTGGCCGCGCTGGTCACCGCGCAGGCCCGCGTGACCGACCCGGACCGGCGCATCATCAGCTACCTTGTCCCCGACGGGCGAACCTATGGCAACGGCGCGATCGAGCGCTCGCCAGATGGCTTCCGCGTGGTGGTCTTCGACCGGTCCAACACGCCGGTGCAGGAAAGCTATCTGGCGCTGTCGGCCTCGTTGCACCGGGGGCAGTTGACGGTGGCCAACAGCCGCTCGCAGATCGACGATCTGGGCGAGATGTTCGCCACCGTCCTGCTGCTGAGCCTGCTGCCCACGGTGATGATCGCGCTGGGCGGCGGCCTGTTGATCGCACGGCGCACGGCGCGGCGGCTCAAGGCGGTCGAGGCGACGCTGGACCGTCTGGCCTCGGGGGATCTGGGGGCGCGGGTGCCCGCGCTGCCGGGCCGGGCCGACGATCTGACCGCCATCGCCGCGCGGGTGGACCGGATGGCGGCGGCGCAGCAGATGTCGGTGTCGGCCCTGCGTCAGGTCTCGGCGGATATCGCCCACGATCTGAAGACACCGATCCAGCGGGTGTCGGTGCTGCTGAACCGCCTGCGGTCCGCGCCCGATCTGGAACAGGCGCAGGATCTGGCCCGCCGCGCGGGCGCCGAGACCGAGAACATCGTCGCCACCTTCCAATCGCTGCTGCAAATCGCCCAGATCGAGGGCGGCAGCCCCCGCAACCGGTTCGAGCCTGTGGATCTGGCAAGCCTTTCCGCCACCTTGGTCGAGGTCTACGAGCCCGCCGCCGAGGAAGGCGGGCACCGGCTGATGCTGCACACCGACGGCGATAGCCCCGCGACGGTCACGGGCGACCGGCGGTTGCTGGGGCAGGTGCTGGCCAATCTGATCGAGAATGCCCTGCGGCATACACCGTCCGGAAGCCGGATCGACGTGGGCATTTCGCGCAAGCGCAGCGGTGTGGTCCTGACCGTGGCCGACAACGGCCCCGGCGTCCCCGAGGCCGAGCGCGCCAACGTCCTGCGCCGCCTTTACCGGCTGGAGCAAAGCCGTTCGACCCCCGGCAGCGGTTTGGGGCTAAGCCTTGTGGCCGTGATCGCCGAGTTGCACGGCGCGACGCTGACCCTTGGCGACACCGCCCCGGGGCTGGAGGTACGGCTGGAGTTTCCGCAGACCCGCGCGACAGGATAAGGGGCCTACAGGATCACCAGCTTGATGCCATAGGCCACGACCCCCAGCACCGCGACCCCGGCCAGCCAGAGGGCGGCGAACCACGCCACCCGTCCCACCCAGCTTCGCGGCGGGCGGGCAGGGGTCTTCGGATCCTTGTCGGCCAAGGTCAGTGATACCCCTCGGTCGGGTCGACCTTGCCGCGGAACACCCAATAGGCATAGCCGGTATAGATCAGGATGATCGGGATCAGGATCAGCGTGCCCACCAGCGTGAACCACAGGCTGGACTCGGGCGCCGCCGCGTCCCAGATCGTCAGCGAGGGCGGGACGATGTTGGGATAAAAGCTGATCCCGATGCCGATGAAGCTGATGACGAACAGCGACAGCGCCGACACGAAGGGCCGCAAGTCGTCACCCCGCTTCAGCCCCAGCAGCATCTGCCACGCGGCCAGCAGCACCAGCCCCGGCACCAGCAGCGAGAACAGGCTGCCGGGCAGGTTGAACCACCGGTGAAAATAGACCGGGTTCTGGAACGGGGTCAGCAGGCTGACCAGACCGATGAAGCCCAGCGTGAAGATCCCCAGCATCCAAGCATACATCCGCATCTGTGCCTGCAGCGGACCGCTGGTTTTCAGCACCAGCCACGTTGCCCCCAGCAGTGCATAGCCCGCAAGAACCGCGACCCCCGAAATCAGCGTGAAGGGCGACAGCCAGTCCCACCAGCCACCGGCATAGGCGCGGTCGGCCACCTTGATACCCTGCACCAAGGCCCCCAGCGCGATCCCCTGACACAAGGCCGCCATGGCCGAGCCGCCAAAGAACGCCATGTCCCACACCCGTTGCCAGCGTTTGGTCCGCCAGCGGTATTCAAAGGCCACGCCCCGGAACACCAGCGCCAGCAGCATCAGCACCAGCGGCATGTATAGTGCGGGCATCACCACGGCATAGGCCAGCGGGAACACCGCGAACAGCCCGCCGCCCCCCAGCACCAGCCATGTCTCGTTGCCGTCCCAGACAGGGGCCACCGAGTTCATCATGATGTCGCGGTCAAGCGGCCCGCGCGCAAAGGGGAACAGGATGCCGACGCCCAGGTCGAACCCGTCCAGGATCACATAGGTCAGGACCGAAAAGGCGATGATGCCGGCCCAGATGAAAGCAAGATCGAATGGCATGGTGGCCTCCGGTTAATCGGTGTGGGTCTGCGGGTTGCCGGACATATGCGGCCCGGGGGTGATGCCAGCGGTGCGGATGGGCCCGTCGCGCAGACCCAGCTTGGCGGTGCCGGGGGTCTTGCCCATCATCCGCAGGATATAGAAGGTGCCCGCCCCGAAGACGAAGAAGTAGACAATGATGAACGCCAGCAGCGAAGTGCCGACCGCAGGCGCATCGATGGGCGACAGCGACTCGGAGGTGCGCAGCAGGCCATAGACCGTGAAGGGCTGGCGCCCGACCTCGGTGGTGACCCAGCCGGCGATCACGGCGACAAAGCCCGCAGGCCCCATCACCAGCGTCGTCTTCTGCAGCCAGCGCCCCTCGTACAGTCGTCCGCGCAGACGGTTCAGCAAGCTCCACATCCCGACGCCCAGCATGGCAAAGCCCAGACCGACCATGATGCGGAAGCTCCAGAAGACGATCATCACCGGCGGCTCTTCGTCGTCGGGGATGGTGTCCAGACCGGCCAGCGGCGCATCCAGCGAATGCTTCAGGATCAGGCTCGAGGCTTTGGGGATCTCGATCGCATAGTCGATCCGCTTCTCGGCTGGGTTCGGGATGCCGAACAGGATCAGCGGCGCCCCGTCGGGGTGACTGTCATAGTGACCCTCCATCGCCATGACCTTGGCGGGCTGATGCTCCAACGTGTTCAGCCCGTGCAGATCGCCCGCATAAATCTGCAGCGGAGTGACCAGCGCCGCCATCCACATCGCCATCGAGAACATGGTCCGCGCGGCGGGATTGGTATGGTCGCGCAACAGATGCCAGCCGCCGACGGCACCCACCACGAAGGCCGTGGTGAGGAAGGCGGCCAATACCATGTGCAGCAGCCGGTAGGGGAACGAGGGGTTGAAGACGATGGCCCACCAGTCCAGCGGAACGAATTGCCCCGCGTCATTGATGTCGAAGCCCGCGGGCGTCTGCATCCACGAGTTGACCGACAGAATCCATGTGGCCGACATCAGCGTGCCGAAGGCGACCATGGCGGTGGCGAACATGTGCAGCCCGTTGCCCACCCGCTGACGGCCAAACAGCATGATGCCCAGAAAGCCGGCTTCAAGGAAGAAGGCCGACAGCACCTCATAGGCCATAAGCGGGCCCAGTACCGGGCCGGTCTTGTCGGAAAAAACGCTCCAGTTCGTGCCGAACTGATAGGACATGACGATGCCCGAAACGACGCCCATGCCGAAGGCCACCGCGAAGATCTTCTTCCAATAGTCGAAGAGGGTCCGATAGGCGCTTTCACCCGTCCACAGCCACAGCGCGTTCAGCACCGCCAGAAAGCTGGACAGACCGATCGAGAAGGCGGGGAAGATGATATGGAAAGAGACGGTGAAGGCGAACTGAAAGCGCGCTAGGATCTCGGCGGTCAGGAACTCGGGCATGGATGTGCTCCGTTATGTGTCTTTTGGGAAAGACTAGACTGCTAATCGGAATCGCGAAACCCGCGGTGACTGCGACTTAGCCTACGCCCGCCCCACTACCTCCCGGTTACCGATCGGCCCCGCCGCCTGGGGCGAGTCGGACGGGAATAGGGCAGGGCGCGGGGGTAAAGACGGCGATTCAGGCGGTTTGAGTTATCAGTATACCTCTGCCCGCCCTCTACCTGTCCGGCACCGCGAAAATCGCGCCTCGATTCCCCGCCGATGGCTTCGATTCCGCCATTAGAAACAGGGGGAAAGCGGGTGCTGACAGGCCCGATCCAAGGCAGCATCAGGAAAATTCCGGCCCAAAACCCCTGTAAACACTGGGCTTTTGACCAGATGGACAAGAAATTTTCGACGATCCGTGCATTTTCCTGAAAAAAGCTCTTGCGGGTCCGGGCGTCTATCCGTAGATACCCCTTCACCGGCGGCGCTGAGGCGCACAACGGGGCGGCAGACGGGCCTGAGGGCAACGAGGCGCACGATAAAAACTAGGGATAAATGAGGCGGGGCGCGCCGCAAGATTATGGCGCCTTCGTTAGATTTTGTCTCTCGCTCTTTGAAATCGCGAGTATCTGAAGAGATATGTGGGCGGTTTGGTTCATTCGATGGATCAGCCTCTTCATATCGACTTCCTAGGGCTTCGGTCCGATTATGGAAGGTCAGCTTCACTGTTTTGCGGCTTTTGTTACTTCGGTAACTGAAGCACAGAACAGAGACTGCACCAGTTTGAACAACTGGTGCGATGTGCAGAGGTTCGAACGTCAAGGATATGCCTGCAAGGGCATTTCAACTTGAGAGTTTGATCCTGGCTCAGAACGAACGCTGGCGGCACGCCTAACACATGCAAGTCGAGCGCCCTCTTCGGAGGGAGCGGCGGACGGGTTAGTAACGCGTGGGAACATACCCTTTTCTACGGAATAGCCTCGGGAAACTGAGAGTAATACCGTATACGCCCTACGGGGGAAAGATTTATCGGTGAAGGATTGGCCCGCGTTGGATTAGGTAGTTGGTGGGGTAATGGCCTACCAAGCCTACGATCCATAGCTGGTTTGAGAGGATGATCAGCAACACTGGGACTGAGACACGGCCCAGACTCCTACGGGAGGCAGCAGTGGGGAATCTTAGACAATGGGCGCAAGCCTGATCTAGCGATGCCGCGTGAGTGACGAAGGCCTTAGGGTCGTAAAGCTCTTTCGCCAGGGATGATAATGACAGTACCTGGTAAAGAAGTCCCGGCTAACTCCGTGCCAGCAGCCGCGGTAATACGGAGGGGACTAGCGTTGTTCGGAATTACTGGGCGTAAAGCGTACGTAGGCGGATTAGTCAGTTAGAGGTGAAATCCCAGGGCTCAACCCTGGAACTGCCTTTAATACTGCTAGTCTTGAGTTCGAGAGAGGTGAGTGGAATTCCGAGTGTAGAGGTGAAATTCGTAGATATTCGGAGGAACACCAGTGGCGAAGGCGGCTCACTGGCTCGATACTGACGCTGAGGTACGAAAGTGTGGGGAGCAAACAGGATTAGATACCCTGGTAGTCCACACCGTAAACGATGAATGCCAGTCGTCGGGTAGCATGCTATTCGGTGACACACCTAACGGATTAAGCATTCCGCCTGGGGAGTACGGTCGCAAGATTAAAACTCAAAGGAATTGACGGGGGCCCGCACAAGCGGTGGAGCATGTGGTTTAATTCGAAGCAACGCGCAGAACCTTACCAACCCTTGACATCCCGGGACCGCCAGAGAGATCTGGTTTTCACTTCGGTGACCCGGTGACAGGTGCTGCATGGCTGTCGTCAGCTCGTGTCGTGAGATGTTCGGTTAAGTCCGGCAACGAGCGCAACCCACATCCTTAGTTGCCAGCAGGTTAAGCTGGGCACTCTAGGGAAACTGCCCGTGATAAGCGGGAGGAAGGTGTGGATGACGTCAAGTCCTCATGGCCCTTACGGGTTGGGCTACACACGTGCTACAATGGCAGTGACAATGGGTTAATCCCAAAAAACTGTCTCAGTTCGGATTGGGGTCTGCAACTCGACCCCATGAAGTCGGAATCGCTAGTAATCGCGTAACAGCATGACGCGGTGAATACGTTCCCGGGCCTTGTACACACCGCCCGTCACACCATGGGAGTTGGTTCTACCTGACGACGCTGCGCTAACCTTCGGGAGGCAGGCGGCCACGGTAGGATCAGCGACTGGGGTGAAGTCGTAACAAGGTAGCCGTAGGGGAACCTGCGGCTGGATCACCTCCTTTCTAAGGATGTTCCAGGCAGACCGGCCCGCTCTTCGGAGCACCGGTTTCGAGGAACACTTAGCATGATGGCAATCAAAGCCATCACATCACGGGCCAGGCCGTCCTCATATCTCTTCAGAACAGAACACACGGGCTACCGCCCGTTCTTGGGTCGGTAGCTCAGGTGGTTAGAGCGCACGCCTGATAAGCGTGAGGTCGGAGGTTCAAGTCCTCCTCGACCCACCATCATTCTTCGGACGTTCCGGGGACATATGGGGCGTTAGCTCAGCTGGGAGAGCACCTGCTTTGCAAGCAGGGGGTCATCGGTTCGATCCCGATACGCTCCACCAAACTTCGTTTGGCTCCGCGCATCGTTTTTTGGTTTGCATCCCTTCGGGATGACACGATCCACCAAACGGCTCCGAAGGGGGCAACGCTCTTCAGGTTCTGGAACTCAGGTTTGATTTGACCATCAAGCGCATTCCGGTGCGTTTGATCGTCCAATCGGACGAATTGACATCGTTTAGAGAGAATACACGAGACGTAAGTCAACTTACGTTGCTCATCCTTCGGGACGGGTAGTGACTGGCCTTGAATGGCCGAGGTAACGCTATGGGACGACCAATCCCTTGCTGCGCCGTCACCGGGACCACAGGCAGTGCGCCTGCAGGCCGACGATAAGAGATTTACAGTCTTTCCAAGTCAAGAACACTAACCTGTCGATCTTCGGATCGACATGCTTTCGGAGAGATCCGAAAGCGGGAAGTGCATGCTTTTGACACCGGAAGAAGCCTGTCTTCTTCTGGATCAAATCAAGCGCGAGAAGGGCGTTTGGTGAATGCCTTGGCAGTAAGAGGCGATGAAGGACGTGATACTCTGCGATAAGTCGTGGCGAGCTGAGAATAAGCTTTGACCCACGAATTTCCGAATGGGGCAACCCACCTGACACTCAGTTATTGTTAGCCTTGCTATCAATAACCGGGTGAGACAGGTACTTTTAGGCTGAATACATAGGCTTAAAAGAGCAAACCCGGGGAACTGAAACATCTAAGTACCCGGAGGAAAGGAAATCAACAGATACTCCCCTAGTAGCGGCGAGCGAACGGGGACCAGCCGAGCCTTGAGAGTGACTGGAACTGGTTGGAAAGCCAGACCACAGCGGGTGACAGTCCCGTACAGGAAGCTCGATAGGACGTATTAAGTAGGGCGGGACACGTGAAATCCTGTCTGAACATGGGGGGACCACCCTCTAAGGCTAAGTACTCCTTACTGACCGATAGTGAACCAGTACCGTGAGGGAAAGGTGAAAAGCACCCCGACGAGGGGAGTGAAACAGTTTCTGAAACCGGACGCCTACAAGCAGTCGGAGGAGCCTCGAGCTCTGACGGCGTACCTTTTGTATAATGGGTCATCGACTTGGTCTCACAAGCAAGCTTAAGCCGATAGGTGTAGGCGCAGCGAAAGCGAGTCTTAATAGGGCGAATGAGTTTGTGGGATCAGACCCGAAACCGAGTGATCTAGGCATGGCCAGGTTGAAGGTAAGGTAACACTTACTGGAGGACCGAACCCACACCTGTTGAAAAAGGTCGGGATGAGCTGTGCCTAGGGGTGAAAGGCCAATCAAACTCGGAGATAGCTGGTTCTCCGCGAAATCTATTTAGGTAGAGCGTCGCACGAATACCCCGGGGGGTAGAGCACTGGATGGGTAATGGGGCCCCACAGGCTTACTGATCCTAACCAAACTCCGAATACCCGGGAGTACTATGCGGCAGACACACGGCGGATGCTAACGTCCGTCGTGGAGAGGGAAACAACCCTGACCAACAGCTAAGGCCCCTAATTCGTGGCTAAGTGGGAAAGCATGTGGGACGACCAAAACAACCAGGAGGTTGGCTTAGAAGCAGCCATCC
>SWCD01012484.1_pt1 | contig 10363 bp, 9 predicted proteins | sample 4693011 | NCBI WGS metagenome assembly SWCD01 (sample SAMN10267278, study PRJNA491770) | bioreactor metagenome | isolation source: DHS bioreactor inoculated with marine | place: Japan: Omine Ridge, Nankai Trough | reverse complement strand
TCAGAAACTTCAAGGTCAATACGACCAGCTTTCTCTAGGGTAGCCATTAAATCTAAAGCGTGGTGCCTGCTTTTTCCTTCTGGCAGGAAATGATTTCCACCGCAATGCTGACAAAATCCAGAGCAAGGAAAGGAGGGAGTTGAAGCCTGTGGTCGAAAGGAAGAAGGCATGGAGTTGAAGCGTCTTTCAGGGTGATTATGAGGAAATAAAAAACGATGGTACTCAGAAAAAATAAGGCCCGCAACGGTAGAACGTTGCGGGCCTTATTTTGTAGATAGAATGTATGAAATAATTAGCGGTTGAGAATGGGTTCCAATCTTTCAAGATCATTAATAATGAGCCACTCACCACCTCCGCTTTCTACCTTTAAGCGCCACTCGTTTAAGCGGTCAAGGTATTCACGGGGGTCCTTAATATCTGTACGGAGCTTGGTGACATTAAGGGCAATGACCTGAAAATTCTCCAGAGGGATCTGAAAGTCACGAACATGTCCCTCTGCCAGCTCTTCTTCCATATCAGAGAAGATCAAAATCTTCTTTTTGCCGGCCTTAGTCTCTGTGAGCCACTCCACTGCCTGCAGCATGCCGCCGGAAATGTCGGTATAAGGGCTCTTTTTAACGTTGGTCACAAAATCATCAACCTTGTCGGCAAAAACCCTTTTTTGGTTGGTGGCCACTGAAGGGCGCTTATCAAAGGTGACCTTGTGGATAATATCCTTTTCACTGAAGCTGCCACTATCGATACGAGCCACGGCAAAGGAATCACCTGGATTAAGCGAACCAAGAAGATAGTTAATAATACCCTGCGCCTTTTTAAGCTCAAGTGCGTAGGTGCCGGAAGTATCCATGAGCATGTAAATTCCTGTGGTGTTGGCAACGGGCTCCTTGGAACCGCTGCCGCAACCACTGACCAAGAGAAGGGCAAAGAGAGCAACAAGCTGGATGATGATAGGTGTTTTAATTTTATTCATGATGATAGGTATCTCCTAAAAAAGAATAATGGCTACCGAAATGTTCACGGTAATTTATACAGCTTCTGCCTCTTTGGCACCGCTATTCTTGGTTTTTTTCGGTTTCTTGTCTTTTCTTGGTTCACTGCTCCCGATTGATTTGATTTTTCTCTCAAACCAGAGGGGTAGAAAAATAATAAGATCATACACTCCCACCAAAACAGAGCCAAGATAATAAACAATATTGGCAGTCAGGCGGATAACAGCAGCGATTAAGCGTAAAGCAAGCTCAAGCAGATAGCCAAGAACTGTACGAGCAGAGTGTACAAAGGATTCAAAGGGGATAATGGCAAAGGTCAAAGCAAAGGGCAGAATAAAACCGAGTACCATTTGAGAGGCGGTGGGGATAATGCTTCGCGCCACTTCCATAGTCTCGCCTGATCCCATGAGCAGCGACTGGCGAAGAGCCTCATTGTTGGCTGCAATAATGTCACGCATATAGGCCAGGGCTGACTCGATACCAGCAAAGGTAAAGAGAAAGCTTACGGCAACAATGGCGATAAAACGCCGTTGTTTATCATCCAAACTGCCGATCAAGGGGAAGAGTTTGGTGATCCGCAATGCTTCCATTAAAGCCATACCGGCAAAGGTTTCAATGAGGATGAAAACAAGGGCGGCAATTTCATTAACCGGATAGGCGCCGATATACGAACCGCCACCAACCATTTCCGACATGGGTAAAGAAATAAGATGGAAGTTAACGACGATACCGCCAATGGCTACCAGGACCCAGAAACCATCGATGAAAAACTGGGTCAACGAAGAGGAGTGCAAGGTGATGAGAGCCTTATCTGAACCATTTCGGATCTCTTCGTATTCCTCCATCTTCTGGTCAATTACCTTGGCCCGATCCTGAAGACCGGTGACGGTACTGCCAACATCTTCGAGAACCTTGGCCAGTCGCCGCCAGTACGGCATCATTCTTCCCAGGATCTTGTGGCGCTCACTGGTGCTTTTCCAGTAGGCATCCATGGCTTTTTTCTGCTGCTTGACAATGGTTGTATGGACATCTTTTAAGATGGCTCCCACCATATTGTCGCTACCGCTTTTTTGAGCCAGACCTGCAACGGCCTCCACAGCATTAACCCAGACCGGTGGTGTGGGTGGAACTTCCGTACTTTCGGTATAGTCCTGGTCTATCTTAGTGATTTCCTCGGATAGCTTACGGTGCAGTGATGGATAACCCTGCATGTCGCGGTCAACGACCTTGTCTACCCGGTGAAACTCTCTTTCGATGTCACGCTCTATACTGGTTAAGCCCTCGGCCAAAAGGACTTCCTTGTTGCGTTCAACGAGCCGTTTCTCAGCCCGCAACACAGAAAAAGAGGCCAGACGCAGGCCGTTTCTGATTACCCTGCAAAATGAGCGAATACTTGTGTGCGCAGGTTCGCGGGCAAAGTAGAGTAAGACAATGACCGCAAGAATGGAAAGAGCTAAAACTGATGGATTACTTGTTGGCCAAAAACTACTAGTTGGTGATGACACTTGATCTCCTCCTATTTTTTTTGAGCCCCCTAAAGCGAGATGGCTTCTGGAAGAAACAGAAGCCAACCTTGTTATTTTAGATGCTCGGGATAAGAACATCAACTTAAAAAAGCGAAATAAGTCGTTGGTTGCTTGGTAACATTTTGATATTGCAGAATTTTTTGCCTGTTTCAGGGAAGGTTGTAATGCTTGGTTACGAAGTTAAGCATATTTTCTGAGCTTGATGTGCTCCAGAGTTGACCCTGTAGTCTTTTTCCCCTACCATCAAAGGGATACGATGAAAGGGCACAACAGACGCCCACCCATGCTCTGGTGATTTAGAAGGAGACCTTCTCGAGACTTATTATGGATAAAAAGACCCAGCCCGGTGAAAAGCCGGGGAAGTTTTCTTTTATTAAGACCTTTTTGCTGGTCTTTATTCCTATCATGACCTTTTTATTGGTTTTGCATTCTTCTATTTATAAGGCCAAGAAAAGAAATATTCTCTACGCCTTAAGTAATGTCGAGGTTCATAGAACAAATTTTCTAGCCCAGACATTACTTGAGCATTTTGACTGGATAACCGCTGATCTTAATTATTGTGCCAACCGTTATCTGGCCTCCTCCATGGCCAACTCTCAGGAAGATCTTGCCCTGCAGAGTATTAAGGAAGACTTCCTACTCTTTGCCCGGGATAAAAAGGTCTACGACCAGATCAGGGTTCTAGACCATTGGGGACGGGAGCAGATCAGAATCAATTATAATGATGGTGCCGTCAGTGCCGTTCCGCAAAAAGAATTACAGGACAAAAGTCTGCGTTATTATTTTAAGGATTGCATGGCATTAGAGCCTGGCCAAATCTATCTTTCGCCAATGGATCTCAATGTCGAGAACGGTAAGGTGGAGCAGCCCCTGAAACCCATGATGCGCATCGGCAGACCATTATTAGATGGCCAGGGACAGAAAACAGGAATGCTTCTTCTTAATTTCTATGGGAACCATCTCCTTTGGCACATCCGCGATAGATCTGTCTACCCTCATCAATCGCAGCTCAAAACCGCCGGTCAAACCATGTTGGTGAACGGCAAAGGCTATTGGCTGGTGGCGCCAAACAGTGAAGATGAGTGGGGCTTTATGTTTGAGGATCGTAAAGACAAGACTTTTGCCAATAGGTATCCCCAAGAGTGGCAACAGATGATATCAAAGGATGATGGCCACCTATTGACAGAAAACGGTTTCTTTGCCTTTGCCACGATCCAGCCCCCGTTAACATCGTTTGGCAAGGATGAAAATTCTTTTGGCAAGATAATTTCTTTTGTCTCTCCGGAAATGATTGAGGAAATTATCTATCAGGAGAAATCCACCTTTGCCTACCTGGCTGTTCTTCTTGGGACTTTGGCTATCGTGGTCTCTGCGCTTGTGGCAATGTACTATGGCAGGAAGAGAAAGTATGAGCTGGAGCTTGCCCATTCAGCCTTCACTGACCCCTTAACCGGCCTTCTGAACAGAAGAGCCTTCCAGGAGCGGCTGGAGTTTGAAACCGAAAGGGTGGATAGGTATGGGGGCAGGCTCTTCATGATTCTTGGTGATATCGACCATTTTAAGAAAGTAAATGATGAGCACGGCCATGATGCCGGTGATTTTGTTTTAAAAAAGATTGCTGCCATTCTAAATGCTAATTTACGCTCAACTGATGTTTTATGCCGCTGGGGTGGGGAGGAGTTTATGGTCCTTGTCGGTGGCAAGGCACCGGACGATGGTGAAAAAGTAGCCCAAAAGCTGCGTAAGGCCGTGGAGTATGAGGTGATGAGCTTTAAAGAACCAGAGCTTAAAGTCACCATGAGCTTTGGGGTATGCTCCTATCGCTCAAAGATGATTATGGAAGACCTTATCAGATGCAGCGACGAGATGCTTTACGCCTCAAAAAGAAATGGCCGAAACAAGGTGACTGCTGAGAAGCTATAGTCTTAAGGCCATAAAGTCGGCCATGGCTGATAGAAGAAAGTCGATATCTTTCATCTCATGGCTGGCAGAGACCTGAAGACGGATCTCATCAGCGCCGCGTGGCACCACCGGGTAGCTCAGCGGTGTTACCAGAATTCCTTTGCTAAAAAGAAATTCACTAAGTTTTTTGTTGATCTGCGTGTTACCGGTAACCACCGGCACAATGGGATGGTTGCTGGCAATAATCTGGAAACCGAGATTCTGCAAGCCCTCCTCCAAGCTCTTGGTTAGAAAGCGGACTTTCTTAAGACGTTCTTTCCCCTCACCACTGTCAACAATCTGCACACTTTTTCTCGCTGCTGCCGCTTCCGCCGGGGTGATGGGGTTTGAGTAGATGTAACAAGCAGCCGTTTCTCGCAGATATGTAATGATATTTGCATCTGCCACAAGATATCCGCCATTCACTCCAAAGGCTTTACCTAGAGTGCCTATGAGGATATCTGCCTGCGCTTTGCAATATTCCTCAGTGCCTCTGCCGCTTTCTCCAAAAACACCAACACCGTGCGAGTCATCAATGACGGTCAGAATCCCCTCTTCAAATTCTGAGGAATACTTCTGGCAAAGGGTGCTGATTTTGTCTAAAGGAGCATGGTCGCCACGCATACTGAAGATGCCATCGCTTACAACGAGTATCCGCCGTGCTTTCCCGATACACTCTTTGATTTTTACGGTCAGGTCTGTTGTGTCGAGATGGTTGTAAACAAGCTTCTTGACCGGTTTGGCAAGGCGCAGGGCATTAATTATCGAGTTATGGTTTAGCTCGTCACTGATAACCGCGGTCTCTGGACTTATCAAAGGGGCAAGACCACCAAGTACAGCAGCATAGGCACTGTTAAAGATCATGGCCGCCGGACGATAATGGAACTGGGCCAGCGCATCTTCCAGATCAACATGTGGTTGCATTGTACCGCTTATGAAGCGGACTGCCCCTGGACCAATCCCGAATATGTGGGCGGCGTCCTCGGCAGATTTAAGCAGAGCGGGATGATGGGACAGCCCGAGGTAGGAGTTGCTGTTCATCCGCAGGAAAGGAGTGCTTCCCTGGCCTTTAATGAGAACTCTGGGGCCATAGCCGTCACTTCCCGCTACAATTTTTTCTATGACTTGTTCTTCCCCTTTTAAAATGCCTTGGCTGCGCCGTTGTTCTAAATCTTTTTCAAGGGAGTGAGAAAAATTGTCCATTAAATGTTCCTTCAAGGCGTTGGTTATTTTGCAAGATGAGCCAGCATGTCACTCACCATCTCATCTATTCCAAACTTTGGTTGCCAGCCCCATTCACGGCGTGCCACCGAGTCATCCATGGAATGGGGCCAACTGTCGGCAATGGCCTGCCGGACCGGGTCGATTTCATATTCAATTGTGAAATCAGGAATATGTTTGCGGATGGCTGCGGCCAGCTCGTTCGGGGTGAAATTCATAGCTGTAATATTATAGCCGTTACGATGGATCAGGGCGCTGCTGTCTGCTTCCATGATCTGGATAGCAGCCTTAATGGCGTCCGGCATGTACATCATGTCCAGCCGACTATCTGCCTTAAGAAAGCATGTGTAGGTCTGGCCGTGCCGGGCGGCATGGAAGATCTCCACAGCATAATCAGTGGTGCCGCCGCCCGGTTTAGTCACATGAGAAATAATACCTGGGTAACGCACCCCACGGCAATCTACCCCAAAACGTTTATGGTAATAATTACAGAGAAGCTCACCACTTAGTTTGGTAATGCCGTACATGGTGGTGGGCTGTTGCAGGGTGTCTTGCGGAGTGTGGTCCTGAGGTGTGGTGGGGCCAAAGGCACCGATGGAGCTGGGGAAAAAGACCGCACACTCTTGCTTACGAGCCACTTCCAGGACGTTTGTCAGACCACCCATATTAATGGTCCAGGCCAGTTGCGGTTTGGTTTCTGCCACAGCAGAGAGCAGAGAGGCGAGATGGAAAATGGTTTCGACTTTGTAGTCCTTAACAACCTTGGCTAAGGCATGCTGGTCAGTGACATCAAGGTAGACAAAAGGCCCGGATTGTTTGATAGCGTCTGAAGGCGGATGTTTACGGCCCGAGGCAATAACCTCATCTCCTCCATACATGTCGCGTAATGCCAAGGTAAGCTCTGAACCAATCTGACCAGTGGCGCCGGTGATGAGAATACGTTTCATATGAATCTCCTCCAACTACAAAGTATGCCCAGCCAGAATGGCAGCTGTCAAACACCTTACTGTTTAAGGCATGGTGAGAGGAGGGAAAGTTCAACAAAAAGAAGGATTGCTGATGGGCTGTGTCAATGCTACATTGCCGGAACAATGCATGTTACCTTCAGTATTAACCTGGCTCTCCCTGTATGTTTCAGGCAAGGGCAAGCCGGCACCGGTTCATATGAAATTTAAACATCTTGTTGAGTATGGCCTTATGCGGGCCATAATCTTTCCATTCACGGTTTTGCCGTTGCCCATTGTGGATATCTGCTCATCCTTTCTTGGCTGGATTATTTGGGTTATATGTCCTTTCCGGCTTAATATCGTCTTTTCAAATTTGACGACGATTTTCCCTGAGATGTCTCGCGCTGATAAGCTCAAGCTTGCAAAGAGGGTTTTCCTGGAGGCTGGACGCACAGCAGGCAGGACCTACATCCTCCACCGCAAACCTTTAGCCAAGCTTATTGAAGAGGCTGAGGTGCGTGGCCTGGATATCCTTAATAAGGCTTTAGAGCAGGGCAAAGGCGTCATCATGACCACCAGTCACGGCAATTGGCTTGAGGCCTATGTCGCCTGGTTTAACCGCCGCCAGCTCCCCAGCACCCTTATCTACCAGAAGCAAAAGAACCCATTAACAGATGCGTTTTTCCTAAAACAGCGGCAAAGGCATGGCAGTTCCCTAGAGCAGTTGACGAGTAAATCAGGCATGGAGCGCTTTGAACAGGCCCTGGCGGCAAACAGAATCCTTATCGTTTGTATCGACCAGAGCTATAAAAGGCGGGGTGTCGAAGTACCCTTTTTTGAGAGACCGTTTAAATGTGCCAAAGGTACATCTGTGCTCCATATGCGTACGCAAGCTCCCATTCTTACCAGTTTCTATTACCTGGAAAAAGGTAGGCTCTGTATAGAATTTGAAGAAGTTACCTTCCCGGCTTTTAAAGAGATTGACGAGGAGTCCATGGCAAAAGTATCTGCCGAAACTATGCAATGGTATGAACCTCATGTGAGAAAACATCCTGAGCAGTGGTTTGGCCTCTTCCATCGCCTTTGGGACAAATCGAGTTATCCCAAGAAAATTCCAAGAAGTTTCAAAGATATATTTTTCCTTTAAAAGACTCTTGATATAGGCAGTAGCAGGCCGGGAATTTGAACAAAAAAAATCCCGTAACGAATGAACGTTACGGGATCTACCATAAAATATGGTGCCGAAGGCGAGAATCGAACTCGCACGGGCTATGCCCACTGCGCCCTCAACACAGCGTGTCTACCAGTTCCACCACTTCGGCAACAATTCTATATGTCTTTTAATGACCTGAAGCTTCTTGGCTTACAGGTGCTGGCTCTGCGGCCTTTTCAGTAACATCAGGCGCAGGCTGAATGGCCTTTTCTATACCACTTTCGGTTTGGTTTGGCACGGAAATTTGTTTCATCACCGAGCTTGTAGAATCATGGGCTGAAATATAGGCCAATGTCAGGCTGGTGACCATGAAAATAATTGCCGAGGCAGTGGTAACCTTGCTCAAAATGGGCATGGGACCGTCAGCGCCAAAGACCGTCTGGTTGGAGCCGCCACCAAAGGTAGCGCCCATGTCCGCACCCTTGCCCTGCTGGAGCAAAACAATGCCGATGAGAAACAGGCAAACAAGAATGTGGATGATGATCAGAAGAGTGGTCATATTATTTTACTACTATTCAAAGTTTATAATGGGCAGAAAGGTCTCTGCCTTAAGGGCAGCGCCGCCAACAAGGGCGCCGTCCACATCAACCTGGCTCATAAGTTCGTTAACGTTGGCCGGATTGACCGAGCCACCATACAATATTCTTATGTGCTGAGCAATAGCTTTATCAAAAATATCAGCAAGCAGAGAGCGGCAAAAGGCGTGAACCTCCTGGGCCTGGGCGGCCGAAGCGGTTTTTCCGGTGCCTATGGCCCATACCGGCTCATAGGCAATGACAAGTTGGTTGCCGTTGCTCAGAGTTATGTCGGCAAGTCCCTGACGCAGTTGCTTTTCAAGGACATCCATGGTTGCATTGTTCTCCCTCTCTTCAAGGGTTTCACCAATGCAGAGAATGGGGATAAGCTCTGCCTTAAGGGTACCCTGAACTCTTGAGTTTATGAGATCGTCATTTTCAAAAAAAATCTGACGGCGCTCTGAGTGGCCGATGATGGCCATGGTGGCGCCAGCCTCTTTGAGCATGAGAGGGGATATCTCACCGGTGAAGGCGCCTTTTTCCTCCCAGCAGATATTTTGGGAGCCAAGCTCAATATCGGTGTCTTTCAGGATTTCACCCACTGCATTTAAGGCCGGCGCAGAAGGGGCTAGCATGACCTGGCGACCAGCAGGAACAGGTTGGGCAGCAATGGCTCGAGCAAGTTTGGTAGCTTCGGCAACAGTGGTGAACATCTTCCAATTGCCGGCCAGCAGAGGAGTTCTTTCCATAGTTATTCCTTTATTACGCTTTGTCGTTTAGGGCCACAACACCGGGGAGCTCTTTACCTTCCATGAGCATGAGGAAAGCACCCCCTCCGGTGGACATGTATGAGATGTTGTTGGTCTCGCCTGCTTTGTGGACAGCCACATCGGTATCGCCGCCTCCGACAATGGTCAGGGCGTGGGAGGCGGCAACATGGGAAACCATGGCCATGGTGCCCCGAGAAAAGGCATCCATTTCAAAGGCGCCCATGGGGCCGTTCCAAATAATTGTTTTTGCCGACTCCAGGGCCTCATTAAAGAGGGTAGTTGAAGCAGGGCCGATATCCAGAATCATCCACTCAGGCGGAACTTCCTGGCTTGTGGTCTGCTTGGTTTCGGCATCTGCGGCGAATTTGTCGGCAACGATACAATCAACCGGCAGGTAGAGTTTGACGTTTTGTTCGCGGGCTTTTTTCATTAAACTTTTAGCTGTGTCAATCAGGTCATCTTCAACCAGGGACTTGCCCACCTGATAGCCCATGGCTTTGAGAAAGGTATTTGCCATGGCACCGCCAATGATCATCTTGTCCACCCGGTCCATCAGGTTACGCAGGGCGCCGAGTTTACTTGATACCTTGGCACCACCGATAATGGCCACCAGTGGACGCCTCGGGTCGGCAACGGAGCGATGAAAATAATCCATCTCCTTTTGAAGGAGAAAACCGGCTGCGCAAGTCTCCATATGCTCTGTGATCCCCACCACTGAAGCATGGGCCCGATGGGCCACGGCAAAGGCATCGTTAATATAGATGTCAGCCAGCTTTGCTAATTTTTGGGCAAATTCGGAATTGTTCTCCTGCTCTTCGCTGTAGAAACGGAGATTCTCAAGAAGAATTACATCGCCGGGCTGCATGGCAGCAACCATCTTCTCAACCTCAGGTCCAATGCAGTCCGGGGCAAGTTTGACCTCTTTATTGATCAGGCGGCCTAAGCGTTTTGCTGCCGGAGCCAAACTGAATTTATCGTTTCGCTGCCCTTTAGGACGTCCCATGTGGGACATGATGATAATTTTGGCATGCTCATCGAGGGCATGATTGATGGTGGGCAGGACGCCGCGGATACGGGTGTCGTCGGTGATATTACCTTGGCTGTCCAGGGGTACATTAAAGTCAACGCGAATAAGAAGACTTTTATCTTTGATGTCAAAATCGCGGATATTTTTCACAAAAATTCTCCAGATAAAAAACGGATAAAAGGGTGGTCGTTAGGGATTTGGAATACTCTGCTGT
>SWCD01021645.1_pt1 | contig 10404 bp, 10 predicted proteins | sample 4693011 | NCBI WGS metagenome assembly SWCD01 (sample SAMN10267278, study PRJNA491770) | bioreactor metagenome | isolation source: DHS bioreactor inoculated with marine | place: Japan: Omine Ridge, Nankai Trough | reverse complement strand
GACAATCCTTTTCTGGAACGCTTTTATCAAGACCGTAGGGCTGGAGCGCTTCCCACTCAATTATATTTCCTGTTTCAGCGAGCCAAACAAATTAAAGAAATACGCCAGGGCGATATGTTTCAACAGGTAAAAGTTGCTGACTTCATTATGGAAAAAGACCAGCTGTTTGCCCAGGTTACCTTGGATGATGAAGAGATGAAGCTCTATCAGACCGTGTACCAACAGCTCACCATTGATGTCCCAAGACCTGATCTGGTGGTTTATCTTCAGGCTCCTACAGAGGTTTTGTTGGAACGGGTACAACGGCGAGGTATCGAGACGGAAAAGGCCATAGAAGCTGATTATATCAGCCAGCTAAATGATGCCTACACCCAATTCTTCTATTATTACGATGAGGCACCACTGCTCATTGTTAATGCCACAGATATCGACCTGGCCAACAGTGAAGAAGATTACCAGAACTTGGTGCAATATATGCTTGGTATTAAATCTGGACGCCACTATTACAATCCAGGCTCGTACAGCCCAACCATTGCTCTTAACTGACATGAAACAGCTAGCACAGAATAACCAATGCTAATCGGCACTAACAGGATACCTAACATGGACAGAGTCACTATTAATACACTGCATGCACTAAAGCAGGAGGGCAAAAAATTCCCTGTTATTACGGCCTACGATGCGTCTTTCTCTCAACTGGTTGAACAGGCTGGTATCGAAGTTGTTCTGGTCGGTGATTCATTGGGCAATGTCATTCAAGGACATGGCAGTACTGTTCCCGTTAGCATGGACGATATGGCCTATCACGTTCAGGCCGTTTGCCGAGGCAACAACAAATCTTTAATCGTTGCCGATCTTCCCTTTATGGCTTATGCCACCGAAGAACAGACGATGGCGAATGCAGCATATCTTATGCAGGCAGGTGCCCATATGGTAAAACTAGAAGGCGGAACCTGGCTAAAGGAATCTGTCTCCATGCTCGCCGAACGGGGAATCCCCATTTGTGGGCACTTGGGACTAACTCCCCAATCCGTGAACAAATTGGGCGGCTATAAAGTTCAGGGCCGTAGTGAAGAAGCCGCTGAAAAAATGACCCAAGATGCCCTCTTATTAGAACAAGCTGGCGTGGACCTACTCGTACTTGAATGTGTCCCCACTCTTCTGGCCAATAAAATTACCAAATTATTGAAAATACCCGTCATTGGTATAGGTGCTGGACCAGGTACCGATGCCCAAGTATTGGTCATTTACGACATGCTGGGAATCTCTCCCCGACAACCCAAATTCTCAAAAAACTTTTTAACGGAAACAGCCAATGTAGAAACTGCGCTAAAAGCCTATGCTGATGAAGTTCGGTCCGGTACCTTTCCATCACCAGAACATGGTTTTAAATAGGTTTAAATGGAATGAAATTAATCAGCAGGGTTAGCAGGCAAACAAAATTGAGGAGAATATGTCTAATCTACTATGCAATTAATTGATCTCAGCACGTTAAGGTTTCTCTACAGCAGAGAAACCTTTTCTTTCCCTGCAAAAAACTCTTCATCATATCTATTCTTGATACTCTTATTCTTGACTGGGTTAACTCCAAGTTCAGTAGTTGCCCTAGGCTTTAACCTCGAAACTATTCAAAATGATCTCGAAAATCAATATGGCAATATCAGTCATATTGATGGAAACAATTTTTCAAAATTAAATCATGAAAAAACTATTGTTTTCGATGTCCGAGAACAAAATGAATTTGATGTCAGCCACCTATCACAAGCTATCCAAGTTGACCCAGGGATCAGTACTCACTCTTTCATCAACAGCTATAAAGAACAGGTCGCGGGGAAAGATGTTGTGTTCTACTGTTCTGTAGGTCAGCGATCATCCGTTCTAGCCTCACGTCTTAAGTCTGTTCTGATAGAACAAGGGGCAACTAAGGTCTACAATTTAAAAGGCGGTATTTTTCGGTGGCGTAATGAGAAAAAAGAATTAATTCAGGATAAAAAACCCACCCCACTTATTCACCCTTACAATCCTTTATGGGGACTATTGATAGATGACAAAAAGGCGATTAGATTTCAGCCCGAGAACAACTCCAAATAAAAATTCTCAGAATAACTGAACAGTTATTATTTTAGATCTTCCTGCCAAACGGGATGTTTTTCCATTACTGCTAAAAATAATTCTGAATTCAAAAAGCTATTAAGCCAAGACTTGAGCTTAGGGTAAGGCGAATTATCGAACCAACCCTTATCCACAAATGCAAACTGCCGAATAAAGGGAAAAATAGCCACGTCAGCAAGACTGATAGCCTCAGCTAATAAATATTTTTGTGCGGTTAATTTTTCTTCCAATACAGCTAGAAAATTTTCTGCTTGTGAGCGGTAATACTCCATTGGCTGCATGGGAAATCGATCAAAATATTTGTAATGATCCAAATGAGTTTTAAATTCACCATCATTAAATCGAATCAACTCATCAAGTTCAGCCTCTAACTTACCACTCCGCCAATAATCTGGGTCTTGTTGATTTAATGCCCAACACATCACATCGTAACTTTCATCTAGCACCTGACCATCAGGCAACACTAATACCGGCACCGTACCCTTTGATGATACCGACAGCATGGCCTCGGGCTTATCCTTCAACAGTACTTCCCGCAGCTCTACCTCAATACCTGCATAGTGCACCGCCATACGGGCACGAATGGCGTAGGGGCAGCGGCGAAAGGAGTAAAGTATCGGTAACATACGGCAATGATCAACTTTGGAGGTTAAGTGTGAGTTCCTGATGTTGCAAAATTAAGGGTAGCAAAATTACGCTTTTTTGTAACAATTCTAGCTTATAATAGCCCTAAAGATATTTTGAGCATACAACCTATGGACCTCTTACCACATATCGAAATCGAACCGACCACAAAACCAAAACAAGAGTCAAATGCAACAGCCAATGCCTCCATTATCTGGCTGCATGGGCTTGGGGCTAGCGGGCACGATTTCGAACCCATTATTCCAGAGCTAAAACTGCCCGACAGCATGGCCGTTAGATTTATTTTCCCCCACGCACCAGAAATATCTGTAACCATTAATAACGGCTATATCATGCCCGCCTGGTACGACATTTTGGAAATGTCTATTGACCGCAAGGTAGATGAACACCAATTACTTCAATCTGCCAGTGCCATTCAGGCCTTGATAGACCGGGAAATTGAGCGAGGCATTGATAGCAAGCGAATTATCATTGCCGGTTTTTCACAGGGCGGTGCCGTCGGTATTCATGCTGCCTTAACCTACCCAAAACCATTAGCCGGACTACTGGCGCTATCCACTTATTTTGCCACAGTAAATAATATTGAAATTAATCCAGAAAACTCGAAACTGCCGATACAAATTTTCCATGGCAGCCGCGATGACGTAGTGCCAGAAATCCATGGCCAAAATAGTGTTAAATTTCTTTCTGCTCTAGGCTTTCAGCCAAGCTATCAAACTTTTCCTATGGAGCATACTTTGTGCCTAGAAGAAATTGAGGCGATCTCAAGCTGGATTCAAACAGCCCTGAGCGAGTAAATAGCCTTGAGCGTACAAAAAGCCTTAAATTAATGCCCACTAATACTAATAGGTAACACACTTGATGAATTCGGCTTCGTCCACTCGCCCCCAGTACCCACACTCTCTGCCACCAGAGCATGGTGAATTAATGAACGTTGCAGATGGCGTTTACTGGCTGCGCATGCCACTGCCATTCAAACTTAATCATATTAACCTTTGGTTACTCGAAGAGAGTGACGGATGGACTATAGTCGATACAGGGCTAGCAACTGACGCTACCACGGATATTTGGGAACAACTGTACACCCAGATTACAGCCAAAAAGCCCATCAAACGTATTATTGGCACTCATATGCACCCAGACCATATTGGCCTGGCAGCATGGCTATGCCGTCGCAGTGGTGCTGAGCTTTGGATGTCCCGTACTGAGTATATGTACTGTCGAATATTGTTAGAGGACAGCAATAGAGAAGCACCAGATGTAGCCGTTACGTTTTACCAAGCTGCCGGATTTAATGATGAGCAACTGAATTATTACCGCTCTAAATTTGGCGCCTTCGGTAGTTTGATCCGTGGTATGCCAAACAGTTATTACCGTCTTCAGGACAACGATACTTTTACCGTTAACAATCACCAGTGGAAAATTGTCATGGGTGAAGGTCATTCACCAGAACATGCGTGTCTATTTTGCCCGGAACTGGAAGTATTTATTTCTGGTGACCAACTACTACCAACCATATCGTCTAATGTGAGTGTTTGGCCCATAGAACCACAGAGCAATCCGCTTGAAGACTGGATAGTGTCCTGCAAAAAACTCCAGTCGCTTTTACCTGAGAACACACTGATCTTACCCTCTCACGGTTTGCCTTTTCATGGGGCAAAACAACGTTTGCAGAAATTAATAGATGAGCATGAATCAGATCTTCAAATTATTTATAAAAATTGTGAGGCGCCAAAACGTGTGGTTGATATGTTCCCACTAATTTTTAAATCTAAAATTACTCACAGCACATTAGTTTTTGCTGCGGGAGAAAGCTATGCGCACTTAAACTGTTTAATAAAACGAAGAAGACTTACCGTTACAAAAGATAAAAATGGGGTCAATTGGTATCAGCAACGATAAAAAATTACATTTAAGGGTGCCCCTATAGAACAGTGCTAGTCTGCAAACTCACTTACCTGTACCATTTGACGATGATGCAAACCCGCTAATAACAACTGTGCTGAGATGGCACCGATTAATGCCAACATCATGTCCCACTGGGCATCCCAGACATCTCCTTGGGTACCAAGGAATTCCATAGAACCATCGCCACCGATGACCGCAGACCACCATTCAATGAGTTCGTAGAAAGCACTAAATGCCAAGCAAAAGCAGGTGACCAGAAAAAACAGCCAAGCTTTTCCTTGCAACACAACTCCGTCACTACTGCTCACAATATTTATCACCTGTTTTCGCCATAGAATTTCTCTGGCAAGAATAGCAGGAACAAAACCCTGAGCTAAATGCCCAATTCGATCATAGTGATTACGAGAAAAATCAAACCAATCCTGTATCAAAAAACCCAGCGGTACTCGTGCATAAGTGTAATGGGCACCCACCACGAGAATGACAGCATGAATAAAAATCAGGTAATAACTAATACGAGTTAAAGGGAAACTGTTACGAGTATAAAATAAAAGTGGCAACGCAATAATGGCCGGGATAGCCTCAAGCCACCAAGTTGGACGGTCATAGGGATTAATCCAAGACCAAATTATTGTGGCAAAAATTAGAACCAGTAACGCCAACAATTCTTTATTATTTGCCACTAATGCCCCCAACGAGGTAAGAGATTTTGTTCAACACCAAGATGGTCCAAAATTCTTGCCACCACAAAATCTATCAGATCATCGATAGTTTCAGGGTTTTGATAAAAACCAGGCATCGCCGGCAAGACCATCACACCCAGACGGGCAAGCTTAAGCATATTTTCTAGATGTATTTCTGACAGAGGTGTTTCTCTTGGCACCACAATTAATTGGCGTTGCTCTTTAATCGCCACGTCAGCAGCACGCTCAATTAAATTATTACTAGCGCCACAAGCAATGGAAGAAATCGTTCCACCACTGGCGGGGCAAATAACCATAGATGATGGTGATGCAGAACCCGAAGCTACGGATGAAAACCAATCCTTTGAGGTGCTCACCACAATTTGTCCAGGCTCTGCATCAAAGTTTAGAGTAAGAAACTCCTCTAAAAGGTCGTCCCCGGGTAAATCTATATCCGTTTCTGTTTGCACCACCACCCGAGCAGCATCAGAAATCAAAAACTGAATCCGGCAATTAGCCTGGACCAAGCAATCCAGCAACCTCATGCCATATTGAGCACCTGAGGCACCTGTCATGGCTAATGTGACTGTACGATTATACTCAGGCATGGGTAGCTCCTTTTTTCTCTGCTCTGGCCTCAAGGGCCTTCACCAGCGTACCGTGAAATCCGGAAAAACCACCATTGCTCATGACTACAATATGAGTCAAACCATCTATGTTGTTCAGGGTGTGCTTAAGCAATGATTCAATGTTTTCTACAACCTTGGCTGGCGCAGAACCGCCACTTACCACCTCTGCCAACGACCAATCAATATTATCGGGCTGATACCACAATACCTGATCCGCCAGCTTTGTGGCTTCTGCCAATTGATCTCGGTGAATACCTAATTTCATGGTGTTGGAACGAGGCTCAATCACGGCAATGATTTTCTCATCACTGCCCACTTTATTTCGAATTCCTTCCAATGTTGTAGCAATCGCAGTGGGGTGATGGGCAAAATCATCGTACACAGAAACACCATTAATAGTCGCTAGCTTTTCCATCCGGCGCTTAACGCCCATAAATTGGCACAAAGCCTCACAAGCTACCGCTGGTTTTACTCCCACATGACGTGCTGCCGCTATCGCCGCCAAGCCATTAGCTGCATTGTGCATACCAGTTTGCCCCCAGCGTACACTACCCTGTCTTTTTCCCTGCAAACTGACCGAGAAGGCAGAAGCATCTGGCTTTGTTAAAGACAGATCCCAATCACCCGATGCACCCATCGACTGAAGTTCTGACCAACAACCTCGGTCTAATACCTCCTGAATATTTGCATCATCTGATGGCGCTATAATTAAACCTTTGCTTGGTATGGTTCTGACAAAGTGATGGAATTGAGTTTGAATCGCATTGAGATCAGCAAAAATATCTGCGTGGTCAAATTCCAAGTTATTGAGAATAGCCGTGCGAGGACGGTAATGGACAAACTTCGAACGTTTATCAAAGAACGCGCTGTCGTATTCATCTGCCTCCACCACAAAAAAAGGTGAATCGCCAAGGCGAGCTGAAACATCAAAATTCTTAGGTACACCCCCGATCAGAAATCCAGGTTTCATCCCAGCGTATTCTAAAATCCAGGCCAACATGCTGGAGGTAGTGGTTTTGCCGTGGGTACCCGCTACAGCCAACACCCATTTTTCTTTTAGAAAATAGTCACACAGCCATTGTGGGCCCGAAGTGTAGGGAATTCGATTGTCTAGCACATGTTCTACTGCAGGATTACCTCGAGACAAGGCATTTCCTATCACCACAAGATCCGGGATCGGATTGAATTGTTCAGGATCGTACCCCTCAATTAATTCAATCCCAGCTTTTTCAAGCTGTGTGCTCATAGGAGGGTAAACATTGGCATCACTGCCCGACACCCGAAATCCCGAGGCCTTAGCCAGCTGAGCCAGCGACCCCATAAAAGTGCCACAAATACCTAAAATATGAATATGCATTGATCTATTTTTGCCTAATGTCTTTGTTTTGCCTACCGGTCTTTACCTAACCAAGCTTGCCTAATACCATCGCCTAAAAAATGGTCAAAGCACCCAGAACAACATAGCGCAATTTCATGGCCATGCAACCCCTATAACCTCAAATATAGTTTCAAAAGCCCCAAAGGTTTCACACCCCCAGACTAAATTGAAAAAAAAGCTCAGAAAATTGCGTATGCGGTAATAGATAAATCATATAAAAATGAAATCCAAATTGCTTTCCAGTATCATTCGCGGCTCTTAAAATATTCAAAAACGGCGGTCATCCGAGAAATTATGCCTGGTATAGCATCAAATAAAAAAAATGCGTTTTACGCCCAATCTGGCGGTGTAACCGCTGTCATCAATACCAGTGCTTGTGGCGTAATTGAAGCTGCTAGAGAGCACAGTGATAAAATTGGCCATGTTTATGCCGGAAACAATGGCATTATTGGCGCATTACGCGAAGATTTGATCAATACCAGTGAAGAGTCTGCTGAAGCAATTGCTGCCCTGCGCCATACTCCATCAGGTGCATTTGGTTCTTGCCGTTACAAACTAAAAAGCTTTGAAGAGAACAGAGCTGAATATGAGCGATTGATTGAAGTATTTAAAGCACACGATATAGGTTACTTTTTCTATAACGGTGGCGGTGATTCTGCCGATACCTGCCTTAAAGTTGCTCAGTTATCACAGCAAATGGGTTACCCCATACAGGCTATCCACATTCCGAAAACTGTAGATAACGATTTACCTTATACCGACAATTGTCCTGGCTTTGGCTCCGTCGCCAAATATGTAGCAGTTTCAACCAAAGAAGCCAGCCTTGATATCGCCTCTATGTGCGAATCCTCCACCAAGGTTTTTATCCTTGAAGTAATGGGTCGCCATGCCGGCTGGATTGCCGCCGCTGGAGCACTCGCAGCTGAACAAGCAGGTGATCCTCCTCATATTATTTTGTTTCCAGAGATTCCTTTTTCCCTAGAAGAATTTTTAGTTCGTGTAGAAAAAACTGTAAAGGAACATGGTTACTGCGTGGTCGTTGCCTCTGAAGGTACTCAATACGCTGATGGCTCACTGATTTCTGGATCTATTACCAAAGATGCTTTTGGCCACCAACAATTAGGCGGTGTTGCCCCTACCCTGGCTGCCCTAATAAAACAAAAATTAGGGTACAAATATCACTGGGCATTAGCAGATTATCTACAACGCTCAGCTCGCCACATCGCCTCTGCGACCGATGTAGAACAAGCCTATGCTGTTGGCCGTGCCGCAGTGGAATATGCACTGGCTGGGAAAAGCTCTGTCATGGTAACTATTGAGCGTGATAAAGGTGACAATTATTCCTGGAGCCTGGGTGAAACCCCGCTGGAACATGTGGCCAATCAGGAAAAAATGATGCCCCGCAGCTATATTACTGAAGATGGTTACGGTGTTACCCAAGAAGGCCGCGACTATCTGTCACCCCTGATTCAAGGCGAAGACTACCCTCCTTACAACAACGGGATCCCTCAATATGTAAGGCTGAAAAAAGTCCCTGTGGAAAAAAAGCTCACGCCGTTTGATGTGTAGCTTTTAGCTTTCAAGCATAAAAGTCACTGGACCATCATTGCACAGAGTCACTTGCATATTAGCCCCAAATATCCCAGTAGCTAATTGAGGACAAGCCTGTTTGGCCTGTGCTACAAAATAGTTATACAGACCTTCAGCCAGCTCCGGCGGAGCAGATGAAGTAAAACTGGGGCGCAGTCCTTTTTGAGTATCTGCCGGCAGAGTAAATTGAGAAACAACCAATAAACCGCCCCCTACCTGTTGTACATTGAGATTCATTTTTCCTGCATCATCGGGGAAGATTCGATAATGCATCACTTTATGCAATAGCTTCCTGGCAGAATCCTCAGTATCTTCCGGCTGCACGCCAAGCAACAGTAAAATACCGCGATCAATTTTACCGACGATATCAACATCACCATTGACGTCATCCTCCACCGCTACATGGGCATAACTTACACGCTGAATCAGTCCTAGCATCGTTATTTTTAACCTCTCACTACATTGCACGGATTACCCGCTAAAAATGCCTTAATATTTTCAGCTACCTGCATAACTAGCCGCTGGCGAGATTCCCGTGCAACCCAGGCACTGTGAGGCGTTACTATTAGGTTAGGAATTTCTGAATCCAGCAATGGATTGCTATTTACGGGTGGTTCCTCTGTCAAAACATCCACTCCAGCTCCGCCAATAACACTGTCGCCTAACGCATCGACTAAGGCCTGTTCATTCACGATGCCACCACGGGCACAGTTAATCAGCAATGCGGTATTTTTCATCATCGCTAATTGCTTCCGCCCGATAAGGTTTCGGGTTTCTTCCGTCAGAGGACAATGGATGCTAATCACATCAGCCTCTACAAGCAGTTGATCAAAGGGTGTTCGATCAGTTGAATTAGCTGCTGTTATAGCGTTATCACTGTATCGCCAAGGCAATGCGGCAACTTTTACTTCCATTCCAAAAGCACGGCCTATCATTGCTACACCCTGCCCCAGTTCACCATAACCAATAATACCCAGCACTTTCCCCGACAATTCTTTCACTGGGAAATCTAACAAACAGAAGAAAGGACTATCTGACCAACTGCCATCAAGAGCCGCAACATTGTAATCTGGCAAATGGGTAGCCAGTGCCAGAATCAATGCCCAGGTATGCTGCACTACAGAAGTAGCACCATAGCCCACCACATTACTCACAATCACACCCTGGGCATTCGCCGCGACAAGATCAAGCACATTAGTGCCTGTAGCCAAAACCCCGATATAACGCAGTTCTGGAGCAGCTGACAACTCTGCTTTGCCAATGGGTGCCTTGTTGGTTAGGACAATCTCTGCACCAGCTATTCGTTCTGCAATTTGCGCTGGTTCGCTGGTGCCGTATAAGGCCCATTCAATGGGTAACCCCGTAATCGCAGTAAGGTCCAAGTCATTAGGACCCAAACTATCAACATCGAGAATTACGCCTTTCATCTTCTGTGCCTTAACGTTATCTTGGAAATGGT